>Ga0179593_1282233_pt1 | contig 13921 bp, 17 predicted proteins | sample CZODoug2_1_08_16_FD_185931 | JGI IMG/M metagenome (GOLD analysis project Ga0179593, IMG submission 185931) | Vadose zone soil fungal communities from Angelo Coast Range Reserve, California, USA - CZODoug2_1_08_16fungal (PacBio error correction) | ecosystem: Environmental > Terrestrial > Soil >...
TCCAAGAGGCAAAAAAAAAAGCCCTTGAGAGGAAAAAAAGTCAGGCTCCAAGATTCGTATCTCAGAGACATGGGGGGGGGAATGGAGTACGGTACCATACGCAAACCTTTTATCTAAGGAAAACTCGCAGCGGGAGGGGAAAATTCGGTGATAGCCCTCCTAAAACATCGGAATCAGAGGGGCGGGGGAGGATCCGAGCTGGGAAGATGGCTCGATGGCGTCCGCCGGGGGGGAGCGTAGAATTAGAATAGCTATAATCCTTTCATCATCGGATTATCCCGAAGGGGGGAGAATAAACAGATGAACAATTCAGAGAGGGGGGTGAATTTGACGGGGAGGACGCTTGCAGGGACAATGAGCGCATGCGGGCGACTGCACACGTTTATCAGGGCAGCTGATTTTCAAACAAAAGTCCGACTCTCCAAACTCATGAAGAGGGGGGAAGGGGAGAATCATCGAGCGGCACAGGAAACAAGGGCTGGGGGGGGTCCAGCAAGGGCACTGTTTATCTCCCAAAAAAAGAGACGTCTAACAACAAATGTGGTGGGGAAAAAAAACCGCGTGCATGGGGAGGAAAAAGGGAAACTTTCTGACGAAAGGACAAAGAGGAAGAGGGGAGTGGGACCAGATCCACCCTGGAATAGGGATGGGGAAGAGGGCAGCAAGGAAACGTCGCGAGGTAGTATCCACTTTTTAAAAAAAGAAGTTCTCACCACGGGAAAAGAGGAGGAAGGGGGGCCGAAAGGGTTTCACTCCGTACCGGAGAGCGTTTGCAAAAAGCCACAGTGAACCAAAAATCTACATCGGTCAGAAAGCCGGAAAGAAAGAACCTCACGACACGGGGGAACGGGAAAAAGAACGTTAAGACGATCGATGGGCAGAAAAAAAACGAAACTAACTATTGGGCCGGGGATGTGCGATAGGTGGGGATGTTTTATCTTGGAAACATTTGAAGAGCCCTGGAAAAATAAAAAAGAAAGGTAATTCCGGCTCCAGGCAAAGGTGGGAAGAGAAGGGAACAATTCTTCCCACTACAAGGCGTTCCGACCTGTTAAGACCTCTACCCATAGGGGGGAGAACTTCGGGTATCAGAAAGAATGAAACGGCCGCGAAAACCATATCTCCATACCACCACATTCCTGGGAAAAGGATCGGAGGAATTTGATATTAAAGCGCGCATGGGTCCAACTAAACTGTGCGACGGGAAAAGGGGAAGGGGGCGTCAAAAACTCAACATGACGCGAGCGGCTGAACGCTAAAAAAACAAGAAATCGAAGGGGCCACCTCTGGCACGCCCATCAGCTAAGGCTGAGAGCGACTCCGTCTGATAGATTAGTATTATATGTGTGGAAGTGGTGATTGGGGTCCCAAAAAGGACTAGACCGCTGAAAGCGAGTGGGGGGTTGGTTGGGTCTCGGAAGAAGAGGGACCCCGCGCGAAAAGCCTGGGTGATAAAGGAGACAGAATCTCAAAGTTGGAGAGGAATCACTTGAAGGAGGGTCAACCAACTGTGGGAAACTACCAAAAGGAGGTACAAAACCCCACCCCAAAAGGGAATAAAAAAAATTGGCCAAATTTGCGGATCGCGACTGAAAATGAGAAACCGTTCCTTAAAAAGACCGCCACTCACCGGCCTGCACCCGGGCAAAGGGGGTCAGGAACGGGGGTCAGAAAAATCTAAATTCCCGAACGGGTCCGGTTCGAATCCGTTGCATGCAAGGGGTGAAAATGGGAGGAGTTAAAGTGTGGAGCCCAAAATGAGGGCGACGGAAGGAGATTTAACTGGCCTATCGGACAAGGGCTAGACTGCCGGGTGGGCAAGGAGGTGAAAAAACATCCAGGGTGAGGTCTGGGAAAGGGAAAAGAGAATCGCAAAAAAATGGGAGGGTGGGAAGGGGAGGTGAAGAAATGTTGGTCATCGAGGAAGAAAAAATCTCAGCAGGGTCGACCTAAGGGGGATCCGTCTGATCGGGCTGAGACGGTCGGTGGACTGAAGTGGGCGGGTCTATTCAAGCATCTTTAAATCATCACACGACGCAGCAAGGAGAAAGGGAAGTCTGGAGGGGTAGAAAGAAGGGCGATGGAACGCAGGACCGGGTGGGCGCGGCTATGACTGAGGCCGACTTTAGGACGCGTCCTCCACACGAATAGAAAGATCCAAAAGAGTCAAGGGGGGACGTCAAGAACGCGCGCGTCCGTGAGGAGAAGGGAGAACAAATCGTCGGACAAGGGGCTAGCAGAAGGAGGGAGGCGAAAAGTCTGTGACCTTCAGGCAAGAAGGGGTCAAAGGGCTTAACAAAGATGGAAAACTACGAAAAAAACAGGTAAAGAACAGTGGTCATAGAACCTGCGTAGGGAGTGAAATCCTCCACAGAGAATCAGGGGAAGGACGGCGAACCCTTGAAAAGAAACCGCCGCGCGGTAGAAAAGGCTGGCGCATTGACTGGCGCTCACGAGAACTAGAGGGAAGGGGGGGTCGGGTGCTCTGGAGGGAGGAGCGGGAAAATGGCAGAGACCTCCACTGACTTAACCCAAGGGGGTGGAAAAATAAAGAAGTAAGTCCACGAAAGGATGGAGTCGGAACGGGAGACGTGGGGAAGACATTGCCAAGGGTAAGGGAGAGACGATGCTTAAACAAACACCAAAGAATAGAGTTTTTTTTTTGGTGGCGAAGGGGTGAGCACAGGAAAGGGGGTGACAATCCTCGCGAGGGCGTAACAGCAAGGGAAAATAACTGAAAGCATGCCCTGAAGGGGGGGAGGAGGTCCTTCTACGGCAGGGAAGCAGAAGGGCTGCAAAACAGGAGAGATGAAAAGGCGTAATTGTTGATCGGGGGGAGATCAGGACGGTCGTTAGCAGACATACCACCAAAGGGGGAGAAATGGTAACGAAGATATCTCTAAAAAAAAACTACCAACGACCTGCAAGACAAAAGGACTGCCTCCGAGTCCGAAAGGACAGAGGGGAAACAATCAGCGGAACAAGGACAGGAGAAAAGGAGGGAAGGACCTACGCCTCTATAGAATTCAATGAATTACATGGAGAATGTCAGACCATTACTACAACGAAATAAATAATCGGAATTACGAAACTGACCACTCAATGTGAGGAAAAAAAGCAGGTCCGAAGGAGGAGGCCGTTACTTGAGTCGTGTGGAACCGGGAGGGAAGGGTGGTCTAACGAGTCAATGAAAATCAAAAAGAGCGCCACCACGTGCCAGGAGGGGAAAGGGAGCGGGAAAGGAAAATGACCTCGAATTAAGCAAGCGAGAGGGTCAGGGAGAAAGGGTTCAAAGCCGGCTGCTCACTAGGGGAATAGGAGCACTCCGAGGCAGGAAGGAAGAACTGTGCGGGTCTGTGGAGTCAGCCGGTTCTGCAGGCGAAAGAAGGAAGGTGAATAAAGGGCCTTCAGGGACAAAAGGAGACCCAGCAAACTAGGGGGAAGGGAGAAGAGTTGTTCCGCTCAGGATAAAGGCACGCGCGGAGTCGTGCGGCCGTCACCACTAGAGAGAAGGAGAAAAAATTCTGTCGAAGGGTATATGCTGTTCGGCGCAGATAGGCAAGCAAAGAAGAGAGAAGTGCCATCGCCGTATGACGAAAGACGAATACTCATTGAAAAGACGGAAAAGGGGGTTAATGGGAAGAAATCTGAGATTCAAAAAAGCGGCAAAGATCGAAGAAGAAAGATACAGCCTGCGCCATAAAGTTCGGGGGAGGAGGAGGCGTCGGGAGCGAGTAAGAAAAACGAAGAACCCTCCGAAAACAAACGGGTTTCGAGCGGAACGGGCTGGCGAACGAAAACCAAAACTAGGGAATGTTGGTGGCAAATCCAAGGACCAAATCTGCCCTAAAAGGGAAGTTTCAGACAGGGGTCCTTTCCAATGAAACTGAAGAGAGAGAAGGTGGCGCCACACAAGAAGCCCAACTCGGAAAAACACCACTGGACGGGAAAAAGAAAGGACTCCAAAGAAGCAAGAACCCCCTAAACAAAAAAAAAGGGGGTGAAAGGGCAGGGGGGGGAGGAGGCGGGGATACTTGAAATACGAATGAAAAAGGAAGTCAGGCGATCGGATGGGGGAAAAAGTCCAACGGGTGGTCACGGAAAAAAGGGGGGGGGTCAATGGCCACTTTAAAAAGACCTGTGTAAACATGCAAAAAAAGCGATTGGAGAAGGTCAGAAAGAAAATGCGGCAAATGCAGTGAAGCTTAAAGAAACAACAAAAGCCTCTTGAAGAGGCAGAAGGAAGGGGGACATTGGCTGATGCTCTTTCTCTTGCAAACTATTCTTAAGAGTGGATTTTGTGGGAGAAAAAAAGAGAAATTTTTAGGTTTGCAAAAACAGTTCTACGGACTGCCCGGGGGGAAATAGGGGGTGGGGGGGGAGCTTGTCGCAAAAAAGAAAGTCCCAGGAGAGAAGGGGTTCAAGGAAAGGGGAAAGAAATTGTACGGTCCACGAGGGACACTCATGGGGCGGTTGCTGGGGTGGGGTTCGTGGAATCAGGGACGCCGTCCCGGAAGGATTTTGTGGAACCACGATTCAACCGGGGGCCAAGAAGGCTTTGGATCGAGGGGAGTCGTGGGGTCGTGGGGATGGGGGGGTCAAGGAAGCGTTAGGGGTGGCACACGTAAAAATAAAAAAAAAACTTGACTAAAAAGCTACCAGAAGGAGGTCGGCGTCGACAATCCCGAGGGGGGGGAGACCGGCGTCGTCGTTCGCCGACGTAAGGTGCGGGTTAAGATCCTTACTCTCAAAGGAATGTCTGGGGTGCAACCCTTACGACGTTGAGGAAAACAGGAGAGTCACGGCGGAGAGAGACAAAAGGGAGGCGCCGTTCGCAAAGATTGGGGGAAGAGAGGGGAGAAGGATGGAGGGGGGGGGCTCAAACAACCAGGAAATAAGATGGGGGCCACTTGTGTGTGGGGGGGAGGAGTCCGGCAACGGGGGACTTCCGTGGCGGAAGTAAAAAAGCCGATACGGGTCGGATCGGGAAGAAAAGAGTAAGAGAGGGGGGTTAAAACACGCAGTAAACATAGGGAGGGGACACCAACATGTCATGAAAAGGCGGAGAGAGGGGGGGAGATCAACAGCTGAACACTACGAAAAAAAAAAAAATGGACCTCGCTCAGATATGGGTGAAAGGGCCAACGTTAGAAATCTGCGGCTGGTAAAGGGTGTGGCTAAGAAGACAATATTGGCCGATCTACAGAAGGCGACGGAGGGTGCGGCAAGTGAATGGAGGGAGCAGAGAAGAGGAAAGATGTCAGTGTGCCAAATGGTGTGGTAATGTACGGAGGGAGGGGGTGGTGCCTAAAGGAAGAAAAGCGAGGGATAATCAAAAAAGAGAGAAAGACGAACATCTTCTAAAGGCCCGACGGGGGGGGGAGTGTGGGGGGGTCGCCGAACAACCAGAGGACTCAAAAAAACCCACCTAGAAAGATGTTGCGCCGAGGCAGAGACAACCGAAGGTAAAGAAAAGGACTAGAGTAAGCAAAATCACGTTCAATCGGCAGGAACACCTCAGAGCGAGGAAGAAAGGAACAGGGAGCCGAACGGTCCGCCAACGGGCGCAGAGAGAGGGCAAGACATTAGATCAAAACAACGAGGATGGAGGGGAATGAGGCTAAAAAAAAAAGTGACGCGCAAAAGGACGGCTAACATTCCACCAAGGGGATTGGCCTAGATAATTTGGGGTGGATGAGTACATGACAAAGAAAGATCTGCTCACACACGAGGGAAAAAAAGAGTGGGATTATATACAAAGAGTGAAAACAATACAGAAGACGTAAATAAAGAGAGATGGCGGCATTCGTCGCCGACGTCCCGTGGGGGGGGTGGGTGTGAGCTGGGTATATTCTAAGCCGTCGTAAACAGCGATGCACAAATTTGGGGCGAAAGGGACCAAGGGCACGAAGTAATGTGGATTAGATTCATCCGCGCTGCCTCGCGACTCAGGGGGCGCGACGAAGATGGTGGGTGCTCGTCTCGCTGGAGAGAGGGCAATCTGATTTTGGGAAAAGGCAGTCCGCGGGACCTCCGCGGGGGAAGGAGCGCTGTACTCCGGTGTACGGTACCTAAAAAAGACAGACGCAAGAAACTGGGGGGTCGCGGAGGGGGGCACCCAGGGAGAGAACACCAGAGGATCGGTCGAACAACAAGGGAACAAGCAGAGGAAAAAAGAGCGGAAGGTCTGCACTTACCTTCACAAGTCGACCATCCGAACCGACGGGCCTTAGGAAGCTGGGAACGGGGGTGGTGGGGCTTGCAATGAAAGGTCACGGCGGGTATTGGTATGAAAGTGTGTGGCGACAAAAAGCGGTCAACGGGGGAGGGAGGGCAGAATGCTTGAAGGGTGCGAAAATGTGGTTGAGATTGCGTCCGGCGGGGGCGTGGCCTGGGGAGTGCGTTTGGGAAAAGGGTGGGGTGGGTTGGGGGACGCGCTCTAAACTGACCAATGAGAAATCGGATCCGGGCTCCTTAACCAAAAGCACACGTTTCACGTCATGTGTGCGAAGGGGACGACAAGGGCGGTGGTTGAATGGGAGGAGTCGGGGGGGCGGGGCTCTGATGGTCGCACAGACGAAAAAAAACAAGTCAACTTCACTGTAAGTAAAATATCGGGAATGTTTTCTGTTGATCGTTGACCTCGTACTCAACGAAAGAAGCGGAAAGGTCAGGAGAAATCTCAGGTCAAAGTGGTAATCGGACGAAAGGTCGAAGAAACAAGGTTAACGGGGACCAAACTTAGAACGCGACTCCGATTCAGAACGGAGGGAAGTCAATCGACTTCAACGGCAACGCGAAAAAAAAAGAAGAAAAGCGCCAAATTCCATTCCCTGGACATCGATAATGTGGTGGCAGGAATCAGAAATGGGGAACAATAAGTGCGTCCGTCAGCAGGAGCAGGTTGCTTCCCAAAGGGGCAAAATGCGAGATCGCACGGGAAAAAAGAAAAAAGACGCACGCAATCGGTTTGCCAAACGCGAAAAATCAGAACGAACCTAATGTGGGGGTTTTTTTGGTAGTAGTGGGGGTGACTTTGGGGGGTGTCGGGCAAGAAGTGCCGGGAATGCTGGGGGTGGGGTTTTGAGCAGTGCAGGGTTGACCAGCGCACTCCTACGTGGCGCAGTCCCCGGGCAAAACAAAAAAAACTTGAGGCAGGAGAAAAAAGTGGGCGGACCAAGAAAAAAAGGCGGGACAAAACCCGGGTGGAAGCTAAAGGTCACCCCAATTTCAGGAAGCGCAAAACGGAAGCTTGTTTCGGGGGAAGGGAAACATGAAGGTCACAAGACCGCCACTAACGGCAAGAAACAAAGGACTAGAAGGCTGCAAGGGGAAAGAGCAGTCCTTAAGGTTACGATCCGGTGGCGGAATTAGTGTGACAGTTTGGGATTTCGACGGTTGGGGAGGGAGCAAAACAGGCTCAGGAGTCCTTCTAGAAGGGGGAAGGATTGGAAATAAAGTGTAAGGGCAAGGGGTCTGTAAGGATGGGCAAGGTTGGGGAGACATCCTCGTGTGGCTGAGTTTCTGAAAGCAAACGTTTCGATCCAAAAAAAAGTTGCGGTTTCGTGGGAGTTGAACGGCGGTTTAGAAAAGAGCCAGGAGCTCGGGCAAGGAAGTGCGAAAAGGGGAGTATCGGGATCAGATCTGCCGGGAATTTCGGACTGAAATCAAGGTCTAAACAAGGGCACACGGGGGACGAAAAGCCAGAGCCGAGGGGGGCGTGCGGAAGAAGGGGGAGGAAAGGGCGGGGAGAAGCCTATCTGCAAAAAGGTCGTCCAAGGGCACAAACCCTAAGAGACAAAACTCCGGCTAAAATGGAAAAGCACAAAAGAGCCGAGTCGTGCCAGGTGACATGGGGGAAAGTAAAATCAACATGCTACTCAAAGAGGAAAAGGGCCCCATGGACAGGGGCAGGCCTGGGGGAGAACGGAAAAAAGCAATAAGCAGAAAAAAGATGCCTACGAACATAATTCGCACAGGGAATACGTCACTGATAGGTAAAAAAGAAAAAAAGATAATAAAAACCTTTGAGACTAAGGAGAAACCCTTTAACTAACAACGTGGAAGGCGCGGGAGAGGGGACGATGCGCATTGGAAATGGAGAATCGGGACACTTCGGGGAAACGGGTGCGCGATGGAACGGGGGCCAAGGGAAAAGAAAAAGACGAAGACTTTGCATTGCGAACCCGAAGAAGGTAAAGAAAACGTACATGACGGCGGAACGCGCGGGGGGTTAAACATGGGCAAAGGGGGAAGGCTGAAGCCGATGCTTCTTGGAGGGCTCTCCCTGAGCTGGTACGTGGGATGAAGGTGGCACAGAAGGACGTGACGACCTATTATGAGGGAAAAAACAAACTGCTCCTTCAAAAAGCAAAAGGGAACCACCAGAGGGCTAGGTTAGAAAATCTACACGGGAGCCTTCCTTGCAGGGGGAGATCCGGCGTCAGGATGTGATAGGGTCATGCGGTCGGGGTATAGAGCTCAAAAAAACAACAACCAACGGATGAGAAGGAATAAACGAACAGGGGCATGATAACGGAAGACATAGGACGCATAGCTACAAACAAGGCAGCTGCATAACGATTCAAGAAGGAAGCCACAGAACAATGAAAAAAAAAGCAAAAAAAACTGAAGTTCGTGGAAAGAAAATAAGCATCTATAGAAATCAGGAAATGGAAAACTGTCAATAAAAGTACGACAGAAGGAGAGCAAAGGAGAACAGGCAGCGACTAGTAACTGAAACCACGTAAAGGGGCCACCACCTCCCATGGGTTCAACTGTCATGGAAAAGTACGTGACGGTAAGTAGATGGAAAAAGGAAAAAGGATGGGGCTGAGCGGAGGTGGACTGCTCCAGCAGGGGCGGGAAAAACTTTAAAAGATGGTCCTCGAAGAGCCAGCCAGGAGCATAGCCGATACCGCAGGCGTTTCGTTCTAAGGTTGTTCGCAAGAAGGGAATTAAAAGGAGGAAGAGAAGAGAACTAATAAGAAAAATCTGGGCGAAGGGTTCAGTAGTAGCAAAGACCTGGGAGGCTAAGGGGATGGAATCGTGACTTAAGCACTTGGACATGTAAAAAAGACGAAACCGACCCACCAAGCTTCTGCGCATAATGGCGACGATTGGGGGACGGAATAGCAGACGGACACAGAAAAGTATTCTTGGCCGCAAACGATCTAGGCTGTCGAAGAGGGAGTTGTCACGTCGAAATACGGAAAATAGGGAAGGAAAATCCGGACGGGAGTGGACTCGCCTTAGTAAAAGAAACAAAAGACTCTATAACGGAGAAAGGGGTCTGGGAGAAAAAGAAAAGAAAAGGAAATGAAGAAATGAAGGGGGAAAAGAGATAAAACAGATCACCGGGAGCCATAGTTTTAGAAGAGCAAAGTCGGAGGGGACTCGAGAACAAGCCGGAGAAACCCACGGAAAACGACACTTGGGTGAGGGGGAATCTAAAAAGCTTGAAGCGAACTCACAGCAAAAAGATGAGGGCGCCGCATGTCCGTAAAAAAAAAGCGCCTGCAAATTGTCAAAAGCGTTACAAAAAAAAAAAAAACAGAGGAAACGCGCAGTTTGCTCCCCAAGAAGAACCACTCGGGACACCCAATACTGAAGCCACGATAGTAAAAACAAGACAATGCGATTACCCCAACGGGGCAAAAATTAGCACGGGGTGCAGGCACGGGGGAGTGCTGGCTAACTAACAAAAGGGGTTCCTTCCAAAGTTCCGGAGGGGAAATAGAAAAAAGGAAACGAGGAAAGCGGGGGGGGGGAAAAAAGGGGGTCGTGTACCGGAAAAAAGACTCACGTGAGCAAGGCCCTCCAGGCATTGGGGAGACTGTGAGAAAAAATCAGGGGGTCTCAGGATGACAATGAGAAGGAACGCTAAAACCAAACCAAAAGGAACCTCGAATCCGGATTTGACATGTCGAAGGGATGCCGGCGCGGCAAAGAGCAGAAATAGGGGGGTGTGCGCGAGAAGAAAGCTAGCAGGTGATTTTGGGACAAACCGGGAAAAAAAAAAAACACTCAAAGGTAGTAACAGAGAATAGTCAAAAAGTCAAAAAAAAAGATGTGGGGAAAAGGGGAATGTGGTCATAGGGGGGGGGCTAGGCCGTGAAGAGATTGACGGAACCGAAGTTGTCGTGAACTCGCTGCAAGGGAAATGTCGTAATCAAAATTTGGAAAGAAAAAAAAAAACCCGGCGCGGGAAAAGGGTGAAAGGCTGATTGAACCACAAGGAAGCATGATCGACTTCGCCTTGGGCTTGCGGAGAAAAGGACAGATAAAAACCTCACCGATCGACAGAAGTCAGGAACCAGCAAGTTGATCGGACGAAGACTAGGAAAAAATACAGGCGGAGTAGAAAGGAAGTTTACAAGTCGGAGAGGACGAAAGGGAAGACAAAAAAGATTACGGGGTTACACCAGAGCCGCGGTGCTGAAAAAGACGATGGAAAGGCCGGAGCTCAGGCCACAGGAAGCGCGCAGCGAGGGTGACAAAATCTGAGGACTTAGGAAGGGGGGGGCAAAAACGCGGGGAGAAATCTGCGAGTTTTCATTGTCCGCCCACCTTCAAAGAAAAGAATCCGATAAGTTCGGAGAAGGCAGAAATACGAAGAGGGGTAGTTCTGGTCAAAGGCAATGTAAGACGATCGACAGGCTGGGGTTCCAAACACATGGAGGGTGGGAGACGTCAACAAGCGGGTGAGTAGAACACTGCCCCCTCGGAAAAAAAAAACGGACGGGGCCAAGAAAAAAGATTAAAGGGGGGTCCACAGGGATTAAACCGAGAAATCGGCCTGGAATCGGGAAAGGTTGGGCGGTAATAAGTGCCGCGACAAAAAAAGGATTTAAAGCGCCCAGGAGGAAAATTTAAGAAAGAGGACAGAGGGGACATCCACATTAATGAAGACAGTGGGTCCTCTGGTAGAAAACCGGGGGGAGAGGAAAGAAGAAAGATAAAAGCTGAAACTAAAATGAAATAACCTACACTTCGCGAAGAAACTCGAAAAAAAGTCACAGCAGAGATCACGCAAAAGGATACTAGGGGGACGCCTGTGAGAAGACCGAGTAAGCTCGCAAGAGTGGCAGGCAAAAAATCAAAGGTAGGAGTCATGGAATAGACGCATCAGAACTAGAGCTATAAAAACTTTATCCCGGAATGGCGCGACTTGAGAGCAAAAAGAAGTGGACAGGGCACTGAAAAAAAAGCAAAAAAAACACAAAAAAAGGAGGAGGAGAGAGGGGAAATGCAAGGAAATAGTCAGCGCCAGGGCGGCGAAAAGTCAAAAGGAGTGGGTACTTCGATCAATTGGGAGATGGATTATAACTCAGAAATTGATCTGCTGACACTCGCGGAACTACTCGGGTCAATCGGGAGGGAAATCACGCATCAGGCGATGGACAAGCTGGGCGGAGGGAGTCGAGGCAGTAGAAGAAAGAGGTATAAATGGGAGAATTTGAAAAGCCTGCATAGGGAAAAGATTAGACTAGGCGGTTGGTGAAAAAGGTGAACAGAAGTAATTTGTGGAGCGAGGAAAAAACACCTCCTGGGCGAGAGCCGGCGGCGCATCGGGGGGGTAAAGGAACCCCTCTTGAGCGAATGAAAGATTGTCTAAAAAGACTCTTCCAAAGCGAATCAGACTCAAGGGAAGGAGGGAACGGAAGGGCGCAAAAAAAACTGGGGGGGTTCGCCGGAGGGGGCAGCGTTGAGATATCACCCGCTTAAGGTGACTGTAAAGACAACGAACAACAGCCGCCGGGCGGGGGAGGAGAATGGACTGGGTTAGGCACTAGGGGGAACCGGAAACGTGTAAGCCAATCACTGACCACGATCGAGTCTTTATTGGAGAAGGACTGGGGGGAAAGAAAAGCGAGGTATTATCACGGTTGGGGCAAAAGGCTAGCTGAGAAAGTTAGAACTGAAGGACAATCGAGGGCGGCCTGGAACTGTTTCAAAGACGGCCGTGAAAGAGGAGGTGTGGGGGGAAGAAAAGCGACGAGAACGGTGTGAAACCAAATAATTACATCGTACGGAAGGCAGGCGGCACGGGGGAACTCTAACCACCAAAGGAAAAAATGTCAAGACGGAAAGAACGAAAAATGGTATTCCGAGAGATTGTAATCAATAAAAACTAAAGCATTCCTGAAGGGGGGAATAGGTGATGGTTATTAATATGTACCGAGCGGCCAGGCAGAAAGGGGGAGAATATCCGGCTACGGGGTTGGGGAAAAAAGCAGGTTCACGAGAAAAGGGCAGGGAGAGGTTCCAGTCCGAGGTTAAGAAACTAGGGGAGAGCTCTTCACTGTCCGAGAAAACAAAAGACTCATCAAGACAACAGTCACCTGGGACATAGGAATTGGCGACACAGCCTGAATGGGAAGAAGGAGTACGTCACAAGAAAAGGTGCGCAAAAACTCAAACCGACTAGATCTTGCGCGCACCAGAAAGAAGCGCCCGCCGAGTTTGCCCGCGCAAGTAAGAAGCGGAAAAACCGGTGGAAAAAGGTCAGATGGGACGAGGGAAAAGGGCTGGTGGGGTGTTTCGCGGGGACCGCAGAAGGGAAGCGAGAGAAAATAATTTCCAAATGACGAACCATTGGAGGCATGGGGACGCACAGGGGCTGGTAAACAGTAAACCCAAAGACGGGGGGACAAAAAAATTGATCATTTTCAACACTGTCAGATCGCAAAGAAGGAAGAGGGGCGAAAACAAAATGTAACGTAACGAGCCCTCAATTCATGCAACAGGAGCATGGGTCGAAGGGTCAAGGGGAAATCAGGGGGAGAACCTTCAACGGGGTCGATCCGTGGAGGCAGTACTGGGTGAACAGTGGGGGGCGGTAGCCTGTGGGGGGGGCGAAAAAGTGAGAGGTCATCGGCTCAGTCAGGGAGGAGGAAAGCAATAAAACTAAATGGGACATGCTGCAAAAAGTGGCGATGGGTCCAAGGTGAAAGGTTGGGACGCCATCATCGGGGTGGCTGAGGGGGAGAAACAAGGTTAGATCTCAAAAGCATGGGGATGAGGAACGACGCGTTTTGGAGTGCTCGAGGACGATCCGAACTCGGGGGAAAATGGGAGAAAAATGTAGAGGCGTAGTCGGAAGGAATTGTCGGAAGGTCATCAGCTGCTACAGAAAAGAAGGAAATGATCCGCCATAATGATGCACGTGGCTGAGAGATGAACCGAGAAGGAGTTGCGCGCCAGGATGCGCCGAATTTCCGCAGTCTGGAAAGGCTGTAAAAGATCTACAATCCATAATGGTGACGGGGAACGATCCTCTATTAACGTTTAGACGGAGCGGAAAATCGCGCCGAGAAAAAAAATGCGGAGGCATTCTGGTACCTGCAAGGACACTGAAGTAGGGCTTCCGAAAGAATGAAATTGAGAAATACTAACTTCGGGCAAAAGGGAAAGGTCAAAAGCAGGTTAGAATCAAAATAATACCGAGGAAGCCTCCTAAGAAAAAAACGTTAAAACGAAACGCCGGCGCGGGAATCAGGCGATGAGAAATGGTAACTGGGTGAACTGGTGAAAAAAGATCGAAAGAGGGAAGGGGGGGAGATCGAAAATGACGATCCGCCACAAGCGAGGAACGTCAGGTGAAAAGGCAGACCCAGAAAGGGGAAAACCTTAATGCACGTCCCGGAAAAGGATGGGTGACTACATTTGCCCAAAAAAAGTTAAAAAAAGAATAAGGGAGGCGACTGGCTCTCGGCCGACGCTGGGACGTTACTGTAGGAAAATTCCATCGGACGGGGGGAAGAAAGACGAGAGGAATGCATCAAACCACTAAAGACCTGGTCCCGGCCGGTGTCCGCGGGTTTGCTATGTACGTCGTACTCGAAGGCAAGATGGCCTGACCTGAAAAGAATCTGAGAATTGGGGGGGATCGATACCAATGCGGGAGGGGAGAGAAAGA
>Ga0179593_1319858_pt1 | contig 13921 bp, 16 predicted proteins | sample CZODoug2_1_08_16_FD_185931 | JGI IMG/M metagenome (GOLD analysis project Ga0179593, IMG submission 185931) | Vadose zone soil fungal communities from Angelo Coast Range Reserve, California, USA - CZODoug2_1_08_16fungal (PacBio error correction) | ecosystem: Environmental > Terrestrial > Soil >...
GCGAAGAATTGTTGTACCTGAGGGGTGAAGGCAGCACGGTTAAGGAAAAACAGCAATTAAAACCGAGAGGGAATTTTTTGACGATAGTAAACCCAATGGCAAGAGGGGCGGTTAGATGGTGGGGAGGGGGAGAAATGGTTTTCTGAAGAAGTGTCAGCAGACGCTGGGGGTCGGGGAAGTAACACAACCGGCCGATCCACACTGGAAGGAAGGGTGTGAAACGACAAACGGAGGGAGAAAGGCTGAACGGGGAACCGCAAGGGGGAAAAAAAACACGAGGGGGGTCCTACCCGAAAGATCAAGCTCCGCCAGCCAAAGTAATTCAAGGGGACGCCTCCGAATACGACAGGGGCATTTGGGGAATCCAAGGGGCTGGGGGGGGGGGGGTGAAGGAAAGAAAAGACATTACCTAAAATAACACATGAAGGGCTGGAAAAAGTATTCCAATTTGGGTGGAGCGACGTGGAGGGACCAGAAGGGGTGGCGAGCTGGAGGGAAAAGTGGAGCGACACGCATTCATATGGTGTTTGATACAAATGGGTCAGGAGCGGCAGGGAGAAATTCGTCCACGACGCACGTGGAAAGACACGGCGCAAAGAAGGATTAAAAACAGGGGGAACAAACGCAGTCAGTGAGACCCTGTGTGACGAAGAGCCGGGGGACCTTTGATCAGATAAGAAATAGCTAACAAAAAAGACACGGGATACCGCTACTGTCAAGAAGTGGGCTCAAGAAAACGCGACGGGCTCTCGGTATACGAGTGTTGTTTAAGTGACGTCCTGAAGGGGGCATCAGCCGTCAAGACAAAGAACAGTATTGCAAATACAAAGGGGAAAGGAGAAGAAAGGGATAAGGGGGGGTTTGGCAGGACGGGAGGGGGTGGGAGGATCCTCACGGAGTGATCCTTGAGAGGGGGAGAGACTGTCACGGTACGGAAACCCGTTGGGGGGGCGTTTGCGGAGAAGGAAGGTGTTGGCCGTAAGTCTTTCTAACACCCTCTATAGTCTAGACTCAAAAAAGGGGAAGAATATAGAAAGGAAAAGGGTGGGAGAGAGGAAGAAGCGTTCGACCACACAAGGAGAGTCAGTAAATCAAGCAAAACGTGGGGGGGGTTCCGGAAAAGCAAGAGGAAGAGGAAAGTCTGTCACCTCCTCTATTAGCTAATCCAGCCAAAAACGGCGTCAACTCAAAAACTCGGGGATACAAAAATGGAAGCAAGGTAAGAAACCAATGGGGGGGGGTGGGCAAAGGAAAGAAAAGTACAGAAAGGTGAATAATTAAGGCTAAACGTTCTTAACAACTCTGGACTGTACAAAAGAATGGAAGCTATTAGTATTATTTTCTGTGACTCGCGGAGAATAGGGTGGATTCTGGGCACAGAAATAAAGGAAAAAGTGCGGGATCAGGGGACCCGGGTGGGGGGGTCGTTGAACTAATTGTATCAAAGAGGATTATTGGTTCAAGAATGATTGCGAGGGATGATGAGGACGAGAGGATTTACCATCTTAAAAAAGGGGTGCAGTTCCAGATCAAAAAAGGAAATGCACAACAAAGAAACGGAGGGATTGCTGCTTGTCAAAAAAAGAACCGAAAATCTAATGCGTCTTTTCTGAATTCACCATTGTGCAGAAACGCAGAAAGACGAGAAGGTAGAGAAAAGACTCAGTGATAAAGAAAAAAGAAGGGGGCGTAAGGATCCCGGGGTAAGGGGCAAATACCAGCCTGTGACGGGAACAACTTGCTGAGGAAATAATTCGTGTGCGTTGATCGAGTCGAAAAAGCGGCAAAGGCACAGACAAAAGGGAAAGGCGGGGTAGGGGACCCCAACGAGCTAGGGCCCCTAATAAAAAAACTGGGACAGGGAGAAGTACATCAACCTGAGCCTTCGTAAAGCCAGGTTTGGTGCCCAGCGAAGGGAAGGTTTATAAAAGGGCGGGCAAACTGGAACAAAACTCTCGATAAAAACCAGTCTCGTACAAACAGTTCCAGGACCGGAAAAAAAAACTCCGCGGATCGTTACACGACACATTATCAAACGGTCATGAGGGAAAAAAGGACAAAACGGAAATGAAATTCCGGGAACTCTGAAAAAGAAGAAGCAATGCGGGATCGGTTCAGGGGATCTCTGGGTTTGAGGCGAGAGGAAAATAGGCATATGGGAAAACTGGTTTGCTTAGAAAACAAAGCAGGAGTGATCAAATAAAAAGGAAAGAACAGTGCAGGGGAAAAAAGAAAACATGCAGAGTGAAGACGAGAGGATGAAGGATATCGACACATACTCCAGCGGAAAAATCCTTTTTTACGGAAAAGGGGAAGAGAAAGTGAGAAGAAAGGGGGCAGAGACACGACGCGCCGGAGGACTCAGAAGATCCAGTTGGCCAGGGTAGTGTTCCTGTGGGAAGGAAGGTTCAGCTCCCTAATCCATCAGGGGATAGGACGAACACTGAAAGAAGATATGGGGGAAAGGGAGACCGGCGGAAGTTCGAGAAAACGCTTTTGGGGGCGGGAGGGAGAAAAATCGGACAACACCCTGCCGCTACGCTGTCGAGGAACAGACCTGGTCCCTGGCGTAATGAAGGATCGAAGTTAGTCCGAGGAGGGGTAGATGAAAGCTACCGACCAAACATGGGCGTATTCCCAGCCTGGGGAAAAGGACACTCTCTCACGACGTCACGGACCGAGAAAAAGTTTGGTATAAAAGGGAAGAAACTACCCAGCTTGGGAAGTTGTCGGATAGAAAATCACATCCATCCGGTCTCCGCAACATCATGGGAGGGCAAGAGGGAGGGAGACGGTGGCCGAAAAGTCCGTTAGCGGACAACGTCAGACACAGGGAACGTGTCCGTGGATTTACCAGGGAATAGGACAAACCCTTGAAGTGGAGTACGAACCAAATCCGGTACACTTCCTAGGGGACAAGGGCAAAAAAAAAAGGAAACACACAAGGAGGTGTTTCCGGGGAAAGCGTCTCCTCATGCCGTCACTGGTGCTCTTGGTGGGGAAGAAAGGGATTTGATGGGTTGACTGCTCGAATGGGCGCAAGGTGCAGGAATCATGGTCGTAGTGGCGCGCACCAACACAGTTGGAGAAGAGTGATATGTAGAAAGGAGCAGAGCGCGAACATAACTCGCGAACACAGCGGGCTCAATCTGTAACGGCTTGTCCATAAAGGGACGTTTTGCGAAGATCAAAGGAGGTGTACCTAATGTGCAGTAGCGAGGAAAAAAAACAAGCGGGAATCAGGCCGCAGGGTCGGCGCGGAGAGAAGGGTCCACTCGGTAATCGAGATAATGCGTCACATTCGTTCAGACTGTGGCTTCTGAAACATTCGTTGGGCGCTGGTGTGGGCCAAAAGAATGGATCGCTGGAGATGAAAGAGTTGTTAAAGTCAACAAAGCAATCGAGTAGGGGCGGCAATGCAAAGGCCAAGGGTGAAATGAGTCCGCTAGTGATTGGAAGATCAGCGAGTCGAGCCAAGGCAAGGAGGGAAAAAAGAATGGGGGAACTTGCTATAAGCGAGCCAAATAAAACGCGATTTGACTAAATCTACAACACAACGGTTAGGATAACAGAGTCAGGATCCAAGGGAGCAGAGGAAAGAGGGGAAGGACACAACTATGCTAAAGGGGGAACCAGGATGGAACGGTTAATACTAGGAAACCAGAAGAGGTGGCTGCAGGGCATCGTCCAAGCCTTCATCGAAAAGCGCGTAAGAAGAATCGGGGTCGAGTGAAAAAAGAGGAAAAGAGAGCGACAAGCTGCATAGGAAAGGGAAAAAGAAAAGAGAGGGTGGGCAGAGAAAGAGCCCGAAGGTGGTGCTACATTTATCTATTGACCCCACCCTTCGAGAAAAAACCCCTGCAAGTGCCGTAAGACAGGAAAAGGAGACAGAGGGAAGGAAAAAGGGAAAGGTAATACGGGAGAGCGGGGAAGGAGATAGGAACTTGAAAAGGCGCTGGAATGATAGAATGCCCACCTCGCGGACACGGTGCGTCAAGAAAAACCGGCAAAGGGTCTCTCGAATCGCCAAAAAACTCCACAGAAACAATGAAGTTCAATCGGGACCACAACGATACCACAAAATGTAGATAGCATGGCGGAACCCTGGGTGCAAGAGGTGAAAAACAGGGGGAGGTCAAGACCGGTGGGGGAGAAAAGGGAATGTCAACGGGTGGCGATCGGAACCAGAGAAATACTCCCCCGGTACAAACGAAGGCTGCAGTTACCAACTGATAGGAATTTGGGCGGGGGACACAAATTAAATCGACCGAAAGTGAAAGCGGAAGAGCCCATAGGGCAACAACGGTCCAAAAAGAAAGGTTAAAAACCACGCTTGCTGACGCCCCCGACAACAGAAAAATCGAGGGAGGTGAGGAAGGGAATAAAAGGATGCCATGGGGGATGGGAAAAAGAAAACCGGCCTTTAGCGAAGGGGATGAAGATGTGTGGCGGGAAAGTCAGAATTCATAACGAACTCCGTTGGCTTGAAAAGGGGGTAGTTGTTAACCTTTGAGATCATAGACCAGGGGGAGAGAGGGGGGATGACAGATGAGGGGTAACGCCATCACGGCCCGAAAAGAAGCACAAGAGACGTGAAGAAGGGTAAAAAAGAATCATTTTTACCGAACCATCTCAACAGGACGTAGGGATTTTGAAAAAGGTGACCTTCAGGGTGGACAAGGGAAGAAAAACAGCCAAGAGAATCTGAATCGAACGAGGGCAGAGGCCACGGTAGCGAAGGAGAAGGCCATAGTCTCTATTTACACGATATCGCGTAGTTTTTTCTCGGGGGGGGCGACGACTGTCACTTGGAAAGAAAGATACCAGGGGGGGTCGGGGAGTCCCACGGCCGACAAGGGGGGGAGGAAGTGGGGTGCCCCAGAGGGTAACGGCTTGGTATATTATCCAAAAGAAAGGATTGACACATTAAATCTAAAACAAAAAGCACTGTGTAACGGAAAGCAGTCTGAGAGAAATCAGATGATCCTAAGCACAGTTTACATGTGGAAAGGGAACGTTTTTTTTCCGGATGAAAGAACTGGTATCAGTTTCCTGCTTTACCTTCGGACGGGCGGGAATGGGCGGAAAGGTGACGGGGAAAAGTGGGAAGGGAAACGCTGTGTATGGGAAATTACGAAGCGACTCATATCAATGACGCATCTACGGGGAAACTCCTGTTGAAACGATTGACGCGCCAGAGGCACCGGGGGGGGCGGTAAAAAAAAAAAGACGGGTCCGGGTAAGAAAAACACGCGGTAGCAAGACGGCGTTCAAGCAAAAACAACTATGGAGTAGCAGACACGATCTGGCGTGGTGTAAATTAAAAGAAGGGGGGGGGGAAGAAAAAGGACGGGTCGATGGGGTGGAACTACACGCAGCGATGAGGAACTAAAAAAACGGGGGTTGGGGGGATCTCTGGCACAAAAAAAACTTGCATGAATCGTGTGAACGTCTGCTGCGACCGTGTGGAGCAGGAATTGAAGGAACATGTTGAGGTGGTGAAAAAAGGGGAGGAAGAGATTTAATTAGGAGGAAAAAACACGGGCAAGGAAATAGACAGAGAAAGAAACTGAACTGATACAAAGGCAGAGAAGAGACCCTAACTCAGGAATCAATCTCCAGTTGACGCGGAGCAGGACAAGTCGGCCCGCTGGTCAGAGGCGGGGGGGAAAAAAAATACTTGCTAACCGGGGAACAAAAATCATGGGGGCAACCCATCGAGTGCCAGGGATGAGGGGACCGTGGACGCACCAGTTTGGGAAAAGAGTTCGCCCTGACGAGGATTCGTGACTGGCCGACTAAAGAACAGCGGCTAGAGGTGGGAGGTAATGAAAAAACAGAAGCGGAAGGGGGGGAGTAAGGGGGCAGAGATTGGATGACGGGAAAGGGGACAATGGGAAGGTGATCCTTGATGGAAAGGGCTAGGGGAGAGGAGTTGGTCGTGTCCGGCAAAAGTTTGGCGGGGATTCATAGGTGGGTGAGTCAATCGCTAACCAAATAAAGAGAAACAAAGGAGGAAGGTACAAGATAGATCATAAGGAAGGAAAAGGGGTAAGAGACGAAGGGCGAAAAGTTACACACCTCCGAGATAGAAGCAAACCGAACCACCACCGGGGCACGGAAGGAGTGAAAGAGAAATCCCGGAGGACTAGAAAAAAAAGCAGATAAGGGCCGAAGCCGCCGGATCCAGGTAAGGCTGAGGGGGGCACCAAAAAAAACCCCCCACCAACAGGCCTGGAAGAAAAAAGGGGGCGGCCAGAGAGGGTCTCGGGAAAGGGAAGTGGGAGACGGAGGGAGAAGAATCCAACGAGTAAATCAGGGAAAAGGTCAGGAAGAATGGGTAAAACAGAATGAAAATGAATTGACTGGAGGAGACTGATCCATGGTCGTCTTGGAAGATCAACGCAAGCAGGGATGAAGATGAGTTAAAAAAGGGGAGTCTATGCGTTCGTGGGAGAACCATAAAAAAAACTCAAACGGAGTCGGTGCTTTCGACTCGAAAGGACGTTCTTCCACTTGCCGTCTAAGCGAAATCCGAAGAAGAACAGAACAACACATGATGGCACTCCAAGGAACCTAAAACGAGAATGCGAGGAATTGAGTTGAGCTCCACACATTGAGCAAAACCCGTCGGCGCAATTGACAGGGATAAATCAACATCATGTGTTTCTGTAAGTAAGGGACCTGGAGAGGCAATAGACCAGCAGATCGAAAAAGGGCCAAAATCTTTATTAGATAGACAGAGATGAGGGGAATCTTCGCAGACGAGAAGAGCGGGAAGGGCAGGTAGTGGTGGAGGGGAAAAGCACGAAGGGCGGGGTGTGATGACCTGCGGGGAAAAGACGGTCCCAGTCCCCTTGGCGCGACATCATTTTCACAACAAAAAGTCAAGGAATAAAAGTAAAAAAAAGGGGCAGGGACCCCGTTGTTTTACATAAAAAGAAACTGGGAGCCCATGACAGAAAACCAGCTCCGTACAAAAAGAGGATTACTAAAAGCAAACAAAGAATGAGCACTACAACATTTACAGTAAACGAATCTCCTGAAAACATGAAATAAATGAAAAAGAAGACTGATTCGAAAGAGCGGGGGAATAAATTTATGTCGGGAAGATCGCTTTGAGGACAAAGAAGAGGGATGAAGAATATTTCAAGACGTGTGCTGAGTAATCATCCGACCACCTTGGTCAACAATTCTCACAAATCGAGGTGACGCGACGAACACCGCGAGCCTGAGGGCAAAAGATAGGCGCGATCAGGAGAAATACGCTCGCGCATGCACGAGACTCGGCCAGCTCAGAAGAGACTTGAAGTGCGTCCCCCGCACGAAAACGCAAGCTAAAAGAAACCGACGGGTTGAGGGGTGAGGGGTTAACTTGAACCCACGGTCATCCCACATCCAACACAGAATAAAGAGCATGAAAATCGGAAGGGAGGGGAAGAGGCGGTTGGGACTTCGGGGGGGAGGACATGGGGTCTACAATACGGCAAAGACACAACTGCGCAAAGGGTGACATAATAGGAAGTTCCTCATTAAATAGAGAACAATCTTAACCTTCGTAGCTGGGGCGATAGTCCGCAGAAATCAAGTAGAAAGCTAGAGAAAAACAGCCGAAGGAAATCAAAGCATCAAAAGAAATCAGTGGGCCGGGAGCAACCACGAGCTTTACATGTCTTGTCGGAAGGAATTCTAAAACCGCGTACCACCTCGGATTGCCCCAAGGGACGGCCAAACTAACAAGAGGGAGTAAAATCGCGGATCAAAAGGAGGCCCTATTACGCCCACTCCGCAGGAACAATTGTCGTTGCGTGGAGGGATTGAAGGGGCTACATGAATAGGCAAAAAAAAAGAATGCATCACGTATAATAGAACACCACCTTTCAACAATGAAAGAACAGGCAACAGACAAAAGCCAAGGCAAAAACATGTAGAAACCAATGCTGGGGAGTAAGAGCGGGGTTGGGCAAGGAGAATGAAATTGGTTTTATCTAGCGCTTGCGCACAGGAGCAAAAGGAGTTTTGCACGGGGGAGCACACGAAACAGAGAAAACATCGAGGGAGGGTAGAAGGAACAAAGCCGATGAGATTCAAGTCCATCGGTGCGTGCAGACCGAAGTGCCGAGAAATAGCGGGGGGGGGAAGAACTATCGACTATCAAAAGTCCCAATCCACCGAAATTGGCACCACCATTCGGGCCTCGCAAATCGCGGTCAAAACCAGATTAAGCGTAAATCGAGGGGGGACTCGGGGAAAGAAGGATAACTCGGGCCAGAGGGAGGAGAGGGTCTGGATACACATATGCTTACGGCGTGTCCGGCTTGGAAACCCAGGCAATGCCCGATGGGGACAGGATGGTATGGCTGTACTCCACATCCACTCAATCAGAACAAGAAGGGGGGCCGGACGGCTATCATGAAACCAAATGTGATGCGAGGTGGCAGCGAAGGCAGGGGGCCTAAAAAAGGAAAAGGAGCTGGGGGTTTAGTGTTCGAGCAAGCTGACTAGATACATAATAAGAGGAAGGGGTCAACTAGTACAGGGAGCGAGCAAGAAAACAAAAGGGATAAACCCTGGATTGGGATACTGCAGGTCAGGTCAAACTTAAGGGCTAACCCTGGACCATGGGGAAATTTGAGGAAAAAGAGCAGTAGAGCAAGGGAGATATTAGGCAGAGCAGAAAAGAGGTAATCCATAACGGGGGGAGATCGACAGGATCTCGTATGGGGGGCTGATATCTCAAAATTCCGAGGCCGATGCTTCATCCGGAACTTGAGTGTCGGTTCAGAAGTCGAAGGATTAAAGGGGGGAAAGAAAAAGCAAGATTTGCAAAGGGGAGGGGGTACAAGAGGAGAGTGACACGAAATCAGGAAGGGCCACCACTCTTGGATGAAAACAAACAGCGTACGCTCGCAAGGGTTCGCAGCCAACAGTACCTACAGTGACCGTGTACGGATTGATCCAACAGACGGGAAAAAGAAGGAGACAGTCAAAACCATGTGAGGCAACGGGGGAGGGGTTCGAGAGGGACACATTTTGTAGTCAACCGGAGATATAGCGCAAAAATTGTCAAGAAGGACCTGAAGACGAGGGGGAGCTGGCGTTTCTACCGCTCATCGATGGGGGGAAAGAGAAGAATGGGAGGAAAAACCCCGGCCACTGCCGATCGCACTCAGGAGCGTACCGCAAAAAAAAAGCATACACAAACATGACCCGCAGCGTATCACCCACTAGGCAAGCGCTGGCGGGGTTAGCAAGGGTTGGGCAGGCCAGGTCGACCTCTAGTGGGAAGGGAAAAACAATGACCGGGAGAGAAAGGGGAATGTAACGGCGGAGAGATGACAGTGAGGAACACAGGGCCGGAAAGAGACGTGCGAATCGAAGTCCCTACTGTCAAGAATCGGGATGAAAAGGGGGTATGCAGGAGAGAAGAGACCACTGGCGGGCCAAAACGCTACGGCAAAAATAAAGATGAAGGGGATCAGGCGGTCATAGGACTGTCTTTAGAAAGTGTCCACTATCACAGAAAAAGCATCAGGACAAAAATAAGGGCGTGTGCGCGGCGTGGTGGAGAGAGAGACCGGTGCGCCGGGGATGAGAGACTTTTGAGGGCGTGGAGGCAGTAGGATTTCAAACGAAGGCCGTACGGGTAGTCGAAGTTTAAATAGGGCAAGAGATCCTTCTGTGAAGCATCCAGGTGCGTGGGGGTGGATGCCAGATACCTGGGGTGTGCCGGAACAGTGAAGAAAAGAAGAAAAGACCTGGAGAGAGGGGAAGGAACCGAAAGTCGGTAGGGGGGACCGCTTGTGGCAGCTAAACCTATCTATGTTGGTGGGGAAAAAAATGAACCTTCGGTCGTCAAGTTGCTAAAACCGAAAGAGGGGGGAGGAGGGGAGAGATGCGAAACGGTAGCGAAAGAACGGGAAGGAGAGAAATCATTAAAGTGGAAAAGGAGGAGGTCAGAGTACAGGGGGAAAGGTAAGTCCGTGAGGGAGAAATGTTATGCCGTAAATAAATGCAGCCGGGGGGAACCGCTCAGGGGGGAAGGTGCTGAAAAGAGCAATGTTAGGGGCACTGGTGATATTCGCTAAGATCTCCAGAACAAAAAGGAGAGGAAAAGGAGATTGGTAGGGACTGAACGAAGGAATCGTCATGAATGAAGAGGCTCCTGGAAAGGGAAAGTTTTTTTCCTTATCTTTCACCAGGATTGGCGGGGGACACTGACATGCGGGATCGGGTTCCAGGGCCCAAAAAAAGGAAACTCACTAGGGAAGGAAAGGTGTGGGGAAGAGAAATGTGCTGAAGGGGGTCAATCAAGATTTGATTGCTGGTCTACATGGACAAAGAACTGTCGTGCGGAAAAGTGATTCAGAATCCCTAAAGGGGGAACAAGACGCGACCAGAAAAGGGAACCGAAACGCCGGGACGGGGAGGGGGGGGGGAGATCCAGAGGACTGAGCAAACTCTACCACTATGGCCGGGTGTCGTGCACCTAAGAAGATGCACTACCAGCATTTGGGGGAAACGGAAAAACTTGGTCTGATTACATGGAGAAAAGGGGGAGGAAGCAACACGATTTGTGTGGAGGGGCCTGCCTGGAGCGAAGGGAGAAAGTGGGCCTACAATGGTTGGGGCATCGACGCAAAATTGTAGGATAGGGGGGGGAGGCGCATAGCGCTGCAAGGGAATCGCAGAGTAGAGAAAAAAGTATTGGGGGAAGGGGTAGGGGTCCGAACACGTGGAAGAGCACATACCGCGAACAGCCACCTAAATAGATGCAGGAAATGGGGACGACTACGAACTAAAATACGCAGGACACAGACGCAAGAACATGGCGCGGGGGGCGGGGGGGGGGAACGGTCGGATTGGAAAAAGAAGAAGTGATGAGAGAAAAATTGAAGAAAGGGGAAAGAGGGTGACCATTAGTTAAGGGAAAAGGTCCTCCCGAGCTTGGTTCAGTGGGGACTGAAAGTTAAAAGCCATCAGAAGGATTCAGTCCTTTTACTCGACACCCTCAACAAAAAAAGGAAGAAAGGAGAGTATAGAAGAGAAAGGAACAAGGACAATAACGCTTTGGTGTCTGAGAGAGCTGGAGGGAAGAAGCGTGTAGGGGAAGACTGAGATGCAGGGGTATGTCTGGAGTTAACGGAAACTTTTGCGTGACGTGGGGGGTCAAAGACAATAGCTCAAGGATTGTGGAGAGAAGGATTGGCTGGAAACTAGATCAGAAGAGAAAAACACGAGGGAAGAAAGAGAGAGAGACAGGTGGTAGAAGGAACAAAGAGGGACGAAAAAAAGTCACCGAGACGGGGAGGATCACACCTCACCCAAACACCGTGGTTTTCCCTGGGAAAAGAATCCCGCTCTACAGCAAATCCAGGGAGGGGGTGCGTGGTGTGGGGAATACTATCCACGAGTCAGACCCGGGAGCAAGGGAAAAAATACACTGAAGCCAAACACACTCGCCGAGTAAAGAACTAAAGAGAAAAAGGGGGCACGGAGGGGAATTTTTGTCAAACGAGGCAATGGGAAAATGGGGAATCCTTCACGCTAAAGGAGTGACCAAACAGGGAGAACGGTCTAAAGAAATGGGGAACACGTTGAAAATGAATGTGCACGCTCAAGGTCCGGATGTGGAACAAAAACATGGCGCACTAGATGGCCGGGATAACGGGGAAGTCTGGGCTGGGGTTTGAACCTGTGGAATAAGTAGACATAGGGGGTTGGTTACACCCGGAGGATCAGTGGGGCTGTAGGGGGGCTGGACGTCGCCAGGGAAATAGAGGGATGGCAATGGGGGGCCTAATAAGGGGAAGCCGGACACACACCAAACGGCCCCGGGGCAGTGAGAAATTTCGCACAACGGCAAAAAGGGTGAAAGGGCAGCTCCTTAGCTTCAGGGAAGGGTTAACTCACATCAGCGTTGGGGGGCTCGGTAAAAATACGAAGTGGAAAGGAACAAACAAAACCGGTGGTGAAAAAAATGAAAAAGGGGAGCCAAGCGATTCGGTAAGTCTTCCGCTATAGGTAGCTGGGAGGAAACTACTCCAAAAGAAAGGGGGAAAAGCGAAGGACAAAAAGGGAAGGGAGGGGTTAAGAAATATAAGTGGGCGTGTTCCCCGTCCTCCCCCAAGCTCAGGGCAATCTCGAATCCGGTACTTCATGTCGTAAAAAGGGACAGGCAAAAGGTGAGAATCAATAAAGAGGGACGGGGTAACAGGGAAGGGAAAGGGTGTGGAAGGGGACCCCTAAGCCAAAAGCGCGCCACCCATTCACAAAGCACACATAAACGAAAAAAACGTCTTTCAGTATCTGCTGAGATACCAAGCGGGAGAGTGCAGAAAAAAGAAGACATCGAAGTCCCAAGTCGTGCAATCGACACAGCGTCCGTGGGAAAAATTGAGCCTAGGCGATGGATGCGAAAGGCTCGGGAGGGGGGGAGAAAGGATGATTACTGTGGGGAACTGGGGCGAAGTCTTAGACTGATGTGAAGCTGGACTTCGGGGGAGGACTAACAAAGTCGGGAAGGGCAGCCATCTGTGGTTGCCGCAATGACCCTGCGAACGCCAGTGCGCTGGAAACCAAGGCCCCCAAGATGGCAGGGTGTCGGTTGAAGGAAAAAGTAGAGAATCCCGTTCATAGAAACTATCTTCATCTTGGTTGAACAAGGAGCTCGTTGGTGCGCGAGCTTGAGGCGTTGGTCCAGAGGGTAAGGTGGGGCGCAGAAGGAGACTAGAGATGAAAGGTGTTTTGGTCGGGGTCGAGGGGGACGTGTATACGAAAAAATTATCAACGGAAGTAAATATAAGTCCAACATAAGGGGAGAAAGGCATAGCAGGGGAGAATAAACTGCTCGACAGTGGTCCAGGCGAAAACTGTAAGACCGGAGGGACTCGTGGGGCGAAAAAGTCGGCGCCAAGCCGCAACAAGGGGGGGAACGGAAGGAGTATTCAGAAGACAAGTAGGGAAAGAGGAAATGCGAAAAGCGTACCGTCTGAGAGAAGACCCACGCCAGAACACTAATTCCCAGCGCAGAACCGGCTACCCGGCAACGAAAACACATCCCAGGTGCAACCTGGGGAAGAATCAACGCTGAAAGGGGTTCAAAAAACGGGGAAGGAAGGAAGTCCGAAGCCCGCCGGGAACCTCCTTTCACCTTTCTGTAGTCACCGGTTGGGCCATTGGAGAGGATAGAGGGGTGTCCCACGGTGACGGCGTGACTGCAGGCAGAAAGAAAAGGTGAAGTTTCGTGTACCGGGGGTATTCATGACGACGCCAAACCCCCAAACAAAGGGAGAAAACAGTTAACCAAAAACTAACCGGGCAAAGAAACGGGGTAAAAGCTACCAAAAAAAACAAGCCAAGGATGAGATCTCCAGCTTGGTGTATCGCTGGGGTGGTACAGGCGAGTGGGGGGTTAGCAGGGGGGATATTTACAGCGAGTCGAGGAAAGGTTGACGGGGGGTTCAAGGGGGGCAGCTATCGACGCTGTCGCGAGTGACAGAAGGACTCATACCAAGAAGTATGGGGTACCAGAAGATATAGGAAGAATTTCAAAAAAAGATAATTCGGGAGGTCTATCAGAGGTCGTTTAAACACAGAAAAGGCCAGTCGACTCGAAAACCGCGACGTGACGCAGGGTCACCGCGCTACTACCCCTAACGTGTAAACGATCACGTTCATCAAGGGGAGGTAAAATAGTCCAGCTTCTGAGGGGGGGGATCAAAGGGGAGGACGTGTACGGAAGGAAAGCCTCATGTGTAACACACCAAGCAATCCTTCACTCAGAGTCGTCCTTATCATTCCAATTATACTGGGAGAAGGGTAGGGGGGCTACTCCAGGAAAAAGGGTGCGGGGGGTCGAAACAAGAAAGAGCAACCAGAAATAATGGGGACTCGCGTGCTACATCGCTAGCAGTAGCGG
>Ga0179593_1468439_pt1 | contig 13921 bp, 15 predicted proteins | sample CZODoug2_1_08_16_FD_185931 | JGI IMG/M metagenome (GOLD analysis project Ga0179593, IMG submission 185931) | Vadose zone soil fungal communities from Angelo Coast Range Reserve, California, USA - CZODoug2_1_08_16fungal (PacBio error correction) | ecosystem: Environmental > Terrestrial > Soil >...
TGTGTCGGGAAAAACAAGGGAATTTCGTCAAAAAACCGAGAAGTAAAGAAGCCCTAGTAGGAAATCAAAAAAATTTTTTGCCGCAAAAAAGCGAAGGGGGAGGGTCGGCATAGGCCGGCACCAAGCAATCTCCGGGTCAAGCAAAAGAAATTAGAGATCTCCTCCAGCAAATCCGAAAAGAAAGAATCAACGGAGGGCGAAAAGAAGCGGGGGGAAGCGTTGAGGAAGGAAGACAGGCTGCGAATATCAGGCTGGGCCGGGAAAAGGAGGCAGTTGGGATAAAGTCAATGTTCGTCGAGACAAAGGGGAAGTTCAATAGAGGGAAAAAGAAAACCATGTCGTATAGGCGCCAAAGAAAAAAGAGTAGGAAAAATGAAGACTTACAGCAGAGAAAGGAATAAGGCAGCGATAAGGGGCCCTGGTCTCGGGAGAGAATCTAACGCTGGTTAAAAAAAAGGGGCGATCACTCATGTTAGCAAAAAAAAAAAACGGGGACAAGAAAGCACAGTCAGGCCCACCCGGGGTGTCCGCCTTCAGAGACCCGAATTTCGGGTGGGACGCCCCCTCTCCAATCAATGAACGAAACGACAAAATCCCCTTGAAAAAAAAAACCAGAAAAAAAAAAAAGAACAGGGGGGACAACCAGAAGGGGAATCCAAAGGTGGGCGGGGGTGGCAACGAGAGGAAAAAACGAAAAAAAACTATCGTCTATGAGACAGGTTATAAAAAGTATCCCACCTGGAACGCACAGCGCGGCGGAATAAAGGAAAGCCGACAACTCTATCAATCAAACAACAAGGGGGGAAGAATATCTGCGAACTCCATAACATGTCCGCGAGGGTTTAAGTTCTCAACACATCGGACCGTCCATCAGGAAAAAATGCTGGCGCAACCCAGACCGGAAAAGGAAGGGGGAATGCCCTCGACTCCTTGGGGCGGACTCCATCGCAACTTGCAGAGTATGGGTAAAGAAGAACCCACTTTTCGATGAGGAAGGAAGATCAGGCACGACTCAACCAAACGCTCAGGGAGAAATCCCAAAGAGACGGTACTTGATAGCCATGCAATCGGGAAGAGGGAGGGGAAGAGCAGTCATACACCTAAACGTCCCTAAAAGGAAACACGATCTAAAAGCCAGAAAGGCGCCTCATCGCCTCGAACCAGCAGAGAAGACATGGTATGATGACAGCGTGCGCTAAAGACAAAAACCAGGCCTAATATGAGGAAGGATGTTCGAACTACCCATCTCGGGGAGAATCGGACCAAGAAAAAGGGTCTAGGAAGACCGGGGAAAAAGAAGTGAGGGGCAGACCAATCACTGTTTTAAGGGTAGACCCACGCAGGGAAAGAAAGGGGACCCCGGTCTCAAAGCTGGAACGGGGCCAGAGGGGACGATGTCTTGATGAGGACGGATCTTACACCAATTAGGTCAAAGGAAACGAAACGCCAAGCCAGGAAATGGAAAGATTTCTCCATAAAAAGATCAACCAAAAAGGCACGAAAATCAGGCGAAGGAGACCATTCTATAGGACGCACCGACAGTCTTCAAATCAAAGGAAGGAAAAGCGCTTGCCTGCATTACATAAAAGCCAACCCTGATAAGAAACGGACACATCAAATGCGGAGGCTCATAAGACCGGATGAAAAAAAGAGGAAGAAAACAAAACTGCTTGGTACCTCGAAGAGGGCGTCGAAACCCGTTCTACGAAAGCACGCTCAAATACGACTGGCAGAAGGGGGGGATCAAAGCGTCGCCGAGCCCCAAGCAATATAAATCGACAAGCAGGCGGTACGAAAAAAGTGGCATGCCACAAAAAAAAATCACTACGGACACGACGTGAGCTCAAGCCTCGAGGCACGCAACATGGGGGAAACTCCTGCTAAAGGACGTCGGGGAAGGGCTGGAAGGTGAAGCCTTCCAATTTGAAAAAAAAAAAAAAAAAGGGAAAAAAAGTAGGGAAAAGGGAACATCATCGGATCACTTCCCGTACGAAGAGCAGTGGCAGGCCCAACAAAAAGTTGGAAGGTACGGGCTACGCCAAGTAGAAAAAAGGGAAGAGATCCAGTGGGCGTCAGGCCCGTACAAGTAAAAAAAATTTACTCTGTGCCAACGCAGAAAGAAATCGTTGAAAATGGAAGGGGGGGGAGATGGGTCCCCTTACTCTTCTGAGCACGGTCTATCCGCTTCTCTGCCAGTAAGAAGATCGAGCCGACCATGTGCTGTGGCGAACAGGGGCTTTGCATTGAGAGGAAGGAGAAAGTTGATTCGGGGTCGTTTGGGTTTGGGGATGGGCCATCTTATTCCACAGACGTGCAAAGGGACTCTAAAGGGGAACTGGAAGGGAAAAAAATCGAGACGATGAGGGGATTCAAAAGATTGAACAGGACTTAAAAGGGGGCAAAAGAAAAAGCGGCTCGTCGTCCCTGGATTTCGGCGACACTGCGAGCTGGCTCCAGAAAGAGTTTCTTATCATCTCGGAGAAGGAAAGGAAGGCTCCGGCAACCATCGGGGGGGGGGTCCATCGAGGTTGGGCCGGGGATGTAACTCGATTGTAGAAGTCCAAAAGGGGAGGACTACGGCTTTGGAAAAAAAGGAAATAGCTGCCACGATCTAAAACGAGAGGGTCGTCGTCCTTGGGGATGGAAATCTCCGGAGGCTGGGTCGAGACAGGGAGACAGGGATTCAGGCCGGACTTTTGGGTGCCGGCCTCTTGAAAGGAAGGGTTTTAACGCTGAAACACATCAGTAAAAACGAAGAGCGCCCGCGATGGGAGGGGCGTGGAGTTGCTTCTATTGACATGCTGGAACTAAAACCTAAAAACAGTGATGGGGGGCCCGGGAAAGACAGGAGTCTACCCGGGAAAACCGAGAAACGCTTTGGGTGCCAAATGGAAAAACGCAGGGCGGGAGAAAACGCAGAATTTCCAAAAGAAGAAAAATGGTGGGTTGACAACGCTGAAAGAAGGCCCGGTCCAAAGAAGTCTTGGGGGGCGAAAATAAGCATGGTGGGAGAACGGTTTCTAACGAGACTAACCGCGGAAAAGGGGGAATTCTGGAAAAGGGCGGCAATGCTGAACACGAAAAGAGAAAAGCGAAAAGGAAATGGATGGCGAGTCCAACATTATCGAGAAGAGAGGGAAACCGGTGGAGTTGTGAAAAATGAAAAAATAGGGGCCGTCGCCAAGAGGAATCAGAAAAAGATCGTGAAAGTTGAATGGGGTCTCATAAAGGGATCTCTGGACGGCGGGGGGGACAGGGGAAAGGGAAAAACCAAGAAGGGCCTTCTGTAATCGCGAAAGCGGGGACGGAAGCGCATGAGACCAAGGGGGGAGGAGAATTTGGAGGAAAGGCGAGGTGGAATAGAGAAGCAGCATGAGGGCAGGGCCGCCAGAAAAGGCGGAAGAGGAAAGGGAGTTAATAATAAAGGGGGGGAAAGGGGGTCCGAGGGGGTGAAAAGAAATTGGGCTGAAATATCTGGTTGTGGGCAAGAGGTGGGAGGGGGGGGATAACGGAGGATTGGAGGCGGGGTGTCGGTAATTGGTTAAGAGCGGAAAAAATCACCCTAGGAGGGGTGTCAGAAACCCTCTGGGGGGGGGAGACGGGACGGGATTGGAAAGTCCAGGGAGACATGGTGATAAAAATCCTTTTTTGTGAAAAACGATAGCATCCCCGAAGAGACGCCCTGAGGCTGGAGAAGGTGAGAACTTAATTAGTGAGAGGGGAATCATACGAAGCGATGTAAGGAGCGAAAAATATACGAAAATGGGGGGGAGGTGGCCAGAAGGGAACCTGGAAATATGATGACGAGCAGGAATGAGAAAGACCTGGTGCCGAAAAGAACGAACTCAATCAGGAGAAGAGGGAAACATGGAAGTACCTTACACCAAACTCGAAAAGAGATGCGAAGCTGAATGGAGGGGTGGAAAGGGCGAAGATAGGAAGGGAAGAAAAACACATGACGGGGGGAACTGCAATAGAAGAAAGCAGCGCAGTGGGGTAAATGCTCAAGGATGGGGAGTCGCGCGAGGAACAGGAAAAGTAAAAAGTGAGGGAAAAACAATATCTCGAAAAACAAAAAAACAAAAAAAAAGAAGAGATGGATAGCAAACATGTTGTCAAGGCCGGAGAGCCTCCGCCCCGAGGTCCATAAATCCAGTCAAAAGGCTCAAGAGTTAGCGAGGAATAAAAGCAACGCAACCCCTCGCTGAGAGCGCAAGTCCTCCAGCTCCGTGGGAACTAAACCAATGAGAGGAGTGGAGGCAGGGTGGTCTGCGAGGAATCCCTGAATGCAAGTCGTACTGCAGAGCTTGAGAGGGGAAAATGTTTCGCTCCAGAGGGGTGAAGATTACGGAGGACCCAAGGCCAGTATGAAAACAGGACACCAGCACAAGGAGGATGCCAAGGAAGCAAGAAAAAAGAGGGGGACTGAAGGGAAGAAAAGACAGATACGCAGAGACAAAGGGACATCCCAGGTCCCGGCGCGGAGGGGGGGAATACGCTGTGGAACCAGATGAGTATCCCGGCCACGGGAAAAATGCAAGAAAGGACCAATGGTTAAAGAAGAATAAACAGAAGGGCGCAGTAGTGTTTACGAGGACCCTCTGAAAAAAGAAAGAACCCCCGGACATGGCAACTAATTAAGACCCAGAAAGGGCAAAAGACATGACAGACAAATGGGATTGCAAAAACGAAAAGACAACAAATATATATTGGATTATGCAGGGGGAGTCTCTCATGAAACGTTACAGGGGAGGACGAAGAAACCTTATCTCCGGAACGAAAAAGCGCAACAGGTGTGGATGAGATGTCGAGCAGAGTAAAAGAATGATTTCTCGGGCGGGAGGGGTGGAGGGCGCGCATGGGACGGAAAAACAAGAGAACTGGAGTCAAAAGACTTACTTCAGTGGGAAAGAATCCCCGTGCAAGGCAAGAAGGGTCAACTCCCTGCGCCATCGAACCGTATTTGGGTTAGCCAAGGCAACCACAGTTAGAGAGGTCTCTAATCAGGAAACTCAACAGAGAACAATACTACCCCCCAAACAACAAAAACCACCCCCCCCCACCCCCATCTTGGGGAGGTCACCACTAGCGCTTGATTGATAAATTCTAATTTCAAGATCACTTCCGGCTCAAAACGTCTCGTAGAAAACGCCAAGGTAGGAAGGGACCCTAGCCCAGAATAAGGAAAGTCGCATGGTACCCCAAGGAAAACAACTGCCTCAGGATAGTCAGGGAATTCGCGTCGAAAACCGAGAGGGAGAGGCGCACCGCGGGCAACAAATTCGAGTGAGAAGGGTTAGACTCGCATCGTAGATGGGAAGAAAATAAAAATTGGGACCACCCATGGTCCAAGACCCCATGCCAACGCAGAGAACTCGGCGTGTCGTTGGCGAAAAACGGATTAAAAAAGGAACAAAAAGGGAAGGGGGTCAAAGAGGGCCCAACCTGCCAGAGCGGAAAAAGAAACGGATATTAAAAGCCGAGGCGATCGAGGAAACCAAGGAGACCAAGAATAGGAGGGAGGTCCATGCGTAAAGCCGTGAAAGGGATCATCTTCAAATCGCGATGAAGAAACTCTCTGGGACGAACGAAAAAAAAAAAGACCTACAAAAGGAAAGGTAGAACAAGAAGAAAAGGTGCCGGAGGCAGTAATAAAGGAGAGGGGGAGCAATAAAAGCTTGCCAGGGATTTAAGAGAGGGGGATCAGTAGGAGGCAAAGAAGCAGGCACAAGAACTGCGAGACAAGCATTTAAAACCAACCCCCACATGGCATAAAAAAAGAGGATAGAGAAAGCCTGAAAATCAGATGGGGGGACATTATAAGAGGCATAAGATGATAAACAAACACCCGAACCGACACTACTGACCCCGACGTCGAGATAGAACGCCACAGCAACGGTCGGAAGCATCGTACGTCGGTCACAGGTCGAAGGAAAAAGAAGACAAAGCTTGGAAGAAATAAGCAAAGAGGAGAAGTCAACCTCAACGAGGAGGGCGCCCAAGATGTCTCCCTGGGGGTACCGGGACGAAACATGAGATAAACACAAGAAAGGATTTGCGTCGCCCGTACCGGGTAAAAACCACCAGGCAGAGGGGACTTCACTGGGCCGAATTATGAATTCGATTCGATGATGCGGCCAGATCTAAAGCTTCGACACAAAAAGGGCTGCCAGTTGACGGGGGGGAGTACATGGGCTGTGGACGAGGGGATTTGGGTATCTCACCGATTGAAAGTAGTGATCGGGTGTTGGGATAATGCCGTAAGACGGGAAAACTGTAAAGGTCCATCTGCTTTTCAGGGGGCCTGAGAGGTGCCAGGTACTTTCACCATTCCGTAAAAGAGGGAGAAAGTCCGGTCGTCGCCCAAGGAGAGAAAGACCCGATCTTAACGCCGTAGGCGGCAAGCTTTCCATATGCCGGATCCGGATTACTGCTCAGTCCCCATAGGGAGGGTAAAGGGAGAGACGGGTTGGAAGGTCGGAAAGGAATTCAGGCACGAATTGACTGAATCGACAGGATGGTGTGAAGAGGAGCGCGGACTTATACGACAAAGAGTGCAACGCCGAGCTTTGTCCGGACCCGTAAGACCTCGGCGCGGAATCTCCTCTGAGACATGTCCAGGCTCAGGCAAGGGCGGTGGGGGCATCGGTTGGGGGACCTTTCGATCAACATCGTTAGAATAGACGAGAGGGGCGGAGGGGGAGCAGGTCCGGCAGGTGACCTCCCTTTCAAAGTATGATACAAATCGAAAAGGGTCCCGGATTAAAACTCAAGCCAGGCGTTGCCCGACGCAGAAAGATGTTTAGAAATGGACAACCAGAGGCCTGGTTTTTTGCACGGCATATGGGTAAAATGACAAAATGACCTCTGGGTCGAAGCGAGGCGGGTTTGCAGCCCCACACCTATCGTGGGAACTACTAGGCTGAAGGACGCCCTCGGATCCTTGAATGAGGAAAGAAGGCATCAAAGGGGAATCGGCGCGGAAGGAAAGGCTGTTCGTCCGAATCAGGAAAACATGATCGACGATCGAAGGAGTGGTTTGGATGGGGTTAAAGCCGGTGCCGTTAAGCAAACCCGTCACTCTGGAGCTCAAGCGGAGTTCTGGGGGGTTCTCAAAAGCGTGGAAAGTCCGAGGGACGGGGAGGGCGACATGGCAAACCCCGAGGCATCTGGAAACGGCGCAAGGAATCATCCCACAAAGGGGCGGGGAGGACGTCGATCCGGTATGGAGTCCGGGGCTAAGCAAGTCTTGGCTCCGAAGGCCTGAGCATAAGCGATATAATTGTGTACGGTGGGCGGTCAGAGGTTCCCCAATCGTCAATTTCATGGTGTTGGGGGCCCGGGTGGGCGGTGCAGTCCGTGGGGGGGGATTGATGGGAAAAAATTGGGCAAAAAAATGCGGCTTTGGCGGGGTGCATCACACCTAAGGGTGGGCCGAAAGAATGGCGCTGATTGGGAAAACCTGTAAAACAGGGGGGGAGACAAAAAAGGTGGGGGAACCATCGATCTATTGACAGCCCAAAGGCCCTGGGATCGCTGGGGCTCAAATGTCGGATCTGGCGGGGTACGCGTCATTCCGATCAAGATGTTCAAGGCCAGAATCTCACTATACGACATTGGGGTGAATGGGGGGGCCATGTCTATGAGTGCCTGGGGCGCGGAACTGAAGGTCGTAGCACGAACATCAGGGGATGGGCCAATGAACTCAAGCAGGAATACTATTGCGACGGGAAGGGAGGATCCTCAACGTCAGCCGAGCGCCGATGAGGCTGGAAAAAAAAAAAAGGTGCATAGCACTTGGAGAATCGCCGGAACAGAGGAAGACAACGGCGAATGCTTATCGAGCAGATCGTCCTCGCTTGTTGAAGCGGAGTGGGAATCAACTGCGGTCTGGAAACTCGGAAGGGCTAAACTGTGACGCCCCGGCCCTGTAACGGGGCCGGAGGAAGACATCCATCAGATCCAACAAAAACAAGAAGAGAGAGATGGAGTCAGTTCTCAAAAAGGCCAGGGCTGAACACAAGCCGGAAAGCCGCCCGAGGTCCAGAAAAGCTTGATTCAGCCCTAGCCAATTCGCAATTGGCGAGTGCGGCCCAGCAGGACCGGGGGCTGCTTCGAAGACAGCAGGAACGGGGAACCTCAAAGCCAGGCAGCGGGTAATCAGATCTTCTGAGTAAACAATCGCTGCGCATGTCCTCGTTGAGTTAAACGGGGGGCCAGATGAGTTCGGCCCAGGGCGTGGGGGGAAAAAAGAGTTGGAAGCGCCAGTCAGATTTCCTGAATATACCATGTCCCCATCACAAGGGGTGTATAAGACAAGGCCGGCCAGAACATCTGTCGATGGTAACGCAGATCCAGGGGCAGCGATCCAAGAAAGACCGAGGAGGGGCGACGATCGCTGGGTTGAAAAAATTCTGTGATCAACATTCAAAGAAAAGGTCAAATCCAGCGAAATAGGACAGGCCCATGGTCCGCAGAAGGAACAGGCATGTAGGGGTGAATGCAAAAACAGGAGACACAGTCCCCAAGAAAGGGCAAAGAAAGGAATTTCCCCCCCCAGGAAGGCAAAAAAAAGAATATGACAGCCAAGGGAGGGTGCAACTCCCAAAAAGCGCAAAGAAAGATAGATAATTATACAATCTGCACGAAGAGATCCCCTACCTTATTCATCTGCCACGAGTACTTATACACGCGCCGGCGAAAGCAGCAATCACCTGGGCCGGGGGGAAGAGGGGGGCGCCGCTTCAAGGTCCGCGAAGGGTTTGCCTAAAAGAGGCCGCCTCACCGCGCCTGAAATGCAGGAACCACCAGACCTTCAAAAGCGTCCGTGAGATAGCGCCCGCGTGCCGCCGGGGCGAAGGCCATCCGGCTATGGGGGGTCACACACCACCGGTTCGATCGCTCAGCTACTCACAGCGCATCGGTCGCAGGAAACAGCAATCCTTTAAGGATGACCATACGTGGAGAAGAAAAAATGATCCGCGGCGGATCACCAAAAAAAACGGAACAACGAAAAGGAAATGCCCGTCTTCGAAAGCTGCCGGGGGCTGAAAACAGCTGAATGGTATGCCAGGGAAGGGCTCAATCAAGACCAGGGGGCCGTAAGGGTGGACTTCTGTCATCGGCCGAACATGATCGTCACGCTTGGCAACAATCGGTGTTAAAGTGTAAATCCGGGGTAGAAGTCAAAAAAGAACTGGGGTAAAGGGCACGAGGGGCCAATCGCCAGCAACTAGGCCGCCGCATCGTCGTCGATGTCGTGAGACCGAGTCCAACATGGCAGGGAAAAAGGACTGGTCAAAGCGGCAACGCAAAAAAAAGGCCCTGCAATGACATGAAAACTAGGAGATACCGCCATCTCTCTCTCCACAACACGGCGCCGACAAGCGAGCTGGGGGGAAGAGTACAGCTTATACGTCACAAGGGCCTTCAAATCCGGCGATGCAGACACGCGCTTGGCAAGTCAAGGAGGAAGCTACCCCTTCCAACCCTCATGAAGGAGGGGACATCCCTGTGGGAAGCATCGAAAGCAAGCGAGTGGAAATCAGAAAAAGGAGACGAAGAAGGGTCTAGCATCGGCGCTCGTCGAGCGGCATCCCGGGCTACGAAAGCTGGACCTTTTTCAAGGACATGGGAATCGGAGAAGTGAAAAATCAAAAGATGGAGGAGGATTTGCAAAGGTACGCATCAAGATGCCCGAACAGAAAAAACACCCGAATAATAAAAGGACCAGACGTCAATCAAAGAAGGACAAAGCAACATGGTCTTCTCCTGCTCGTTGGTCCCGGGGACTCCAGGTGTGAGCAAAGGGGAGAGAGCCGCAGATCGAATCGCAACTTCGTAGAAGGGGAAGTCGGCAAGAAACATGTCCCTGGGCCGGTACGGAAACTCAAAATCCACCAACACAACGGAAGAGTAAAAATCTTGCGTCGCCCGTACCGGGAAAACAGGGACAGAGGGGGCCAGAAATTCGTTGAGGGTGTCCTTAAGGACGATTTCGCCCTTCATCTGCTTCAAAGCGTAAGTGCTCACAGCGCAGGGGACAGTAACCGACGTCAAGAGAAACTACCATTTTGCCCAGTGGCAGGTGCTTTGGAAGCTCGACGGAGTGTTCAAGTAGTGGGTGGTTGTGGATTGCCATAAATTGGCCGACTCGTGCACATCGGGTCTGTCCTTTTGGGGGGGGAAAAGGGGGCTCGAGTTTCGAGTCAAAGGGCAAGATAAAGCGTGCGAGCGACTCAGTCAAAGGGCTGCGACGAAACCGAAGCTGAAAAACAGGGCCGAGTCGGCAAGCAGTTCTTGGAAAGAGGAGGTTCGGGTCCCCTCCGTCTCCTGAAGAAACCTTTTCCAATGGCAGCCTAGGTTTTTCCTCTCTTTTCTTTTCCAAGTTGGTGTCTGACTTAGCTTCACTACGTATGGGGAAAAGGGGGTATATGCTGTCTGTCGCTTTCCTTTTTTGTCCCTTTCTTTCTGTCCCTTTTTCTTTCTTGAATTTCCCGTTCTGCAGAGAAGGCTGGATCTGGGGCTCTCGTTTTCCGGGGGGTGGTGGGCGGGGTTCTGAGTGTCTATGGGTGAGTCCTAGGGTGAAGTTCTCAGAGAGTGGCGTATCCATCGGTGTGTGTGCTGAGGTGGCGGAACGTAGAACTGCCACAACGCCAGCCGAATTGGGTTCCCCCAAACGGGAAAAACCTTGGTGGCGTACGGAAGCCTTCAGCTCCGAAAGACGTTTTCAATTAATCGCCTGCGAGCCTCTTTGTGAAACAGACCTGTCCCGCTCCATGGAATCATCGGTAGAAAACTAAAGCCCTGAGCGAATCTGAGCAGGGGCAGGAGTGGACGTGTCTCCCCTTTCAAAAAAAGGATTGGACTCGAACCGATTGCGGACTAACCCGGGATTGGGGGGCCAACCGGTGGCTACTCAGCAGAACTTCCGAGGGAAAAGTTCAAAAGAGCCGGGCAGGTTTAAGTGGCAAAAAGAAAGATACATGCCGCTGCATTACGCCTGAAACGGTCAGTCGGCATTTCTGAAACGATGACTTGTCAAAGTCCTATTGGCGGGGGAGAGATTGAAATTCTGAAAGCGCATGGGATAACGTCGAAGAGGGGCAAAGGACAAGAATGCGAGGTCTGAAGGGGGCCATTCGGGGCCGGCAAAGGGGGTCGTGGGGGGGAAATAGTTGCCGCTGGAACGAACGCCCACGCGGAACGCGACTCTGCTCACGGACGCAATTTAATGTCCCAGAAATTCAGTCAGGAAGTTGGACGAGGAAGGGTGGCGCATGGCAACCCCGCGCCGCATCTCTTTCGGCGAGGGGAAAAACCAGGGAAAAGTGTGATGACTTATTTTGGGGACGGGTGGACAGTCGGCTGGCAGCAAGGAAAGAACGTGAGCCACCTATGAAGCGCATCCTGTATGAATAGGGGGTTGGGAGCAGGTTAAAAAGTGGGGGGAGGCGGGGTGGCCTGTTCGGTGGAGGGGGGTGACTATTTGCCAAATGAAGGGGGGAGGGGGAATGGTGTCAGGGGGGGCAGAAACCCTAAATGACGGCTGATGATGAAAGGGAACACCCTAGGCAAGGACTATGCGGTGCCTCCGTGGGGATAAGGGGGGGGAGAGCCAAGTGGTCAACCAGCGGGGGAGTATGAAAAAACGCAGACAAGGCCTTTTATCGCTTCGAAAATTTCTTTTTCCTGAGGAGTTAAAGGAAACTCATTCGAGATGTGCCCGGCAATGGGGCGAAGAACATGGGGGGTATGGGGCGGGTCACCTTTAATACAAAAGAAAAATGTCTTGAAACACCTGTAACATGCTGACAGAAGCAGAGACGATCGAAAAAGGAAAACGAAGGTCATCACACGAAAGGACACTCAGGAGGGATGTTACTGAGCTGGGAGATCCGGCGGAGATCGAGACCACTGCGATGCGGGGGGCAGCACTCTCGGCTCAAAGAAAGAGGGAGGGGTACGGGGAATGGGGGGCGAAGATTCCGGGGAAAACGGCTCGACGTCCTGGTAAAAGCCTTACCAGGTGCAGTGACGACATCCATAGCTAAAAACGATTAGAAACAGAGATAAAGGGTCGGTCACGACCTGTTAAGGGACGGGGCTTCCAAAGGCTCGCAGATTTAACAGAAAGCGGGCGGTTCCGCGTCAAAAAGGTCATGGCGAGTGCACACCTCGCCGGTCGTAAAACCTCACTCTACTCTATCTACGACAGCGAACGGGCAACATCAATCCATTCGGGCAGGAAAAAAAAGAGTGTCGGCGTTTAAGGGAAGAAACTTGAAGTATGCGCATCGTTGAGAACGCTGCCGGCCAGCGATTCGGGAGGGAAAGGCGACGACCTTCAGATCAGAGAATTTCAAAATTGAAATAGGACCAGGCCAACATAACTGGACGGGCAGAGGAGTCCAGAAAGGGACGGAGGAAGAACTTCCGGGAAGCCCACGAAAAGAAATGTTCGGGCAGCTCCCAGGGCCCTTGAAAGCAGGCTTGCGGAGGGGTGCCCACCAATGCTTGGCAAAGCCAAACTCCAAAGCCAGGTCAATCCATCGCAAAGAACAATAGGTTGTCCTTCTGTCATGGCCCACCGCATGAGTTCGCTGTCAAACCGGAAAACCAATCAATCACATCCCCACGGACAACTCCGGGATAAAAAACCGGAGACAGGCAAAGAACCGACGAGAAGGAAAATTGGGTTGCAAACGAGGCCAAAAGTATATTAATACCAGATATCAAAAACGCAGAAGGGAAGATAAACGACTTCATGCCAGCCTGCCAGGCGCGGACTGTACAACCGTAAAACAAACGAAATCAAAGGGTGAGATGCTAGGCTGAACCGAAATGTCAGAGGAGGGGTGAAAGGCTCGCCGCCGACCCTCAATTAAGGGAGCCCGCCAGAACTCAAAAAATCCTTGGTCGCCCAATGCCTCCGGTGGCGACGGCCATCAGGCAAACGTAAAAATTATTTGCACACCAGGAAAAAGATCGAGACGATCATGTGCAGCGTCCACCCCAAAACTTCGGGCTCCCTCTTCACCTGTAAGGGCATGCGTCGTTTCAATTCAGTGAGAAAACCCAAAATCTAAACACGAGAGGAAATGCCCTTAGAACTCAAAAAAAGAAAGGCGGAATGATAGACAAAAAGGCCGCCCGGCAATCAAACCAGGCCACGGATAAGTAAAACGTCCGACCGTCACGCACAGGCAACCAAGCTGGTGGCGAGAACTCAAAATTCGATGCAAAAAAAAAAGAAAAATGTTTTTGGGGGAGAAAAAACATCACCGCCGGGGAACCGGGGAAACATCGCGGCGATGGAGGATAGGTAGGTCAATGCGACACCAAGGAACGGTAAAGAAAAAGGACCACCACCGGCGGCCAACCGTACATGGGAGAAAGAAAAGTCTATCTGAGCCACCAAGGCCTCAGACAAAAAAAACGGCTTTCGTCAGGGTGAACGGACGCAAGGACTTCTTCAAGCCGATTAATTAAGCTCTTGGAATGCATTAAAATCAGAACCCCGCCAACCAACGATCCAGGCCGGAGCATTCATCCGATAAAACGATGGATAAGCTTGCCGACAGAGCAAAGCTTCGGCGTCGCAGGCAAAGGGAAAAAACAAACGAAGAGGGGCAGCGTTCTAGACAGGCCTCGGGTGAACCACGGAGCCGAAAACATCAAAGGGGGAAAATAGAGACAAAGAGAGAGTACGAAGAAAAAGGGGATGGCCACCACAACCAACCAACACCGAATCACCTGCGCTAGCTCAAAGCCAACTAAGGACACGAGGCGGCTCCTCTCGGAAATTCCGGGCGAGAGGTTAAATCCCGTCGAATCTAATATAAAGTTCAAGGACATCGAGCCTTCAAGGTCAGGAATTCGGAAAGTGCTGCCCACGATTTCAAGGGGTACGGTACGCACG
>Ga0179593_1564497_pt1 | contig 13921 bp, 19 predicted proteins | sample CZODoug2_1_08_16_FD_185931 | JGI IMG/M metagenome (GOLD analysis project Ga0179593, IMG submission 185931) | Vadose zone soil fungal communities from Angelo Coast Range Reserve, California, USA - CZODoug2_1_08_16fungal (PacBio error correction) | ecosystem: Environmental > Terrestrial > Soil >...
TGCCTCCTCGGCGATATCGTCCAAGAAATCAAAAGTTTCCGAAAAGAGAGGGAAAACTGATCCTCGTCCTCATCCAGTGTCTCGCAGAAGCAGGCAGTTATCGCGCAACTCCTCCTAGCCTCACGATCGGGGGTGGGGGGAAAACAGGCTGCGATCCGCACGAGGAAGACTTCAAGAAAAAAAAAAAAACCAAGCATAAATCACGGCGACGTCTCCGCACCCTCGTCAAGAAGAAGCACCCGGATCCGTCGGCACTCACGATAGGGCCAGGGGGAGGGCAAGCCTCACCACTTGTCCGCGTGATGCTCGCAAGGGGAAGAAGGGAGGGGAAGTGCAGACTGCTTATTGAATGCGACAACGGAAAAAGGACATCGCCCAGACCTGGTGCCAAGAGGATGGGGGGGGGGAAAAGAAAAAAAAGGCCGAGCGCCCGCCGTCGAACATCATACGGCCAATAAAAAGGATGAGGGGAGTCCGAACCACTCCGGCCATCGGAAAAGAAGAACGCCTCCGCGTCAATATCGAGAGCAGAGGAGAGGGGAAAAAAACGACGCAAACCCTCCGAAGGGACTTTATAGAAGAAGGGGGAAGAGGGGTCGCCCACCGTCAGTGGTGCGGTCTCATCGCTCTCTCACCGCCGACGAGAAGGGGTTCCATGGCTTTAAAAAAGGAAAAAAAGAAAAAAAAAAAAAGGGGGAAATTCCGAGCATTTGGGGAAAATCTCGAAAAAAAAGGGGGGGGGGAGGGAGCAAAAAAATACACGTCTTCACTTCGGCGGCAGCCGCTCGAGAATGTAGCTCGCCGCGCCCCCTCCACGATTCGATCAGGGGGGAAGAGCCTCAAGGAGCCCATATCCTTCATGTTGGGGTCTAGAGGAGGAAACGCCGAAATTGCTCAATAACGATATTGCGGTCAAAGAAAGTGCGAGTGCGTCCCGGAGGGGAAAGACGGGGGAAAATCGTCGATATCCTGGTAGGAGGAGGAAGGGAGACGAACGGCGGCTTCGTTGAGGGCCGACCCAGCTACGCAGGAGTTGCGAAAAAAACCTCCCCTCTGACGTAGCGAACGAACAGTACGGAAGGGAAGGAAAGGAGGGGAGCAGGGAAAACTCCTAAGCAAACGATTGAGGGGCTGGTAAGATACCTCCCGGGCCAAGGGTTGACTCCGTGCACGAGACGGAAAGAGGGAAGGAGTGCGAGCGCGCAGAGCTTGAGGGGAGGATGAAAGAGGGGTTTCAAACTCTCTGTTGCGGTAAAAAAAACCGAATCGGGTATTCGCTATAAAGACGGGGGAAAGAAAAAAGCAACACAAAACGGAGGAGAGAAAAAAGAGGGATTGAAAAAGAGAAAAAGGACGGAGAGCTCCTCCCCGATTCGGGTGGCAGGGGAAAGCAACCAGATGAGTTGCACCATCTTGAAGAAAAAAAAAGAAAGACGCACGACCTACCCTAAACCGATTCCGTGAAGAAAAAAGGGGGGGAAAACAACCTGGGCCCTTCGTCTCTTACAGTGACAGGGAGGGAAACGCAATCCGTTTGCGTTATATGCTTTTCCGGCGCCGAAAAGGGGGAAGGGAAGGAACTAGTGAGGGAGGCTCCGTCACTAGGGGAAGAAGAGGGGGCAAAGACGTCGTCTCTTGGGCGGCAGGGAAAGCCGTGCGGGGCATGGCTCAAGACTGGAAAAAGGAGGCTATGTGGGTCATCTTACGAGAAAGGGGACGACGGGACGCACATCTCAAATGGTCGCGCTTATCGAGGGGAAAGTGAGGCAATTGCGGCGCGTCGGAAAGAGGGAGGATATGGGCTCCTTGAGTCAAAGAAGATGAGGGAAAGCGGGGGCGGGGAGAGCGTATCTACAGCTGGTGGAGCAGCGGGCGGCTGCCGCAGAAGGGAAGGAGAAATCCACGGCGTGTCCCAGCGCGAGGTAAAATTGCTGAGAAAAAGAAGGGGCGAAAAGCAGGCCGACCTTTTGTTGAAAGTGAAAAAAAAGGAAAGCGATGACCCATCTTAACAACGAAAAGCGCGATATACCTCACTACTACGGGGAAAAGGGAAAGAGTGGGAGACCCGGAATCTATTCTGGATCGATCGAATCCCGACACGGGAGCTGTGCTTGACTATTACCCTAGACGAAGGAAAAAAGGCCTTAGTTTCGTTATCTGGGAGGGGCGCTTGGGGGGAGAAGGGGAACACAGAAAAAGAGATCCGTCTCTGGATTCGCCGGAGCGATTTCGGCCGGGGATTTGGCGTGGAGAAAGTGGAATGAGGGAAGAGTCCGCAGGTGCCCCTGTCCGAGCTAAGGTTTGGAGGGGAAAAAAGAGAAGGAAAGAAGAATGCTAACGTGTCGAGAAGTCACGGCCTTAGGTGGACCCACGACACGAAAAGGCCCTTCATCGTGAGGGCCGAGGAAGAAGGGGAGGGGAAGAAAAAGAGGACGAGGGTGCGGACGTCGCCGTCGTGAGCTGGGGGATACGGGAAAAAGAGGAGAGGAGGATCTCATCCTGTTCCTAAGAAAAAAAGATCGTGCAGGCCTCGGCGGATGTTGCGCGCTCACTGGCAAGGGGAGGGGAAGAAAACTGGATGAGGCCGCGGCTCAGTTTTAATCGCTGACGCTCGGGGGAAAAAGTCGCAGAACGAGGAAAACTCGTCGGTCAGTTCCGGGCGACGGAAGAAAAGAGAAGAGGTGGTGCCGTCGCCCGACTGCCCGACGAGTGTCTAGAGGGGAGGAAAAACATTTTTGGGGAGAAAAAAAAAAAGGAAAAAGGAAGAGGCCAGAGCACGATCTGCCCCTCCCGCAACAGGAAAGGGAGCCGCAAAAGAGTTTTTGGTCACCGAAGGAAGAAAGGAGGAGAGAGGCCATATCTTCCACTTCTCCACCACTCCATAAAGGACGGAGGAAACCTCGTCACTAAAAGGGAGAAAGCCGTGCACAAGGCACTCACCCTTATTCCGTCCTGCATCACTAGAGGGGGACAGAAAACAACGCTCACCACGTTTCATCGTGACTTCTAGGAAAAGGAGTCGTACGGTTCTCTTCTTATTGGGGGGTCTGGACAACGGGAAAAAGAAGGGAAACGAGGACCTCCCCTACCGGTGCCATAAGAAGATGTACAATCCCACGCCCACGATCAAGAAGCAAAGAGAATCCAGATCGGTCGCGTCTCGGGTTGGGCACAAGAAAAAAAGAGAACTTAAGCCTCCTCCTTCGCGCAAGAGCGGAAAAGACGGCAAGCCAGCGAACGCAACCCTTTCTCCGGGTCCGGGGGAAGAGAGGAATACCGGGTCGCCCACTCGGAAGCTGGGAGGGTAAGCATGAGAGGAGCGCTCACCGAGACCTCTCCTTTGAAAGGGCACCCAGTGCATTCAGGATCACCTTCAACCCACGGCGGGCCTGCTGGGGAGAGGGAAGAAGGGAAAGATCGCGCTGGGACACGCCTGGTATTCGCCACGAATAAAAGCGAAGCTCGATCAGCTGCTCCACCAGATGTACTCGCGGAGGTAGCGTCCTGGTGGCGCCTCAATCTCGGGACAACAAGAGCCCAAGGGGGAGATACGGGCAATATTCTATCGCACGCACTTGCTCGAAAGGAAGAGAGCGCGCGACCATTTGCGATGGGGGAGGCAGAAAGGAGGCACGAAAAAGAAGGTACGGGGAAGGGAAGCGCTTTAGCCATGCCCCGCACGGAGGGAAAGCACGCAACTGCCGCCCACTCGACGACGAGTGGGAACCACCTCCCCCTCGTGACGGCGCCTCCGAGGGCCCGATCCGGACATTATTCCGCCGAAAGCCTAAAGGAAACGGGGGGGGAAAAAAAAAAAAAAGCCACTGTACTGTAATAGAATAAAACGGAAAAAGAAAAAAAACGCCCCGTGCACTTCTACGTGCAGCGGAGGAACGGAGCGAGCGCTCAGGAGCTGTCGAAAAGGGAAAAAAATCAGCTGGTTTGCGGTGACGCTGGAAACAAGAATCGGGTTAGGCGCTATAAAAGATCGAAGAGGAAAAAAAAGCAACAACAACAACGGAGATGAATGAAAGAGGGTAGCGGGGAAAAAAGGGAGGGAACGCCTACCCGATTCGGGTGCCGGCCGTCAAGAAAAGAGGGTGCAACATCTGCATCAGCCATTCCTAAAAGAAGAAGAGAAGGGAAAAAAACCCGCCTGCCGTTCCTCCGCGGACAATAGGGAAAAGGAGGATCCTTACAGACAGTGGCTTGCTCATGAAGTTATGCTTTCCGCGCCTAATTGGACCGGAGAGAAGGAAAAAAAATGTTTGAGGGAGGCTCCTTCACGAGCGGAAGAAAGGGAAGACGCGGCCCGTTTTGTCGGCAGTTGCGTGCGAAGATCAAGCCGCTGGACAGGCCCGACCAGGATAATAGGACGGAAAGGGGAAAAAAAAGAAGCAAGGGACGACGTGACTCACATCGAAAAGTCGCTCGGGAAAAAGAAGAAAAAAACGCAATAAGCGTTCTTGAGCAAGTGCGGCGCTCAATGGGGCTCCTTGAGCATCGTAGATGAGGCTGCCCCCCATGGCTCGAAAGGGGGCTCGCATCAAAAGTTGGAAAAAAAAAAGGATGCCGCCGAATTGCCTCCGTGTAATTCGTTTTGAGAAAGAGATGCCCAAATGCTCGGAATTTCCCAGGCTGCCGGTCAAAAAGGGGAGAAGGAAGGGGCAAGGGAAAGCGATGACCCTCGGGCAAAAAAAAGTAAGAAGAGGGAGAAGGAAAATCACGCGACGTCGCTGATCAAAGATCGATTCTGTATCTTCGATCCCGAAGGGGGGGCTTGACGAGTACCCTACCGCCGCAGGGGAAGGAGAGATGAGGCTGCCTTAAAGTTTTCGTGATCGGGGTCGGCGAGGGGAAAAGCAGGCCCGATCTGGATTCGCCGGATCTTATTGTTCGCCGGAGGGGGAGAGGGGGGAAAAGGGTAAGGATGGACCCCATCGCTAAAATTATCTGTGGGAAAAAAAGGACGACGGATACTTTTTCTCCATCAATACGCAGAGAAAGAGAAAAAGTGCGAGAAGTCACGCTGACACGTGGTGAGGAGGGGGGGAGTCAGCGTGAGTGCCGAACGGGAAGACAGGGTGCTTGAAAGGAGAAAAAGAAAAAATGGACGAAAGGGCGGTACTTCGCCTAAGTGAGGGCGTGTGGAGCTATTAATATCGTCGTGAGGATCGAAAAGATGAACCCCCACGATCAAAAAGGGGCCATTCCTTCGGAGAAGGAAAAGGGCCGGGCGGGAGGGGAAAGATCTTTGCCGGGCGAGAAAAAAAGAGAGACGCGCGGAAACTGTGATCTTTTACCCGATCCGCCGAGGAAGGAAAAGAGGAAGAAACAAACGTAGGAGAGAAAAAAGATAAGGTCTTGAGTCGCAAAAAAAAAAAAAAGGGGAGAGAAGAGGATACTCGGTCCACGATCACCAGTTTTTCAAGAAAACTGAGCCGCGCCTCATCCCTTTCTTCGCAGTAGGAGACGATAGGAAAGAGCAACATCCGCCTAGGCCTGCATCTAGCGTTGGGAAAGAGGGACACGTAAGAACTTATCCTTCTGCGATCCGCACTCGACGAAGGGAAAAACACGCCCTCACTGACGGCGACGTCCGCACAACTCGGAAAGGAAAAAGGAAAAAAGGCACGCACCCGATCCGTCCGGCACTCACACTTGGGGGGGGGGGGGGGACAAAAAAAAACACGCCTCACCACGTCAGCGTGAAGAAAACATCGCTACTTTCCGCGACGGTGCTCTGCAGAGGGGAGGGAAGGGAAACTGCGGAACCTCTCCCTACCGTGCCGGTAAAGATTAAATCGCCACTCCCACGATCCCGGCCTCAAGCGCAAGAAGGAAAAAATCGGGTCGCGCTCGGCTTCTGCCCCCAAAAGAAGGGGGGGGGGGAAAAAAAAAACCCCGATCAACGAAACTTAATCACCTCCAGAGCAAGGGAGGGGGGCCTGCGGCTGGCCGAGGGCCAGGGAAGGACCAAGCCGTGTCGGGATCTATCGATCCAGATAGATACGGGGTCGGCCTCTGAAAATCACAAAAAAGGGGAGATGAGCTCGCTCACCGACCTTCCGTGGGGGGGGGAGAAGCTGTCCGTGCATTCATGATCACTCAAACAAAGGGGAGGGAAGAAGGGGGAAAGCCGAAGCATTTTGGGCATCAAGGGACAGGGGGAGTCGGTACAGCAAACACTATACACTGCGGCACTTCGGCAGGGGGAAAAGAAAAAAAAAAGCTGTAGCTCCGCGCGCCCAAAGGGGAAAAAGGAGAAGATACGATGCTCAAGGATCCCATACGTCAATTTAAAAAAAAGATTCAGAGCGGAAGAACTTGCTCAGAACTATCTTGCGTGTCGAGGGAAAGGTGCGATGTGCGTCCGTCTTCCATCGCGGGGGCAAGAAAGAGGAAGAGATATCCTGGTCGCGGCCTGACTAAAATCCAGAAAGGGGGGGGGGGGGGCATCGGCTTCTTGCGGCAGCACCAAAGGAAAAGCAGGTTGCGAGATTTTTCGCCAACCCCAAAGCACTCAACAGTTACGATGAACGCGGGAGCCGAAAGAGAGAGAAAGAGAAGAAAAGGAAAGGGATTGCGTATCCGTCATTGCAGAAATAAAGACTCCCGGGCCAAGGTTTTGGACCCGGGAAGCGAAAACGTTTTATGGTATGTAGTTCGAGAAAAAAGGGAAAGGGCTTTCTAGCATGCTGAAAGAGAACACAGGGTTGCGGTTACGCTGGGAAGGCCCTGACGTATAAGAGAATTATCTCCCAAAAAAAAAAAAAACTGAGGATGATTAAAATATATAGAGGTTAGCGGGAAAGACTACCCTATTCGGTTCCTTCCGCAGTTAAAAAAAGGGAAAAAAAAAAAGGGGTTTCCACATCTTGCATCATCCATGCCTAAATAACCGAAAACGTGCCGTTCCTCCCGCTGCACGTAGAGTGAAAAAAAAGGAGATTAAGTACATGTGCTTGCTCAGTCATGACTGATAAAGGGAGGAGGGGACGGCTCCTAATTGTCCGTAGGGGGGGGGGGCGCCGCGCTCTTTCATCGTAAAGGTGGAAAGGGGGAGGGTGGCCAGTCTAGGAAGAAGGGGGAGAAGGTGCTTTTGCCGCACGAAGGAAAAAAAAAGGGACAGCCGCGACCAGGATATCTACGATGTGATTAGGAGGGAAGAAGGGGAAAAAAGGGACGCACATCGCAATGTTTCGGCAGTATACGTTTCAGAAGAAAGGGGGGGAAGAGGGGGGGGCGGGAGGAGAGAAATTTCCCTCATCTACAACGTGAGGAGGAAGATGAAGGCCGCCCCCCATTGATCGACGTGGCCGGGGGCGAGGCTGACCTAAAAGGAGGGCTGCCGCGAATTGCCGAGTGTATTCGTGAAAAAGGGAGGGGGAAAAAAGGAGAGAGAGGGACCAATTCCTCGGAATTTCCCAGGCTGAAGAGGTGATCCTGAATTCACTGGAAGCAGAGAAAGAAAGAGCCGAGAGACCGCCAGGAAGGCTGAGAGGCAGGGGGGAGGACCGGGATCGATTCTGTATCGATCGATCAGAGTGCAGTAGATGGCTTGACTAGGACCCGAGAGAAGCGGGAGCGGCCTTAAGTTTTCTGATCGGGGGAAAAAGGGAAAGGGGAAGAGAGCCCGAAGCCGCGACTCGATCTGGATTAAAAAAAGGCTCCGGGATCGTGGGCGTGGCTATGTAAAGTGGAGAGGGAGAGGGCACCGGTCTGGGCTAGGCCGGCAGGGAAAATCAGGGGGAGGGAAAATCAATACGCATAGCAACCGTCGAAGTAGCAGGAAGGCAAGCTGACACGTGGTTTCTCTGTGTTTTCGGGTGACCCACAGAAAGACGGACGGATCCGGTTGCGTGTCCGTGGAAAAGTAAAGGAAAAGGGTGCGGACGTCTCTTCATGGAGTGCGGGTGGGGAGACGAGGAAGATCGTCTAATTGCGGATCGAGCCGGGGGGAGAGAACCACCCACGATCGTGCAGGGAACTAGGGCAAAAGAAGGAGAGGGAAGGATGAGGGGCTCTAGGCTAGACCGTATGAGGCCCGCGGGAAAAAAACCTGGTGATCGTGACCCTAGTCTCGCGAGGATACGAGTCGGGAGGGGGAAGAACACAACACACGGAGGAGGAGGAAAGATAGATGGGGTCCGTCTCCCGGAAAGGGGATACGAGGAATACTCTGGTCCACGATCACCAGGGGGGAAGAAAGGGCATGCGCCTCATCCGTGTCTCGCCTTCGAGCAGGAAAGAGGGAAAGAGGAGCAACATCCGCCGAGGCCTGCACTATCGGGGGGTTGTGGTTAAAAGAAAGAGACAAGGAAGCCCTTATCCGCTGCGAATCAGAAAGATCCAGGACCACGTCTCCCACCACGCCCTCAAGGACGGCGAAAAAGAAAACAGAAGAGTACGCGAACCCGTGCCCACTTACCGAAAAAAAAAAAAGAGGAAAGGGAAGGGTGCGTTCGTGGGTCACCCAAACCACGAAAAGGATCCCGTTCGCATTCATCGCTACTTCGACGGGGGAGGAAGAAAAGGAAGTCGGAAAGGGGCACCTCCGGACCTCGCCCACAACTTTGCCGGAACAATAAAATTAAATAGAAACGCCCACGATCCCGCCGCAAGCGAAAAAGAAGACCATATCGGTTCGCGCTCGGGCTTCGGGGAAAAAAAAGGAAAGGAAGAAACACGATCAACGAACTTAAGGCCGTCAAAAGAAAAAGGGAGAAGCGGCGTCTATTTTCCCTCGTCCCCCCAAGCCAGCGACGAAAAAGTGGAGCGATCCGCATCGATCCCGGGTCGCCCCAAAGCCGCTTGATAGCACTGGGGAAGACTCGATCTCTCACCTACCGTCTCAGGTGTAGAATGGGTCATCTCTTTCCAGTGCTGAAGGAGAAGGCCTGCTTTTCTCCGGAAATGTTAAATGAAGGGAAAGAGAGGATGGGAAACGCCGTGGATGAACGGCGGCACTTCGCGCAAGAAGAGAGGGGGGAGACGAGCCTCCCCCGCACGAGTCTGAGAAAAAGGATAAATAGAAAAGATGAACAATTATCCCCTATCCTTCACGTTGTCGAAAGAAAAGGACTTGCGCAAGAACGATATTTCTTGTCGTCTGGGGGAAAAAAAAAAAAAAAAAATTTTAAAAAAACCCGGTGGGGGGAAGGGGGGAGGAAGGAGTCCAGAGAGGTCCAGCGGATTAGGCCTCCGGTCTTCGTATATCCTGGGAGCAGGGACATCCGCACGGCGGGCTCGGAGCAGCAAAATACTAACAAGGAAAGGGGGTTCGAGATTGTCTCCACCAAGAAAAAAATAGGGACTGAGCCTCCCGAAAACGGACTATTAACAAAAGCAGGAAAATGAGTCTCCGTAAAAGCATAACTAGGAGTCAGTTCATGAGTCAAGCCACTTTACTTTAAGAGAAGCACACGCAAGGAACTCTACGTGCATCTGATGGGACCTGGGTTTAGGTGGGGGGACTATCGCGCAGTATGAGGGAGAAAAGATGTTGCAACTCATCTTTTTTCGGTGGACGAGGTGGGGAAAAGAGGGAAGCGGGTGGCTCTATAATCGTTGAGGGCAGGGAGAGAGAAAAAAAAAAAAAACTATTAGGTGAGTAAAAGAGAGAGAAGGGGGGGACTACCCGATCGGGTGCCGGCCGTCCTTCCAGCGTCACCGCAACAAAGGAAGGAAAAAAATGCCTAGAAGCCTCCTGCGCAGTGGCCTCGCAGAGAAAAGAATGAAGTTTCTCCGCTGCACGTATAGGTGCACGGGAAAAACGGGAGTCTCTTACAGTACAGTGGCCTTGCTCATGCACTGACGGAGAAAAGAAGGCCCTAATTGTTCCCTTGTCGCTCGGAGAAAGAAAAAAAAGGAAAGAAGGGGGGGGGAGGGGGTTTTCGCAATCGAGGACGGCTGTCTCGTGGGTAGGAAGGGGAGGGAGGGAGGGCATGGCTCATCGCTGGACAGCCTCTAAAAAAAAAAAGAGAAATGGGATGACAAGTATTCCTACTTTGCCGCCTGTCCGCGGGAAAAGGGTCGCGCGTACTCTTGAGACGAAAAGAAGGGGAGGAGCTCGCAGATTGCAACGAGAGGACAACGGAAAAAAGGGAAAAGAAAGAGTGAGTCGCCCCCATGGATCGCTCGTGCTGTGGGGAAAGGATGAAGCGAGCGGATTCCTCCGAAGTGCCGAAGTGGGGGAAAAAGGGTTTGGTGGTCCCAGCCGAAGGACCAAAGAAAAAAGGAGGCCGGAGAAAAAGAAGGACCCCCCTTTTGTTTAAGGTGATCCGAATAAAAAAGAAAAAGGAATGGTCGGTGACTCGCGCGAGAGACCGAAAGGAAAAGGCAGGCCCGAGTGGCGACCCGGACGCTGTATAGGAAAAAAGAATGGGGGCTAGCTTTCTTTACGAGTACCCTCGCCTCCGAAAAAAGGAGGCCTTAGTTTCGTTTATCGGGGTCGGGGGGAAGGGGCGGGGAAGACAGCGACCGATCTGGATCGACTTATCGGAGGGGGGGGGAAAGGGAAAAGCAGGGGCTTTGGCGATTGTAATGGGGGGCAGGCATGGGCGAGGTCCGGCATTTGCCCCTGTACGAAGGGAGAACCGTCGAATTAGGGGAGGGGGTCTGTGTGGGGGGGAAGAGGGGGGACGCGGGGGGCCCACCCCGCCCCCCAACGCCCATAAAACCCCCCCCAACAACTCCCAAAAAAACTCCCCCGGGTAAACCAAAAACCCCGCCGGCCAAAAAAAAAAAAAAAACACCTCGGGGGGGGGAAGGGGAGAGAATAACGTATTACCCTTTTTTATTCTTTGGGGGGGAAAAAGAAAACAGAAAATGCCCTTCATCTTTCCACTTTTCCGTAAGGATCCTGGAAACGGAGTTCTCCGTACGCCGTCAGGTTTACAGAAAAATTGGAAAAAAGGGAAAAGTGAGGGAGTGGTGTATCCTTTTAACTATATGCGAGGAAGGGACGGATCGCAGCCGGGGCTAAGTCTTACTTGGCCGAGTATGACACAAAAGGGTTCGGATTTACTGCGGAAAGAGGAGGGGCAGATCTTTCTCGAAGGCGAGAAGGGGTAAATCGCTATAACGCGCGGAAAAAAGGGGGGGAAGGAAAAGGGATAAACTCGTCGGAATGGACGTGGAAGAGAGGGAAAAAACAACACCTTAGTATTATTAAATAGGCCCGGAACTGGCAAGAAGAGAAAGGCGATACTCTTGGCACCGATCCCGCGCGTTATAAAGGGGGGAGGAACGAGCCTCGGCGAGAAAGTCCCTGAAAAAAAAAGAAAAAGAAATCCAGGCAAGTGAGCGCGCAAAAGAGGCTGCACGATCGTTGGGGTGGTAACCACGTACGTGAAAGGGCGCGAAGAACTCACTCTAAAAGACCTATCGTCCACGTTCTCCCATCCCAAAAGGGAGGACGACTTCCTCAACAAAATCACTTAAGGGGAGAAGCCGTGCCCGCCGGCACGAACCGGGATCCGTCCAATCGAGAAGGGAGGGGGTCTGTGGGTCACCCAGACCACCACGTGTAGAGGGCACGTCGAGAAATACGGATTACGGCATGCGTATGATTGCGACAAACGGCGCCTTCTGAATTGGGAAAAAGGAGCAAAGAAAATAGAGATGGGGTGAAAAAAACGAGACACAAAGACCCCCTTCAAGAAAGGCAAGGAAGAGATCATATCTTTCGCGTCGAGGAAACGCGGCCAGCGCCCGAAAAACGAAACTTCAAATGGTCATCCAGGGAAAAAAAGAGAGCTCCTCTTCGTCTATGGATGGTCCTCTTCAAGAAAGAGAAGAAAAAGGGTCGTGGGAAGAGAGACAGCATCTATCCTTTTCTCAACCCTCTTGATCAAAGAAAGAGGTATCCGATCTCCTCGGACCGACCTCTCCTTGGGGCCGATGTAATGCTTAGGGAAAAGGATCACCTTAAAAAAAGGCGGCCTGCTTTTCGACGGCGAAAGAGGGGCAATCCTCGCGAAAATCCGTTGATTAGGAAAGAAGGCGGCCTTCGACTGCTCCAAAAATTTCTCTCAAACCGCCACGAGTCCGATCAAAGCATCTACGATGCTCAAGGCCCAGAAAAAGGGGGGGGGAGAGAGGTCAATCTTCGCGCGAAGAAAAAGAACGTATTGCGTGTCGTCTGAAAGAAATTTTGCGGGCTTCAAAAGAAGGGAAATGCGTGCAGTAGGGCAACAATCTGTCGATATCAAATGGCCAGCGCTTGAAGGCCAGAAGAAGTGTCGGCAGAACGCAACCGCCGACCCACGCGGAAGAGATTGCGCCAAACAGACCCCTCGTTACTTGAAAAAAAAAAAAGAAACAGTACTATGAACGATGCGAGGAGGCGCCGGAAAAAGCCATAATCAACGATTGCCGTGAAAAACCACGTACTTGTAAGAGAAAGACGAGGAAAAAGGGGGGGGGGACTGTCCTTGCACTCTAAAGGGAAGGCAGTTTAGGTTATGTAGTGAGAGCAGGGGAGGGACAGTTCTTAATGCAAAGGAAACTCATCTGTTTCGGTGACGCTAAGCACCCGAAGCGGGGGTCGAGCTGAAATCTCTTCGCGGGGAACCGCTACATCTCTCAAACGCTGAGGGGTAAAAATAGGGGGGGAAGCACCCTACTATCTAAAAGAAGTAGGTGCTTCGTCCCGGAAGAGTAAAAATTTTCACTCTTTCTACAGCCAGGGAAGAGAAGAGAAAAGAGACTACCCTAGAATCCGCTGCACGTATATTGCACGGAGTAAAAAAGGAAGTACAGTACAGTGGCAATTGGACTCAGGAAAAGAAGGGGGGAGTATGCTTTTCCGGCGAAAAGAGCTCCGTTACGTACTGTTATGGGAGGCGCCGTCAAAAAGAAGCTCGCAATAAGGAGGGGAGGTGGGGATTCTTAAAAGCCTGGCGGGCATGGCTCAAGAGCGAAGAGCACGATTTTATTCGGATGCTAGGGAAGATGGGAAACTACTTTACGCACAAAAGTTCTCTTTCATCCTACAAGCAAATAGCGTAGCTCTCGAAGAGGGGCCCAGAGGGAGGGGGAGAAGGGGAGACTTTATTCATCTTTATGAGTCTCCCACAAGGGCGCTGCGAGCTACCGCGGGTGGAGCAGCCTGATCGAGAAGTGAAGCCTTGTATTCGTTTTAGAAAAAATCCCCGGGAAAGGGGACAAAGGAGAGGAATTCCCAGGCTGCCGGGAAAAATTGGATTCCTGAATGCACTTTAAAGCGATGACCCCATACGGAAAAGGGAAGAGCGCGATATACCTGGAGGAAGGAGGGAGAAAAGAGACTTTTTGCGACCCTTATCGATGAAAGATCCCGACACTTAGAAGTTAGAATAGCATGGAAGAAGAAGGAATTACCGTCTAAAAATATTTGCTCGCTTGAGGCTGCAGGTTAAAAAGTAAAAGGGAGAGACTATCCTCTACCTCATCTTGGGGAGAATGTAGCCGCGGGGACGCTTTCTTCGAGGGATAGTGGAAGGGGACCCCATCTATGACCGGGGGGGGGAAAGAAGGAAGGTTCCCCTTTCCCTCCTGCTCCGTTGTAGAAGGGGAAAGGAGAATAGCGATGTCCATTCTAACGTGCGAGAGGGGGAAAAGGCGTTGGTTTCGGTGGACCCAAGGGAAGAGGAGGACGGGGACGGCATCCTGTTGCTTTCCTTTGGAAGACGTAACGACCGGCGTGACTAGGGTTCGGAAGTCGCCGTCATTGGGGGGAAGATAGGCCGAGAAGAGGCGTCGAGCGGACTCAAGGGAAGGAGGGAGGTATTAACCACCCACTATCTGGGAAGGGGGGAGAGCTCACGTTGCCTGGCTTGATGGCAGATCGTGATCGGGGAAGCGGCTCAGTTTTATCGCCGATAGAAAGGGGGAACAAAGAGCTCTCCTATGAGAAACTCTTCGTGAAAGGGGGAAG
>Ga0179593_1671145_pt1 | contig 13921 bp, 14 predicted proteins | sample CZODoug2_1_08_16_FD_185931 | JGI IMG/M metagenome (GOLD analysis project Ga0179593, IMG submission 185931) | Vadose zone soil fungal communities from Angelo Coast Range Reserve, California, USA - CZODoug2_1_08_16fungal (PacBio error correction) | ecosystem: Environmental > Terrestrial > Soil >...
AATGGAATTTGGCGGGCAAATGGGCTCCAGCAAGACAAAGGAAACAAATTAACCCTCAACAAATTGGACACCGGAAAAAAGACTGCCGACGAGGGGACATCAAATGGGTCATAACGTGGTCCTCGAACAAGTAACCCGCCTCCAACATTGATCGCAACCAGGGTCCAGCAAATCTCTTCAATAGAAGGAAAAAAGTGTAAAGAATTAGCTCGCGAAGGAAATAGACCAGGGAAACAGATGATACAGAAGCGTCGAAGAAGGTACGCAAGCAGGTGCTGATTTTGCGCGGATCAATGCATGAAATAACGAATAGAAACAAGCAGGGCCAATTTGGGGAACAAAGGTACGTAGTACGTCCTTACCCCCGTGGTAGTGAAAGCCGCTACATCTAACACCGGCTCGTGCGGAGCAGAAACTTGTCCTGAGAGACACAAATTCACCGCAAGGGACCAACAGGCGAAAGCCCATTCGGGTCCGCACAGCAGGACGGAGATAACGGTGTAGCCTACCACCCGCTCCATAAAAGTCCAGGTAAAGCGGGCAGATCACGGGTTACGCATCCAGTTAGTGACACCAGGCTTGGTAGCAACATCGGCAAGATCCGGCAAATAAAAGGGGGGGCAGCATGACCTACTATAGAATATTGAGTAGAAGGGGTCAGTCTACACACGACAAACAGGGCAAGCCTAGAGGGCAGACCACAGTCAACAGGTATTCTGGAGAACATGAAGAGGCAATCACAATGAAGGAACGAGTCATTGTGTAATAAGCTAAACGGACAATTAGGGCCCGGGTTCGGGGGGGGCTACGGTCCTACCGGAAAATTACAATAGTGAACGTGCGGCCAGCCGGTACGCATCGAACGTCACCAGTCGGAAGGGACAAGGAGTTGAACATAAGAAAGGGGCCTACTTCGCTGGATCGGTGGCTCTACTGCATGGTACTGAAATTTCACAGGTCCGACAGACGGGAGGGGGCGCGGTACCCCAGAGCACCTCAGACATTTCGGGGGCCCGCTAACAAAATGTTACTATCGGGGCATTACTATTTTATTCTACCATCTCAAAAATAGGAAAGCGCGCTAAGTCACGAGACGTTACCAAACCCGGATAGTACAGTAGCTGGAACAAGCGCTGAAATAGAAGGGATCAATTCTGGTCAGAAAAAGACCGGTAAAGCCCGATAAGGGGGGACAGGAAACAGACAAGTGGTGCCATGGGGGTGATGTATCATAGTCCGATGGAGGACGATACGGAATCACTGGCACAAGGTGACAAATGTACCGGCCGTGGAAGACGGGCGCCAGGAGAACCAAATACGGCCTCTCAGGCTAACGGGTGTGAAAAGATGTTAGGTCCAGGACGGAAAGTGGAAAAAGCAGCCCCCGGCAACGCTTAAATGTCGGGGCAAGGGTCGGTAAAAGCAGCAAGACCGAACGACCACTTCAGGAGTTAGACACAAATGTCCAAATTGATTCTTCGAATACCAAATATCACTGGACCAGGTGGGGGGAGGACCGCGAAAAAAGGGAGAACCGCGTCTGGAAACCTAAGAGAACCGCAGGTTTGACGCGCAATGGAAGTCCTCGGGGGCGGTGACAGCGCCTGCGGTGTCGCGTCTAAATCGAAGCACGAGAAGAGTTGGTGTAACCGAAAGAAACCGCCGAGCACTAACGGGAAGACAAGGTCGGACGCACAGGTGACAAGGGAGCGAAAGGAGGGCGTGCGAGGAATAATTTCTTGTTCTTTCAGATGCAATTTAGGAGGGTCGAGGGGTACTAATTAGTTTCGTAACGACTGGGAGGGAAAATAAAATACGGCAAGCATCCTTAGTGACTGAGAGGTTGTGGAAGCCTCCCCGCATAACAAGTACGAGTGAAATTAACGACTGGCTGCGTAAGGGTACCGAAGCAAAAAGTAGGGTTCAAACGCGCGAGATGAAGAACGTGTAAAAAACAGAGTACAACGCCAGGCGTGCCGATGCGAAAAGAAAAGGAAAGAATAACTGATCTGGAAGAATGCTGCATCAGGACTGACTGGACTGGAGGAAAAACGGGGGATAGTGACGGACGAACAGGGCGGAGCTGCCGAAGTGACCTGTGTTGACAATGTGCCAGGACTGAGAGCCGAGTCACAGGCAACGCCATTCGTGGACGGAGATTGAACGCCACGGGAAGTTGTGGGCTTCGCAAAAAACACACCAAAGGAACAACTATGGAAACATACACGGGGTGGATTTAAACAGTGCTCAAGCGCCTCGCTTTATCAGCCGGACAACTAAGGGACGCGCGCTCTCCCCTTATTGTAGTTTAGCAACACAGCCATCAGATTGCGTTGCAAACGTATGAGAGTGGGATGATCAACCCGGCCCAGCAATCAATGCAAACAGAAGGTGGGGAGAGCAGGGTCGGAACACCGACAGGGACGGTGGGGGGGGGGAGAGGGGGATAACCAAGCACGGCCTAAGCTATAATCGACGTACAACTGGTGTTGAAAAAACCACCCCACCGATTCAAAGACTAGCCTGGAGGGGCGGTCGACCGCGGAATTCAGCCGTCTGTCAAGAAGTTACCCAACAAAGGCGGTTCGAAATATACTGGGGATATCAAAGGGTAGGGAGGTCTGGGATTTGGGGCAAAGGAGGGGGGGTGGGAGGCAGGTGAAGGAGTAATCTTCCGTGTATTCCGGTGTGCGAGAATATCTGGCTCAACAGCGAGGACTGTGTACGACCTTCGGCCTTGCCAGGCGGAGCAACTAACTTGAAAAAGATGAGGAGAAAGTGACGAGATATTCGCGGCCCCGTATACAGCAGGCGCGAAAATGAAAGTGTCGCTTGCCGTCGTGTTATCGTGAATAAGGGAAAATAACTCCCTAAAGACCGTTGGGGTAGAATCGTCACCCAGGGGAGATGCTGAACAGCGTTTAGCGGGACACGTCGCAGTATACAAGGGCGCACAACAAACGAAAAGGAGGCGAGCGGGACCGCATGAGGTCGTCAGTAACTAACAAATTAGGACAACGCCTCACTCAGGAGAAAGCCCTTTGACGGCCAAAAAATACTTCAAAGAAAGAACCGGCACGCAGTCTTGGGGAACATTTCGGTCTGACTCGTTGGAGCTGGATGAGGACCGTGGCAAGTTCGGAACAGTCTAGAGGGTCGGCTCTATTGTAACGCAGCGGACGCCTGGATAAGTGAATAAAAGCCGAATCTCAACATCTCTCGGGGGGGGAAAGGGGTGGGGGAAGGGGGGGGGTTTCGTGGTGGGGGTAAAAAGGCGCTGAAGGGAAAGATACCAGAAGGGGGGAAATACTCAACAACTGGCACCTGACAGGGAGGGGGAAACTGGGGGCCGTCTATCAACCGGAATGCTGCTGGGTCTTCAGTCAGCAGAGGTTCTGGGTAAAGAAAACGGGGAAAATTTAAAAAGACAGACCTAACTCTTGAATGGGGGTGAAGGGATACTTGAAAGCTTCAAGAAGGAAAACCGTATAAATTCTCTTACAAAAAAGCTGGAGTAAAGACAGGGATAAATTGGTCCTCCGTAGAGGAAGTCGGATCATTAGAATCAAACGACGATTTTCTATCCGGTCTAGGGAAGGATAGCAAAATGGTGGACGAAAAACCGGTGAATTCGGGTTTCCTCTGGGATGGGAAAAGAAATTGTTGCTCGGGGCGCTAGCGACACAGAAAGAAAAAAAGCCCCAGAAATGGGGTTGGGTACTATTCAAATTGTCGTTCGAAGGAATGAAGGGACCAACGTCAACCGGAGGTTTGTCAGAGAAAACACAAGGGATCAGGGTGACTATAGTTATCATGAGTGCCTCGGGGACGCGCCTCCCCCTCGTTGGAAAAATTTTTTTTTGCAAGCAGACGTCCCTGGAGGCCTAAAGGGAGGAATTTCTTATTGAAATTGTGGGTTCCTCACATACAGTACCTAAGAATAGGTGGTCGGACACAGCCTGCTCGGGAGATGTGGAGAGCGGGCGCAGACCCGAAGGCGGGGGAGCGAAGAGGAGAAAGGAACAGACCGCGGAGGTAAAATGGAAAGGATCCGACTGGGGGGCGTCCGTTGAACAGGGCGGGTGTCGAGTGAAAGAGTGTTTTTGAACCTGAAAGTTGCACACGTTGACAGTGGGGAAGAGGGCGCAGCGGCAGGCGAGTTGGACTGAGCGATACGGGGGAAAGAACGGCCCCGTTACAAAATTGGGCAATGGGAGGGAAAATACTGCCGTTCGAAGTTAAGAAGGAAACGCGCGGAAATCAAAAACGAGAAGGAAAGGTCGAGTTTGGCAAAGGGGCGTTGCGGATCAGGGAAAAAAGAAGGGCTGTAAAAACCGCACGATGGGAGGGGGGTCTTGGGCCGAGCCTGAAATTACTCTTTAAGGACCTCGGAGTGAGAGGAAGCGTTACCAGAGGCGTGCTGATTCTTGAGGATAGAGTGATGGAAATTAGAAAACTGTAATATTTGGGGCCTCGAGGATGACCCGAATACGGAGCGATCAAGGACATCAGGAGGGTCAAACTGAAGCCTTCTGAAAAAAGGGAGGTCGGATCGATTTCGAAGTGGCCAGATACGTGGCCACATCAAAAATGATGAGTCATCCGTAAATCCTAATAACATTGGAAAAAAAAGACTACGGGTGCTACGGGGAGAAATAGCGAACCAAACTGGTGGAGGTGAGGAAAGGCCAGTATAACAGCGGGTCTTCATGAACTCGAACGGGTTGTATGGTGGAAGGAGCGGCAACAGGGTTGTAAACCAAGTCGTTAAAAAAACGTAGGAGGGAAAGGTGGTTGCGGAAGAATGTCCCAACCTCCGGCAGAGCGTAAATGGAAGAGGGGGTCAGGGCGAATTCCGATTAGAAAAAGGGGGAAAGGAAAGAAAGCCATCCGCAAAACAAACAACGGAGAGGAGTAAAAATCCGTCCTCGAAATATAAAGTACGCCAGTGACCCCGAAGCCCAGTTCGTGGGGCTTCGGCCGAGGGACGGATGTACTTTCGTACAAACAAGTGAGAGTACCTCATAGAAAGGGGAACGTAACGAACAGGTCTGTTAAAAAAAGGTTCCGTTCGAGACCAGAAACTCCACATTGGAGAAAGCGAAAAAGGCCCTATAGGGGTACCGAGAAAACTCTTTCCACAGTGTCAGCAACTGGATAAAGAGACGATCGGATAACACTTTTTCTGAGTTTCGGGGGGGGAAGAGATGGGATAACTATCTCGTGAGGGGCGATTAAATCTATCCTTCGAGAGGGCGCCAGAAAACATATTTGCAGAAAAAGGGAAAACCCTATCGAGCGAAAGCTGCAGCTTCGGCAAAGAATCCTCCCGTGGGCAAAAGCTCCGTCTTTCATCAGGGGAATTCCGCCTGAAGTCAGAAATCGGGAAGATACCCGAAACGGGAACTCTTAAACTCTTAACGCAAAGAGGAACCAGGGGAAAAAACGTCATGGACGGGCGCGTCAGGGAAAGAAAACAAAAATCACGTATGAAAAACTGAGTGAAGATGAAAAACACGCTCCGAAATCTCGAAGCAGCCACTTCCACCAGGAGAATGAAGTAGAGCCGAGGGCTTTTTGGGAGCTCTAGCCCGCATTCGGCCTGGCCAATACATGCCATGTCCCTCTGGAAAAGGGGGTTCGGGGGGGTGGCAAAACTGATCATCAAGCGAACTTCCGCGCCGAGAAATTGGAAAGGGGAAACCCTGCTAGGTGTGGACGCACACAAAGGGGGGGGGGGCGACCAGAAAGTTCCGCTTAAAAGGAATTTAAAAAACTCTAAAAGGCTTCAAGAAGCGGCTTCTCGGGGAGGAAAGACAGGGAGCTGACAGGAAACCCGCGGTGTCGATTTCGAAAAGCGTGCGAATCAGCGGAGGGGGAGAAGAAAGGGAGAAGGGATGGAAGGGGAAAAACAATATGCTCAAATCATACCAGCCTTTGGGAGATACAACAGGTATAAGGGGATCGCAAAGTCGAACGCGGGGGGCGAGGGAAAGTACCTGCCGGGGAAGCGAGCGCGCCTCAAACTCGGTCACCCTGAAGTTTCAAGACTGGGGGGTCTCGCGGGCAACCCTCCTCTTGGACAAGACATCATTGCGTTGACACAAGGAACAAAAAAAAACGTTCAGCGCTGGCTACAAGCTTTCCGGGGACCGTTTTTCGTGCCAGGCTGTTTTGACTCCCAGAGGATAATCTCCCGCCTCGCGTCTTCCTGTCGATTGCCCAGGCCTCTGGACCCCAGAGGAGGTCGGCCTCTTCAACGTCCAGATAGGGTCTCAGAGAGGAGCACAGGGTCTCTCGGGAGTCCCCCAAGGCGAATGCCGTAGGGTGGGGGAGGCCGTGATCCTGACCTTGAAAGAATTCCCGCGGTGAACCTGGGTCTTGGGCAATCGGGGGGGGACTTCAACTTGAAACCTGTTGAAAAAAGGAAGAAACCTTGTGGGGAAATTTTCAACTAGGTGCCAAGGGCAGGACGAGGGTGGCCCGGGTCTACAAGCAACAAAGGGGACGGATTCGGGCAGGGGAGGCGGGTTGTCCAGAAAGCGGGGCTCAACCCGCCTTCATGGAAGTGGGGGGGGGTCACCTACGACAGGAAAAGAAAAGTACGGAGAGGTAATATCCTAACACGGAGACTCCATCCCTGCAACTGACCTGGGAGTAACTGAGTTAGGAACTTCCGATCATTGGGGCGGTTCCTCGTTCAGAAAGGAACTAGAAGACCCCTTCGATAAATGAAAAATCCACAGCATCGCACTGGGAGTAGGGAAGCCGGAATTGATCTGAGGCTGTTCTGTTAAACGGAAGGGGGAGAATGGTTTAAGGCTGCAAGCGGACGGGCCTCGGGGCCAGCGGCAATGACAAAGAAGGGGAGTGGGAAAACTCTAATGTCGGATGGGACTTCTCGTGCAAAAACAAGGGAGATTGACTCGATCTGCTTGAATGGGATTCCTCTAACCTCCGGGGGGATTCGCCTGCTTTACAGGACCGCCCCGCCTGTTGGCCAAAAGCTGAATTGAAGGGTCCGCGAGCACGTTCAAACTAACAGACAGAACCCGGGGATTTCACGTTCGAAAGCAGGAACAACGGTCCGCCGCAGGGAATCCCAATCAGGGGACTCCCTTTACATTGATGAAGAGATTGTCACCGGTAGATAACCACAAAAACGGATTAGAAAAGAGATGGGGGCGGAGGAAAGGACACTGAACACTTTTTTTCCACGCTACCCGGCGCTGAAAACGAAACAGCGTCTACGACCTAAATCACGTCCCACAGATGAAAGAGGGAAACCGATCCGTAGGGTTGTGTCTTTTTTGTTGACCGGGGGGCGTCTTCGAATAGGGCAAATGTTTTTGGAAAAGGTCATTACTACTGGCATGGGAAGGGGAGGAACGCAATTTGTAACAGAAGGAAGCGGTTCGCGTACAAAAGAAAGGGCGAAGGGGAAACTCGCGGGGACTAAAGCAAAAAAAAGAAAAGGCAGCAGGAAAGGAGAGAGAACTCGTCTGGGGAAGCGTGGCTCAAAAAGAGCAGGGGTCAAACTGCACCCGTAAATTTGATGCCATCGGGGGGCAGAAAAGGTTTCGAACCTAGGAAAAGCGCGGAGGAAACCGTTGTATGACGGAGGGTGCAGAAAGATCAGCGGGTGACACGGCGAACAGAGACGGGACCCTTGACTCTCCCTGACAGGGAGGAGCAAGGCACGTGGCTGAGCTTCCTCCCCCAGTGATCCGGAGGGGAAAGGGGGGGGGGCCGCTCGGTTAGAAAAAACGGTACGGTCGTGAGGTGTGGGGGTAACAGCCCTCCTCGCGGGGCGCTTGAGGAAGCCCCATTATCAGTGGGGGACCCCTCCTCATGGAAAAATGCCATGGTTTGGGTCTTCTCGTTACCAAAAGGGTCCGCCACTTACCTGTTTGCCTAACGCGTCGAAAATCTTGCACAACACTGTGGGAGAGGCGTCAAACCTGTGGCTAAAATGGGTCCGAATAAAAGGTCCCTTATTAAGAGAACAATGTATGTGGGCAGATCCCGGAGGCTGTGGGGGGACGCGCAACATGGTGAAACCGGAGAGATGGGAGAAAAGGCATCGTGAATTAAAACACCGTTGGGGAAAGATCAACGGCGAAATCACAAGACGCCCAGTCCTGCAAAGTGCAAGGGCAACAAAGGCGATGAGGTCTGCTCAGGGATTAAAAAAGGGGACCCGTCAGCGGAAGTAAGGGGGAGAAACACCCGCACTGCGGAAAATGGAGAGGGGGGAGTGACGAACTTGAAAATGAGTCCTAAATTGAGAAAAAACGCTCGCCACCGCGGTCGCAAGTCTGGAAGAAACAGCGGAAATCCCTGGAGGGGCTGGGAAATGACTTTGCGCAAGCAGGGGGGCATTCCATTCAGGCTGTTTTGTTGGTCAGACTACACCTTTGCTCGCGGAGATGGAAAAGGGGAGGGGAAAAAAGGGGGGACGGAGAACGAGGAGCTGTCCGAAAAATGGAAGCCGCGGGGCAATGAAATACGCCGGGCAGGTTTTAATCTTAGCTCTGGGGAGAAGAGCAGTTTGTTGTGCCCTGGTAAGAAAGACAGGGGGAAAAGGTGCATGTCCTCTTCAGGGCAGGGGAGGGTTTGTGGCTTGAGAGTAGGGGGGGGGAAAAAAAAAAACAGGCCCAGCGGACCACGGGCTGGTTGGGAACGTCCGGCGAAGGTCGGGATGGAGCTCTGAACAGCAAGGCGAGGAAAGTCAAAGCTATTCCCCGGGGGGTCAGGCATGGCTATCGGACTTGCTGAAGCAAGGGGTAGGCTGAAACCCGAACGGCGCCGTGGGTCTTAAAAAAAGAGCGACAGGAAATTGAAGATTTAAAAAGGAGAACTTCGCTTAAATGGGATCTGGGAAAAGCTTCAGAAAAAAATCGGTCCAGAGGAGGATGATCATGGCTGAGGAAAATGGAAGGAATTGAGCACGGAAGAATGGCGGGGCAGGAACACGAAGAGTCGGAGAACCGAACCGGGGGAGATGAAGAGGGACAGGTTGGGGTACGAAGAAAATAACGGGGCACCTATTTTAGCATAGACTCTACTTAGAAGATGTGATCAAAAAGAAAAATCACCACGGGAGGGAATGTTGGGGGGCCACGCCTGAGAAAAAAGATGTCACAAAAAACACAAGGTAGCCTACTATCCACTAGATTCGATGAATCCCCATAAGGAGACAACTGGGGGAAAGGATGGGGGGCAAATATAAGGCCCAGCGGCGGCTTCAATTCCGAATGTTTCTGGGGTGGGAAAAAGTGAAGCCGGCACCTTAAGGCGCATAACCGAAAACTGCTGGGCCGTTTCCCTTCAACAGCGAGAGTAGGGGGGCGAAATTTTAATGAATGAAATAAGGGAAGTCCAAAACTCCGGCAAAACCAGTATCATGTTCTTCTGGGGGAGCGGTCTGCTTTAGAATGAGGGCAAATCTCTCTCAACAACAACACCTGAAAGAGGAATGCATCTACGTCCACTAGATCGAATCAAGAGAAAGATGGACAAACACGATAATACGTGTTGGCTTATGGGCCGGATGACTCAAGTGAGTGCAGTACCGTCCCCCCTTGCGGACTAGAATCGGTGTGAAATGAACGACACGTGCGGTGCACGTGCCGGGTGACGAAGTAAACCATCCCAAACAATTCGAAAACCTCAGGTGGTCAGGGGGCCTTAGGGCCTTGCCGTAACACTACTGGAAAAAAATGGGGAGTCATGCAGGATAACAAAAAAGAGGAAGGCGTCGGCTAGGGTTAGGTATTTTCTGATGGACGAGTGGGCCATTCAAACGGAGTTCTTTTTTCGGGCCAAAGGAATCGATCGAGCTTCGACAGGCGCTAAAATAAAAAAATCACGATGAAAATGAAAGCGCGATGCACAAAAACGAGGCACAGCAATCATGATCACTTTAAAAGCCAGAAGTCCGCTTAGAAAATCATTTACATAAATAGATCACGCCTCAGGGGAGAAAAAACTAAGCGGAACGAGGTCGAAGGTAGCGAAGTAACCGAGTTCAAGAGTGGTCTGCAGTCGGTGCCCCAAGCCTATGAAAAAAAAACGGGCTCAAATTCAAAAACAAAAAACTCACAGGACTCAGATCGCCAAGCCTGCACAGTGAACCCTCGCGGGCTTTTCCGGGGCCGATCTTCGACTTAAAAAGAGTGGGGCCAAGGGTCAAAAAGTCTTTGTCCAAAAGTAACGAGGCAAATAAAATCAAGCCCATGGGGGAGTGAGGGTGAACGGGAAAATTTCTCGGGTCAAAAAAGAAGGACGGCCCGCAAGGAAACTAGAAACCTAATCCACCAGTGAGATATTCAGGGACTCACGCGGATTCGGTTGACGGGTTACGGAAAATGGGGGAAAAAAGACAGCTCAACCGTCTCACGTTCCTACCATACGAGGGGGGGGGGGGAAGCTAACTAAAGTGTTTCTGAAAAAGGGAACTTGATTAAGCTACATTTCGCGCACCGAGGCAACCAGATTTGCGATCAGGTAAGGGAGAAAGGGGGGTCGGCAAAATCCTTCGAAACGGTCTAGCCAGGTTCACTTCGGAATGGACTACAAAAGCACAGTCGTCGACTCAGCAAGTTCCCGAGGGGTTTGAGGGAGAAAAACACCGGGGCGTGCCGGGCAAGGCGGCATCACGAGAAGGTCTCCATCTTTGCAGAAGCACCAGCGAGCCCGTGGGCGATTGGGGGGGGGCAACGCCCGCAACACCAATAAAGGAATTTCAGGGCCAATCATTACAATCGACTCAACTGGGTCAAAAAAGAATTGCATCGCTCATCCACAGCCCGGGAGACCGGGAATGCAAAGTGTATCCTGATAAGAAGATGACTTCCAGCGGGATCAAATGTGAGACGGCACATAGCCATTGTGGGTAGATATTGCGGCCGCGGGGGGCACGTCATGGATAAACCGGTTTACCGGGCAGCACCACCTTGCTGATGTCTCACGTCGACTCCGACAAGTGCTCACCGGACGAAGTAAAATGCGCTTCCTGACTGCCACCACCGAAATCACGATCATCCTTAACTAATGCATTCACAGGGCGTCCGTTCCAGCTGAAGAAAGTTACTATAGATCGGAGGGGAGAAAGTCCGAGCGTGTGCTTGCGAGAAAAAAAGAAGAGTCATAAAGAATCCATCGAGGATGGATTGCCCATTGAAGAAAAAAAGGAGGACGCCGCGCGGGACTTTTCCTTATTGAGTTTACTTTGCGAATGTTAGGGCAGCAAGGAGTTTGAGGGACGGGCAACAAGAATAGGTTTGCGCCCAAAGGCCCGAAAAACTGGAAGCCGCCTCTATGATCGTCTTTAAGAAGATTTCGGCTTATTGAGGAACAGGTTTTCCCGAGAGCGAACTCGTCCGGGGTGGCAGAAAACTAAATATCGATCTTCTATGGTTGAACAATTACATTTAAAAAAGGAAGGAAGGCATAGTAAAGGAACACGGAATGGACTACGGAGAGGATCAAAAAAAGGAAAAAAGAACGAAAGTACATATCTTTGACGAAAAAAGGTGCAGGGCTGTTGTCAGCAGACTTCAAAGAAAGAGACCGACCGCACGAGTAGTTGTTCATGAGCCGTTCGAGCAACCCATTGTAGAAGATAGAAAAACGGAAGCTCTCTCAAAACAAACCAACTTATGGGAGGCGGGGGGGGGTGGGGGGCCTGAGGCCATTATACTTCCGGAGAAGGTGAATTCAAACCGGGCGTGAAGGCGTGAGACTGCTGAAGGCAGCCGGATGAGCATCGCGACGAAGGGGGGAGGACGAGGGGTATTAACAATGTGAGGGATTGGGGGGGTGCGCGCGAAGATTGGCCTCAAATGAGAATGATTAACTGAGGCTGTTCTTTAAGTGCCGCGGGGGACAGGAGAAGATGATCTGAGCTGCCATCCACAATGAGAGGCTCGCGTCCTCTGTGGGCTGAGCATCCGGAAGAGGAGCCAATTTCGAGTCTAAGCCGACGGGGGGCCGTTGGCGCAAACAGGGAATTGAAAAAGCAGGAATAATACTACACTGCCACGGGAAAAGAGTGGTCGAACACGAGAAAAAAAAAAGAGCGGATAAAGGACTTTCCTCTGGGGATAGCGGCTGTCAATAATAAAGAAGGCCCTCGAGGTCAATAGAGGACAGAGCGTCAAGAGGGCTAGGGAAGGGACTCATGAAACTATCTCATTCACTTCCAATGCGCCGGGTGGCGTAAGGTGGTCCGGGAGACAACGGGATGAATTGATTTGCTGGGAAAGGGGGGATTGAAGAAAAAAGCAATAATTCTCGGGGGAGTCCACCTGAAACATTTCCTGGAAGTTGAAGGCCTAGACAAGAACTTTGGGAAAATTTTTTGTCGGGGGAATACTTCAGGAACATTGGAAAGACTCGTTCTAAAATATCGTGGAAAACAATGGCTTTACGTCGGGAAAAAATTCCAGGTTAGCCGGAAGAATCACGGGCTGACAAGGAAAAACGCGATTTGCCTAAAGACCGTTAGGAGGTGACGCAACAGAAAGGTGAAGGAACGAGGGAGCATGGGATGCGGGATCGAATTCCTGTACGGGGGGGGGAGGGGGGGGCGCTCTGGCGAATAGACAGAAAATCCTCGGACCAAAAGTTACTGTTATTCAAAGTGAGAAACTGTCTTCTAAGAAAAAAATGGAGGTACCCGTTCAACAGGGGTAAGCGGGAGAAAAACCTCGTTCGGAAACGTATTGGGGCGAACTGTGAGAGTAAACTCTGATTCCGAGTGACCTGGGGGACCCTCTTCGAGGTTGTGGGGATACGAGCTGTTGTGTAAAAATATCGCAAAATTGGGTCGCCGGCTGATTGGGCGGAAATTCCATTCCTGAGCTGTGCTTAACTAAAAAGTTTAGCTGGGAGAGGACCAGAAAAAGATAGGGCTGAGCCCCCCAGGCGGTGGGAGCGTCCGGAAAAAAGGGGTCCGAGAACGAAGAGTAGTTCGATGAATAGGGGGGGCAAGCTTGGGTACCTCGGGGGAGTGCGATTCCCTTCGGTGTTCCCGTGCCTTTGCACACGTTGGCATCCGCGCAATACTGGAAAGGGGGGGGATTGGTTGCTTAGGATTAGTTTTGAAGAAAATAGAAAAAGCGGACCACGTGGCACGGCCCGGTTACGGCTCGAAAGGTATAGGGACGAGGGAGAAAATCAAATAACGAGGCTAAATCAACGTTCCGGGGGGGTTGAAAGTTCGATCGAGAAGGGGGAAAAACTCTTTGAAGCTTAAGTTCTGACAAGCTACTGGAGGATTGGTTGCTGTCAAAGACCGGAAATGACGATGGGCAACCAGGCGTCTTCGAAATGACCGTCAAAGCTTCAGCGCGGGTATTAGGAAAAAGGAGGATCGCGGGCAGGATTGAAATTGAAGCCGGAATTTGTCGTGGCAAACTACCAGGGGGGAAAAGGTCTGAAAAAAAGAAACCCCGAGAAAAAAGAAAAAAATACAGGGATGCGCGTCTGGTGAACGATCAGGATTTGCCCTATTTTATAATCAAGGCCGAAAGTCTAGGGGGGGGTTGATTAGGCCAAACAAACAGAATCTGGAAAGAAAACCTCAGACACTCCGTCCCGAAAAAGATCCAACTTTTTAGCCTCCTATCAAATACGTGGGAGGATCGCCATCATGGGCATGAACCAAGGGGGGATAGGGTTCTGTTCCCTGGACGTATAAAGGGAAAAAAGTTCTTGCAGAACTGTATACACTTTTGCAAAGATGGGTATGGATCGTTGGGAACTTCACCTAAAGGTAAACCGCACTCTTAAAGGCACCGCGAAGGAGGTAGTGGAAAGGGCTGTGGGATAATGAGTCCCACGCGAGACACAGATCTTGAAAAAGGATGGGGGGGTTCAATTATGTGGGACGAAAAATCCCCAGCTGATAAGCGAG
>Ga0179593_1414115_pt1 | contig 13920 bp, 14 predicted proteins | sample CZODoug2_1_08_16_FD_185931 | JGI IMG/M metagenome (GOLD analysis project Ga0179593, IMG submission 185931) | Vadose zone soil fungal communities from Angelo Coast Range Reserve, California, USA - CZODoug2_1_08_16fungal (PacBio error correction) | ecosystem: Environmental > Terrestrial > Soil >...
GGGGGGGGGTGGTGGAGGGTACAGAGGTATCGCACGTGCTTGTCTCACGCGAAGGCGACCTCAGTGGAGTCAGAAACGGGATCCTCACCACAACAACGTCGAACCGAACGAAGGACGAGAGAGTGCCGTTTGCCATCTGTGCGTCATCCCTGGCTCGAATTCTTTTGGGATAAAAAATTCACGACGAGGGGACTAAGCGCGGCCAGAATCCTAGAGGGATCATCAAAAACCGGTCGATCGTACAGGTTTTTGCAGACGAAGGCATTCCCGCGGGGTCGAAGGTTCGTTCGCTAAAGGACCGGCAAAAAAATGCGAGAGCGATAGGAATGGATCATTCGCTCAGGAGGGCAGCGAATACCGAATACGCCACAAAAATATGCTCATCATCGAAATGGTTGATGTGAGGAACACGTCCAAGGACCTTAACTCCGTAAGCGGAGGGAACCTGCGCGCTGAAATGGTTCGCCCGCCTCGGGAAAGTGAACGGTCAGTAGGGGCCGCGGAGTCAAACGTCCTGCGAAGAGTACTCGCACAAAGAGACGAAAAAAGAGCCTCGAGTCAGATAAATTAGACGAGAAAACAAATTTCGCTGACTTGAGATACGCTCAAGAATTTACCGAGCCTTCGGTCCCAAATACGGGGAAAGGAGGTCCAGGACCAAGGAGTTTGTGACCCCCTTCACGCCGCCGAAGGGGAAGGGAACCCTTCCGGAAAAGTTCTGTCGTCCGCGCAGATTTAGATGTCGAAGCCCGCCAAGAAAGTTTCAGAGGGAAGGGGAAAAGTCATAAGAGGGACTGGTCTTGTCAGGGGTGAAGTTACAGGGGGAAGTTAGGGTGGAGAGCTCTCCATGGGGATAGAGCCAGGCGATACGATCTCAAAGCTTCGCCCAGCCGACACGGTGTCCATTAGACATGAAAGAGAAAGGAAGAAACAGTTTCTATATGGTAACGCTCCCGACCGCTAAAATCTGCCGAGGGAGAGACCGTTGACCTGAAACACAGCACGGAGATAGTGGGACCGGAAAAGATGGAAAAGGGCATTAACTAACAGTCCCTGCAGCTCCAGACGAAGGAAAGGCATACCGAGGTCCATTCCTTAGACAGGGCGCAGAAGGAGGGTGAGGTCAGTTCCGGGCGGTAGGAGACTTCATCTCCGCGACCGCAATTCAAGAGAGTAGTCGGAGCCACCCTAGCAAGAGTTCTCCTTTTGCAAGGAGAGGGAAAGCACCTCTGCACAGAACCTCAAGGGGTCAGCCTGTCACTGATGTGGGAAATGGGGAGGCCAACAGCTGGACGTGATGCCAGCGGAAACGCAGAGTCATACTATAATAGCGCGAGAGTAAATTGCGTGGACAGGTGAATAGAATATTAAGGGGACTTAGAGGGGTCTGATGCCTCCTTGATCGCTGAGTGCTTACTGCACAACCCTCCAAGGGAAAGAGAAAGTGGGTGAAAAGACCTGGAGAAGGTATACGTCATATATGCTGCGACATGGCAGCCTAAGTTAAAACAAAACGACTCTAGAAACCACTTACAGAGAACAGAACCTTCTCAGAGGATCAGAGGGGTAAGAAAGTAACTTGTCTATCCAACAGGTGATGCTTGCCGGTAGGAGAGATACCTCCTCGAGGGCGCAAGGGAGGTTCCTAGGTGGGAGGGATGCTATACGTGAAATGGTACAAGAAGTAATCCACAACCAAAGAGGACCTCGAATAGGAAAAGCAGAATTCAGTGACCGTCACCTATGAAAAACTCGGTGAGAATTTGTTCTTTTGGGGGCCGGAGGACGAAAGTTACAGAAGATAGCGTCGGGGGGAGACAAAAGAAATACGGGACTAGGGGGCAAGCAAGACAACTTCGAAAAGTTTTATGATAAGCGAGGAGTAAAGTTTCAAAGCAACATCTGGTGACGGGAAGAGAATTTAAACCTTGTGTCAAAGAAATGTGCGCTTTCGAGGGGGAGATTCCAGGTAGCGACTCGCAGGTGGAAAACAACTCTGGTTAATCATCAGCCCCCAGAGAGGAAGCCGAGACACAGGTCGTCAGTTTCTTCTGCGAGGCCTTGAAAAACACCGGAAGAGCAAGGCGTGAAAAGAAAAAACCGTGGAATGGCGACTTCCCCTCGGAAGCTTGGAACAGGGGCAGAAAAAAAAACGACATCAGGAGGGAGGGAGTCGGTCCCGGAGTTGGTGGCTTGAGGGCTCGGTCTCGGAGGGGGCAATCCGATTTAACGAGGTGCGGTGGTGTAAGGGCAAAGAAAGTAGTCGAAGCAAGTCCCAGGAAAGCAAATTGCGCAACAGGGCATCTGCGACGCCTCGTGTATAGAGGGGGGTTGAAGTGACGGAGGGACTACAGTGCCCCGATTGGGCACGAAATGTTTTCAGGACGCGACGTCGAAGAGGTAATACCATATTTGGGACTGTACCCGGCCCCAAGGGTGTCAAAAGAACGGGGGCATGAGATCATATGTCACAGCCGCAACCCGCAAGTTGACTGGGACAAGTTTGGCGGGAAAGTGTGGCAAGGCCGAGAGGTAGAAGGGGGGCGCAAAGGGTTCTGGTAAGAGGGCAGAACTTTACCACAAATGCAGGAACGCAGTTCCGGTAGACTAGAAAAAAAAAACGAAGGAGGATGAAAAGATAAGGGGATAACTGCTTGACTGCACGCGGGGGGGGTCGAAAATGGCGAGAGAAATAAACAAGTTTCCAGGAGTTACCGAGAAGTGAAAAGACAATTCACTAACATAGTGGCCATACAACTTGAGGGGTGCGGTCTGAGGCCGTGAGAAGGAAAAAAATCGTTTTACACTGGGGGGGAATCCCGTACCTTGAATATATGGATTACCGCGACAGACAGGAAAGGGGGAAAAAAAGCGGACGGGCACAACGGTGCCTCGGAGACTCAAGCTAAGAGAAAAAAATGAAAAGAAAAAGATCTATAGGGCACAGGCGGTGCAGGGGGGTTCCTTTGAAGAGGGGGGAGAAAAGGAGATTTATTACAGAAGTACAACCTGCAACGGGAAAGTCTTCATGGGGTCAACCGCCGGAAGCACCGAAAGGAAAAAGAAAACCACAACCGGTAAAGGAGGAGCGTCATCCTACTCGCATTACGTGAAAAGGAGGGAAGAAGAAGATGCCTCTGGTAAATTAGAACCTTACAGGGAGGCCTGTGAAAAGAACTGACAGAATTCGTGGTGTGAGGCAAACGCCTCAGAGGAACACGCGAGCAGTCAATTACTAGAGGAGGAATAATGAACACTGGCGAGTCAAAAGACAGGGGACCTCCTTCTCTCATAAGCAGTTTCAAGGGAATCAAAAAAAAAAAAAAAAAAATCCAACGATGCTTGGACAAAAAAATTACAGGTATCAGCGCAAACGATTTTCTGAGGCACGGTAGGGGGAAGGACGCGTATCAAGAAAGAGGCGGTAGGATGGGGCGACCACTAGGAAGTCTTGAAGACCCAACGACGGAAAGTCCCTTTCTTCCCGAGCAAACCGACAAACATCTAAACCGACTGGGATAGGGCATCGTGCACACACTCCGTTTTTTGTGCGCTACTTCGTCGGGTGCCTGCTGGGGGGGATGTGACGACGTAGACACAAGGGGGGACAGCCTCAAAGAATCGAACCTCGTCCTATCTAAGCCCAGGCGGGGCACAGCAGGGGGTCTGGGGCTAATAGGGACGGTTTGATAATAAGTCTTTACAAAATTTAAGAACGCAGGGATCCGGTTCTGGGAGAAAAAGGGGGGGGGGAGGGGTCAAGGGGTTCTCGTCCGAAAGGCCAGGCTTCGGAAGTAGAGAAGATAGGATGGGGCAACAAATTTCTAGAAAAGGGGGGTGGGCAGAGAGGAAGCACTAAGAGACGAGTCGTGACGCAGAAAACTCCCTCCTCTTCACAGAAATAAGTCCACAACATAAGGAAGGACTGGAAGGATCGCGGCCGGTCGCGTCAGCGAGAACAGGACAGGAGGGGACGAAGTTCAAACATCCGGAACTGATTACACAAGAAAAGGGTCCGCTGTGACGGGAAGGAAAGAATCCAACGTCGAACTCTTGATAGGAATTTTCTAGACACTTTCTGGGGGATAAAGCGGAGGAAGGATGATACCGCTATACGACAACTACAACGTGGGTGAGACAAGGACCGAGACGGGATCCTGCCAGGAGGCGTCGCTTATCTGCCGGGCAAGGGGGGAAGCGTGGACCAACCTACTTCATCTACAGGAGGGTGTTTCCTTCCTGTATCACCTAGGAAGAAATGAGGGGGGGGTATCGTACCTCCGAGACAAATGCGAAAGGTTCAGTCAGCCGACTGAAAAAGAACTATAGGAGACGCTGACGAAAACCCAGGGAAGTCGGAGGGTGAAGAGGAAGAAGAGTGGAAAGGGAGCGGGGGAATCCAGAGAACATTTGCTTCTCGGAAGGGGCCTACGTCTAGGCTCGGCAAAGTAGCTGTGGCACCCCGAATTTAAAGTGGAACCTGTCCCACAAGAATGTAGAAAAGCAACGGATCGAAGTTACCGCCATCTGCCCAAGGGTGGCGCTGAGGCGGCCTCGGAATCATGGCGCGCTAAAGGGAATCCATCCGGCCGGGGCAATTAATGGGACGGGGACCGGAGTTGTAAGTGAGAGACAGTACGGCTAGAAGGATTGATCGGGCCGCCGGCGAGGGAAGGGAAAGGCTGCAAAGAAGACGACGAGCATAGGTTCTAATTCATATTAGACGAAGGGGTTGGGCTATTTTTAGGGGTGGCGTCTAGAGGGACGAAGCTGACAGAGACAGAACAGAATTGCGGATGGAAACCAGACTGACGTCTCGGTCGCCGCGGAAGTAAAGTTGAGAAACCAGTTTAAGTTTAACTACAAGGACAAATAGCGGACGGCCTGATGGGGGAGGGGGTGCTATGTCGTCCTAACCTATGGATCAGTCAAGGGAAAACGAGGAGTAGATTCTTGTGCCGTTAAGGTGCTCGCAAGCAAATGCGGAACCAAAAAGGGGGGGGACCTTTCCTCTGGGAAATGACATGACAGTATCAACTGAGGAGGAGCTACCAAGTCTTGCCCACCTAGAGGAGTCCCGGGGGCGGAAAAGGGTCGAAACGAAGGAAAACCCTAGCTTAAGATAAACAAAGAGGCTGCAAAATGAAGCTGCCTTAATTCGTTGAGGTGCTTAAACGGGTTGAAGACCGTTAGCGGACAAAATTAATCAAACGCATAAAAGACCTGTGGGGAGTTACTACACTCATTATTTGACACACATATCGAATAGAAAGAAACAACGGTGTGGGGTATAAAAAAAGAGAGAGACGGTTGGGGGGTATTCAAATCTTTGAGAGAGGCAGGCATTGGAGAAACGTCAGAAGGAGCTCAAAAGGTGGGGGCTTCCGAACTTGTATCCGAGAACGGGTGAAAAGCAAAGAGCGGACAGAAAGATGTTCACCTTTAAAGGGCCGTCCCGCGATTGGGGGGAGTCTCAATCAATCTGGTTTAGTAAGAGGAGGGAAAGAAAACGCGTACTATCATCAGCCTGTCGATCGTCAGGCATTGAAACTAAACAGCACGACACGGTGTCTAATGGGGAAGGTCAAGAACGTACCGGCACCATAAAGTACTCTCTAGAAAGGCGGAATAAGGACGACTCGAGGTGCGGACGATACCCGCAACGCACTCATAAGGTATCAAAAGCATTGGTATTGTGAGGGTCCAGTCCGGAAAAGTACCGGGGGGTCAAACGAGGCGGCCGGCCCCGCGCTATGTGTGCGCCGAAGAGAAATTTCCTTTCCTCGTAAGGGGATTATACCTCTCGTCAAAAGAACACGAAACCCAGCTCCTAAAGAAAGAGAAGTGCGGGTGAGGAAGAGGAGGGGAGATATAAGTTTAGATCCTTTTCATACCGCTCGAATGGTGGACTAGACCGGTCGGCAAAACACTAAAAAAGAAGGATGTCAGGTCAAGGTCACAGGCGAGTCACAAAACCCGTCACGCAGAAACAATTTGAGTGTGAACCAGGACGGGGGAGGACGTAGTGCTGAGGAGATTTCAAAAAGGCCGAAGCACCAGTCCATAATCGTGGAGTGACTTTAAAAAGTAGAAACCAAAGGCTGCGGTCCGGTTTTACATTGCCGGTGGAAGGTAGGGGTGGTCTGAGGAAGCCCTGGTTGCTGAAATAACGACCAGCGACACTTGGATGCGGGGAGACTCCCAGTAGGTAGGAGCCGTTTTTAACAAAAATGCGAAAATCGGAACACTTGGCGCCTTCGAAGTCTAATGTCAAGCTAAGGAAATCCAAGAGAAATACTCTCGTTTATCACGGATGACACCGACAAGCGAATTAAAGAGGAAGGCGAACTCATTAAACGCCAGTACGACATCAAGACTCTCGCCCGCCTGACGAGGCACACAACAAAAACGACACAATAACGAGAAAACAAAAAAAAAAAAAAAAAAGAAAAAAAAAAAAAAAAAAACAATGACTTCGCCGGTCAAGATGGGGAGGTCTTGAATAAACCTGGAAACCTCCTAATATGGCAAGAAGACTGCTGTTCGCCATACTAGCACGGGATTTCGCACCGTTGGAAATATAGGAAAGAACCACTGAAAAGCGAACCCTGGAGCGAGAATAAGTGTTTATGTTGTAGTCCACAGAGTGACATTTATCCTCCTGACGACGACACGAGAATAGGGCCATGACCTCATGGCCGGTTACTCTAGAATGCTGACGCGGGCCTGGAATTTTTTTCCGGAACTGAGGAGAGGGCGGCGAGCTGCCCACCATCAGGGTCGAACGGGGGTTCACCAACAAAAGCTTTCTCCGAGATTTAAACGTCTGCTAGTCGCTTACCTAAGAACTCAACACGTACCTGTCTCAAGGCAGTCGCCCGGTCATTCCGGAAACGACGTGATTCTCAAAAAGCTTCCGCTAGACAAAAAGGGCAATAACCTCCCTGGGCGTAGGAAGAGTTGGCGAGTAGTCGTCGGTCCCTTGGGAAAACTGCCCCCCCCATGCAAATCGATCGCCGCCTCGCACCCTGAGATGACCGGAAACTAGAAAAAGGAAGAGATAAGCTGTGGGACGGGGGAATGCATTCCATAACGGTAAGGAACGCGGATTTGATAAAGAAGCCTCGTGCGCACAAAAAAGAAAAGTTTAGATCACACTCCACGGTCCCTAACCGGTTGTGGAACAATAGGTTGAGTAAGAAGAACAATTGTCACGGTGTAAAACAGTGGGAGCTGCATTCTGGTAAGGAGGAAAAAGGGGAATAGACTTCATTAGCAATACTTTACTCAGCGCTAATCTACGTGCAACGGTCGGCTGTCGGCTGGTGGGCACTGCACAACAACCGGAAAAATATAAAAAAATTGGGCGAATACCTGAAGTCAATCAAACGGGAAAAACTGGGCTTGTAATGATGGGCAGATTCGAGTCTTGAGGTACATTCCCGTATCCGATTTGGGGGGGGCTTGCGGGGGAGGAGAACGGCGTGGGCCATGTGGGAACAGGTAAATTTGGCATGTTTGCAGGGAAAGACGTACGACGAGACCTTCCATAACAAGTGAACCCAGGTTAGGGAAACAGCAAAGAGGGGCTTCAGAAATCAGCGTGTCTGAAATGGGGAGTGAGCAGGGATAAGTCACAGGCCCGAGGTGCCCGATGGGGGTCAGTCAACAGCGGAGACGTCCGGAGAGGAGTAAATCATTATTTTTGGGCCTTAAAAGAGCTTCCAACAAGGGCAAAGGACTTGGGCCGTTTGTGCCGTTCAGTCTGAAAGAGATCCGAAAAAAAAAAGCAAGTTTTCAGTGTCCACTTGGGAGGGGTGCAAACGATGGAGGTCTCCCTCAAAGCCCACACTGTCTTACGGGATTAATTTCAGCGGAAGCAGAACACGGTGAAACAAGCGGGCAGTGAAGAGTGAGCGGCCTCAACAACAAAAAAGAAACGAGAGAGGGGAACAGGCGGCAGCAACACGGGGTAACCCGAGTGTGTGAAAAAATGTAAGTGTTGTAGTGTATGCGATGTGGGAGGTGTGGGACACTCCCCCCGGCGCAAAAAAAAAAAAGAACAACTTGCTTGAAGAGCTTGGGAAAGGGCAATCGAAGGCGGCGGCGCCAGTCGTTGGGGCAATGGGGAAAAAGGAAGGCCAAAGAGGGTGATAAGCGCCGAACGGGTCCGCGTAAAACATCGCAAAGGAAAAATCGGGGCAAAATAGCGAACTACGGAAATAAAAGATTCACGCCGGAAACGTGCCTGGGGACGCTGTTTTACCATGGGGGAGGGCGAAACGTCGCAGGTAGTGCAAACGGGGAACCAAACACAAGAGAAAAATCGGTAATCGTGAAAGGGGAAAACCTCTCTACGAAAAGGAGAAAGCCCCACCCCCTTATCTACATTCCTAAGAACAGCCTCAGTCGTGACAAACGTAGGAAAGACGGTGAGGTTACTCACCAGTAACAAGGGGCCGAACTACTTCTACTTACTCCGGGGTTTGGAAGGACACAAAAGACACCAGAGGAAAGAGAACCGGCCAGCGCAGGACTTGCGAGTCGCATAGTTACAGGGGGGGCAGTGGAGGTGCGACAAGGTCAACAAGGAGCTAGAAATTAAGTCCAACACTCAAACGGGGGAAAAAAACAACAAAAAAACACTACAACAAAAAGGGTCTCTGGTCACACTCCACCTTGCTGTGAATGGGTTAACGTTCTCAAAAGAAAATGGGGGGATGCTGTCAAACGGTAGGGGTGGAAAGGCGGGAGAAAAGGGAGTCGCCTTTTCCTGGGGTGCGCGAGAGGGTTGGGAAACAAGCGCGTCGTATAGGTAGGCTGTGATTAAGAGAGTAACTAAAGGGGGGGCCAAAATCTTCCCGGGATTGATATGAATGATTGCAGGTAAGGGACTGAAGGGTGGGGAAAAGCTTGCGGAGCGCGGGGAAAGCTGTTGGGGATGGGTAACAAGGTTCTTACACAAAATTAAAAGAGCGAGAGAAAGACTACCAAAAAAAAACATAAAACACACTACTCAAAGGCGAACAAGAGTCCGTCATCAGGGGTACTCGCTAAGGATATACTGGAATGAAGAATTTATTACAGACGACGTCCATCAAAATAGGACCTGCATTCGAAAGGGGTGACGTGGTGCAGAGGGAGTATACCGAGTCTACTCGCGATGGACCCTGAGTTGACCCACTGATAAATGGAAGGTTTAGCTAAAACGCCGAAACTAGAAAGGACTGAACGCAGAAGATCAGCTCACGCCATAACAGCCACGGAAGGTGAGGGGTAATTCGTGACAGATAGAATGTTGGCGGAGGAATCTGCTAGATCAAAAAGGGGTAGGGAACTTTAAAACAAACGACTCAAGGGAAAAACGTGAAAGAGCTTGGGCAGGCCTCCCGGGGGCGAACTTGCACTACTTATAGCGAGGGGGAGACGTTAGGGTCGAATGTCAGACTTAGGGAATAAGGGGGAGTAAACTGGATTGTAGATAACCCGACGACTAACACTCTTTGAGAGTGCTAAAGGTGGCATGAATGCGTGAAGGGTTCAGTCAGAGGAGGCGGCAGGAAGGAAGTGTAATCGCGTGAAATAAAGACCTCGCGTCCGCGGGTGGAAAGGAGTTCCTGATAAACTAGGGATTCGCTTTATGGGAGACATTCCTCAGAACATGGCAAGGGAGAAATTGGGGACATGTCTAGTGAAAAATTTTCCGAGCCTGTCACGGAGATGTGCAGACAGCGTGAACAATGTTCAACATCTAGTCGTGACAGTGAAGCTCCCAGGAGAGCGGACTCTGTAGAAGAAAACACTAACGTGGGTGCAGGGAACCAACTGTCACACAAGCAATGGTCACTTTCTGTACACGTTCCCAAAGCCGTCATAGGGACCAAAGAAGGGAATAGAGTCTTTCTGCTCGCTACAGCTTGTATCAAAGAACAAAGACCTCACGTTAAGTACGGGGGGGACAGTTTGAAATGTAGGACGGGGAAGGACAGGCAGAAGGGGGGACCGCAAATGCCTGGTTGGGGCCGAGCGGCGGGGTCCACTCGGCGAGAGGGAAAAGCAAACAGGCTCTCAGTGGTTAGAAGGGATGCTGGCCGGTGAGGCGGCTAGGCGAGGTCGTCGGAGCGTAGGACGAGAATAAACAAAGAACAGTGAAGAAAGCAAGTGACTGCTGAGAAATAGAGCTTCTGCCTCGAAACAGAACGAAGGCCAGAGGCGGACGGAGGAAGATGAAAGGCGTAAGAGAGCAGAGAAAAAGTAGCGGCTGCTGAGAAGTGAGGTGAGGGGAGGGGGGCAGAACCTCTAACAGTATGAATGATAAGGAGAGTGTGGATCATAGGGTCTTCTAATGCAGGTAGGTGAAAACTGGGGAGGTCCTCAGTAGCAAGTTTACAGTCTTTTGTTAGGTTGGCCCAAACACTGATGACGAGCTTAGGCCTATGAATGATATCGGCTAGTCTAGGGGGCCCTCGGTTAATTCCACAGAGGAGTGAAGAGGTTTCGAAAGAGAAGTTCCCTGGGACAGGGGGAACCCGGCTGGAAAGAAGGCATCAGGCGCATGTCCTGAGTGTCGAATGGAAAAAAAAAAAGGAAAAAACTAGAAAACAAAAAAAAAAAGAAAAAAAAAAAACACCATATAAATCCACTTAAAAAGAAACAGTTCAACAAAAAGAAAACACAAACAAGCAAATAAAAATAACCCAATACAAAGCAATAAAAATCATGTGCACACGTAAACAAAGACACATCTCAAAATCCAAACAAAACACAATAATTAAAGACCTACTAAGGGTAACGGAAATTGGGGGAACAACTAAACTGGGGAATAATAAGCAATAGACAAAAATCGCAAAAAAAGAAGGGCTCAATAAACCAAAATAAAAGTTCATACAGACCTACGGCGCAGGGCGGGCGGCCAGAGGGGCGTCGACCGATCAGGGAAGTCGTGGAGAGGCAAAAGACTCATGCTGTCCATACACAGATGATCACAGCCGGCGTCGTCAGTGTGGGGGGGGGGACAGCTCCCATCAATGCAAATTGGGAAGGGGAATACCGGAAAGGAAAAAACTCAAGATCGGCAGGGCAGGAGCTACGACGCATGAGAACGATAAAAAGCCCAGATCAGGAAAACCTCAGAATTGTGTGTGGCATGAAACGGAAAGAACGGTCCGCGGGCGGAAACGCGGAGGAGCCCCGCTAGTAATCAAATGGCCGCTTCTACGCGAAATAGACCTACAAAAATCGCCGAACACGCCGGAGAGAGAGAAGAAGTAGAAAAGGTCTACAACGTGCCGGACCAAAATTCTAGGGGAACTTCCCAACACCGGAAAGGATTCCTCCCTGGGAAGGGAAACAGAAATTCGGAAAAATGGAGTCAAAAGCAACAGGGGTATAAAAAGGTCAAAAAAAAGAATGTCGAGGCAGGGGCAGTCGCACCGTTTAGGAAGGGGAAACTCGTTACAAACTGGGCTTAGGTTAAAGGGGGGGAAAGGGGAGCAGAAAATGGTGCTGCGTCAAGGAGAAAGTGGCTAAACCTGACGTGTCCGAAAATCGCAAGGGAAAGGGGGGTCACGTCTAGACATTAACCTTGCGCAACCAGTTGACTACGGAGGGACTCAAATAAACGAAGTCGTAACAAAGGACTAGGGTAAAAAGAAAGACTGAGAGGAGCGGATTAAAACAAAGCCAGGGTCGAAGAGAGCCCTCCGGCCCTCATTTAAACCGCCAGGGGAAGGACGCGGCGCCACAGGAGGGGGTGTGGGCCTCGCGGGATACCATGCCCTTCGCAAGATCGAATCGGGGATGGCAAACAAGAAGGCCGGTCTCCTGGGGGCAGTTAGAGGACCGGGCGAGCGACAATCTTGGGTAATGAGTAAAGTGAGGAGGAGAACGCTCGGGGTGAGAAGGGAGAAAAAATGGAAAAGCGCCCGAGTTTAATGGGGGCACGAGTTCAAGGGGCAGGGGGTCATAAGTAGTGCTGTACTTTAGGATAAAGGGTGAGAGACTCGCGTCGGGAGGGCAACACCAGAAAGTAGAAATGTTGGCAAATATCTCCGAATGTAGCCAGGACGACTCGCGATACAAAAGAACGAAGACCACAGACAACTTTACAAAGTCGCGGCGTTTCAGGTCCGGCGGTGCACATCAAACACTACCTTAAGTCTCTATACCCAGGAGAGGACAGGCAGTCGAGACGATTACTTCTGATCAGGTATTTACTACCAATCCAACGCAGAAAAGAGATCTCCGGGACGCACCGGTCAGATGAGAGAAAGAGGAACGCGTTCGTGGAAGCGGGGAGGGGTTGGACAATGGGGTACGTTGCATAAAGGGGAGGGGGATCTTGTCTGAGGACGAAAAGGGGGGCGCTTTTATACCAGGGAACACCAAATAAGTTTGAACTAATACGGCGGGGGCGCGCATCAATGAACGTGTCCCAAAGAAACGAGGCGCTAAATAGAAGAGTCACGGGTCGGGACTATCATTGTCCCAAAGGTTAAGATAGAGGCTCGGGAGTTCCGAGAACAAAAACGGGTCTGCGTCAGCTGTCCCTCAAAAAAACCGGAAAACTTCGGTTCCAAAAGAATAAAAAAGGAATTCCCCGAGAATGACCAAAGTTGACTCTTGTCAATACTTCTCATCAGTAGGGGACCTCGTTAAAGCAGTGGTTCAGAGAGGCTCGGGGGGGGGGGAAATTTTAGGGATTAAGATTCGTTGTCCTACACACAGGTGAGGCGGGAGCTCCAAGAAAAACTTCTCACTCAGTGCAAGAGGGAAAAGCGCGTTTCGAGTGGACATTCCAGGATACCGTTTGCCACCGGCCTCGGAGGTTTCAGCGGACGGAGCTTAATCCATATGGTGAAGGAACGTAGTGAACAGTGCAAAACTAGGTTGGGACTTCGATGCCATGGGCCACGAAACGAGCAGTTTGGTGAGGAAAAGGTGAGGGATGTGGCAAAGAAAGAGGTGTGACGATTGGTCCAACATGTGGTCTTTCAACTGAGACTGGGGAAGGGGACCCAGAGAGTGCATATGTCCATAGAGAAACAAAGGAAAAGATAGAGATTATTATACCAGGAGATGACCCGACTGGGGAAAATGTTGAACAATATGTAAAAGAGTCGGCATGCACACATCACAAGTGGACATACAACGAGTGGGGGGGTGCGCGATAGAGACTGGAGATAAGGGAAGTCTGTTGGCCATGGGGGACCAAAGACAAGTCAAACTCGGGTCGTAAGTGGGAGAGAGAAGTACCTCGGACGCAGAGGGGTCCTCCATTCAGGGTCCCTGATTAAAACTCACTAGAACTCACAAATTGGAAGCTCTATTCGGGATGGCACGGAGTCAGAAGATTTGTCCATTGGAAAGTCTACGGAGTAGGGGCAAGCAACCTTGATCGGGGGGATCTATGGCAGAACGCCGAGACTCAAGGAAAAGACCCAGACCGCCGACATAGAATCCACGATCGTCGTGGACAAGACGGGGGCGGGCACATTAAAGAACTACAAGGCCGTGGTATTCAAACAGTGGGAACGACACTTGGGGTACGATGAGAAGTGTTCAAACGAATAGGGAAGAGACGCAAGAGTCGTAATGGCAAGTTATTAACAGGGTTGCACGGGTCAAGTCACCTGGGAGAATTAGAAGTAAAGAATCAAAGGGTTACCCTCTGCGGTACAAGGCATTGTGTATAAGCAAAAATGGTTTCTTCGGCAAGTGGCCTGCTCGAGGGAAGAAAGGTAGCCGTTGGCAGTGGGCTAGAAGGAAAACCTTAGGTGCCCCGCCGTCTATCTCTACCGGGGGGGGAACCAGAACACTCAAAACTTCACCAGGTTCTCGTCATGAAGGGAGCGCAAGAAGGGTGGGGAAACTGCGGCTCCGAAGCGGTCCGCGGGGGATTCCTGAGAAAATCAAAGAGAG
>Ga0179593_1525518_pt1 | contig 13920 bp, 20 predicted proteins | sample CZODoug2_1_08_16_FD_185931 | JGI IMG/M metagenome (GOLD analysis project Ga0179593, IMG submission 185931) | Vadose zone soil fungal communities from Angelo Coast Range Reserve, California, USA - CZODoug2_1_08_16fungal (PacBio error correction) | ecosystem: Environmental > Terrestrial > Soil >...
TGCCAAGGACAAACCGTCCGGCCCTCCCGCACTGGTAGTCAAACACGATGAAGCGGCGTTGGCGTAACTCCGCTGCGTGTATGTCGAGATCACCGGGACCGGTCACGGTCGTGGCGCATCTCGACATCCTTGCTCGAATCATTCCCAGTTAATCATCGGCACCAGGCCCTCGACGGACGGTCATGCTCCTAGACGAGGTTTCCCTCGACGACGATCCGTTCGGGAGTTGACCACCACCGTCCCTGACTGACGCACGAAGCTGTCGTGCCGAGGGTGAGCGACGATGTAGCTGCGGTGCGCTGACCGTTTGTCGCTGCTCGGGGGGCGTTGGATCCCATCTCCTGCCACCCGTAACTGCAGTCGGATAAAGGGTCACACGTTTCTCGGCGGGCGAACGACCGCCCTCGTGCTGTCACCCAGTACTCCCAACGCTGGAAGCTGCAGGCAGTGCGATCGTGGGCGTCTTGGTCCTCAATCCGCCCGCGGAAAGCCTAGAAGCGCAGTATCCTGCTGCCACCGTTGCGGACATTGCCCGCACTGGCCGCGTGGTCAGCCGGCTACAACTCCGGGCGCCTCCATCCGTAGAGTACCTGGATCTCGGAATTACTGTGGAAGCGGCCCTCGATTGCAATCGGCGTGGAGGTGGTCCCGCGCTCCCATCGTCCACCACGTGTGAAGTGGCGAGAACGCCAACCGCTTCACGGCAACCGTGTGCGCAGGAGCGTCCGGCTCCTCGTCGTGATTTTCGCCTTGGACGTGGTCGACGCCCATCTCATGCTGTGGCCGCGCGCTTCGAGCAAGGCCGTGTATTGTCCGTCCGCTTGGGGTTGCCAGCAGCGAGGAGCCGCGGCCTGCGTCCGTTCGCGTCCTGCCAGGCCCTGTGCGCCTGCCACGATCCCACGCCCAGCATCTCCTGCGCGCCTCCGCACGACCCGCGGCTGCTCCTGCCTCGCCGCCTCGGCAATGGGGCCGGTTCTTCCCGGTCGCTCACCCCCAACAGTGTGACAACGGCGCCGTCCCTGGCCGCTCCCGCCCGGGAACCGACCCGATCGATGGGGTGGCATCGCGCGGAATCGTCCTGTGTTTGAGTCGCGCTGTCGTGCGCCCCCCCTCCGGGGGGTGGACCGGACCGTGGTCGAGCGGGTGCGGTCAGCGACGCCAGAACTTCCTTCTCTGGGCTTTGGTGATGGGCCGGCAGGACGCTCCCCCGGTCACCGAATTCATTTCGGTGTCATGGCCGTCCGCAGTGTTCGACATCCAGCTGTAGCTCAGGGGCTGAGCCGGCCGAGGATTGGGCTGCCAGCCCGATCGTCAACAGGAGCACACGATGCATCACGCCGCAATGCGCCGGCCCACAATGGGCCGGTTAGACTGCGGCCCGTATCGACTTCCCGACCGTGACGGCAGACCTGCCTTGGATCGACGTTCTTCGAGCGTCGCACGCACTTGCCCCGAAAGCTTCTTCGCTCGCTACTGCCCGTCCCTGCTGCCGCAATTTCGTATCCCTCCGGAATCACTAAGGATATTCCCGTCACTGCCTCTCGCCTCGGTTTTTTCCAAGAGGGTTGCCCGACACGCCGCCGCCCCGTTCCGGGAACGCCGCTTGAGGGGAAATCCCACCCGGACGGGCGCAACCGGGTCGGCGCTGCGCACAGACCCTCGGATCAGGGATGCCGGCATTAGGCGTACGCTCCCGCTGGGTCACTTGCGGGTGAACTTCAGACCTCACGGGTCGAATTGCCCTGTTGAGGGTTTGTGCTGACACCGAACTGATCGTGACTGTCGTTGGCTTCTCGGCTCCGCTGCAGCTATTGCGGTACCGTTCTGTATGGTGGTCGAGGGCATGCCCGCGAAACTGCCTTTTTTACGATGAACAAGCTTCGCGCGCGCGGCCGCCGCCGCCAACGGCGTTTTTATCGAGAATCGCTTCCTGGGGACGCACCTTCGATCGCGGTGTCTGTGGCCCCAAGTACGCACGGCTACGCCCTCGTCGGCATGGATGCGAGTGTTCTACTTCGACCTTCGCATTCGTTGCGAAACCGCGCATCTCCAGGGGGGAACCTGTCTGACTCGTTCCCGCCTGACTTCTCCTGTCGCTAAGGAGGCGCGACGACTGAGCCGGCCGGCACCGCTTCGCCTGGGGCGGGCCCGTGTCGGTGGTGTCTAGGGCTATTGCCCAGCCCGAGCCGGCTTTGGCCTCGTGCTCTGGCGCGCAGCCCTTGGCGTTCCCTCCCCTCATGCCGCGCCGCGCACGTGTCCGCTCCATTCGTGTCCGGTTAGCTCTGGCTGCACCCGCCGTGTCCCCTTGGTCGGCGACCCCAGGGCGGCAGATCCACTCGTCGGCCTTCCGTCGCGGCGAGAAAATCCTCCGGCCCCAGGTGACGTCATGCCGGCAGTTCGGGCTCGCGTGTTGGCATGGCTGGGCATCCTCACCTGCTCTGCGGGACAACGAAAAAAAAAAACACCTTTGGTGCCTGTCGCACCGTATCATGGCCGGGCCCTTCGAGCCCCCTGCCCTTCCGACCCGCGATACGGAGACCTTCAAGCGGCCCTTCCGCCGGTCAAACCGACGCGCCCACGGAGCCCGTCGCGCGGTGACCACATGTCTGCCCGTGGGGCGTACCCCAAACTGCCGAACGGATTGCTCCAGCGAGCGAACATCCGGTGGCGGTGCCCGGTCGGGCTCCGTCGCTGAGGGCGCGATGCGTTTACGGCGTCCGGGACGAACTTGCCTTCATCACCGATTAGCGCTCTGCGCCGGCGCGAGCTCCGGAGCGACAAGAAATACACCAGTTCATTCGAGCGAGTAACGAACGTGAGGAGTCGGAGGACGCCAATCGGACGCGCGGTCCGTTGCGTGTGGTCGTATACATAGCCTCACGCGGCACGCCCCCTGACGGTAGTGAAAGCCGACGTTCCCCCTTCGAATGCGCGGCGTAACTGAAGCATAAGCCGTGCGCAAAGACGCGCCGTTTGTCGGTGTGCGCCGCGGCTATCAATCGCCGCCGCGTAGCTGCCGTATACATGGCGTCGAGCGGCACCGAGCGGTGGGTCGGGCTTCACGATCACCCCGTCCGTTCGTACCGCTGCAGCAGGTTCTTCTTGTCTTCGGCCGCGATGCCGATCGCCGATTCCGACGCATGCCGCTGACAAGGTGGCGAGCGCAGTTGTCCTCTGGCGGCTCCATGAACACATCGCACCACGGCCCAATATTTCCGAGCTCGCTCGCCCAGGCGCGAGTGTATCCGGAACTAATCCCATTTTCTTCGCGTCCGAAGTGTCGCCCGCTTACGCGGATGGTGGTAGATTGCCGAGCGGGTGCCCTGAGAGACTGTCGCGGCACGCGCCATGGAGGACTGCATCGACAGGCCCTTCTCCCGGGCTCAAGCACGCGCCATACCGTCGGAAACGGCAAGCGCCGCCTCGAGGCTCGCAGCGAGCTCAGGGGAGCGCTCGTAGATGACGTTGAGCAATCCGCAGCGCCGACGCGTTTTCGTTGAACGGTGAATCGATTCTGGCGAATATCGCGCCGCGACGGTGCCTGTGTCAGCGAGCGGTCGAGCGCCATACGCGGCGGGAGCGGCCCGGGGCCGGTTGGTACGCCGGCGGTCGCCACGCCTGCGACCCGGCCAGGTCTTGAGGACCATGGTCAAATAATTGGTGCCACGCTGGATATTGGTATTGATGTCGTTGACCTGTCCGGGATTAAATCGCTCATCCCGATCTTCCTGGCGACAAACGCGCGGGCTGGCCTCAATTGCATCAGCCCGAGGCGCCGACGTGCGAACGGATTCTTATGAGCGCGATCCTGCCGGATCAAGCCGTAGACCCAGCCATGTCGAGAACCGACGCCTTGGTCGAGCTGTACATGCCATCCTCGGAAAGGCGACGGAAAGGCGCTGGTTGAATCGACCTTCAGTCCGGGTGCGATCGGTCGTTATCACCATACGGTCGAGCATATTGTTTCTGGCTCGCGTATTCCGCCGCCGCCAGATGCGCGCTCGTCATCTTGCGTATTCCCAGTTCCATTCCCGGGTTCACCTCAAACGCAGATTCATGCAAAGATTTAGCGGCGCGGCTGAATCCTTCAATTGGCCGCCATAGGCGCGATCTCAGCCGGATTTACCGGCTGCGCGCCAGCGGAATCGTGATTTCCTGGGCCCTATCTCCAGCGCGCCAGTGGCCGTAAAAATTGGGTGGCTGGCAATCGATTGATACCAGCTTTGCGCTTCTTCGTTTCCTGCCTTCGTTTGCAGCTCGCGCGCCCCGCCCGTAAACCCCAGCAGATCGGTACCCTCATCGTCGGCAAATCAGTTTTCGATCGCGCTTTGACCAATTTCCAGTTGCCGTCGCCACGCCACGCGCACCTTCCATTGATACCATCGACGACAACGGGCATTTGGAAGTCTTGCCCCAATAGCTGGTAGCTTCGGAGCATCAGCTTGAACGAAGCGCAGCGCGATTTGCCCCACGATCGCCTGTTCCGACGGCAGTATCTTTTTTTCGAATTGGCTCACGCGCGTTCCGCTTGGGTCTTGATTGGGTTCTGGCAAACGCGGCCAAGCGCGATGAAAACAGCTCTTGCCAGTGCGTTTCCGCCTTGTCGACGCGCGCTTGCCAGCAGCAGCCAGCGGATTGTCGAGTGCCCTGATCGAACTTGACGACCGACGCGTCGGTCACAAGTAACTTCAAGTCTCTGGCCTCTGACTGTGGAACCATCTCTCTAACCGCCATGCCGTGATTTGCGCCCACCGATCGTGGCATTGAATGACCAGTTTGCACCAGGGTGGGCGACACACCGGCAGCCTTCGCATAGTCCTTGTCGGCACCGTCAATATCTTGCGCGCAATCGTCCGCAATGGCCTGTGCCTTGACCGCCGCACGCGATCGAGGCATAACACTTGACCTGCGATCGTCGTCCAGGGCGAATTGCGGTATGGTTCGTCGAACGTGGCCCAGTCGTTCTTGCGGCCACCAATTCGAGCACCAATCGTTGTTGCGTAGACGGTTCGGCGATGGCGCTGGCCGTCTAAGCGCTTCAGGAAATCGCTAATTTCGATATCGGTGCGTCGCGCAGGCGCGATTTCAAACCGATAATAACGACATAAGACGGGACCCGGCCCCAGAAGTGGTCCAAGAAGCCGGGACGCCAGATTGGCCACGTTGCGGCGTCCCGCTCTTTGCCGCTTCACGCAGCGCCATGAACACATCGTCGTCACTGACAAATCGGCGCCCCGTTTTTGCGCGTTGGCACCGGTGCAACCAACGCCGTCGACCGCCACGGCCACTACAACCCCGAAAAAAAAAAAACAATCCATTTCACCATTTCACCGCAAACATCTATTACACGCCTTATCCTTTTTATACTAAGCCCATGATTACGAACGCTGGCGGCACACTCGCCGCACGCAATCGAATTTCAAGCAGCTGCAAAGAACAACGTCGTGCTAGGATAGCACGTATCCCAACAAAATTCGTCAACCTGACAAACAGCCAATGCGGACGGACATCGCACCCGCAAAGCTGGTGCCTGCGAACGTTTTTTGCTCGCCCGCCGCAGCGCGGTAGCCGCTGAGGTGCGGGACGTTGGACACCGGCCTCGCGCCTATCGTACTCGCGTGGTGACGGCCAGCCGGAACGACGCTGGGGGTGTACGTGGCCGTCCGCAACAACCCTATCTGCATCCGATTTTAATGCGGGCTGGCAGCCATGCGTCGGTACGGCTGGCATTTGCCGATTGCCAATGAACCAAAAATGCCCCTTTGCAATTTATTTCATGGCAACCCGGCGATGCGCTGACGAAAGATCTTACTACGCGGCGTGGCGGAATACCTGCTTCGTGGCCGCGAATATTTCCCGAGGCATTGTGGATCCCTTGTGTTGGATTCAATCCGCAACGCGTTCCGTTTAGGCTACCGGCCGGCGGGTGTTTTACGACAGGAACGCTGCAAATGCTGCCGCGTCCGCTAAAGTATGGCGTGGCTATGCTTCTGCGGCGCGGCGTTTGATGCGCGCCACCGATATCCCGCTGATATGAATCGTCATAGCACGAAACTGCCTGTCGGCCCTACCTGAGCCGGCGACATCCGCCTCATATAGCTTGCTTCTCAGCTCGTCCAACGAGTAATGCGTGCCGCGCCAGTCCACGGCCGCCATGCCACACGTCAGCAAACGCCGCGCACACATCAGAAGTTCGAGCATGCTATCATGGTCAAAAGATCAGGCATCGATAGCTCCCCAATCGCACGACTCTCGCCTGCATAAAAACTCAATCCGACGACATGTGGCGAGGTTGCACCATTTCCCGGCGCCGTTTCGCGACAAACAATCCCCCACCCAGCCAATCCTTGCACCAGCACCACAGCGCGTAAACAACATCACTTGCGAGCTGGTTAATCGATTACCGCGGCAAAATATTCTTTTGCAGACCTTTCACCATCTCTGGCGTGCTGCGGTACAATTCGACACCGCGAACCTGCCAGGCCAAACAGCACACTGCTGGCGGAAGCCACCGTTTCAACAGCTTGCCCAGCATAAAGTCGTACGAGGATCGCCAACCGGATCGCGGCATGGCGCCGAACCGCGCGATGGCGGTTCTTCGTATCCAGGTGTTTGAACGCGCCGATACCGATAAATGCTTGGCCGACTACTTGCTTTCCATGCATTGAGAACGGCCAAAAATTTTGACCGCGAACTCAGCATCAGCATTCTAGTAATGTTTTTTCACAACGGCGTCAAACAATAGCGTCAAATGATCCGATCTGGTTTGCTCTCCATATGCTATCGCGCGACGAATCACGGATCGGTTCAACACCATGCAATCGCATCGGTAATACCAGTAATCATCGCCGTCCGCCACCTGCGCGCCGCGTGCAGCATCGTGATTTTTCCCTTTCCCCAGCCATCCCGCCGTAATGCACGCCCATGCAGTACAACGTAACTGCGGATGCGCTTGTGCTCATGCGTTCGATATTGCGAGGTGGTATCGGGAATTAAAACCGATACACCTCGCCAATACCGACCGCATCGCCCAAGCGCATCCGCAGTTCCGTGTACTGGCATTGCCGTGAATTACCGGCGGTAGCTGGGGAAAAATCACGCGCTGCACTTTGGCCCGGCGCGCAGTGCGGACGGCGATTACCGTTAGTGACCGATGCCGATGCGGTGTTCGACCGATCCGTGATTCGTCGCGCGAAAACTCGCCTATTGCGAGCAAACAATCGAATCATTTGACGCTTTGTTTGACGCCGTTGGTGAAAAACATTACTCATGAATGCGATGCTGAGTTTCCGCGGTCAACTTTTTGTTCCGTTTCAGCATGGAAGCATACTTCGGCCAGCATTTTATCGGTATCGGCCGTTCACCGGATTACGCATCACCGCCTATCCGCGGTCGGCGGCCATGCCGCGATCCGGGTGGCGATCCTCGACGACATGATCTGGGCCAAGCGTTGAACACCGGGTGGCGTCCGGCAGCAGGTGGCTGTTTGGCCTTGTCACATGGTCGCGGTCGAAATGTACCGCAGCACGCCAGAGATTGTGAAAGGTCTGTCAAAAGAATATTTTGCCCGTTCGATTACCAGCTCGAACTGATGTTGTTTACCGCTGTTGGTGCTGGTGCTAAGGATCTGGCCATGGGGGGGATTGTTTTGTCGGACGCGCCGGAAAAAATGGTTCAACCTCGCCACACTGATCGTCGGGATGCGGTTTTTTATGCCGGCGCGATTCGTGCGATTTGGCTGAGTCGATCGATGCCGATCTTTTTCCATTGATTCAGCATGCGCAACTATCTGATGTGGTTGCGCGGCAAGTTTGCTGACGGTGGGCCTGGCGGCGTGACTGGCGCGGCACGCAATTACGCTTTGGACGAGCTGAGAAGCAAGCGAACTGAGCGGATGTTCGCGGATCAGGTATTGGGACAGCTTGTCAGTGCGATCATATCCAGCGGATATCGTGTGGCGCCGCATCAAAACGCCGCGCCGCCTCACGCATAGGCAACGCCGTACTAGCGGACCGCGCAGCATGGCCACGTTTGCTTTCGTAAAACCGCCGCACGTAGCTAAACGACGCTTTGCGGAATTAATCCACACAAGGGGTCAGAACTGCTCGGGAAATACTTCGCGGCCCCAGCAGGTATCGCCACGCCGTAAGTATCTTTCGTCAGCGCATCGCCGGGTTGCCATGAATAATTGCAAAGGGGTCAATTTTTGTTCCTTGGCAATCGGCAAATGCCAGCCGTACGCGGCATGCGCCAGCCTCCGCATAAATCGGAATGCAGATCGGGTTCGTTTGCGGATCGGCCAATACACACCCCCAGCGTCGTTACCGTATTTTCCCGTCCACCAAGCTATCAGATAGTCGCCGATGGCCGTGTCCCAACCGGTCCGCACCTCAGCCGCTACCCGGCTCTGCTGCGGGCGAGCAAAACCGTTCGCACACCGCTTTGGCGGTTGGCAATGTCCGTCGCATTCGGCTTTTGTCCGGGTGACAATTTGTGGGATCACGCTATCCCTAGAGACGTGTTCTTTTGCAGCCTGCTTGAAATCTATTGCGATGCGGCTGATTTGCGCCACTTCGTATCTGGGCTTAGTATCAATAAGGATAAGGGCGGTAATCGATGTTTCGTTTAAATGATTGTTTGGGTTTTAGTGGCCGTGCGTCGACGGCGTTGGTTCACGCGCGCCACGCGTCAAACGGGGCTCCGCTTTTTGTCAGTGACGAACTATGTGTTCAGGCGGCTGCCGTGAAGCTGCCAAGCGCGGCGGACGCCGCCCGTGGCAATCTGGCGTCCCGGCTTGACAATTAATGGTGTCGCCGTCTTATGTCGATTATATCGGTTACATCTCGGCCTGCGCGACGGCATCCGATACGAAATTCGCGATTTCCTGAAGCGCATGCCGGCAGCGCCAATCGCCTGACCGTCACGCAACGATTGGTTGCTCGAATGTGCGCAAGAACGACCCGGGGCCACGTTCGACGAACAAACCCGCAATTCGCCTTGGACACTATACGCAGTCAATGTGATGCCTCGATCGCGCGCGCGGTCAAGGCACAGGCCTTGCGGGACGATGCGCGCAATTATTTACGGTGCCGAAGACTATGGCGAAGCTTCCTGTTGCTATCGCACCTGGTCAAAATGGGTCAGTTCAATGCCAACGAGCTGTGGGGCGCAAAGCCGGCTGGCGGTCTAGATTGGTTCCACAGTCAGGCGCGCAGCGACTTGCATCCTGACCGACGCGTCGGTCGTCCAGTTTCGCTCAGGCACTCGACAATCCGCTGGCGCTGGCTGGCACGCGGCGTCCGACGGCGGACGCACTGCGCACGGCTGTTTATCATCGCGCTTGGCCGCGCTTCCAGAACCAATCCCTACCAAGCGGAACGCGCGATTGAGGCAATGTCGCAAAAAGGCTACTGCCGTCGGAACATGCGCTCGGCCTGGGCGCAATCGCGCTGCCGCTACAAAGAAAAAAACTCGTTTCAGCTGAGGCCCAAGCACCAGCTATTTGGGCAAGACTTACAATGCCACCCGTTTCGCTCGATGGATATCAATGGAAGGTGCCATGGCTCTGCGCTCCGCAACTGGAAATTGGTCAAAGGCCGCGATCGAACTGATTGCCGCCGATGCTGCGTACCGATCCTGCTGGGTGGTACTGGCTGGGGCCGCGCTGCAAAATCGAAGGCCGGACGAATAAGCGCAAAAGCTGTATAATTCGATTGCACCCAAACCAATTTTTACGTGCCACTGGCGGCGGGAGATCTTGGCCAGAAATCACGATCCTCGCGGGCGCGCATCCGGTACTTCCGGCTGAGATCGCGCCTATGGCGGCCAAGAAGGATTCCGCCGCGCCGCTAAATCTTTGCAATGAATCGCGTTTCGAGGGAACCCGGGAATGGAATGGTCATTACGCAAGATGACGCGCCAGCCTGGCGGCCGGCGGATACGCGCGCCAGAACAATATGCTCGACGTATGGTGAATACCTCCGATCGCCCGGACTGAAGTCGATTCAATCCACGCATTCTCGGCGCCTTTCCGCGATTTCATGTACAGCTCGACCAAGGCGCTCGGTCTCGACTGGCCTGGGTCATCGGCTTGATCCGGCAGGAATCGCGCTTCATCATTAAATGCGCGTTCCGCACTTCGCGCCTCCGGCTGATTCACTTGATGCTCAGCACCTCGCGTTTCGCGCAGGAAGATGGATGAGGCCCGATTTTAATCCCGGCCATGTCAACGACATCAATACCAATATCCATCTTGGCACCAATTATTTGAACATGGTCCTCAACGACCCTGGGCAAACTGGTCGCAGGCCTGGCGACCGCGGCGTACAACGCCGGCCCGGGCCGGCCGCGTTTCGTGGGCTCTCGACGCGACACGCACCGTCGAGGCGCGTGTCGCCGAATGCGATTCCGGGTTCGAACGAAACGCGCGCTGCAGGATTTGCTCAACGTCACTACTACGCTCCCCTGAGCTCGCTGCTATCCTCGAGGCTGGCGAGCCTTTTCCGACGGTATGGCGCGTGCAGCCCGGGAGAAGGGCCGGTCGATCAGTACTCCTGGCGCTGCGCGACATGTTTCTTCAGGGCACCCGCTACGGCAACTCACCACCATCCGCGTAAGCGGCGACCACTTCGGACGCGAAAATGGGATACGTTCCTGTACACCTAGCGCCTGGCGAGCGCGCCTCGAATCTGGGCCGTGGTGCGATGTGTTCATGAGCCGCCAGACGGACAACCTGCTGCTCGCCCCTTTTCACGGTCCTGGTCGGAATCGGCGATGCGTCGTGCCGGCGGCGAGACGAGGACAACCCTGCACGCGGTACGAACGGACGGGTTGATCGTGAAGCCCGACACCCGCTCGTGCCGCTCGACCGCCATGTATACGCAGGCTCGCGTCCCACCCCCGCGGCCGATGATCGCCTCGGCGCACACCGACCACTGGCGCTTTGCGCACCGCTATGTCTTCAGTTACGGCCGCGCATTCGATTGTTGAACGTCGCTTTCACTCCCGCTCTGTGGGATGCCTCGTGACCGTCTATGTCTACGCCACGCAAGCGTCCGCGCGGCCCGCTGGCGGCTCAAAGCTTCCGTTTTTTTCGCTCCGCGTCGAATGAAACTGGTGTTATTTCGTCGATCGCTCCGGTATCGCGCGCCCGCATAGCGGTCCTCGTGAGAAGCAGTTCGTCGCGGACGGCCGTAAACGCAATCGCCGCCCTCAGCGACGGCCCGACCGGCTGACGCCACGTGATTTCGCTCCGCTGGAAGGCACTCTTGCGGCTGTTTTTGGTTACGCCCACTGCGACCTGGGTCACCCGCAGACGGTCTCCTGGGCGAGCTCGATTTTGCCTGCGGACGGGCCGCTTTGAGTCTCCGTCATCGCCGGGTCCGGAGCAGGGCTCGAAGGGCCGGCAATGATCCGGTGCGCCAGGCAGTCGTGTCCCTGCAGAGCAGTGAGGATGCCCCGCAGGGGGGTGGGGGGGGGGGGGGTGGGGGGGGGGGGTGGGGGGGGGGGGTGGGTGGGGGTGGGGGGGGGGGGGGGTGCCCAACACGCGAGCCTAACGCCGGCAGATCCGTCCACCTGGGTGCCGGAGGATTTTCTCGCCGCGCACTGGACGGCCGACGACTGGATCTGCCGCCCTGGTCGCCGACCAAAGGGGGACACTGCGGTGCAGCTGCCTCACCGCCACGATGGCAGCGGACACGCTGCGCGGCTGTCCTGAGGGGACGCCAAGGGCTGACGCATAAGACGAGCCAACGCAGCTCGGCTTGTGCATAGCCCCTCGCACCACAGACACCGGCCCGCCCCCAGGCGAAGCGGTGCCGGCCCGGGCTCATCGTCGCGCCCCTTGCGGACAGGAGATCAGCGGGAACGAGTCAGACAGGTTCCCCCCTGAGCTGCGCGCTTTGCGCACGCTGCGCGTCGAAGTGAGTAACCCGTCGCATCCCCATGCCCACAGGCCTTACCCGCGTCCTTGGGGCACAGACACCGCTTTCGCCAGGTGCGCCCGCAGGGAAGCGATTCTCGATTCAACCGCCGTTGGCGGCGGCGGCCGCGCGCGCGCAGCTTGTTTCAATCGTAAAACCGGCAGTTCCGCGGGCATTGCCCTCGACCACCATACAGAACGTCCCGCCATATCTGCAGCCGAGCCGAGAGCCAACGACAGTCCACGATCAGTTCGGTGTCCCACAAACCCTCCCCGGGGCACTTCGACCTCGTGAGGTCTGAAGTCACGCCCGCAAAGTTGACCAGCGGAGCGTACGCCTGTTGCCGGGCGGCATTTCACCATGATCCGAGTCTGTTGCGCCGCGGCCTACCCGGGCGCCCTCCGGGTGGTTCCCCTCCAAGCGGCGTTTCCCGCACGGGGGCGGCGGTGTCGGGCAACCTCTTGGAAAAAACTCGGAGGCGACGAGGCAGTGACGGGATATCCTAGTGATATCCGAGGATACAAATGGCGGCCGCAGGGAATCGGCCGTAGCGAGCGAGAACGCTTTTCGGGGCGTGCGGTGCCGACGCTCGAAAAACGCGATCCCAGCAGTCTGCCGTCACGGTCGACGTCGCTACGGGGCCTCCGTCTAACCGACCCATTATCTGGGCCGGCGCATGTCTCGGCTTGCTGCATCTTGCTGCTTCCTTTTGACGAATCGTGCTTGCAGCGTCCAAGCCTCCGCGCCCGGCTCAGCCCCTGAGCTTACAGCGTGTATGTCGAACCTGCGGACGGCCGTGACCACCGAACTGAATTGGCTGACGGTGGAGCGTCCTGCGCCCATCACCAAGCCCATCGAAGAAGTGCTGGCGTCGCTGACCGGCAACCCGCTCGACTCACGGTCCTGTCACCCCCCCGGCGGGCGCACTCCAGCGCGCGCCCAACCACCGGCGATCCCGCAGCGATGCACCCATCTATCGGGTCGGTTCCGGCGACTCGCCGGCCAGGGGAAGGCGCGTTTCACCACTGGGGTGTAGCGACCGGGAAGACCGGCCCCTGACCGAGCGGCAGGCAGGAGCACCGCGGTCCTGTCGGGCGGCGCGCCATTAGATGCGCCCGTGGATCGTGCAGGCGGCACAGGGCGCGGACGCGAACCTGACGCAGGCGCGGCTCTCCTGCAAAACAGGGACGGCAATACACCGCTTTCTCGATCGCGGCCGGCCACAGATGAATGGGCCGTCGACCACGTCAAAGGTCGAAATCACTACCGGGAGCAGGGCAAGCCCTCGCACACTTTGCAGCTGAAGCGGGTGTCCGTTCTCGCACTTCCACGTTGGTGGACGATGGGAGACGGGACCACCTCCACGCCCGATGCAATCAGGTCGCTTCCACAGTAATTCCCCGAGATCCGGTCTCTACGATGGAGTCTCCCGCGCGAGTTGTCGCAGGCTTACCACCGCGGCAGTGCGGGTCAATGTCCGCAACGTGTGTCATCAGAGACTGCGCGAGATCTCCGCGGCGGCAGTTGAGAAATACGCCACGGATCGGCACTGCCTGCAGCTTTCCCGCGGTTTGGCGATACTGGTGACAGTCCCGAAGGTGCGGTCGTTCGCCCGCGCGACCCGTGTGACTTCTACTCCGACGGCAGTTACGGGTGGCAGGAAATGGGATCCAACGGCCCCCGAGCATCGACAACGGTCAGCGACGCACTCATCGTCGCCTTCCCCCGGCATCGACCATCTTCGTGCGTGGTCACGTCAGGGGCCACGGTGGGTCCCAACTCGCCCGAACGGATCGTCGTCGAGGAACCTTCGTCTATGCGCATTCCCCGCCGTCGAGCCCTGGTGCCTATGATTACCTGGGACTGATTTCGAGCAAGAGGTCGAGATTGCGCCACCGACGTACGGTCCCGGTGATCTCGACCCACGCCGCGATTACGCCAACGCCGCTTCATCGTGTCTGACTACAGGCTGCGGGAGGGCCGACGGCTTGTCCTTCGA
>Ga0179593_1453997_pt1 | contig 13919 bp, 9 predicted proteins | sample CZODoug2_1_08_16_FD_185931 | JGI IMG/M metagenome (GOLD analysis project Ga0179593, IMG submission 185931) | Vadose zone soil fungal communities from Angelo Coast Range Reserve, California, USA - CZODoug2_1_08_16fungal (PacBio error correction) | ecosystem: Environmental > Terrestrial > Soil >...
GAAAGGGGGAAAACAAAATAAGATTACACCCTCTCAGCTTGACATCTACATATGTCAAAAAAACAACAAGGAGAGCAGAAGGGTCAGGATTTCTACGGGGGGGCGGGCAAAACGGCCACCACGATCACTTCGGAGAAAAGCTCGACAACCGGCATCTCTGACCAGAGGAAGAACTAGCGTCTTTCAACTGGCAAGATAAGGGCAGGCCAACGACTGCGGTTGCGCCTTGAAGAAAAGACAGGGAACAACGTATCCGAGGGGTGGGGGGGACGAAACGGAAAAACTGGAAAAGAAAAAATCCATAGTAATCCCGGAAGGGTCTTCAAACATTGTAACGGGAATGCAGAACGGTGGGTGCCGTTTGGAGCAGTGAGTTGGAAGGGGAAAGGATTGCTAATGGGTGTGACCAAAAGAGGGGAGTTCCACTGTACATTTGGACGAAGGTAACCTTCAGGGCCGCCGACAAAAAGAAAGGTGTATATTACTGAGCGCTAAAAAAGGTGGGGGGGGAGAGCCCAAAGTCTAGTATCATAAGGGGGGACCCACCCACGCATGCCACCGAATCATTGGAAAATTGTACGCCGGTAGGGATATGGCAAGGGGGGGAGGGGGGGGAGATTTGTTGTACGGAACAACGCCAAACCTCCTGGCAGACCACTGAAGCGTGATGCAAAACGAGTGCGAAGACTGGAGCCTGTGTACTATAAAAGACACCGTGCTGTATTCACCTTGAGAAAAAAGCCAAGCTGGGGAAAGGGGTGGTTCAGGTGTTGAAAACGTCACCCGAACGTTGGGAAGACTCGGTTCGCGGACGAAAGGGGAGCGACTCCTGACGCTGAAGAAATGCGGAAACAACAACTACGGGCTTCGGGGCGCCGGTGTGGCCAGAAGAGCTGGAGAGCGCAAAGGTCGGGTACCGTCCTGAAATAAGGAAGAGAAAGAAGGTTGCAGGACTCGAGCTGGTTTTGTTGGGACGAAGAGAAGCGGAAGAACCCTGAACGATTCTCGCCTTCAAGGGCGAACACCTGGAACTGGAAGTATGTGCGAGCAATTTCGGAAGGAGAATGAGGGGAAACGCCCGCCCTGGCTTGCCTCTAAAAGCCTGGGGAGAGGAGGGAGCGGGAAAAAAAGAAGATGCAGGCGACCACTTGAATAAGCAGATGTGGGCGCATAGAAGCTAGTCACACCCTTCAAAAATCCCGTCAAAAAAAAATTGAAAAAAAAGACGAAGGAAAAAGGGCACTCCTTAGTGGACGGTGTGTCCCGTATTCAAACCTCGAGACAAAAGAAAAAAGACGACTTCACACGGCATAATTGGGGTAGAAGCAAGGGCGATAAAAGGAGGGCGGCCGGCGAACCCGCGTACAAAAAAAGGCCTAAATGAAGACACGATGGCCGGAAATCTGACCACTAAAAGAGACGGTGAAGAGAACCGCAAATTATCTGGCCCGACTATGGCTCGTGTAGAAGTAACAGTTCAGGGGGGGGGGGACGGGCCGGAGCCCCGTAGGGCCACCTTACTTAAAACGGGCTTCTGGGAGAACACTCTGGATTGGATTTAAGCCCATTCGGGGTGTCTGAGATGGCGGTGGCTGGTCAAGTGGGGTTGGGGGACGCTGAGTGGGATCGCCTCGGGGCGTCCAAAAAAATCAGCTCTCTCACTCCCTGTTTCCAGACAGACCGGAGTGGGAGCTATCGTAACCGGCAACGGAGAGAGCAAAACAGACCCTGCACTAACCATGGCCTTTCGGGGACTGAGAAAAGTCGGCAGCCATTTCCGAAAGGACCTCGGGCAGCGGCCGGGGAATTGGCAAGCACTTGCACCGACTAAGGAGAAGAAACACCGAGAAACAGGACGTGACCTGTTGTAACATTGGCTAACAGAAACACTTGAGTCCGGATCAAATTATACGGGGGGGGTGGAATCGGGGGGGAACGGGGCCGCCCCCTATTCGCTGCAGACGTGTGAGAGAAAAAAAGATCAGTTGCAGACATAGGAAGTTCCTGGATCCTTTACAGAAAGAAAAAAAAGAGAAGAGAGGGCCCCCGGTCGCCATCGGAGACAAAAAAAAAACCACATCGGTGTTCATAGACACGAAGCAAAATAGGCCTCGCCGAAAAATTTGGAAGAATAGAAACAGAACCAAACGTCAATTAGCTCCAGGCAAAAGCGTCAACAAGCTCCTTTTGGCGTGAGGGAGGACGTCGGTGACTCGTGAATGCCGGCAAAGCAGCAAACGAAAGGGGGGGGGACGGCAGGTGTCGGTCACTCGAAAAAAACACAGCGGGCAGGCGAGATATGAGCAGACCAAACCAGCTTGAAGAAAAGGTGGACGAGTGCAAGGGGGGACACCGCCCAAACTTGCCCCTTACAACGAGATACGTGACGTCCACTCCGTAAACTCCCTTGTTTGTAAAACGACATGGCGATCAGCACCCAAGGAGACTTATTGGTCATCGACAGTGGCCAAAACGTGCGAAAGGGATAGATGCGGCAGCATGATCTGGGATCAGTGAAAAAGCCGCCTCGGTTCTTGCGCTCTGAAGGGGACAAAAGGGGAGTCTCTCCGTGCTGACGCCATGGGAGAACAGAAACGAGGCAGACCGACTGCGCGCACAGCTTGGGAAAATGCACTGGAGTCAACCGGACGAGTATCGAAGACGGCAGAAAGTGGGGGAAGGAGTCTACCGAATCGCAACAAAAGGGGGGGGGGGAGGCAAACAAGGGGAACAAACTCAATAGCGGCGTACGCAACCAAAGGAAAGTTCCAGAACTTTGAAAAAAAGAGGGGCAATAATCGCATCTGACTGATCTCGGCAAGTGCTGAATCAAATCCGTAAATATCAGATAAAGGGGGGTTGGAAGGCACTCTTTCAAAAATCGCATAGAAAAAAGCAGGGGACGGAGTCAGCTATCCGCGGAAAAGCGAGCCAATAGACGTCTGCCGGTAGCCAAGAGGCACCATGGAAGGGATCGAAAGAGACGACAAAGTCTAAAAAGAGAACCGGAAAGGATGGGACACTTAAGCTGACCCGAAAAACACCTCGAAAACCTGTAAGTCAATTCGCAAAGTGGTCTGGAAAAAGAAGATGGACTAAAAAAGGGAAACATTTGGACAGGGGTATTCGATGCATGACGCCGATTTGAATCTTTCAGGAAATAGGGGACTGACATCAGATCGCCGACGGACGTCGCACGGGAGCTCCGTAGCAGAACGGTAGGGGAAATCATAAGTCAGTCAATGCCGGAAAAAGACCAAAACTGGAAAACAAAAGGACCACGACGAACGAACAAGGGAGGGCAGGTCCTAGGTCCTTTAAAGTACGAAAAAGAAAAAAAAAGAAAAAAAACAGAGAGGGGGGGGTACGCCTTCAAAGGGAAGGAAAGGTGAAAAAGCTGAAAAACCAGACTAAACAACACAACGGAGGAATTTGGAAAAAAAAAGAGTGGGCCCCCACTTTGCCTCCCCCGGGGAAGTTTCGAAAACTGGAAAGGGGGGGGTGCAACCGGGTCTAAGAGTCCATGACCGAGGAAAAAAGAGAACGAATTTACCGGCGGGTCTCAATCATGTCGAAGGGTGTGTGAAGTTGGGGGGCTTTGAACGCATGAAGCGGCGGACTGGAAGAAGAATGAGAAAAAGAAAGCAGGTCAAATGCGACGGAGATAGGCTCAGATCTTTACAAGCCCCCCCGAACCAAGGCGTCAGGATCGAAAAGGAAGGAGTGCAACCCCAAGGTATCAGAGCAAAAGGGGAAAGCACCAAAGAACAGAGGGAAACATCTCTAGAGGGGGGATGAGACGTGGTGGGTAATGTGGAGCTCATAAGTTCACTCCTGAGATCAAAAGGGCCACGCGTAAGGGTTGGGTGGGTGAGGTTCGGGCACGGGAAACAACAGGCTGTCTCTTGCGTCGAGAAAACTATGTCAGGATCTTTCGTGGGGAGATCCCGTACGAGCTGGCGGGGGGGGAAAGGAGCTGAGATGCAACGAATATGGACTCAGACCCACTCACGGGAAAGGCCGGTTCGAGCTAAATCAAAAAGACTCGGGTCAAACACTATGTAAGTAGAGACTGTCATTGCTGACTTCAGAAATAGAGCCAGCGAAAAAACATTTCTCGGTGAGGGAGAAGATCAAGGGATTTTGTTTCTGGGGTGGAGGCACCGTTTTGATCGGTAAGAAGATGATGGTGCAAACTGAACTAACCGCCAAAAACGTGCTGTCGTAGAAACAAGAAAGTCAGGGTGGAAAAGGGCAAGGGCCTCAGTAGAGGCATTTAAGCGGTAGGAAGCAGAGTTAAACGTCTATGAGAGCTGCGGAAGGGCCGCGGTTGATGCGAGCACAAAAAAACGGTCGACTACATAGGAGAGGGATCCGCTGGAAAAAAAAGAAAAAGCAAAAATAACTTAACCTTTTCTAGCACGGCCGCGCGACCTTGCGCAGCAATAAAACAGGAAAACAAGCGGGAAAAAAAGGGGAAAAGGGAGGTCACAAATCGTCCCCCCCCCATTCCTACAGCAATGGTGTGTCGGGGGGGTGGGGGGCTGAAACTAGTCTAAAAAATCTGTAAGGGGGGACGGGGGCTGTCCTCATTCTGTTTTCAAAGGAGGGCGTCGTAGTCAATCAGAAAAAATCAGTCTGGCTCTAAAAAGAGGCGCTGGGACTTCGTCTCGAGAGCGACTTCTCGTCGGCCTTCTACGCTGCCGGAAGGGAGGCAAGATTTGCCGGGGGGGGGGAACTTCATTCCCGAGAATCCAAAGAAACGCAGGACGACTGGGAGCCGATACACTCGCTTTGGTAACCTTTAGGGATAAGGGGATCGAGGGGGAAGTAGGGAAAAACCTGGCGTGAAATCTGCACGGCCTCGGGGGGGAGGTAACGGCTAAATTCAAACCTCTGCGCAAAATGGGACAAGGAGCTCGATATTACGAGTCGAAAAGACAGCCATCCATGACGGGTATCTTCTCCCCTTTCTAGTGGCGGGACGGGAAGAGGCATCTTGAATTTGGCTGTGAGAAAAAATACGAGGGGACCAAACAGCTCTGAAGGAGCGCACTCCCTGCGGGCTCTAAATGGGGGGAAAAAGGGTAGGACTTGCAGGGAAGAGAGGGGCGAGACAAAAATCACGGTCCCAGTGGTTACAATGCAGGCTTCACTCGCATAGTAAAGGGGAAGGCGAGCACGGCCAGAGGGAAAAGTCGGGGGGCGTTCCGTGTGCTGTCAGAGAGCCCAAGCTTCAAATTGGGGGATCCCGACAAAAAGGAATAACCCAAGAAGGTGGGGGGAAGAAAAGGAGGCATACGGGGCGCCCTCTTCTATCTACCTCATATCGGAACCAATGTTCCGCGAACAACTCTGCAAAGGCGAAATCGATTCCAAGGAACGCTTTCTCTAGAAGAGGCTAGGGAAGGTGCCGTGAAAAGACTTTAAGGGTGTTCAATCAGTGCCGGTCGGCCGGGGGAGCGTTTATAACGAACTGCGGAAAACCAAGGAAACCAAGACCGTGGATTATCACTGCCGAGGAAAGTGATGAATACGTACCGCCCGATGAGGAGGTGTGAAGCGTGTCAAAATGGTTATTTTTTTTGGAAAGGAAGGAAAGTCTTACGAAAAGGAGGGAAAGAAAAAAAAAAGCTAGACGGGGCGAATCAGCCTAACGGAGGAGGATTACCTCTAACGGCAGAAACGAATCAATATAACTAACACCATATATGGAGGAGAGAAACATGGGGGGCGATCCGAAGAAATTGAATAAAACAAGTTTCCATCTCAAGTGTGACTAAAAAGGAAACATCGCTCTCCTGGTACTGATCTGCAGAATCATCCCAACGCCCCCCCCCCCACTTCTAGATTGCCAAAAGAGCGGGATTAACTACTTCAAAGCCGAAAAAGCAGCCGTGGATAGCAGCTTTCCGTTCGGCCTAACGCTCTCCAAATAAGTAGGGGGGGTACCAGGTCGGGGACGGCATGGAGCTCTCAGAGGGGGGGAAAAAAGAATTCTGATCGTGACTTTACAGAAACGTGGGGTTCCAGCCTGTCAACAAAGGACACCTAAACAATATGGGGTGAGGGGGGAAACTAAGGAGACTCAATACGTTCAAAGGCGGCGAAAAGACTGGAGCATGCCTCACGCTGAGAATAGGTCTTCTACTGAAACAAGCGGATGCTGCACATAAATGGGACGGGACTGACGGTGCACAAGGGTCTTAAAAAAAAAGGATGGGGATACCGTCTGCTCTGGAAAAACAGGTGTTCACAAGAAAGAAACTCGGGGGCCGGGGGGTTCGACGTGACACCCGAAGAAGGTTGTGCTCATTTCTTCTTCACAAGGCGCGAGTACGGTATACCCCAGGGGGGGGAAAGGGAGCTTGAACACTTGGTTTGGGCAAAAAGCTGATCCTTCGTCAGAACGAGATAGTCGGAAACCGCAGTTCATAATAACTATAAGGCGAGACAGGACAAGAAGGCAAACAACTCAACCAACCCCTTTAGAAGGGAACGGAAAAGAACACGGGGCCCTCCTGAAAAAAATCGGGGGGGGAAGCTTCAAACATCTTCGTCCCTACCAATTCATTCTTTAGCCAAAAGGAAGGGCGAAAACTAGTTGGGTTGGGAAAGGTACTTCAAAACGAACCCGTAAGGGCAAAGAGCGATAACCGAAGAATTCTACCTCTCGACAAATCCACCAGTAGGGTCGGTTGGTGCCTGGTAGGAAACCGCAGCAATGCTGCGATGTATGCAACTCCCCACAGTTCGGCGGAAAATAATATTAGCACTGAATCTTTGAGGGAAGGGGGGGGTACTCGTCAAACGGAAAAAAAACAGAGACGGGAAAAGAGGTAGACCGCAATAGGAGCAAGCGCTTCGTTGAATCTGCTTTCTGGGGAAATCGGCCCAAAAGCTGGGGAAAAATTCATGCTTCCCTTCACTGGGGGAAGGGGGGGAAAACGAAAAGCAAAGTGGCATCATAGGCCACTCCTCGACGGAAAGCGTGAACGTCGTCGTCAGGAACGGCAAGGACATCCGGTGGTTGCGTGGCAGCAGCGTGGGGGAAGAGGGGAGCGCAATGGATATTTCTTCGCCGAATCGTAACAGCGGAGTGAGTTATTCCCGACTGCTTTAAAAGCGGAAAAAAGGAACCAAGCCGTTAGTAGGAGGACTCAGCGACAGGGTGGCTCAAGCCGAGAGCTAGACGAAGACGACAAAAAAAAACGACCCACTCAGTACGCAGAGGGTTACCCGGTTGCACAGCGCCTGCTAGAAAGGGTCGCCCCTGAGTAGGGGGGTGCGGAAACCAACAAACAAAACTGCAGAACCTGACCCTATTCATCCGATGCATAAGGAAAGGACCATAGCGACGTCTGGATCGAAAGGAGGAAAGCAACCACCCATCTTGGTGCCGGGTCAAGGGGAAACCATAAAAACGAAGTTCGGGAAATAACTGTTACCGGGAGGAGCCATGCCGCCGAGGTACACAAAAAACTTGCTTCATGGCGCGCGTGGGAGGGGGAAGGAACAAGGGGGGGGCTGTTTCAACGAGTTCTTTATCCAAATTGAAGATAGAAACGCATATACTTTTCGGGGAAAATCTCGGGGGGTGTTGGAGGTCGGGAAGGGGACGCGCGCGGTAGAAACACACCGAACGGATGTGGAAAAAGAACGACAACCTGGAGCCGCAGTGTTTTCCATGGACGTGGGGAAAAAACGTAGTTCGCCACCTGTTAAGAGCCCGCCGGGAGGCAAAAGTGCGGGGGGGGAAAACTCTAGGAAAAAAACTTAAGAAAGGAAAGAAGAATGAGAGCGCTCAGCAACAGGGCTCGGGCAAGCAGCCACGCAAAAAAAGGAATCGAAACTTGCAAAAATAAAACGCATGACATTCAAGCTCACTTACGTGTGATTTACGCTCGGTATTCCCTAAAACGGAACACGGACCAAAAACAAGTGTCAACTTCATCAAGTGGCTCGCTGTGCTTTCTGGGACGCCGGGAGTAACACTTCGTTCTCGGCGCACCGGTACTCTAAATGGATAACAAAGTATGTTTAAAACCGTTCAGAATATTACTCTAAGAATCCCCCTATATCTAGCCTGTTCATGATTAAAAGAGGAAAAATGGACCTGACTGGTCTCTGACCTTGTAAACCGAAGAGTGAAAAAGGCTCGTCCAACCCCGGCTTGCTGTCATAGAAAAAAAAGCAAAACGAACATCCTGGGGTTAACTAATAAAATGGTCACAGACGACTTGTTCAGCGGAAAAAGGAAAAGGCCACAGAAGGGGACTGCAAGACACTCAAACGTCTTTCATTGGAAAAGGCGGGTACCTCCATGGGGGCAAGAAAATGTCCTGAGCGCTTGTAAGGGGGATTGCGCTGTCCTATAGGATGTTTGCGACAGGAAAGAAACCAAAAAATTGAAACTGAAGGCCTGGGGAGATTACCCAGAATGCCGAGATACCTTCTATTCAAGGCGCAGGTGCAAATCCCCATATAGGCAAGGTGAGCTCATCTTCAAGTGGAAAAAAAGGGAAAAATGGCTGGAAATGTCGAATACTATAAATATCTGGCGTCACTGTCGACAGAGAGCAGAATCTTTGAAAAAAGCCCCATCGGGTAACTAGACAGATAGGGGGGAGTGGGGTAAAAAGGACATCGACCATTAACGAGAAAATCCCCGTCCACAGCTCTGGATAAGCACACAAGGTTGACTTCGAGTTTCAGGGAGGAGAGGTGACATGAAAACGGGAAAAAACGGGAAAACTATGTTCCGTAAATGTAGACAGAAAACATCAACGCCGCCGAAAAAGAGAGAATTCAAACCTCAACCAACCCGCGCAGAAAGAAAGAAAGAAGGAGAAAGAAAAAAAAAAAAAAAAAAAAAAAAAGGAAAAAAAAAAAAGGAGAAAAAAAAAAAAAAAAAAGAAAAAAAAAAGACACTAAAAAAAGGAACGAAACAGAAAAATCACAATTATCTGCCATTGGTGGAAAGCGTTTTCTGTGACCGAACAAAAAAACGACACTAGACCACTTCCGAATCTAGACCGAGGAGCTTCAGGAAGACGACCAAAGGACTTTATGAGAGGGCCTCCGGATCGAGGGATTGCTCTCAGACAGGCGATAAGAGAAAAGAGGGCGTGGATTCTTCTTTTGGAAGGACCTCTAAAGTTGGCACAAAGCATGATCGAACGGCGACGGAAGTAGAGGCTGCTTCGCCGAAACGGCGAAGGGAAAGCTGCAGAAAAAAAGGAAAAGTACGGGGGTCAGAATTGGCGGATCAGTCGAAGCTATTAGAACAGGCGGTACTCCCGCACTCAAATAGAAATAAATGAGCGCCACCTTTGGATAGAAAGGCGCAGAAAAAACGCACGAGTCGGAAATTGATCGTAAGAAGGACCTTTTAAGTCGCTGCAAAGAAGGAGCCAGGCAGCACACTATGTGGGCGTTGGTGCGGTGTAAAAAAGAAGAGGGCAAAAAAAACCGAATCCGCCTTCTCCTCAAAGGGTGTGGGTGAAAGGCGCGCTTACACTCACCGTCGAAGCGCAGCGAAGACGCTGAGAATGGGGGAGCTGTAGAAGGGGGAGAAGAAAAAAGCAAACTACGTACCAAATTTTTTGAGGGAGAGGGCCGTCAGCTATAAACGCGGCAGCGGGCGGAAGCAATGCGGATAGAAAAGGTCTGGATCAGAAAACCGAAACACAGCGGGGAAAAAGGTCGTAGCGCATGGTGCGTGGATCGTGAAGGGCGACCGAAAGATGTGGTCCAGAGAGGTACCGTGACATCGCGGGGGGGGGGGGGAAGGAAAAGGCAGGGTAAAGAAAAAAGAATTCTCAACACAAGTCGCCGGAAGAAAGAAAAAAAAACTATCGGCGGGGGGGGAAAAGACAAAATCGGACAGTCCCTGCCAGCCTTGGAGGCCGCATAGGGCGGGGAGAAGAATCAGGAATCCTTTGGGGTCAGTCAGGAAAAAAAAGAGAGATCCCAAAAAAAACGGGCGGGAGGTTATTCGTAGTTCAGAAGGGCTGGTACAAAAAAGGCTTCATGAACAGCCCAAACTGGCAAAAAAGCGACAGGATGGATCCACGCCAGAATAACAAGCGAGTACGGTTAAGCGCATCAAAGGCTTCCCGATAGACAAGTCGCACCACATCCTTGACGCCTAGCGTACATAATGCCAAGGGGAAGCAGGCAGCGGGGAAAAGACAGAGAAAAAAATCTAGAAGGAGGAAAAAAAAGGTGAAGAGAGATGGTGCCCCTTCCTGAACTGGGGGAAGGACCAGGCAGGGAATAAGCGAAGGTGTAAGGAGGGGGGGTGGAAAAAAATGGGGCGGGTTCACAAGGACAATTACCAAGAAGGATTCCGGCTGTCCATCAGTCATCTCTTGTGCCGAAGTTACTTGTGAAGTATGACCCGCGCGCGGGCCTGTTAAAAGATGCGGGAAAATATACGACTCATAATGGATGGAAGCCGGGGAAGCGGAGAAGGGGGTACGGAATTAAAAAACTTCTTAATGAGAGGTAAGGGACTAGGAAAAAGCCCCAAAGGTAGGGAAGGAGCAGTCAGCGGAAGAAAAAAAAATGGGTGAAGAATCAATCAAGGAGCGGAGGGGAAGGGGGATGGGGGGAGTGTAGAACCTAAGTGTGGATCCACTTAGAATACAGAAGGAAGACACACAAGTTAGGCGCTTTTGAAAAAGGACCTGAAGGGCGATACAACAGGAAGGTCGTCGGGCGTCCAGCACATGGGGGAGCGGAGGGCAGGACGACTGTCCGATCCGCCCTGGTAGAAACCAAGCTGCCGTCGTTTTCGAAGGAAGAGAGAGGACAAACAATGGGGGGTCGAGGTCAGGGGTCTGAGGAAATCTAGCAACGTCAGCAGGAGATGCGTCGACGAGTGGGGTGAACCAAAACGCATCAGTCGAAGGAGGAACTGGGGGAACGTCGGGGGCACTTCACTCGGAAACTTTGGGGAACGCCATTCGCCAGGAAAAGAAGGGTGGACAATAGTCTTTTCAGCTGTGACGGCAAGTGGGGGATGCTCGAAGAAACAATGGGTCGACCGAGAGGCAAGGCACATGGGGGGCTTCTCTAGGGGGAGTGCGAGCTGGCGTTTAGGTCGTCAACTAGGTGGATGCGATCAAAAACAGAACTTGCGTCTATTCCCGAAAAGGGCTTACCCGTTGATGCTGAATTGGGGAAGATACACTATTTACGTAGCGATGGTTCCTCACATGTCTGGGAGCAAAGGTACAGGGCCCCTCCAACGCAGACAGAATCCCGGGGATCTCATCTGGCCATATACTGCACAATTGCGTGAACGGATTGTCTTGACAAAACAAGAGCCGCACCACGAAAGTTTGGAGGATCGAAAAGCAACGTTAACTCACCGGGGGAAACACTCGGATCTGAAAAGGGGGGGCTGGAGGCGGGGGTGGAATCATATGGCTGAAGGCGGTGTGTGTCGTTCTCCGCCAGCTAAACTTGCTAAGTGGACCAGATCCCTGTGTCTGGCTCCTCCCATATACTTCTGCCCCCGGTCGTCCCTTTTAGAACCAAGACTGTGCGCTAGCCTTGGGAAAAAGTTATTGTGCCCCAGCTCAATCCGCAAAGAAATCGAGCGTCAGGAACATGAACGCTGATTGTCTATCCAGAACTGCTTCAAGACCGGGCACGGGAAGGTAATGCGTACGCGGCCCCTCGGGGATCAGGTGAGACTATATTCCGTAAGTAGAATCCTGCCTACTGACCCGAAAAAAAGTGCCGGGGAGGATAACACAAATGCCAAGAAATATGGGGAAGTTCAACTAATTACATTAAGCGATCGGAGCTAGGAGAGGAGTGGCATGCAAAACCATACGATAGTAGGGGCCGGAGGAGGATGGTTATCGGAGATCACACAAGTACCACAGATTTCAGACAGCGCGGTGCGCCAGTCTTTTGCCCATAAGTCATGAATGGCTATCAGCTGGGTAACTATCCCTGCTCATTCCTTAACGAGAACACTGCATTGGTGACCCTGGAGGTACAAACACATTCTGTGCACTCTCTGGGAATTCCCAGTCCTGGGCGGTACGATGCCTTGCCTTGTGGCGCGGGGATCATCTATAAACGAGTCCACTCCTCATCGTCGGGGCATCCTCCAGCAGGGACAGACTTGGGCATCGCCGGGGAAATCATAAAACATGGCGCATTCTTCAAGGACCTTTGCAAAGCCAGGTGCTGGGCAGTGCTTCGAATATGAACGTAGTGCTCGTTCCCCCTTCCCCACAGTCGTCACTGGTAAGAGTAGCAATCTTGCAACGTTTCTTTCCACGAATCGGTCGAAAGGGGGCTTGTACAGGATAACCGTGACTAGCTTGATATATCCAAGCTGCACAGTCCTACCGCTAGTATGCATTGTGGGGGGGCGAAGAGCCATTAGGTAAATCTGTCACAGCCTGCATTGGCGTATCTACAAGGAAAGTACTAGGGGCCGAAACAGGTGAGCCACAGCGCGGATCCTTAACAGGCCTGACATGAAAATAGCTGAGGACGATCGTGAAAAGGGAGCCCGAATTTCGACGGGAGGGTTTTGGAAGGAGTCCATCGCAATTGGGGTCATCTTTTGTCAGCAGACGGGGGGGGGAATCATTTTGAAAGCCCCCTCGAAGCGCGGGGGCACCCGGATGCCGTGTGGTGAATACGGGAGGCGAAAGGGAATGCAAAAAATGGCCAAATAAGGGAATCACACGTGAATGGTAAACTCTTGATTTTTTAATGGGAAAAGTCATCTGAAGTTGCTAGAAGGGAGACAGCGGGGAAAAGGCTGAAGGAATCCAGTCTGGAAAACAAACAAGAGAATTGAGACCTTCATCAAGTGGGGGCGTCCTGACTCGGCCGTGTCCCGAAGCGCGCTGCTCACCATCTATGCTGGAAATAGGTCCGAATACGGGGACTCCCCAACAGACACACGACCAACAAGTTCAGACTAAAAAAGGGTAAGCGGCCCGGCGACAAGAGGTTGGAAAAATGACCGAAATAGTCTCTGCAGAATCCAACCACAACCGGAGAGTGAGTTTAAAAAACTGGGGGAGAGGGATAAGGGAAAAGGACACGACCGAGGTTTTAGGCTATACCGCCTCCGTGCCCGTTGCTTCCGAAACAAAAAAAACGACCTTCTTGTTGGTACCAGGGAGGAAGGGGAAGATCCAAACTAGCGTCCCTAATGTTCGGCTGGATCGGGGGACCTGAACATACACGCAAAACCGGCACCCCGTAAATGGGAAGAAATACAGGAAAGAAAAGACGGGAAGATAGGAACAAAAAAAAAAAAAAACAGACCCTTCTGAGACGTGGGGGACCTTTCAGGTGCTGCAGAGTGTGGGTGCAGAAAGCAAAAAAGGAAACGGCCGACATCTAAAGACTCGGGGAAAGGGCACCCTGACTATGAGGTCCTCTTGGGTGTGGCCAGCGAAATCCCTAGACTAAAGAGCTCGGCTGAGTAGCTTGGGGCGAAGTCATACTGAGTAGACAGACCGTAAAAGGAGGGGTAAGGCTTCGCCCGACGTGTGGACACGGCGCTTCCGTCCAACCTGTAAAAATAAAAACGAGAGGGTCAACAGTCGGTATACAATATCGGAGAGAAGACCAAAAGGACCCTTCGCCCTCGCTCACACAAACAAACTTTATAATGCAAGGGAATGAAAACTGGACGGAAAGGGAAAGGGGGGTGGTCCGGAGGGCACTAGAGGGACAAGTGCCCAATTAAGGATTTCCGTCCAGACGGACGATCAAAACAGGGTTGGGGCCGAGGGACTCTGCAAAAAACGAAAAAAGACTTCAAAATAATTCATAGGGAAAAAAGGTGAGGAGCCATTTGCTAAACGACCAGTCGCTTTAGGTTTGGGGAAGGGGGGGAAAAACGGGGGGAAAACTTCGGGACAACGTGC
>Ga0179593_1490181_pt1 | contig 13919 bp, 16 predicted proteins | sample CZODoug2_1_08_16_FD_185931 | JGI IMG/M metagenome (GOLD analysis project Ga0179593, IMG submission 185931) | Vadose zone soil fungal communities from Angelo Coast Range Reserve, California, USA - CZODoug2_1_08_16fungal (PacBio error correction) | ecosystem: Environmental > Terrestrial > Soil >...
AACGGAACCGAGACGGTCGTCCGGAAAATAAAGAGGAAGGGGCTTTGAGGGAAAAGATAGCGTTAGTCCTCGGCCACCGGAACAAGAAAAGAAACACGCAATCGGAGGGGGGTGAGGGGGGGGGAGGAGGGGACGACCCCGCGGGCCATCCTATCTAATGGCCATACCAACACCAAAGAAAAAGGGGAGAGAACCGGAAAAGAGAAGAGACGGAGAGGGAGGCGCCTGGGACGCAAGGTCCAAAAAAAATAACGACAGCACGAGGGACAAGGTCGACTTCCTCCGAAACTGTTTGGGTTCTTTCTAAAAGGGGGCAAGGGGGAAATAGTAGAGACAAACACGCAGAACGCCGGAGAAAGAGTCAACCGGGGGGGGGGGGAGAGAATATAGACGAAGGGCAATTGATAAAAGGAGAAGTTACAGAGGGGGGAATCAAGGGAAGAAAGGGAGGGCAACAAAATGGAGTGAAAAAAAAACGGGAGGAAGGCACAATATTGTTAGACCGGGCAAAAGAGGAGGGTCGCCAAAGGAAGGCAGATGACCAAATTAACAAAATTGGGTGTTGAAAAAAGCGTCGCAAGGACCGGCTGCAGGACAGAGGGGGGAAACAAAAGGTTTGGGAAAAGGATTTTGACCAAAGAGGCCAGTTATGGTGAGGGGGGACAAAGAGTTACAAAACCTTGGTGGTTGAGGACAAACGAAAGAAACAGGGGGTGTAGGGCCCTGTGGGGACGGGAGACCTCATGGGAGGTGGGGGAATAAAAGTTGGCTAAAGGAATTTCCTTGCTAAAGTGAAGAGGTGGAAATGGAAAGCTGCACAAAAAACATGAGCATAAGAAGTGGTATTGTGTGTTCGGAAAATAGTGTCTCAAACCTAATAGGGGTTGTACATTCAAGACTGAGAGGGAGGGGAATGAAGCAGAAAAGAATGGAGTGAAGATGTAGCGAAAGCGTACGCAAACGAAGTGTAGAAGAGTCAGGTTTCAAAGGGAAAACAATGCATCTGCTTCCGCAGGAGGGGAAGGAAAACGTGGTACATCAGACATAACCGATTAGGTGGAGAAAGGGGAAGAGTAAAAGGGGGGAACGAAGGCACGGGAGGCACATGCGCTCGAATGGCTTTTTTTGCAAGTTCCGGCTTGCATTCGGGAAGAATAATTGGTGAAACAGGGCAAATGAGGCTGGCAGTCCAAGGGCACTCTGCAAACGAGAAATCAGTAATCGTTGATCGGGTAGGTCGAAACAAAGGAGGGAGAAAAAAATGTTCGGAAAAATTGGAAACCGGATGGAGCATCACGAGAAGACTCCTTTTTCAAAGGTGTCAGAGGTACTTTTTCACGATCAAAAAACGCAGTTAAGCAACGTAAAAAAGAGGAATGGAATCCAGGAACAGACTGGGAAACGAGAGGGAGGAACTAAAAGGTCAAAAGGTTGGCCACCTAAAAGACCCCCGAGAAACTATTTGTGGGGTAACATTGCAAGAGAGAGGACGCGAAAGGAAAAGATCAGGGCAGGACAGGGAGACACGGGTGCCTGGCGGGTTACCAGCTCTAAGATAAACGGAAACAGACAGGGCTCGAGAAAGGGGGTGCCAATGAAATACAAACCAGACGAAGACTGCTAAAAACGACGGAAACGACTCGAGACCTCGGTCATACTACATACCTGCAATCACCAGAGATAGCATGAGAATGATACGTGTATCAAGGAAAGACGACCGTGAAAGCCAAGAAAGACTGGCCAAGGCCTGTGTGACGGAAACTTGGGAAAGTGCATTGCCAGAGGACCGCCATGTGGGCCTGTAACAAAACGGCGCGGCAAACAGTTTCAGAGCAAGGCACTTAACGGACAACAGTTAAATACCAGGGATTGGTCAAAGAAACAGACGACCTCAAGAGGAAAGGAGGGAAACTAGTTGTGGACCATACATATTTGGGAGGAGGGAAAAATCATGGAAAAATGAGAAAGACTAAGGGTAAAGATGCCGGAAACTACCTATTCCACTAAGAAAACAAGAAGCCAGGAAGACAAGGAAATGAACACAAAAAAGTCTGGTGATAGTAAGAGAAGCACACAAGGTGGACCGTGGGGATACAATGGATGTAGCACCTGAAAAGGGGACTCTGAAACAGCAAAAAGGCTCTGAACTAAAATCATCGTTAGGAAAGAAACTCGACTTCGGATAAAACATCAGACTAATTTCAAGCCAAAAAAGCAAAACAGATGCTCGTGGAGAAGAAGGTATAGGATACTTGTTGAGTCCGGAGTACCGAAAGAAGAGAATGGGTAGAAAGGAGGAGGGTGGAATCTTGGAACGTGACGATGCCGCTTTAAAAAAGAGGGTTCGACAAAAGTCACAAAACGAGACATGAACCGACAAAGGACTGAGGAAGGGAGGGGGAAGAAAGGAAAACAGTGCACAAGTCGACGTATGGGGGGACGGAAGAAAATTGCTGGGAGCGCAAGAGAAAAAGAAAAAAAGAGAGAACTGCCCAAGCCAATGCCACCTGCTGTGGAAGCAAGACAAGAGAGTCAAAGAGCAAGAGAAATTTCACACGGCGAAAAGGTGAAATATTTGAAGACTCAGCAGAAACTGAAAAAGGACAGGACCCGAAGGAGCCGAGAAAAAACAAAGGGATGAAGGAAAATAGATGATAATCTTGCCTGCAGGGGGTCAAGGGGCGCCCGGGTATGATCAGAAGAGCGGCAAACCAAAAAGAAGCTAAATTTCTCCTGAAAATGGAGTGCAGTATGGGAGGACCAAAAAGAAAGGGGACAGGGCGGAGGGCGTTCAGGACTGGAGCGCTGCCATAAAAGAAAAAAAAAAAAAAAAAAAAAACCCTCACCAGGATAATGCGCCGTGCAGGAGGTTTTTGGTAATTGCCGTTGTCCCAGGCTTCCAAAACTACAGACACGGATAAGTAACTCTTGGGGGGAGGGGGGGGTGACGTTGGAACCTTTGGAGAAAAAAAGCGATTGGTCCACCCTTCCCGGATGTCCAAGAAAGCAAAAAGTGAAAATACTAACCTCCCTGAGAGTCGCAGGTCCATTGAGGACCAGAATAACAATGAGCCGGAGAATGTATCACATAAGGCTCGCTAGTGACGGAGAGGCCGGGGGACGGGTGGGGCCGGCTCAAAAGGCGTGGAATGTGAGAAGGGAAGCAAAAGAGTTTGTGGGTCCCGGAGAGTGAAGTGCTCCCCGGAGGAAGTTTTTGTAAGCGAAAGGGGTAGAAAGGGGATAACGTGACATTGGGGGGGATCCACACAGTGAATTTAGTACAGCAGAGAACGCTATCCACAAATGAATTGGGGAAGGAGACGGGATGGAGCACCAGGCTAACGGGAGAAAGACACAAGGAAGGCGACGGCAAGGCGGAACCCATACGATAAAAGCCGTTGTTCAGGATGATCTTTTTCCCTCCGCACAAAAAATAATTGTGAAGGGGAAAAAATAGGCCCCCCGCGAAAGGGCCGTGTAGAACCGCAAATGAAAAAAACAAATCACGGAGAACCGCCCCTTTTTGCTTCTGAAAACAGCAGGCCGGGCGAGTCACGACCGTGAACTAGGGCCTTTGGGTTTCAAGGAAAAAAGCGTCAGTAATTTCCCGAACTAATGGCAAAGGCCACAGAAGGGGGCGACAAATTCGTTTCGAGAAGGTAGGAGGGGGTCCCCCCCACACGTACAGAGACAATCCCTCGCCGAGTAGGCGAATCCGCGGCGAAAGACGTTTAATCGTTTCTCTGCGGGTAGCTTGTCTTGGAAGGCGTTGAAAAGAAAAAAGAGAGCTGTGTTATCTTACGGGGGCCAAGCGCGAGCAAGTCACGTTTCAGAGGTGAGATCGATGCCGATTCGGAGGAAGAGGACCAAAACGGCTTCGAAATTAACAGCGATCTGTCAAGGAACGCAGCCCTTCTAAAAGTGGTAACGGGGCAAAAAAAAAAGCCGACCGGAATTCTTGTCACTGACACGGGGCCCTAGTGAAGCAGGAGGGGCCGCTTCCAAAAAGGGGACCCTTTCAGAACGACCTGCATCTTCGTTGCAGAGTCAGTTTTGAGAGCGGCAAAGGAACAGAAAACACACCAGGGGAGGGGGGGATCTCTGGTCTGGAAGGGATACGGTTCGAAGGGAGCTCAAAGTGTGTGAAAAAATGATGACAAAAAAGAGCAAAGGGCATCCGCTTCACATTCAGAAAAAACTAGGGGCCATCACTATTTAACCAGGGTGGAGAAAAAATGGAAGGTAACAAGACATAACGACCAGCGACATGCCGAACCGCTCAATGCCGAGGCAACGCAAGCTCACGGACTTTCAAGTTGAAAGAATTCTAGGCGCTTCGAAGAGGGTAGCTTAGAAAAGTTAAGGTTAAAGGGGAAGCCGAGATCTTACTCGAAAATTCAACGTAGATTGCAAGAACATCGTAGACATTGCTAAACGGAGGGGAACTATCACACGAACGTCCGAACTGGGTTCTGAGACGACAAGCTCGCCCTGTGGAGGGTACAAAAATCGGAGGGGGGAGGAAAAGAAATAACCATATCAAAATAAAACGGGGTGAAAGTGGTTCCGAGGAGCAGGGACACACAGCTTCAATTAAAGCAAGACCATCAAAAACAATTGTGATTACTACCCCGAAGAGGGGGAAACCGGGGAAACACGGGCAAAACCGTGGAAAGGGGAGCCTCAAAAACACCCGGCGGAACGCAAAGCTAAAAAAGACAATCAAACGGCTAGGGAAAAAGGAACGGTAAAAAAAACAGTTGGACCTCTCAGCGGGCAAACGAAGGAGGAGCCGGGAACGGTTCACAAAACTCAGGTGTTTCCAGATGGGCAAGCGATTGCCGGGGAGAGATTTAACTGTGACTGAGAAAAGTAGGAGCGCAGACATCTTTCACCGAATCGGGGTGGGGGGGCGGGGGGAGGTAAAGAATCAACAGGACGGAAAGGTCAGCACCTTGAGGGACGTCGGCCTAGCAGCTTATAGCGCGGGGGGTGAAATCTTTGTTTTGGAAGCGCGGGGCGGAGGGGTTGGTTCGGCCCGTACACTTTACTTCCAAATGCAATGGGCTAAGACCACGAAGAATTAAAAATGGGGGACTGATTGAAGACTGCCTAGGCATCACCTAGGTTCACTACTGAGGGGGGGAGTTGGGAGGTGGGAGGATCACGGCGCTGAAAAGTGGCAATCGAGGAAGGCGCGGAGAGGTGACGTCTCTAAAATTAGGGGTAATGAACATTAGAGTAACGCGGGGCCAAACGAGCTACAACGAAGCGACAAAAAGAAAAACAGACGATGCTGGGAGGGGACTTGGTAGCGTTGCTAGAGTGACACCAAAAGGTTGGTTTGTAATCACACTTAAGGGGGAGGAGAGGTGAATACGGGAAAGCAACGGGGTTTACGTGGAACGGAGAACGATTTCGCGAGAGCGTGTGACTCAGAACAGCGCAGCTGAATAGGGGGGATACGAATTTCCGAAATTAAAAAGACAATCAAAAGCAAATCCATCGCAGGAAAGATCACTTGTAAACCCGCAGATTGTGTGGGGGCACATGTTATTGATATCGAAACAAACTACAAGTAAAGGAGGGATTCACAAGAAGAGAAGGTCCATAATCAACAAAGCGGGTCTAAGCGGACTTGGGTTAACAGCGAAAATCACGGCGATCGGAGCCGTGGGCGTTTTCGTGCGACCAGGTTGCGCCTCAAGGCGGCAGCAAACGCTCCCTGGAAAATACTAAAAGCTCGCGAAAAGGGGGGGCGCGTCAACGGGACCCCGGTCAGGTGTCAAAACCATGCAAAAAAAATGTTCGGGATGAAAACGCGCGTTGGGGAGGGACCTCGTCAAAAAAGAAGGAATCCAGAAAGGCCAGGGAGGGGTGATTTTGTAGAGGTTGTAGCAAGCCAAAACGAGTCGAATGTCAAAGTATCACCCAGAAAAGGTAATACGGAAAAGGACCTTCAAAAACTGATGAGGCCACGGTGACGCCGGATAATCAGCGAACACCTCACTCATACGGGGATAAGGTGGAAGAAGTCATTCTTCCTCAGGAATTCAGGGGGGGTGGTGAAGGTACCGGAAAGAAAGTCAGGCGAACAACCCCCCGCAAAGACAACGCTTCCAAAAGGCTGCAGACCGGCTGATATCTACTCGAATCCGAGTCAGGAACGCTGCCCCAGTGGTTAAGGGGAGGGGAGAGTGGGAAGGGGTCTTCAAAGACGGTAAACAAGTGAAATCGCGAATATTGTTCCGTTAAAAAAATGGCAAGAAAGCACAAGAGATTAACTCAAACAAGTGTGTTGAAGCTACTGCGCGCAACCCGGGCTGCTTCCAGAGTCCCTCGCAAACTCCCGGGGTTGGGGGGGGTGGAATCACCGTGCGGTCTCCCGCCTTCACTCTGCTGCTTTGCATGACTGGGAACTGGGTTGGGGGGGGGAAAAAGGGCTTTTAAACCACCAATAGTGCTTTAATAAGAAAAAAAAAAAAAAAAAAAAAAAAAAAAAAAAAAAAAAAAGGGAGTGGAAACTCTTGCCGTTTTTTGTTTGGAGGCTCACCTCACTGTTGGTCTGCGGGGGTACGGTTCCCATGGACGGGTTATGAAAGATCACCACGTGCGCGCAGGATAAATGCATTGGGAAGAGGGTTAACGGGGCAGAATCTCCAACCATCGCATACGCGTTTGTGTGAAGAGTGAGGGACGTCTGGGAGCCAAACGTAAAAATTTTGGGAGAGCCCGTGGGAAAAGGAGTCCGCCTGAGCGCTCTCGCCCTGAGAAAGTTGGTATACACACCACACATTTCAATGAATTTACTCGTAGGCCTCCGAGGAAAGACCGACACCAAAAAAAAGGGGAAGAGAGGAGGGGACAATGAAAGGACGAAGGCATCGGGCGCCCGCTGATCATAAGTTTTTAACTGCAGGCTATTCAGAGAACTAAACGGAAAAAAACTTCACGCCGCCGATTTCTTAATCGCAATGCAAGAGGTGGTACGTCGCGATGGCAGGGTTCTTTCGGGGAATCAATCTGGGCGTGAACATTGGAACCACGTTGCTGGCAGACGGAACGGCTCGCCGCGCGAAGCAGGCGAGCCGGGTGGCTCGGTCGAATCGAACATGGGGGCAAAAAAGGTGGCGACGTCATGAAAGGAGGGAAGACTCAGAAATCCACGTTGGGTGCGTGTGGGTCGAGAGTGGTCAGTCAAGAGAACAAACGAGGGGTAACGCTTTCAACTTAATCAAAACGAAGCCTAAGGACCCGTTGGACGAGGGGAAAGTCTTGTGTCAGGCCAATACGAAAGGGGGAAAGTGTTAACCGGGACAAAAGCAAACGAAGGCCGTTCGACGATTTTGTTGGTGAACAAGTAACCCGGGGGGGGGGGTAGAGTATAATTCGTGCAAGGACAGGAGCTGGGACAGTCGAGAACGTTGGGATAATACTATTCAGATGTAAAGGCTGTCTCGGCTCCCCCGTGACCGACCATGAAAAAACCTCACATGGGACAGTTACATGATACCCCGGCCTAAGGGGTGCTGTCGAAAAAAAAAGGGACAACGAACTTACTAAAATCGGGGCTAAATAAATCTTCTTCACCCAAAGGATAGAAAGTATAGAAGAGGGATGGCAACGGCAGGACAGAAATATAAACCCCGAAGACTTCCACAGCCTTTGGAAGGGGGGGGGGTTGGAAAACTTTGTAGGGCTGTCAGCAGAAAGATGCCCGCCGGGTTTCAGTCAAACGGCAGAGCACGGGAGGTGCCAGCGACACGTACGTAATACTGCCCACAGGGAAATGATCAGGTATGGGGTTAACACTCGCGAATACCCACGGGCCACTTTGAGCAGTGCACGGAGGAGTTTCCAACAATTGGGGGATTTTTGGATGAGGGAAAAATAGAGGAAAACTTCGAAGAGTATGGGAGAACGTGAATCAAAAGTCAAAGAAGGTGCCCTATCAGCGCCTAACTGGCAACGAGACAAGGGGTAGGGAACATTCCACTTCGGTGGATACCTAAAGTACGCACATTTACAGTGACCAATGAAGTGAACACCTGAACAAGGGCCGGAAAAAAAAATAGTTACATTAGAAATCATCAAAAAAACTTCGCTTCCTTCGAAAAAAGAAGACGAAGAAAAGCCACAAAAAAACGCAATCAGCTAAGGCAAAAAAAAAGGTAGAAAAAAAAACATTCGTGAGACAGGGATGTAAAACTTCCAAAAGCCTGAAACAGGTCGAAGAGGAGGGGTGACGACTGGCCTTCGTGACGACGGGGGAAATTCGCGTGACTCCAAAGTCACCCCGAACATCAAGTGACCAAGGCTTGATTTTAAGTTGGAAAAAGGGGCAAGCGAAAAACAAGGAAAATGCGAGAAGGGGCGGCAGCGCGCAGACCATGAACTGCGCACCACTGACCCTGTTGGGGGGTCATGCAGCCACCTACCTTCAAGAGAAGCGAGAAATTGACGAGGAGGAAGGCGGGCAAGATATTGAGATCATAAACGACAAACTTGAAAAAACAGTCAAAAAGGGGATCACTCACAAGACGGAGAAAAGGGGGGAGATAACGAACTGATTTTCAAAATTTCCTTTATTCTCATTGACGAAGAAGGCGCAGAATTGTTCGCCTGATCTTGAAGGGGGCTGCTGCCAAAGAAGGGGTCAGTGGCGTGCACCAGTAGGAAAAGATCCCAGCAAGAAAAGTACGCCCTTCTGGGGCGCTGCAAAGGGTTCAGTCAGTAAAAAAAAAGGAGCACTAGGTCAAGGTATGGGGTAGGGGGAGTGACTTTGGAGGAACGAGAGTGGCAAAATGCAGCGCAAAGAAGAGAAAGGATGCAACCTCAAATGCGAAAGTTGAGAAGGCTGGGGTGCGGAATCGCAGACAAAAGGGGAGAATAATGTAATAAGAAAAATCTAGCGGGCGCAAGAGAAAGTGGCGGTGGAGGCTGACAGAGGAAGAAGTGACCTAGGATGTATCCCAAAAACGGGGTGGCCGAGCCAGTGTTAAGGTGAACACGTTGCCATGGAACAACAGGGTAAAGCGTAGACGACGCATCCACCATGATGTCTCAACTACTACGGGGAGTTAGGAAAAAAGAACTTAATGGACGCTGCGGCAAACAGCCAAAGTACTAAAGTAAGCGAAGGTTTCAACTCGAGATGTTCGAGAGAAAGGGTGGGAAAGGGCCCAGCGCCAATGAATAGGGTACAGGGCCCGAAGGGTTTGACCCAAGACCCTGTAGACAAGGAACTGTTCCGTAAAGGAAAAAAAACGGACGGCGCAAAAAGCCGAAAGTAAAAAAGGGGGGAGCACCTGACGGGCGGGGACTGCCAAAACTACCGTTGACGGAACAAAGGCCGTTGGCGACAGGGCGTGATTCATAGGGAGTCGTCCTCGCCCCTCGTCCGAGAAATTGAACCTCTGGCAGTTTCATTTCAAAAGCTCAAAAAAGCAGGAGAGTCGGTTCACAGGCGTTGGGCCGAGACCTGGACGACGGCTGATCACAGGTCCCCAGAAGGAAAGGAACGGGAGGTTTCCATCGTGTGCGATCGAGACAGCAGCGGAGTAACAAGGGGACCCAAAAAAACTGCACGCTGAAAACCCGAACGGGCCCCGTCCGCAGCGCACTTCAAGAGCGGGGGTAAACTGTGACAAAAAAATGCGCAGATCAACCGTCTTGGTACGGGCAGACTTGTCCATCTTGGCCAGCTAGGAAGAAAACAGCAAAACTTTGAAATTAGGGAAATTCTCCGGAAGATTTACGTGGCAGAGAGTTTTGGTTCGGCAACTAACGGAACACACGCAACAACGGGTAGGGGACGGAAGGAGGGGCTGGCAGAATCCGTTAAGACTGTCGGATCAGTGGGGGAGGACGCGCAGCCGCGAGCACCTAGAAGATTCGGGGTCGTTAGTAGCTTGGGGCCGGAATGCCAGCACGATGGTGAAGTTTTACGCCAAAGTTATTAGACAAAGAACGGGCATACTGGAAAACGGATGCATGCCGAAGGGGCAACGCAATCGACCGGGAGTGCCGTTGGCAGGTCTAAGACTCAGAAAAAAAATGCAAAGAACACGTAAGGCACAGAGACGGACGAAAACCGTGATCTTGGAAAAAGCGTAGATTGCTCCACGGAGGGGGCGACGATGATACCAATCCGAAGCAGGGTAAAAGGATTTGAGTCAAATCAGCCGAGCCTGGACGGCAAAACAAAAGAAGTCTTTGGAGGAAAAACTATCGAAAAAACGACGTAGCGATGTGGTGCCGAGTAGCATTTAAAAAATGGGACATTATGGCAAGGGGTAAATGGACGAGAAAAAAGGGGTTGAGTTCGCACCGAACGAGGGAGACCGAAACACGGAATAAGTTGAGTGAACAAAAAAAAACATGCAAGACGGTCATAAAAAAGACATAAAGGAAACAAGGCTGGGAAAAAATTACTTTAAAAACAAATGGACCGAGGCATCGGCCCGGTAGAGGCAAAGGCACAAACTGGAGGGGGAAAGCATGGCACAAGGATACTGTTTTGGGTCAAGAGGGGCCAAGAGGTAACTCCGAAAAAAAGATGGCGCGCAGAACTCGGGTCAAAAAAGAAATAATCTGGTGGCTAACTTAGAAAACACAGCGGAAGAGGAAAGCCGTTCTAAGAGAAGCGCCTGTCATCGGAAATAAGATTTTGTGAAAAACGAGCGGGCGGCGGGTTGTAGCCGATACGTTCAAAGGGGCAGTCGACGTAAAAAAAGGATGGAGACAGAGGGAAGAACTGAGCGAAACCTATGAAGGGGCTGCAATTGTCCGAGTTGGAGGCCGGCGCGCAAAGGGGGATCAGCCTGAAGGGGAAGATTTAGGGCGCGCCGTGTTGGGGTGGAAAGGAACATTAAAACCGGCTCCGGAAAACCTTACAAGACAATCTGACCCAAGAGCCAAACACATGGAGCTGGACATTGTCGCGGGCGCGAGGACGAAAGCCAGAGTAGGGGGAAAGTGGATTCACAGACCGGCCGGAAAAAAGATCCGTTTGACTTCGAAAAAATTTCGCGCGCGGTTGGATTAAGGGAAAAAAAAAATAGGAAAAAAACTGCTTGAGAAAAAACTTTACGAAAGAATCCAGAACCGCAAACTTACTCGCGAGAAGGTGAAGATCACGTGAAACCCGGACGAAGGTTTGAAGTTGGGCAAGAGGAACTAAAGCTCACATAACAACAGGGAGATGAAAGCGATAAGAAAGTGCCAAAGACAAAAAAAAGCACGGTTGAGAAAAAGTCAAATACTATCCGTTGAGGGAGTGTGGCGGGGCCCACTGGGTCAAAAAAAGACAGAAAGAAGCAAGAAACCCTTTGGCGAAAAAGAGGTAATACGAGCAGAGGGCGAATGGGGAAAGCAAAGCGGAACCCTTGTCGTTCAGGCCGGCAGATGAAAATCGGGCTTGAGTAAAAGATACGCTTGACGTCACTCGTGGAAAAAACAGGGAGGAAAAATCCCGCCACTCTGTTGATTGGGCGAGGTGTAGCGAGAAAAGAACAGGGGAGTACAACATAAAATGTAGAGTCACCGGGAAATATCCTCTCCGTCGTGAAGGAATTGTCGCCACTGCGCGCCAAACAAAAAAACACAGGGAAAAAAAAAATCCACGACAACTCCCGGCAGCGAGAGGGTGGGCAAGTCAGTTCTTCCAGAAGAGAAGTCCTTTTGGGGAGGGAGCATTGGGAAAGAAGTGAGTCGCGAACAAAACCCGCCTAAAGAAAAAATTCAGAAAGGTGGCTAAACGCGAAAGGAACGTGAACGGCGGCACCCTTCCGTAAGGAAGAGAGGGGGGATTGGCGTCACATATTCGGGGGGGAAAACGCAAGAAAAAGCGGCCATAGGTAGCCAGAAGAAAAGACGAGCACACCTAAATGCACCACGATTGGCCAAGCATGGGGTGGGGGGAAAAAGGACGTCCTCCCCGCCCGAAAAGGAAACTAGGAAAAGTTGGGGTGGGGAACTTTTTCCAGAAGCTTACAAATTATGGAAGGGAAAAAATTGAGCCAGGTGGTTTGAGGAGCAAAATAAATTGCTTGGGGCGTGTGTTGCTGAAGCCTCCAATGTAGGGTTTATGATCAAAAGGCTCGCATAGTGGAAATGAGAACAGTGGGGTAAAGGAGTAAAGGGCAAACAAAACAATTACGACTAAGCGGGTTTTGTTGTGGAAGAAACGGGGATTACTTTTCTCAAACACGATGGGGGGGGGGGGGGGGGTAAGGCAAGGGAGTCCTGCGAAGAAAGCAGCAAAAACAGGCGAGAAGGTGCGCATCGGGTCGGCAACCAAGGACGTGAGCAAAGGAGAGTGCGATGGGGGCAGAAGCAATCAATGCTATGCCGTCAGCCTCCCCTTTTTTCCCATCTCATCTTTCTAAGCGAAGACTAGTCAATGCAAACCCAGCTTTCTGTGAGAGAAAAATTCAAGGCCGAGGGGGGGGGGGCCGTCGGGTCGTTATTGAGAAGAAACCGGTGGGGATTAAAAATGGGCAAGAGGTGAATGCATGCCGGCACGCGCGCCCAGAGCAAAAGCAAGTTGCAGACTCAAAAGGCAAGCGTGGGCATAAAAAGACAAATGTAGAACAGTCACTTAACACGGAATGCAGAAAACATCGAGAATCCTACGTTGGAAAGTGGTGTTCGAGGAAACTGTGCCAGAGCTTTCCACTTAACTTAAATCCAAAAAATCCGTTGGACGCGGCAAGTCGCGGCACTACGGAGGGGCAAAGTTTTTCCCAAAAGCAAGAAACAAGGGAGGTCGGAAAAGGGTTATGGGGGGGGAAAAGGACACCTCGAATGCCTGGAAAAACGTTGAAAACGTCGCTGGCTCGATAAAAGTGTATAGGGGGAACTCTACGTGCGCTCGATCTCAAACAGGGAAATCAAACTCTTTTCAATTAAGATACCAAATCGGGGGGTAAATCGCAAGACCAACGACGCTCTAGAAAAAGCGCATCTAATCTAAATCGTCTGCCGAGGGAAAGGAAGGAAAGCAGGAGAATCCACAGTTTATTCAGGGACACGAATGAAAGGCAATGGCGGGTCCAACTTTGGGAGGCGACAGAATCTGAAGCCGTTAAGGGGTTCACAAACGTCTAGGGAACGGCGTGCCGAGCCCGCCGGAGAAACGGGACACAGGGAGTGGAAAAGGGTGGGGGGGTGGTTCACAAACGGACTGCAAACTGACCACTTGGCGAGGGGCAAATGCCGTTTTCCATAAAAGTATGGTAGCGGAGGACACAGCCAGCGGGAAAAAAGCGAAGACGGATGAGAATGGGGCCGGGCCAAAGAGGACCAAAGTTGGAAAACCGAAGCCGCAAAATGCCACGAGCAACGCGAAAAATTCAAAAAATTTAGGGGGGGATAGCGGAAAGAGAGCCATGGACCTTGGATCCAATGGGGGACGTGATCACCTACAAGGTAAAAAGACCCACCCCCCTCTCGGAAGAAAAGAAGACACGTGTTATCCAATTTGCAACGAAAGAACTTCGAATGACCAGGAGACACAGCATACGACGTTGCAGCCGAAAAACCGCAAAAGCAAGACGCTCAAGGAGGGCCGCCGCGGGTAACAGTAAAGTGATCGGAACTGCAAAAAGGAAAGAAAGGGGATCAACTTTTAGAACGCGTGAGGTGTCAGGGGCAGGATAGCCTTGGAAGTTGTCGCATTTAGGAAGAAAACACCAAAAAAAAGGCTACAATCACCGAAAAGTACGGGCCGGGGGGGAATCGGCAAATTTGAGCAGTCAAAAAAAGAACAAAACGACGGACATTACATCTCAAAAAAAGAACTCACGCGACTTACCCGCATTGGCAGCAGACACATACGGAAAGATCAGCAGAGAAATTTGCAGCAGAAGGGGTCGTTGACGAGGAAAAAGGCAAAAAACCCAGTGAAAACACCTATT
>Ga0179593_1643135_pt1 | contig 13919 bp, 20 predicted proteins | sample CZODoug2_1_08_16_FD_185931 | JGI IMG/M metagenome (GOLD analysis project Ga0179593, IMG submission 185931) | Vadose zone soil fungal communities from Angelo Coast Range Reserve, California, USA - CZODoug2_1_08_16fungal (PacBio error correction) | ecosystem: Environmental > Terrestrial > Soil >...
ACATCTAGAACCAGACAACGTGAAAGAAAATGGAGGAGTGTTCAGACATCCGTTAATCTTTGGGGAAGGCAAAAGCAAAGCCCTTCAGAAGGTAGAAATGGGATTGGGTCCTACGGGGGAGAAGGGGGGGAAAAAAAAAAAAAAACCACAGTCCCTCCTGGTTGGGAGAGCAAACTGAAGTGCGCCGGGGGCAAAGCGTCCAATTCAATGAGCCCAGGGGGAAGAAAGGCTACTATCGTCATAATTGTGCGAGGGCCGTGGGCGTCCCCTGTACACATCCTTATCGGGGGATGGCCACGGGGGTGGGGGTAAAAAAGGGGTAAAATGAAAAAAAAAGGCGCGAGAAACATCAACGAAAAACAGAGGGGCCAATTGCTGCAGGGGGACTGGAAAAGCCACGATTGTGGAATGTGTAAAGACATTACAACACACGGACGTTTCGTGGTGGACGGGGGGACCTCGAAAAACGACGGGCCAGCTGAAGGTGGCTTCAAGAGATGCAAATCCGTTTTTCCGCACTCGAACATCAATGGAAAAAGGTGGGGGATGGCTTACCCGGTCTCTTTCCGAGAAAAAAAAAAATGCATCTTGTATTGATGTTAACGTTGGGGAGGTAAGACTGAATCAGCAACTAAAGTGGTTCTGCGGTGGAAAGCGGTAGTTTGTCTGGGAAAAAAAAATGGGAAAGGACCCGAGAGGGGATCCGGTATTTCAAAATGGGGGAAAGACAATGGTCTCAAACGTGGAAAAAGACTAGTTAAAAAAAAAAGTTCGGGGGGGGGGGGATCTAAGCATCTCAATAGAAGAAAAAAAGACAGGAAAGGTGTTATGACGTGGCCGCAATTGTGAACGAAAAGGGTCAACGAGCGGGGGAGGGGCGCTCCAAACGAGGGCGCAGTGAAAAGAGCCATCGTAATCCTCACCGATGACATGGGCGGAAAAGCGACAGACAATTGGGTATGAATCAGACGAACAAGTGCAAAAAAAAGACCGATCAAGAGAAAAAGGGACCTCATTTCCGCAAAAGGGGGGGGGGGTGGGACAGACGGGCAGCAGGGGGGCTCTCATTGGACTTGGGGAGGGGGGCCAAGACAGTCTTTAAAGGTCATGCGAAACGCAGTCTGATAGAATAGACCAAGGGGGGCATGCTTGGGGAAGCAAATAAAAAAAAAAAGGGATGACCGCAGGCACCGTTAAAAAGCTTCAACGCAATATGATCTCTAGTGAACTCGCAGCAAAAAGGGGCATGGTCTGTGAGGAACAGGGGGAACTCAAAGGGGAAGGAGGTGGTGGGTCTGGGCTCACTCAAAGACACTTCCTATTCTTGACGTCTTAAAAAAGAATCTGAGCTGAAGGAAAAAGGCCCTCACGCAGGTGCAAAGGGGGGGCAACCATTAAAGGAGGAAAAGTTTGGAAAACACTGGGGTTAATGTGGAGGGGTAAAATAAACGTCACCCCTGGGAATAACCGAAGTTAAAACCGGGGGAAATCAGGAAAAAAAGGGAAAAGAAATAGCGCAATCCCTCAAAAGGCAAATTTCTATCTATATCATAGAAATTTGGAACAAGACCGGGGCCGGAAAGGGGACGAAAGTTTTTATAAGCGTGGAAGGAAGAGAAGTGAAAAATGCTCGGAGGGGCAAAAAGGGGGGTTGGTTTCGAAATGGTGCAAAGGAAACGTGAAAGGGTGAGGAGGGTGGCAAAGGGAAAAGAGAAAGGTCCCCAAAAGGAGGGAAGGGGTGAACTCCCCACCTAGAACCGAGTGTGGTCTTTAAGGGAGAGGAGGGGGCCCGTGGTGGGTTTACGCACCTTGTGGTGGAAACCTCTGTCCCCAAATGAGGAAGAGGGAAAGAGGGAAACCAGACGGGAATTAAGCATGAGGAAATAAGGCAGGGAATAGCCAATTGCAAAAAGGACAAAAGAACAGGAAAAAAACTTTAAAAAGAAGGACAGGCAATGGTAAAAAAAAAGGGGGTTTTTCAAAGAAAAGCTAGGGCAACCATCACAGCACCACCGCCTGGCCGCAGATTGGGGGGAAACGGGGAGAGGGAAAAGAGAAAGATGCGGAAAGGAGTCGCAAGGAACACCCGATATCAAAGTGGAAGTTGATGGAAAAAAAAGACGATCCTCAAAAATATGGAATTAAAAACAAACGGAGGGGGGGGGGCGCCAGGCCCAACTTCACTAACAATAAAAAGGGGGGGATTGGGAAGAGGCGCCGTAAGCAAGCAGAAACGAATATCTCTAAAAAAAAAAAGGATAGGAATAAGATAGGGGGAAAAAGGGGTGAGTTGGACCTATTCCGCTCCAAACCATTGAAAATAACACGAAAGTTTCTTCATTGCCGTTGCCGGGGACGCGGGACAGGTTTGGATGTGATTGGGGGAAGGGAACGATGGGGGAAAACAATACCATGAGAGCGATTCCGGGGGTCCGCGACTGGCTTGGACGTTCTGGGGATAGAGGGGAAACGGAGAGGGGAAAAAAAAGGAAAGGGGAAAAGCGGTGGGCCTGGGAGGTCCAGAAGGCGTCCTGAAAAACACGGGCACTGCCTGAAAGGTAAAGGGGGGCGCTTGGGGGAAGGGGGGGGTTGGGGCATCCCGGGGCATTCCGAACAAAGAACTCCGATCAATATGTCCGGTCTAACGGCTGAAAACTGGGCCTTAAATTCATATCGCATGGGAAAGAGGATCGCGCAGGGCCGGCGAACCAGCGCAAACAAGAATAGTGAAAGTCAAGGAGGGGAGGAGAGAGGGGAGGCGGTGGACTTCCTGAAAGTTGTCGTAAAGGGGGATATGGGGAATGACCTGAGATAAATGGTAAATTTTAAATCAAAAAGAGAAAAAGGAGAAAACTGGAAGACGGCACCGTGCGTTCCTCAAATCATACTTCCATGAGTCTCGAAAACGACGGAGGGGAACATCAGGGGAAGAAAAAGGGCGTGCTAGACCCGCGCCAGGGGAGGATGCGCACGGGAGTTTGCCTCGCAGACTGGCAGTACCGGGAGGCAAGTTATTTAAAAAAGGGAACGTGGAGGGGAAAAAAAAGCCAAAGTGGCACCGGAGGCCTTTGAACCATGGTGGGGCTGTGCAAATCGCGTTGCTAAAGGCAGTTGGGACGAGACGGGGTCATTCAACGTTTAAAAGGGGAAAACGCAAAAGGGGGCGAAGCAAACAAGAAGCAACACTCATGATGCATGGGAGTCGTTTTGGCCAAGTTAACGAGAAAGGGTAATTGTCTCAAGGGAGGAAACACTACTTGCGAAGCCATAACTGCCCTAGTCATTAATCCGGGGATTGCCTATTGAGATTCCAAACAGAACCCCAGGTTAAAGTTCTGGTAGAGGAAGAAGAGTCGGATTGGTGTTTTCGCACTCAGTAACATTTTGGGACCAGGAACAATAATGCTGAAGCAAACATGCCGCATTTTCCGGGGGAAAAAAAAAGAAAAAACACAACAAGAAGAACGCTGCCCCCTGGTTATTGGCCGGGCGGATGGTCGAATAGGAACGAGATAACGTCAGTTAGCTACGCTCCGGAAGAAAGAAAAAAAGGGGGTCAACCGTCGCGGGGCCGGTTGTAAAAAGAACGGAAGGCGACGGCGAAAAATTCCGTCAAGCGACTAAAACTCTCGGGAGCGGGACTACCCGAAGGCGCAGGGGGAGAACATGCTGTCCAACTAAACAATATTCCTCGGGAAATCTCAACCAGTGTCGGAGAGTAAGGAGTTACCGCGTTTTATTAACGCCAAAACACATCCCACGCCGTTTTGAAAGTTTACCAAAAAAAGAAAAAGAGGGGACATGTTGCGAGAGTTAAAGCGAAGAACCAGGGCTACAAAGGAGTCCGACTTGGGTGTCGACCAAAATGTTCGCAAAGGGGTAAAGGAAAGGGCACCTTTTTCAGCATTTACACGAAAAAAAAAACGAAGCGTGTAACAATCAAGGAAAAAGAAGGGAAGTTGCAACGGTTTAGAGCGAATCGAAAGCAACTTTGGTCCGGTTCGTGGGGGTTTGGAACGGGGGACAGGTAAATTTGGCTCAAAAGGGATGCTTGACCCCTCTACGTGAAGTGACTCTTTAGCGGGAAAAAAAATGACCCAAAGCGAAACAAAAAATCCGGAAGGCTTACAGCAACGAGGGAGGCGGCCAGGGTGGCAAGCAAGGGGGGGGCGGGGGGGAGGTGACCCCAGGAGGGCTCATTAAGGGAGGAGAACAGAAGTCGACTATAAGGGGGGGTGACAAGGGAAAAAAAACTAGCAAACCCTCTGGAATTACTGGGGGGTTGTATCCTCGTATCGTGGGGGAGAGTAAATGCGAGCCTTTGAACAGGGGGGGTGGGTAAATCCCAGAAGAAAAGTTTGAAAGAGACAACAGAAAAGATGGAGCGTTTGTCATCAGGGGTCAATAAAGGGTCATGCAGGGAAGGAGAACCAATTACTGAACCGATTTGCCAGAAGGCTCGATGGCCGGGAGTCGACCAAATCCCTCTCAGAGAGAAAGAACCCAAGTAAGGGAAAAGGGAAGAGAGAGGCAGGAAGGTGGGGGGAACTCCAGAAAAAAAAAAAGACCTCGGGCCAGAGGGGCTTTGGGATTCATTGGAGGGGTGGGAAGAGAAGAGCACCGACATGGGGAAGAAACTTCAAGGGAAGTGGCTCCTGTGGAGATCAAAATACCGGAATTCGAAGCAATTGGGGTCAAAAGAAAGGGGGCTATCCTTCTGACAGGTCGAACTCATAAATGTAGCTTTCCTTGGTCGCAGGGGGAAACCGCCCCCTTAAAAAACGGGCAAGCTTAATAGCGCTAACACGTCTAAACAGAAGGGGATCCTGCCCTCGGGCGGGAACTGGGGCGAAAGACCGTTTGCAGGGAAAACATTCCGGAATGCGTGTTGGCGTTGGGGCAGGCGTTCCACGGGTAAGGAAAGAAAGAGCCGGGGAGGGGGTCCAGGGAGAAAGGTGATCCTGCAATCGGGTTGCCAAATCACTGGTCGAACAGAAAAAAAAAGCTTTGTAAAAACAAGGGGGGGGGGGGATGCAAAACAGGGTCGAGAGGTAAGAAACGCAAAGGATAAGGGGGTCTTCGGTATACTACTGGGGGCGGGGGGGGGGGACTGTAATCTAAGGCTGAGAAAGGAGGAAAGGGGGAGCGGGGTGCTCCGCAGTTGGGACTGTACCACAAAAGCACAAAAGAAGAGAGGCAGGGTTCCACGGGGAGATGACAAATCCTATTAACGTGGGAAACAGCACAAAAACTAAAAGGTTGGGAAGAACGACGAGGGGGGGAAAGATTCTAAGGCGCCGGAAAGGGATAAACGGATATTGGGTACTGTGCCAAGTCGACGCGCGTGTACGAATGGGGAGGCGGCGAAGAAACCAGAATAAGAGAAAGGAAGGGGACTACGCGTATTAGACCCAGTCGCCCCCGAGGATGAATCTTTTTGCGACGACAAATTTGGTGGGGGAGGGGGCTCAAAAAACTTCCAGGGGAGAAATGGGAAAAGGAAAGTTGACTCAAATTGAAAAGAAAGATAGAAGGGCCATACCAATTTAACAAGCCAGAATGGTTTAGGGGGGTCAATAGGACATGGAGGAAAAGGGGGGACGGAGAGTCCTTATTCGGTGTCGCCCGACAGTCGGATTCAGGCGCTAGAAAAAAGAAACTCTGAATATAAATCGGACCTTCGCCGTTGCGGTTTTATTGGAAAAAGGAAAATCGAAAAGAGAAAAGGAAACGGGTAATGGGGAGCGGCGCCTTACTGAGTCAGGAATATGGATCGCTATAGGCCGACTCGCAGCTACACTGAAAGGGACTTTTCCCCAGGGGGAAAAAGACGGGGGCAAGAAAAGGAAAAGAGGATTCTTCGGGGGGCGATCACCACAAGTGCTTTGCAACGGACCCGTAGTAACTCTTTCGAGGGAATCTCTAGAAGAAAGAAGGGGGGAGAGGGAGGTGGCAACGAAAAAAGGAAGGCTGGGCCTGGGTCAAGTGATTCTTCACAGAAAAACGATCGGGTAACCGTTTAAGAAAAAGGAAGCCAGGGGGTGAAGAAAAAAAAAAAGAGCAATAGCAAGGCGCTGGGTCTAGAACTAGTCGGCGTATATGTGACCTCGTCGGGGGTACAACAAATGGGGAAAGTTGTAGGAAGGAAGGGTCTGGAAAATTAAGGGCGGCGGCGTTCCGAGGGTTAGGCGTTTTCTTGGGAAGGTGAAAATTTTTAGCAAGGAAAAATCTGACAAGGAGAAGGGAGGTCCCGAGGAAAATTACCAACTGAGGGCAAACAACACGCCAAGAAAAAAGCAGAGGGCAAAAATTAAACTAGAAAAAAGGGGGGTCAGAGGATGTGAGAAGCAAGGCACGCGAAAAATACCAAAAAATGCTATAAGAAATGACATTTGACCGAAAAAAAGAACGGAGGGGGGGAAAAAAAGATGATCTGGAGCAGGGGGCACTCCTCAACCGGGGGAGGCACAAAAGACAAAAAACAAACTTACCAAGGGGACGAAAAAAAAAAAACGGAAGAGGAAACCATGGACGCAAGAGAACTCCAGCAGCACAACAAAAAGGTCTACGACATAATTTTTAAAGAGGGAAAAGCTTGGAAAAAGAATAAAAAATCCGAACAGGAGCATGCCGGGTGGAAGCAAAAAAACGGTACCTCATGGTGTGTGCTGTGCAAAAAATATGAGACCACCAATCATCAGAAAGAAAAAGACAACCCGCGGACCATATTCCAAACCGAAAACGAGGTGTGGATGGGGAAGAGAGGACAGGAAGAACTCCATTAAAATATCTCAAACAATGGATGGGGAGAGAGAATATTCAGGGAAAGGGGGGAAATAAGGGAGAGCTCACATATAAAAACCGGCGCACAGAAAAAAAGTGGGGAAAAGGGGAAACGCACAACGGGTGGCGGGGTGGGATTTAAATCGATTGGCGCAGGGGGTTGTTTAACGAAAAGACCAAGGGTGAAATCCGGGGGGGTACGGGAAAAAACCCTTCCCCAACCCATTTCCGGGGGGGTGGGAAAGGAAAAAGGCTTTCCGCTCGGGGGAAAACTTCTGCCGGAAGAACTGGGGGAGTAATTGCGGGGGGAAGAGAATATGGTCGAAAAAATCGCCATGCCAAACGGTTTTGGGTTAAGGGGGGAAAGTTTTTCTCGTGTCTGGGGCGACCCGGTGTCGGCACAAATCAAAGGAAACCGAGAAAGAAGCTCTATTAACATATCACGCGCTGGCCAGCCGTTTTTTCCATAGAGGGAAGGTGCGGGAGGATAAAAGAAGTGAGGAAAACAAGAAAACGAAAACTAAATCGGCTATCCTCCGCCCGCCTAGAGTGAATGCCGGTTGGGGACTTAAATTCCCCCTTCGCACGGGGGGTAATCGGAAGGGAATCTGAAGAAAGTGATAACAGGCAATGTCACATCAAAGGGAAAGAGGAGAAAAACCGCGAAAGACAGGAAAGAAACTAGCATTTCCTCAAAAACGCCAGAAGGAAAAAAGGGGAAAAGTGAATCCCGGGGGACTGACGACACGAGGTCCAAATATCCGTAGGGGGGAAAAAAATAAGAAAGTCTAGAAAAAACCAGCCGAAAAGGAAACGGCCGGCCGGGTTAGTTTCGAATAAGAAGAAATGTCATTAAACAGGAACCTATCAGTGGGGCAGGCCGGGACAACACAGGGGGGGAAAAGTAAAAGAAAAAGTGGAAAACAAAAGAAGGAATTGTACGGTCTGTTTGTAACTCGAGGCTTAAACGGGGAAAAGACTCGCACGAAAGTTAAGAAAAAAAGGGGGCAAACACGGTACTTTTTTCTCGGGTAAAAGAATCCACACAAAGCAATGGTGGTTAAGGGGAGTCTTTTTACAGAAAAAAGGACCGGTATCTCGAGGGGGGGGCGCAGATAAAGACAAAACATATTCCTTAGGAAGAGAAGGAGGGGAAAAAATGGGATTAACGACCGCCCTTTAGAAATGTCCATCAATCCACCAAAAAAAAACCAAAAAACTTTGGGGGAGGGGTCTAGTTAAATACAGAAGCCGGGTTCCGTCGTCCCAGGACGGCCACTGGAAAAAATTCAAAGAAAAAGGAACATGATGGCTCACATGGGCCAAACAAGGGCAGGTTGCCACGGGGACCCCACCAATCCTTAGTGCGGGGGGGTCGAACTGTCCACCGGGTGGTCCGTCGATAATTGGAAAGAGAGGGGAAGATCAAGTAAAGCAAGTCTGTCAACGGATCCACATCAGGGGCACTCAACAAAGAGTGAAGGGTGGTCCCCTTTATTCACTGAAGGGAATGGGAAGGATCAAAGAGGCATGCCTTCTCGGGTGAGAGATCCTCAGGATCGACGGGCCGAAAGTAAAGTCTAAGGGGGAGGGACCAAAAACAATAGAAGCGGGAATCTCAAGTCAGTCAAGCCTGCTGAAGAAAAGGAGGAAACGCGTTTAGTAAACCCATCTTCTTGGGAGAAAGAGGGGAAAAAAGGAGGGAGGCATTGTCGATACCACATACTATCAGGGAAGGGGGGCCTCGGATCTGGGGGGGTGAGAAAATTCCCGGGCGGGGGGGAAAAAAAGAAAAAACGTCAAGTCTTACAGCCGGTGGTGACAGCATTAAAAGCAGCAAGTCTTAATTGAAAAGGAAAACAAAGAATGGGAAGTGGGACGTTTTCCGTAATGTTCAGAGAAAAACTAAGGTGGGAAAGAAGGGAGGGTGTTCGCCCGATTGAACTATTTTCCGTCACAAAAGGAAGGAAAACTCCTGGGGCGTTTTCTAGACTAGAAAAGGACAACGACGGATTTCTGAATAAAAAAAAGAGGGCTGGGGAGAAGCCAATTGCAAAAGGCGCTTGGCAGGGGGGGGGTTTTCGCTCTCTCATCAGAAAAAGGAGAAAGGGAAAAAAAGGACGTAAGGTTTTTGAAAACGACACTACCGCGGAGAAAATAGTCAAAGTGCCTCTGAAAGGAAGGCATCACCTTCTAGCCAGGTGGGTGGCAAAACAATTGGCTAATAGGGACAGAAAGATGGGTGTTGGAGCGGCAACAGAGACTCTGGGGGTAAAAGGGGGGCACGTGTGAAGAAGGAAAAACATCGGGCAGTACGGGGAAACATATCCCAGGGCCAGAGGAAAAGGGAGGGGGAGACAATTATTGGGGACGGTCTACCAGGAATACAGAAAGAGAGAAAAAACAAAAAGGGGAGGAGGAGGAAAAATATAAAAAAAAAGATGATCAGACCATAGGAGGGAAGACGCCAGAGAATGAGACACGTTGTATAGTTTGTGCTAAAAATAGAAGAGCATTGCAAGGTCTCAGGAAGTGCTCTGGGGTTGGGAATCAAAACTAGGCGCCCTATAGAGGGAGAGGGGGGGGGGCACCAGTGAGAGCCTTGGGGTCCTGGCAGACCACGAACGCAATGGTGGGGGAAGGTGGGGGGGGTCTGGTACCACCCCTCCATGAAAAGTAAGGGCTGGTCAAATTTCGAATGGGAAGGGGAAAAAAGGGAGAGATGCAAAACCCAAAAATATCGAACCGCGAAAGGTCTTAGGGACAACATGTTCAGCAACAAAGGCGGGGGAGTGGGCTCAAGCCTTACTTTCCTGGGGGAGCATGTTTGGCAGGCAAGGGGGAGTAGCCAGGAAAAAGGGGGACAGGGAAAAAAAAAACCGGTCTTCAATCTTTTCAAAAAAGAAAAAAGGGGGCGAACACAAGGGATTACAATTCTCGGAAATCGAGTCATTGACAGGAAAGTTGAATGAGGGGGGGGGGGTGGGGTAATCATGCTTTGGGGGAGTCGTGGGGGAAGGAAGCTGAGCGTGAGAGTTCTTCTGGTGGGGGAAGAAGACAGTTGACACCGACACGACTGTTCAAGTGATAAAGGGGTGTGGTCAAGGAGCACCTCAAAAAAAAAAGAAAACGAACGGTTGGCAAGAAAAAACGAGGGAAGTGGGGAGAAAAAAAAAAAAAATTCAATGAGTCAGAAAAAGGAAAAAAAAGAAAGGACAGGAAATATTGGTTGAGGCGCAAGTGCAAAAGGCCCTTTTTGGGGGGGAACTCCTATCTCGACGGGGAGGGGATCAAACAAGAATAGCTGGCCATAAAAGGGAGATAAAATCCGGATCCAAAATGGGTGGAAAGTGGAAATTTTATCAAGGACCCAATGGTGACATCAAGAAGCATAATGGGTACGGAAAAGGTGTGGACGGCCCTGAGGAAGACTATCGAGAAAGGGGCCACCCTTCAGTGTTAAAGAACACTCGATGGCTTGGGCGTGAAATCGAACGGAGCAAGACAAAGAACATGGGGGAGCGCAAGTTATTTGAAGTGGGGAAAAGACACGGAACTGGAGGGGGAGAAACAATTCCACCGAGATAGAAGCAGGACTTTCAGAAGTTGAGGTCCTGGGGAGAGGGAAGGATAGATGCAACAACCGATTAATGGGACGGTTGTCAAGGGCTGGCTGGGAGCCATTTATAGACTGAAGTGAACGAAGTAAAAGGTCAGGTTACGGGGGGGTAAAATCTGGACAAAGAAAATTAAAGAGAAATGGGGGGGGAAAATTCAGTCACGATAAACAAAAAAAGGGGAGGGGGGAAGCTTTTGCAACGTCCTTAAAGCGATGCACGGAAAAAGATGAGGACAAAGCCCCGTTTAGCGACGATGTGCAAACAAAAAAATGAAAGGGAAGTTGGCACTTGGTACAGGGAGAATCCACGGGACACTCGGGGTGAGGGGTTTAGAAGGAAAAGTTGCGTTAGACAAAAAAACCGACCAAGCTCTAATCAAGGGAACAAAGAGGGTTGCAGAAACAACGGGGCCTAGATAAATTCCGGGTCCAAGCAGTTCTCTGGGTGAGAAGGAGGTTGGGGTCTGGAGGAAAGGAAGACGGGTGCGGGAAAAGTGAACGGGGTTTTGAGAGGTGGGTTGAAGAAAAAGAATTAGTTCTTTGTGGGAAATTGAAGCAAAAGGGGGTTAATAACTGGATCGTTAAAGAAAGGGCCCAATACACCAAGAAAAGAATTTTCCCTCACAAAAAACAGTCACCGAAAACAGCTCTCTTTCGAAGGGGAAAAAAAAAGACCCGGTTTCGTGACGTGGGGAAAAAAACAAGTGCGAGATCTCGCCTCCAATGCGATGAAAACTGCCAGGACACAGAAAAACGTTCACTACTCAATTAGAGAGTAAGGGGGGCCAGACAATCAACCAAGCAGGGATGCGCAAAAGAAACAAAAAATTCGAAAAAAAACTGGACCCAAAACAAAAGACGCGAATCAAAGGGGGGTTTGGGTGGTCAGGAAAAAGCTCGCAAAGGGACGCCCAGCACAAAAGGGGAAACTGCCGGCCAGATTTCAACGGAGAGAAAAAAGTGAGCAAAACAGGAACAGAAAGCAAAGGACACACGGGACAAAAAAAAAAAATATCAACATGGTATTGTGAAAAGGGACAAATAGCATGAAAACAAATCAAAGCGGGGGAAATTCACCGAAAACCGCGGGGCAAAGCAAACCGGGAAACCTGGTAGAGGGGAAAAACAGTAGCCAAAAACCTCAAAAGGGGGGGGTATACTCCAACCAAAAAAAGAAAAGAGAATATCAGTTATTTTTCAAACGATAGGAAAAAAAACCTAACAGCCAGTGGGGGGGCAACGGGGGGGGGCCGCACAAAGGGGGCAGATTTAAATGAGAGGGCGAATAAGGTTTTGAACAAACAATACCATGGAGATGAGAAAAAAAAAAAGGAACCACGGACGAAGAAAAAAGGGGTAGAGGGAGGACCCAGGAAAGGGTGGGAGGGGCAGCTGTCCAATGGACGGTTGCCAAATTCAAACTGCCGGAAAATTCTTATGGGGCCGGAGGAGGGTCAAACACGCACAAGCGTGGGCAAAATGTTGTAATTCAGTTAAGTTGGAAAAACGCTGTCCGGGGGGGTGCCGGTGCAGGGGTGAGAATGGCCGAAACTCAGCAGAATGAAATCACGAATGAGGAAGGGAAAAAACGAGAGGGATGGGGCAGTTTAAATAACTCATGCGGATGATTGTCGGAGGACCTTGGAAAAACAGCATAAAAAGGAAATCGCGCAACGCAGAAAAAGAGTGTCTGGATGGACGGCAAAAGAGGAAGTCGTCCGGGGTTACCGGAAAAGGAAAAGCTGAATGGGTGGAGGGGGGGAGAGGGGGGAAAATCAAAGAACAATGGGTAAAGAAAAAAAATAGGAAACTACTAGGACGCAAGAAACTGTCCCACTCAAAAAAGGAAAAAGACGGGAGAGAGAAACGTTACAGAGGGTCAAAAAGTAGTAGTGCACGCCTATTCTAGAAAGCGGAAAAAATGTGCTTTACCGAGGGGGGAAGGTGCTGCACCGAACCATGGCCAGGGTAAAAAGGTAACAAATTAATTATTCGGGACCGTGGGGAGATAAACATAAAGGAAAGAAAAAGGCACAATGGGGGTGCGTGGGGGGAAAAACACGAGCGGTTGCGAAAGAACCTTTGGGCGAGGTCCAGAAGGAAATCGTGAAAACTGGTGAAAAAAAAAAAACGCAGGTTGCAGAAATACAAGATCGAAAAAAGGTGGGGGTTCATTGTCGGGGGTGTTGGGGAGGGTTCCGAGGGCAAAAAAGAAAAACTGGTTGGAAGGAGAAAAAAAGGGCCATGTATACCGGGGGAAAAAAGAACAGGAGACCGCGTCATTAATTACCGGGCCGAACTATTGGGGGAATGTGCAGCCAACAACGGAAAAGAAAAGGTTGCGTCGAGGTGGTAAAAAGAAGGGGCTTGTTCGGTGGGGAGCGGGAAACATTTACAAACCACGGTCAGGGAAAAAAACAGCAGGATGGGAGAGAGCAAAAAGTGGCAAAGCCAGTTTGGTGGTGTGAAAAGAAAGAAAACTCACGCCCCTGGCCTGACGGAAAGGGGGGGCCCCGCAATGGAGAGGGAGGGGAAGCAGAGATTGGAAAGGGTGACAAGGGGCAAGACCCTGCGTCTAAAAAAAGAAGAAATCTCAACAAGGGGGGTAGGGCCGCCCCTTTCAAAGTGTCACCACCTCGGACCGATCGGGTAGCAATCCGTAGCATTTTCTCACTGATGGGGAAAACCAAGCGAGCCGCGGCCAGGAAATTTGGCAGCCGGAGACAACCAATATAGGGACCATCGCCTTAAAAGTCTCAAGAAAAACGGTCGAAAACGCCGGGGGAAATAAAAATCCCCGCGGATGAAAACGGTGAAAAATGGAAACCTTGGGGGGGGGAGGAAAACTCCCACGAAGACCGGCAGAGTCTGTCGGAAGCGTTTGTGAAAAAACGGCCGGGAAGGCGAAAACTGTAACGGGGGGAGAAGAACCAATTGGGGTTTCAAAAGGGGTAACGATACAAAGCAAGTCCGTATGAAAATCACAGAGGCATTGGGGTGCGGTTCCGAGGACTTGGGGGTTGAAAAGTGGGGGCGGTCGCCAAGAGGAGAATGAGTTGTCAAGAGTACATGCAAAAAACAAAACAAAAGACTTTGTAGAAGGGCCTTAGATTTATCAGAGTGCCCACCCGAGAAAAAAAAATATGGTACAAAAAACGTCTTGAAAGGGGGGGGAGAACATTCACAAAAGAAGAAAAAAAAGGGGGGGGTCTCTGTTGGTTTCGATCGGGACAAGAGCCAGATTAAAATAAAAAACTGGCAAAAGAAGAAGGGGGGGGGAAACAAACTACAAAAAAAAGACAAGAGCAACTACGGAGGAACGGCCAGGAAAAAAAGGCCCTAAGAAGTGGCCCATAATAAATCGACGCACGGAGTGGGGAATCTGGTCTACACCAAAGAAAAAACGGAATATTAGATGCAAGAGTGTCCTCTCGTCGGAAAAACAAAAGAGCGAACCGACTACAGGGCCCTGCAGCCAAGGGAAAAAAGCAAGGGGGGTCAAGATGTCGGGAAAATA
>Ga0179593_1354008_pt1 | contig 13918 bp, 19 predicted proteins | sample CZODoug2_1_08_16_FD_185931 | JGI IMG/M metagenome (GOLD analysis project Ga0179593, IMG submission 185931) | Vadose zone soil fungal communities from Angelo Coast Range Reserve, California, USA - CZODoug2_1_08_16fungal (PacBio error correction) | ecosystem: Environmental > Terrestrial > Soil >...
AAGGAGAAAAAGAACTCTGGAATAAGGAGGAGGAGAAAAAGAACAAGGGCGGGGCGAGGGCACTACAAAGGCGAATCAGCCACATAGAAAGGGGGAACAAGGAATGACGGACGAAAAAAAGGGAGGAGAGGAAGGAATTGGATGTCTCAATGTTCTTAGAGTCGTACCGGAAGAAAACCCCAAATTGGGTTCCAAAACCATCTAGTATATAAAAGGGGGCGCAGTCACCGGAACTAGAAATGGGGGGGCCTTGGAGGAGCCTCCGTCGACCTAAACGAAAGGAAAAACGCCCCTCCCAAGGGAAAGAAGTTCGAAGGGAAAATAGAGGAGTGGAAAAAGGGGGTATAGAAGAAGGGAAGCGGTGTTCACCAGTCAAGAAACGAAAAGGGGAGGAAGTCAAAAAAAGTTGCTTCGACGGTATGTCCGTCAATAAGCTAAGAAAAGGGGAGGTTTCCTCCTTCTGCAGAGGGGGGGGGGGAGGAAAAGAATTCCGCTAGAAGGATAAATGGAGTAGCGGGGGATCCCGCGCCATAGCTGGAACAGGAGTAGAAGAAAGGTAGAACGAGTAAAAAAAAAAATAGGGAATTCAGAACAAGCAAATCTATATGACGCGAATGATAAGAAAAATCCGTTCACGTCCGCCAATTGTAGAATTGATGGAAAAACAAAGGGAGAAACAGGAGGGGAGTTTAATGCATGGAAGGGGAAAAAAAAGTGGGGATGAAAGGGAACAGAAACAAAAAAGCGAAGGGGGGGAATCACCGTTGCCCACTCAAAACCCTAAATTTCAAGAGAAAGGGAAGGGGAAGCAAAGACCCAAATCCCTTACCTTCGGCGAGGAAAACAAAACAAAAAGAAGGCCAGAGAGGAGGGATTTCTCTATCAGGAGGAAAGGCTCAGTTAAAAAGGGAAAAGAAAAAAAAAATGACTCGTCAGGAAGAGACATAAAAACTTCTCAAGACGCACAGGGGCCAAAGGTGTTAAACGGCAGGGAAGGACCCGGACGATTACGCCGACCTGTAGAAAAAAAAGCTGAAAGTGTGTGAAAAGAACTGAAGGGAAAAACCTGTCAAAAAAGCACCCACAAGAAGGGAAGGAAAGAAAAATGCATCGAACGTGTAATGACCTGACCTGAGAAGAGAACCAGCGGTGAAAAATGTGTACACGGGAAAATGAAGCATACCCTTCCGGAAGGGGGGTCTGTCCCTTTCGCCCACCTAAACAGCAACCAGAGCCACTAGAGATTTCAGTATCCCTGCAAAGAAAAAGAACAGAGAGGGGCTCAAGGGGATCGAGTCATCATTTCAAAGGTGCGATTCGAAAGGGGGGGGAATACCGTGGGGGGGAAAAGTAAGTCAAGGTGGAACATCCCCGTAAAAGGGGAAAAGGAGACAAATAGGATGCCTTGGGGGACTGCGGGATGAAAAAAAGGCGCAAGGTTCCAGAACAAAGGAAAGGAAAAAAAAGTAACCCTCTGACGTGACCACCAAGGGGGGGAAAGAAAACCGGGGGGACAAACAAAGGAACAACGGGATGGGGCGAGAAAACACACGTCCCAGAAGGGCCCGGGGGCCAAGGGAAGTTGATAAAAATCCCACCCTTATCCCAAAGTCAGACTCAAGGGGGGTGGTGGACGGGAGGGGGGCGAGCGGGGCAAAAGGGGAAAAGTGGGTTTGTCTTGGTAAAGTTGGAAAAGGGACGAAAACCCGGACTTAAGAGGAAAAAATTTTCGTTCGAGGGCCGGGGAAAAGGGAGGGGGGGGGGGGGGAGAAAAGGCGACTCGGGTTCTGGCACAACAAGAACAAAAAAAGCCCTGGGGGGAGAGTCTCTTGCCAGAAAGCGAATCAATAAAAAATGACTCGCCGGAAAAGAAGGAGGCAAGTCCTCAGCTGGCGGGAGAAGGAGGGAAGGGAAGGGTAGAAGGAGAAAAGGGCGGGTATGGGAGGAGTGAGGGTTAGCCAAAAATAGACGCCGCCCATTCGCCGAAACAACAAAAAAAGGAAGTCAGGAGGATCTATAAAAAAATCAATGAGGTGGGAAAAGAACCAGATACGATCTGCGGGAAAAAGGGTCCTTTTTCTCGACTTGATCTTGGAGGGGCAAGGCAAAACTAAGGTCCTCACATAAAAATCGGAGGGGGAAAGAGAGGGGGGGGAACTAACTTTTCTGGGGAAAGCCAAAGGAAAAAGAAAGAAAAATCCGCGAACCAGAGAAATTAGCGGGGTTGAGACATCCAATCCCTCTGTTAACAAATATGTAAGGGAGGAGAAATACCTTCGTCAGGAGTCGGGCATCTGAGAAAAGAAAAGAAAAGGGAGACAGAAGCCCCCGTGAGGTGGCGGGAATGTACTCTTATACTGCCGCGGGAAAACGGCAATTAAAAAAATCTTATGGCCCATGAAGAAAATTGGAAGGGGGGAAAGGAGATGTTACGGGATGGTTAAAAGATAGCTTCCATTGAAAGGAGGCACGTCCCGAAGGCAGGAAAAAAGAAAGGGCAAGCAGAAAATAAACCAAGCAAGGGGCTAATCTGCTGGGGGGGAAAGAACGAAATAGGAAAGGAAGGAACCGGTAAGATTCACTCAGGGAGAAATCAAAGAAGAGCGGGGGGTCCTTTTTCAGGGGGACGGCTTATTGGGGGAAGGAAAGGAATAAATACCTACCCGGGATTCTTAAGCGCCGAAAATCAAGGCGAAAACGAATGTTGTAAAAAGAAAAGGTGGGGGGAACAACACCCCTGGGAAAAAAAAGAGAAAGCAAAAATCTACCACCGACGAAATGGGGGGGGGAGGGGAAAAAGAACCACCTTCTAAAAGCCGCTTTGTTATTCGCGACAACCACGCGTCCAGAGCGGTCATGGGAAAGGAAAAAACGGGACCAATTCCAACAAGGACAACATCAACGTAGAACCCTATGCTCTAGAAAAAAAAAAGGGGAGAAGAACTCAGAAAGGTTGTTCACTACTTTGATGGGCGCAATTGGCTGGTGGAAAACATATCTACACGGGAGGAACAAGAAAAAAAGAAGGGGAGGGAAAAAAAGAACGCCAGTCTGTCCAACAGAGGTGTTGCCAAGCCAAAGTCTCGGCGGTGGAAGCAAGGGGAAGGGGGGCAAAAAGGTCGGCTCACAAAGCGTGGAGGAAAAGGAAGAAAAAGCAGGAGCGGGCGATTCAGAAGGGTTTATTAAGGTGATAAAAAAGGGAAAGAATCCCGAAAGAGGAAAGAAGCCCGGATCTACGAAGCGGCCTAGGGGCGACACGTGGGAAAATAGAAAGAACCCAAAAAAAGTGCTCGGAAGGAAGCTTTCGCACGCCGCTCAATAAAACGGAAGGATAGGGAGAACTTCATCAAAGGGCGGGAGGGTTCTAAAAAGGGGTAAGTCTCCAGCTGGGAACCAAAAGAATCATTCACAGGAGGAAGCGAGAAAGATGCCGGGTTTAAAAACAAAAGAGAAGCCTCATAAGGTGATGGAGGGGAAGGAAATGCGCAAAGGAAAGCCCTTCCACAAGCAAAAGAAAAGATGGGTAAAGGGAAAAAAAAGGGTCCAGTTTTGCTAAAATGAAGGATGAAAGCTCGGGGACGAAGGTAAAGATCGATCCGCTTGAAAGGAAGGGGGGGGTAAAAAATAAAAATTATGGAGAAAACTAGGACACTGGAGCGGTTAAAAAGGCTTAGTCTTCAGTTGCACGCGGGAAAACGAAAGGTAAAAAACGAGATTTTGGAATGAAAAACAGTACTTTGATGCCGCACCGGGGTGGGGGGACGATGAAAAAAAGAGAAGGAAAAAAGGCACAAAAACGGCTCTGGTCAAGGGAAAGGGGGAAAACCTTGGATAAGAAGAAGAGAAATTTGGGCTGGGGAGGGAGGAGAAGGTAAAGCGGTCAAAGGGACAAGCGCTGCGAACAGTGAACAAAAAATCAGGATCACGGGTCCTTTCGCGCAGTCGGACGAAAGCAAAAAACAAGACTTGCCGGGGGGAGAAAGAGTGGGAAGAGGGAAGTCCAGGGGGAAGGATCTGCTTTCACTCGCGGGAAAGATACCCCAGGGTTTGGCCCGTGGGAACGAAATTAAGGGAGTTTAACTCAAAGAAGGAATGAGAAAGCAAAGGGGAAAATTAATACCTGACGACCGTTGAAGGCAAAAAAATGGAAAACAAGGGGAATGTCCCTGGCCAGAAAAAAAAACCCTCAGCCTGAAATGCTCATGATAAAGGAAAACAGGGAAACGCTGAAGGGAACGTATCGCCAGACCGTTGAGAGAAAAAATGGGTAAAACAAAAATTTTTCCTCATCCGGGTCCAAGGCGGTGAGGGGAAAGGAGTGGGGGAAGGAAGGAGCCGCTTCATAAAGAATAGGTCATCAGCCCTATCCTGAAGTGTTTAATGACGGTCCCCCGGTGATGGAATGGGGACAAATCCGGGGGAAATGTCTAAAAACCGGTGAGCAATTGAAATAACACACCAAAAAAAAAGAGACAAGGATGACAGCAGAAAAGAAAAAGGGAGAAAGGGTCGACCGATATGAGGACACATAGATTTACCTCCGCCTTTGTTAATTGGCGGGGGGGAATAAAGAAATCTAACAAATCTGCGGCGTTAGCTTCTGCTTAACCAGATGAGGACAAATTGAGGGTGGTATCTTATAGGCACTGGGAGGTAAGGAAAAAAGGGAAAGATGATAAGGCAGACGGGACGGGGGAAATAGAACTGTTGTATTTAGTGTACCCTGGAATTCTGTGGGAAAAAGGAGAAAATGCCACCCAAGGCACAGCCATTATCTTGTCTCCGTCAGGAGGAGAGACGCAAGAAAAAAAGGAGCCTTAACAAGACCATCACTCAAAAGGGGAAGAAGGGAGGGTGAAACCGAGACTCAGAGGGAGGGGGGTGCCGCGTCGGTTGTAAACTCAAGGGGATAAAAGACGAGTAAGAGAGAACCTTGGTGGGCTAGGAAGGGTTGTGGTTGACTACATCTCCGAAGGGCGAGGCAGATGAAAAGAGGCACCCTCCAAGCCATGGGTATATTAATCGTAAGTGGGGAAAGGGGGAAAAGTTTCTTCGCCGGTTTGGTGGAAAGGCAGAAAATAAAGCTTGTGCCCAATTAAGGAAAGGACAGAAAAAGGTTTAATCAATGGCAGGGGAATTAGAAAAAAAAAAAGGAGGTCGGTAAGGTGGGGGGGGAGGCTCCGAGCATTCTCTTCAAGAAGGAATGCGAAAATGTTTTACCGCGAAGGGGAGAAAAACGTAAAAACAAAGGTAAACAGATATGGGGAGAGGGAAAGAGGAGAGAAAAGGGAGAAAGGAGGTGAGAGGATGAGTTGAAAGAGAACCAAAATTAGGAAATATCTTGATATAGGGAAAGAAGGACCGGCTCATGGGAAGAAGGGGTCAAGGCAGGAAAAAAGAGCAGGGCGTGGACGGGGGCAAAAGTCCTAGGAGGAGAAGGAAATCTTAACAGAAAAAGGAAGGGGGAAAACAGGATCCCTTGGGGCGGGAAGGAAAAGGCCAGTCCTTTAGTTCGACAGAAGGGGAAACCGGAAAACAATAAAGGTTACTGCGAAAAAAAGATGAGAAGGAAAGAAGGGACTTGCGGGCCCGGCAAGGAAGAGAAGGAAATGAAGAAAAAGAGGGGGAAAAAAAAAACAGTAAACGGGTGACGATAAGGGGGGAAACCGGGGGACTATGTAATGGAGGCGTTCGCTGGTATGAAAGAGACGGAGGGGGGTGGAAGGCTCCCTCGTCGGAACACAGAATCTAGATGGATGGAAGAAAAACGGATTTGTATGCGAAAAACAAAAACAAGAGGGAGAGGGAGATAAAGAGGTCACACAATTCCGAGAAAAAAAAAAGACCTTAGGAGGGAGAACAGGGCTTCAAAAATTTCCAAACTGTCTTCTATGTGCACTAACAGCGACGAACAAAAAGGAAGCAGGGTGGGGAACACCTTATTTGATTGAAAGAAAAAAAAAAAGGGGGGGAAAAAAAATGGGGCGGGAACTTGGGGAAAATTGAAAGGGTGGATATTTCCGGCGGGGGTCCCCCTCGGGCCCTTCCCCGAAAAAGAGAAGGAAGGCGACCGGGGACAGACGCGCCTTTCACGGCCGACTGGGTGCTGCAAAAACACCGCTGAAAAAAAAAGGGCCGGGGAAACGAAAAGGAAAGGGGGCGGAACTCAAGGGCGTACCCAGGGACATCAGAGGGGAATGTGGAAGCGGGATCGACGCCACCGAGGCCTTTGAAAGGGAAAACCAGAAACGGGGCAACGGGTTTGTGACCTGGCCGTCCACCAGAGGAAAAAGAAGGGGGGCAAAAGGAATTGGGACCGCCGGGGGGAGAAGCGCCCGGGAAAAAAAAACGGGTTCACGAGGGAAAAAAGGGTTTCCGCTCCTACAGAAAGGAAATGCTGCCACTGAAAGAGACTTTCTTCTCCGAATGTCGAAAAGCAGAACAAAATCACGAGGAGGAGAAATAACCTCACTCCGGGGACCAAATTACGCGGACTTCCTCAACGCGAGGAACAAAACATTCAACCAAAAAAGCTTTGTAGAAAGGGGGAGGGAACCTGGAAAGGAAAGGAGGGCGGGGGTGGAAGGCAGGTAAGGGCAAAAAACTCCCTGACCACAGGAGGTGCCCCTGAACCCAAGAAAAGGAGACAATGGGAAAAAAAAACAACCGCGAAAAATGGTCCAAACTCTCAAGGTCAGTGGGGAATAGCCACGACAGAGCAAGAACCGAAGAGGGGACGAAGGAAAAAAAAAAAACGCAGAAAAAAAAAGATCCGGTTGCTAACGCTCCGGGGGGGAAAAAGCCTCTTTTCCTCCAACACCCTGCCCCATGAAAGCAAAGGAAGAGGAAGCGGGAAGAAAGGGGATCCAAAGGAAAAAACTACGCATTGACTGGGGGGAAGAAAGAAAGCAGCGAGGGAAACAATGAGGAAGAGAAAGAAAAAAGGAAAATCTAGGTATTCGAGGCTTGGGTTCGCACAAGTTTCTCACGGCCAAAAAGCAAAACAAGGGACAAAAACGGCCCAAAAGAACGGGGGTGCGCCCGGGCCCCTGCACAGGAGACCAGAACTCCGAGGGACATGATAAGGAAACACACGGAAGAGCAAAGGAACAAACGGGCCAAAAGTCGAAAAGGGAAGGGGGGTAAAGAACCTGACGGCATGATTTGGGAGAACCAGGGCGCCCAAAAGCCATTTGCAGCATCAAACCGGCGGACGTGTGCAAGAAGAAAGGGGGAAAAGCAGCAGGCACCAGACACAAAAAAATAGTGTATGGGGGCTCAGAGCGAGGGGAAGCATGTTAAAGGCAGTCCGTGCAAGGGGGTTTTGGAAAAAGAGGGGGTTGGGGAGGGGGCAAGGGAGTCAAGGAGTGGACCGACCAAAAAAGACACGAGGCTTACAAAAGAAGAGAGGAAAGCAGCAACATGAAAAAGGGACCCCCCCGTCACTGGAAGTCCATTGGCGGAACAAATTCGTTGAACAAGGGGAAAAAAGGAAAGGCCGCGAAGAGAAAGAAAAAAAAAGTGTAACCAGAAGGGACCGGGCACGGCTAAGGGTGGGACTCTTGGACGAGGAAAGGGGGAGCGGAGTGTCATGGGACGGGGGGGGAAAAAAGGAGGGGAAAAAAAGAAAATGATTGAAAGGGGAAAAAGGGGGAGAAAGGAAAAGCGATGGACCAGGGAAAAAGGAAAAAAGAAAGGGAGGGAAACCCACTCCGCAAACCGACCTGTGTCGAGGGCTAAAAAGAGGGGGAAGCACTGATTAAAGCGAAGGCAAACGATTATCCCGTCCTGCAAGTCGTGCCGGAGGGGTAGAAAAAAGAATCAGCTACTAATAACAAAAAAAAGGGGAAGGGGCGTGAAGGGGAGGGAGGGGGGCAGACCTGCAGGGAACGACGAAAGAGCCGGCCAGAATTAAAAAACGAATTATCAAGTCGGGGAAAAAGAGAAGAAAGAGGGGGGAAAAAAAAACTGTTACAGTCCGGATGGGGCTGCCGCGGAAAAGAAAAGGCTCCCTAAACTCGACGTGGGAAAAAGATAAAGGTTTTGAACGCGTTGACGGGGATCCTCGACGTAAAAAAAAGAAAGAAGACCATTCCGCGAACCAGAGCAAGGTTGATCGTTGGGAGCACCAGACACAGCCGAATTTTTTTTGCCAAAAGAGGGGAAGAAGGAGAGGGGAGGAGGAGGCACTAGCGGGGCGTTCTGAAAGGCAGAAGCAAAACTGATGTCTGCTTCCCCACCCCGCCTGGCGGGATGGGGAGAAAGGAACCTCAGGAAGAAAATATCCTCCCCTTCATGCGATAGATAAGAAAATCAGGAAGTAAAGGGGAGTAGGGGGCTGTGAAGAGAGTTGAGGAACTTAGAGGAGTAAAAAAACTGCGCATCTGGCAAAAAACTCCAAACGGAGAAAAAAAGCGGTAAAATGCCTTATTCTGAGGAGGAGGGGAGGTAGAAGACCTGCATATGCCTAATTCGAGGGAAAGAAGGGGGAGGAAAGAAGGGGAAAAGCAAAATTTCACCGAGACAAACTTTCAGGAAGTAGGAGATATGGGTGACTGGGGGACACTTGAAGAAAAACGGAAAAAAAGAGGAAAAAAGCGCCTCCGCCAGCGAGAGAAGGACTGCCTTGGAAAAACTAAGTGTTCAAAAAAAAAAAAAAAAAGGTTGACAACTTAGAGAACAGCGCTCCAACACCGAAGGGCATGGGGGAGGGAACCAAATTCTTGTTGAGAAAAGACTACGGGGGATAAGGGTCCACTCACAAAGAGGAAAGAGCCTGAGATGGAGATGGGGATTTGGACCGTACCACCAAGGCCACGCGAAACTCACAGAAAAAACCTGTAAGAGAAACACACAAAAAAGGGAGGAGGAGGGAAAAAGGGTTAACTACAAGATGTCGCTGTGAAAGGGAGGTAAGGGGAAAAGAGCCTCTCACGCTTCGAAAGAGGGGGGGAAGGGGGGATAAACAGCGGCTTTTCAAAACCGAATTGGGGGGAAAAGCCAGTTATCTGAGATACTCATTTGAGAGGAAAGAGCCAAAACTATCGTGGGAGACCGGCACAGGGATCAGAGGGAGGGAGGAGGGCACCATCAGAGAGAGGTTTAATGAACTATGACAAAACATCTCGGACAGGGGAGGACCATAAACAGACGAGGCAAGCGAAAGCAGGGCGATGGTCGAAAAGGGAGGAGAGAAAGGGAAGGACCAATCGAATCGGGACGCCTACTCTCGAATAAGCAGACTTAAAGTAAGCGACCATTCAGAAAAGATCTTGGACGATGAGCAGTTAAAAATAAGCTCACTGGACAAAAAGCAGCATTCAACTAAAGAAAAGAAAAAAAAAGAGGAAAGAAAAGGGAAGAGAAACGCAAAGTTCTGATCAAGGGACAGGAACCTGCGCAGCTTCTACAATTTACATTAAAAAGAACAGCAAGAGGGGGGCGGGAATACCTTAGACGGAGGAAGAATCCGCGATCGGGAGGAAATGAAAGGGGATCGAGAAAAAAGGAATGAAGGAAGTAAATAGGTGGTATGCTAAAACGAGAAAAGTGATAGACTGGTGTTCAGAGGGAAAAGGCTTATTATGCGGGACGGGAGCGGGAAAAAAAGGTCCCACCCAGACTCTTTTAAAAAAGAGGAAAGGGGGGCCCAGGGGGGGGGGAACGCACTTCCCCGATCCGTAGAAACGCAAGGGGGGAAGCCGGCCGGAGGGGGAGTAAAACGCTTATACTCTCGCGAGCGAAGGGCAGCTGGCCGGCAGAGGTCGCTTTCCATTCATGGGGGGTGAGGAGGGAGGCAAAGCCGCCCGACCGCATCCTTGTCGTGATCGAAGAGGCAACTTCGCGTCTAAACCTCCAGACCAAGACCAGGAAATTATTAATCGTTACGTCGGGGTATGGATCTCCTGGATCTGCGTGGAAGAAAGGAGGGCAAGAGGGGTGGGCCTCGACGCTCATGGCTGGTTGCGGCGTGGGGGAATCCTAGTAGGTCAGGCGGGGGGTTGAAAGGAAGGCATAGGGAGCAAATCCGTCCTTAACTTACGGGGGAATTAAAAGGAGAGGGGAAACCATCATGTAAATTGAAGCCAAACGTAACAAACGAGACGGAAGGAAAGAAGAGGAAACAAATGGACGGCGGCCTGACGCTATCGACGACAGGGGACTCATCTCCATTTGGGGGGGCAAAGGAGGAGTGGAGGTGACTGGACGCGGGGGGGGTAGAAGCTAGAAAAGCGACGGGGGGGGAATTCATTGGCTTGTCTCTGCACCGAAAGCTACAGCTAGAGCCAAGGGGGAACTGACTGAACGAAGATAAGAAGTATATCGAAGTTCACGTCTACATGCTTCAAATAAAAAAGGGGGGAAGGGAAAAAATCTCACAAAAAGATGGCTGAAGCGCAATCTGACATTAGTGAAGGACCGCATGCAAGAGGGCGGTAGGGGTATGCGTGCCCGAGACGGGAAATGATTTCTGACCAAAAGTGGGAAATGGGACGGGGGGGGGTGCAAAAGGGGAGAAAGGAAGGAATCAAGTACAAAGCAAAGAGCAAAAAGGGCGTTTGATCGATAATGAAGGAAAGTTAAATGACCCAGAGAGGGGGAGTGAACTCAGAGGAGGGAAGGCAGGCTGGTGCGGGAGTGAGGGGGTGAGGGCGGGGTCCTTATAAGTACACACACACCTCGCAATTGTATCTGGACGAAGAAGAAACGTGAAAAGGGGGGCTCTCGTGCAGCCGGAAAAGGAAAGCAGAGATTACGGGATGAACTCAGAAATCTTCATTTGCGAAAGGTGAGGGAAAGGGGCATCCACTCTCCGATAAGGCGAAAAGTGGACAATTCGAGGGGGTTCTCATCGAAGCAGTAAAAGGGGAGAGGCTTCCAAAAAATGGGGAGTTAAATCGGAAAAGGGACCAACGTGACAGACGCGGGGTTGGGGGGTTAAGGAAAAAATCACTATCGCGGGGGGGGGAAAATAATGCCCTTACAAGCCCACTCCCTGGAAGCAGATAGGGCTACAAAAAAAGGAAAAGTTTTCAAGGATGGGTTCCTAAGCAAAACATTCGGGAAAAGTCAGTCCGGGGGAAAAGGGAGGGAAAAAGTGGTAAGAAAGATAAGTAGAATAACAAGAAGAGATGCGAGGATCTATAAGCGGGAGAAAAGAGGACCGGCACATGAGGGGTCATTCAAGTCCGGCCAGAAGAAAAGACTTTATCGGAAAAATACCTTCATCAAGGGAGGAAGGGGGAAAAAGAAAAAAAAAGGGCAGTTACGGGAAAAAGCAGATGATCGCATACCGCTTCAACGAGAAAAGGGAAGGAAAAGGGGAGGTCACACCACAAAAATCTCAACAAAGCAAAAACATCACGTCCACGGCCCGTTAAAAAAGTACCATCAAAAAAAAAAAACGACACAAAGGACAGAGAAAGAACAACCTGAACGTGACGGTAAGCAAAGCACACGCGTAACGATCAAGAAAAAACAGAGAAAAGCGAAACAAGGAAACAAACAAGTACAAATCGAACAAACATCCGGACAAAAAAAGGAAAAGAGAAACGGAACTGCCAACATAGTCAAATGGAAAGGGGGAAGGGGAAAAGGATGCTGTCGGTCCCGGGTGGGCAGACTCGAATGTTGGTGAAAGAAAAGAAAGAGGCGATCCTAAGAGATGCGGATGTGCAAAATGATATCTATCAACCCAACAAAGTAGGGGATGAGGGTATAAAACCCTCCGCTAGAAGAACAGCTTTGCCCGACTCTGATGGCGATAAAACGGATGAACCAAAGAAGACTACAAGGACAAGGTTGTGAAAAAATCTTCACAGGCGGGTTGGAGGTGAGAGAAAGGAGGAAGCCGGCTTTCGTCAATATTTGGCGGGGTTTGGCTTTCTCAGATTTACTGAAGACTGACGGTCATAGAAGGTGAACAAGGATGGGACGAAATAGTCTCCGCCCGCACGATACACAATCTCATGTCGACGGAAAAAGTTGGAGAAGGAAAACCTTCAGGCTGTTTTCCTTAAGAAAAGGCCACTAATACAGGCCAGGGAAACAGTACACGGCAAAAGTTGATTCCAATAATTTACTTAAACAACTTAAACAAGGGTAGGCTTTTGCTGGGAAGGGGAAGTCGTAGCAGCCATGCCTGTTCCAGCAAGAAACTAAAAGGCGGGGGTTACCGGCCTTCAACCCGGAATGGTTAGTCGACGGGGAAGTGGGGTGGAACTCTACTAAAGCAGGTTCAACTTATTCTTCGGGAAGGCAAAATAAGGCAAATCTACTCGGAGAAGAAGTTAGATGACCTAATCATACTCTGGTCAGGGTTCGGATAGAACGAATAGCACTGAAAAAAAATCAGCCAGTTCCTCGGAGCCAGAACCTGAAAGGTACGACGATTAGCTCTAAATGCCGACAGGGACGCGCAAAATCCTTTAAAAAAGCCCCAGGGTAGAAAGTTGGGAATTGACAGTATCCATTCTGGGAGGGGGGGGGTAAATGGGGGGCCTTGGGGGGGAAAGCAGGATTTCCCGGATGAAAGTAAAAACCCAAAGAGACCGTACAGGGAGAGAAAAGAGGTGGGACCTCAACACGAATTGGTCCTCTCCCCTGGCCGTTGGGGAAAAAGCCAGCCCTAAGCCAGGGCTCAGTACATTAGCGAACGGATCCCACACAAAACACGAGCTTGAAAACCAATGGAAAGCCTTGCTCGGAGAAGGGGTAGGAATGCTGTTCCCCCCGACCGGCAACCAAAAAGGGAAAAAAAGAGTATTGCAAAAACATAAAGGTCAAACGACGAATACTGTTTGCTTGCGAAAAAAAGAAACCATTGCGGAATAGAAATCAGAAAAGAAGCAACGGGGGAGGAGTGGAAAAAGATCCTCAAGAACTTCAAAGCCGACCAAAAATCGCACTCGAAGGCACTCAGGAGACAGAGAAAATCGGAAACGTTATGAGCGTAAAAAAAAATGAAAAGCCAAAGAAACCGCAAATTGGGGAGGGGGCCTGGGGGTTACGGCCAGGGGGAAGAAAAAAGGAAGAGATGTTGTGGGGGTCGCGGAATGTATCCCACCTGAAAAGTGCATTCAAAGTGCTTATTTCACTATCAGTGGGACTTCGACCTTTCAATTCAAAACTACCAAAGGATCCTGAGTTTCTCTTATGACATAAGGTCGCATGTCAGATTGAGTTCTTCGCATGGGGGGGGGTTAATGGGAATCTGTGTGTGTGAGGAAAAAGTGTCTTCCACGGGGAAAAGGAAACGGGAAAAAAAATCGCTGAAACTCGCAAGAGTGAAGGGGCCTCGATGGGACCACCCGAGGCTCCACTTCAAACATGACGGGTCCCCACCGTCTAGTACGGACAGGATTCATTACAAAGAGGGGCCCACGTGAGGCGAAAGTCATGGGTGCTATCCCGGACCTTCACAGCCGGCATTTAGGTAACCAGGGACATCCTGAGCGTAACCGGATGGGGCCCGTGGGGGGGGACTGATCGAAAGGGTCCATACTGGGTCATTTAGGTTGGACGGAGCAAATAAGCATTTAACGGAAAAGGGTTGTCGCGATGGGCCGGCTTGAGAGGTACCGTGGGGGGGGAGACCGAGGTTGGGGCAGAAGAGCCCCTTGCATGGTGTCTAAGCAAAGCGCAGGGCCTACCGACAATGGGTGGCTAGGAGATTGACCGCTACTATTAAATGAAGAAGGGAGATTAAATCCCAGGCCTTATCAGTAAGGAAAGGGGAGTGCTGGCGTTCGACGGAAAGGAACGTCCGGGCGTTACGAAAGGAAGAGAGAGAACGAATTTCGGTGGGCGGACTTGGGTCAAGGATGAACGACCTGAAGGAAACAGGAGGGGACCAACTACCATTAAATCCAAGCCACCCTTCTCGAAAAAGGGCGCTGATCAATGCGTTGCCAACCCA
>Ga0179593_1695770_pt1 | contig 13918 bp, 18 predicted proteins | sample CZODoug2_1_08_16_FD_185931 | JGI IMG/M metagenome (GOLD analysis project Ga0179593, IMG submission 185931) | Vadose zone soil fungal communities from Angelo Coast Range Reserve, California, USA - CZODoug2_1_08_16fungal (PacBio error correction) | ecosystem: Environmental > Terrestrial > Soil >...
TGCGTCGTCACAAAGAAAACTTCCGCGCGGGACCGGGCTCGCGGACCGGGACTGGGTCGCACAGTGTCAGCGAAAAGAAGAGGCGGGAAAGAAGGGCAAAAGTTGTGGGAAATTAGAAAACTGCCGTTCGCGCAAGACCGTCCTCCTTAAAAGTTTATGGGCGCGGTGGCAGTTGGGGGAGCGTGCTGGCGTAAATTATGAAGCACCCGCTAAGGAAAGGGAGGGAGTGACAAAAAAAAGGAGTTGGAGGGGGCCCTTACGTTGGGAAAGATAAATGACCTAGGGGGGTCGCGCAGGAAGAGGGAAAATGAGACATGATGCAAAGACGCTCCAACGAGACCGGGAGTGCAGATTCGTGGGGGGGTTTTCACAACGGTGTAACTCCAGGGGAAAAGCCATCAAGGAAACAGAGAGGAACGCTTGGACTGCTTCGACTAGAAGGACAAGAATCGAAAGGACTTCGATCCTCGCGGAGAAAACAGTCGCTGGAAGGAGAATGCGGACAATAAAGAGGCGGGCCCCAAATGCAAGAAGGCCGAAGCCCCAGGTCTGTGGACTGTGCGACACTGCTACGTGCAACGTGAGGAGGGGGGGGAGCTCTGTGGGAAGAGAGGTGCGGAAACTCACAACAAGGGGACGATGCAGCAAAAATTCTTTAGGCGCATTTCAACTGGGTATAGCAACCCGAAAGTGTCGGGGGGGAAGAGAAACTGGATAAGCCGCAAGCTAAAACAATGTAAAGTATGGCCAAAATTCTGCTGCAAGGTTCCTGCAAAAAATTGGGAATACGGAGGAATGGAAGAAACTGGGGCTTGAGCGAGGGGACGCCCCTTGAAGTAAGGGCACGTGTTCAAGTCAAGGCGGCGAATAGGGAGAAACTTTAACAGATTGGAAGAAGTACTAGGAAAGTGAGGGACACTGTCGGCAGCACGGGCTGTGACGGAGCTACGAGGATATGCTCGAGAAAGCGCTTCTTGCACGCAAGGAACTGGCAGCAAAGACCAAGAAAGGGTCAGAGCCAGACCACGGGTCCAGAAGCACCTTGGCGTGGGGGGGGAGGGGGGTGGGGGGGGATTAAACATTGATGCTTGCAGTGATTACGGCACACTGCCAAATAGAGGCCAAAGGAAACTCAGGGGACGTCTGGGGGACGACGTGTGGCGGCTCGGAAAAGCAATCGTTCTCGAAAACAGCAGAGGTCTTTGCGTTAAGAAGCATGTAGATCTCATCAACAAAAAGAGAGATAAAGGAACGCAAGAAAAACTATAAGTGGGGAAGAGAGCATTCCAGAAAAACAGACGAGTTCTCGAAGCTTCCCAAGAAGCGGCCAGACCACGGGGGAATTTCTTCCAGTAACGCTTGCAGGGCAGGGAGGAAGAATGAAGGAAAAAAGCTCCAAAAAAGATGAGCCAAGGTTCAGGGAAATTTGTCTGAGAGATAAAGAGACCTTCCCAACGTAGTGGTCAGGTTTTCGCCAAAGAGAAGGGGCAATGAAGAGCAAAGCAGAGGAAAGCAAAAAGCGGAAGGTTTGCGCAGGAGAGGGGCATAGTGTAAGTTTCATCGGGTCAAGCCATTTAAAAGATTCAAAAAAAAACAGAGGAGATTCCCGGCAGAACAATTAAAACCCGCTTCGACTGGGTGGCTTGCTTGGCAGAAAAGGCAGAGAGATTCAATCTGGAGCAGGAAGAAGGTGGAAGCTCAAAAATGAAAAAGAGAAAGTTGGGGAAGGGGGACCGTTAAAAGGAGGAGCCAAAGTCAACGCGAAGTTCAGGAGGTGGCGTTTTCACTTGAGGAACGCATATTCGGTGTCGAAATCACAGAAGACGAAACGCAAAAAAGAATCGAAAAACGGAAATGGGGGGCCTATCGTTGAATCTTGGAAAGGCCTCAGGACGAGCTTGATGGCGCGGGGAAGGCGAACACGCGCTCGGTAGGTTAACAAAGGGAGGCGAAGATTGGCCGGCGCGATTAGGGCTAGATAGGCAGAAGCGGCGGAAGGGGCCTGGGCCCCATGAAGAAAGAAAGTCCGCAGAGAAAGTGGGGGAAAAAAAACGAACTGGTTCAACGAGTGGATCGCCTGCATCATGTCCTTGCGACTAAAAAAAAGCAAATCTGAAAGGAGGGGATCAAGGCACCCGTCGTGCAAACGCTCAAAGAAGAATGTGTTGCCCGAACTCACGGTCAGGGATGTCTACCGGGAAAGTCAATAGAGCCCATGGGGCAAAAAAAAAAAAAAGTAAACGGAGCAAGAAAATCTAAGAGAAAGGTAGGGCCAGAGGGCGTCAAGGCCAAAAAGGTAAAAAGCAAGAAGGGCGCGGGTTGTAAAATCCAAAAGGAAAAACCAAAAAAAAGAATGCTAAGGAAAGGGAGCGGTGAAGCCAAATCGGGGAGACTAGTGAACTGTCGGAACCGCAGGCTTGTCCGGCGTGCAGAGGGCGAAGAGTAAGACCAAAACCTTGAAGTAAAAAAATAACAAAAGACAGCTCTCTCAACAAAACTCCAGGAGGAGATATAGGGGGGAAAATGGGAAAGAATGAAGGTCAGGGTGGGTGGCCTTCTTTTTAAAGGGACAACACCTGCTCGAGCTGACACGCGTGTAAAAAAAGCATGAAGTGGGGACAAAACAAGTCATCCGGAAACGGGACAGGGAGGACTGGGCCACTTGGGTCGCGACTCAGGAGCAAATCTGTGATCCCTAGCTGAGAAACGGACACGGGGGTTGGCGGTGGCTTCCGCAGCGGACTGAAAGACCGTCTCCGTCAGGAGTGATCAGGTTGACTGGGAAGCAAATGGGGGGCTTAGGGAAAACTGACGAAAGAAAAAAAAATGAGGGAGTGCAAGGAGGGAGCGGGGAAAGGGGGGTTTTGGGAGAAGCAGAACTGACAGAGGGGGCGGAGTTAAAGGGGTAAAAAAAAATAGGGGTAGCTATCCGGACACGCGCAAAGGGCAACGTGGGCTTCAATGTTCCCACGGGGGAGGAGATCTTCAAACCGAAAAAGGCAAAAAAAAACCCACCGCTTCTAATCAAAGGAGCGGAACCTAAGACCAGCGCAAGCCGGGTAATGTTCTAGAGATCGCTCGCTGATGAGAAAAAGCCAGGAAAGAAAAAAAAAAGAAACCAGAGTCACAACAAAGAGGTGGCTAAATGGAGCCACTTGGGAATCACGTGATGATGCTGGGACGGTATTGAAGGTGGATAGAGGAGACAGACAGAGAGGAAGTACAAAAGGCGAAGGTGGGAAAGTGGAATCAACTTTATAAACAACCGAACCCAAATTTTGGGTTCGGTTGGGGAAAAATGAAAAAATTAGACAAAAAAAGCGCAAGAAAAAGGAGTGCCCTGACGGACCGGTGCCTGCAAGCGTCAAAAAGGCCCAGGGGAATAGAAGCTGTAGGGGGCCATGGGCGCCAGAGTTTATAAAAAGAGATCGGAAGGACAAGGGCGTGGGAAGAGGTTATGCAGTAACTACCAACATGTCAAACTCTCTCTACACAGCCAGGGAAAATTAAACGAAAAAAGCGATAAAGAAATACAATGGTCAAACTGAAATAGTTTGCCGCCAACCGACATACAGATGGTCTGGAGAACATAACGGGAAAGGAGTGGGAAACAGGAGGGAGGGAGCAGCTGGCGAGGGCCCTAAAGGGTGCAAGCGTTACTGACTGAAAACCCCGCTGGGAGGCAGGGGGATCATGGACATGTTCGAAAGGGGGCAGAGGAAAAGCTCGGGGAAAAAAGAGGTCTTAAAGAAGGTTCATTCTACTAAAAAAAAAAAACTGAGGATGAAAGAAGAGATCGATGAACTCTTTACCAAAAAAAAGTCTGCTGGGGGCGAAGATAGGATCCTCAATTCCCATAAAGCGGAAAAAGTGGAATAGTAAAAAGTGGCCCGTGGGGGTAGCCAGCGACTGCCCGGCGTATCCAAGACGAGGTAATACACTTCAAAGCCAAAAGAGCAAGGGATGGGGAAAGTAGAAAAAAAAACTCCGTAGTGGTCAGGGTTGCTTTCACAAAAGAGAGAGTTGCAAGGGGATTGAGTGCAGGCAGCGGCGGTCGAGAGCATATCAGTTAAGACCGTTGGAAGTGCGCCGTGCTGGTTACATACATATACAAAGCCCGGGCTCCTCCCAAAGAAAGGGCCCTTACCGCAGGTAGCTTCCCTGCGCTCCAAAAGACTTACAAGGGAAGAAAGATTCAGAAGTGGACTCAGGAGGGAGGAAGAAGAAAATGCAGCTTTTTCTCTGCCCTTAGGGTAGACCGTATGGGCAAGCCGCTTCCAAAGTTTCCGACATAAATGGAAAAATGGACAAGGATAAAAAATCTAAGTTTCGGGAGTGGGCGTTCACTTTGGCGCCACGTCATATGCGGGGTCATCAAAATGAATACCGAAGAAAGAGTAGAGAAAAGTAAAAATAGATGAGGTCATTGGGGGGGAACTCAGACGAAGCAGGGGAACTTTGCTCGTTCGCTCATCCACGCTCGGTAAGAACGGGATGGGAAATAAGAAGAAAAGGGGGATAAGCTTCTATATGAAAAGTGGGAAAGCAAGAGCTGCGTACAGTGGGGGGGGCCAAAGTCAGAGCCTGAGGCAAAGAAAAAAAAACGCAACAATTCCGACAGGTCGCGGGGGAGGCGGATCGCTGCAATGCCATTGTCTTTCCGTGAAAAGGAGGAAAGAGCCATCGGTAGGGTACCTAAAACCATCATTGCCACGCGACGATGTCCGGGGGTGCAACACGAGAAACGCTAGCTGGGGCCGCTCTGGATTAAAAGGGTTGTACCAGGGCAATCAAAATGCCAACCGCTCACCGATAACATGTCTGACCATGCGCGAACGGGAAATCTGGGAAAACCTGTAAAAGCAAAAAAAGTGTAAAAAGACAAAAGGGGGGAAAGAGAAAAAGGTCAAAAAGAAAGAGAGGGGGAACGGGGTAGCTTGTGCAACCAGACATATTGGAAAGGGGGGGGAGTCAGACTGTGTGAAAAAAGCAGAAAAAAGGCAATCACCAAAAGCCCTTGGAGAGGGGACCTTCACCGCCTCCAACAAATCTCGAAAAAACGGCAAAAAAGGAGGGAGGAGTTAGGGGACGGATTCGCCAAGGTTGTGGTCCTTTCTTTTGCCAATGGGTACCACACCTGGCAGCGAACAACGCAAGGAAACCAGCAAAAAATTGGGCAGGGCGGCGCCCAAAATCCGTCCTCTCGCCTAGGGACATGGGGAAACGGAGACACAGATCTTCAAAGAAACGACATAAAAAGCATCGATCCTTGTGCAAGTAGGTTGGGCATCAATGGAGATGGGAAGAAGCCAAGAATAGGGGAAGTGGGGGGAGGCGGCGTGCTCGGACAAACACAGAAAACGGGACAAATGAAAAAAAACAAAGAAAGTCACGAGTAGGTGGGCAACCTAAGTCGTGATAAGTCAAAGGAGAGTAGAATTAAAAAGAAATAAAGATGGCTTAGGCGCGAAAAACGGTATTTACTCGTAAACAAGGGGAGCCTTGATTCAGGCTATAAAGTCAAAGGAAAAAAAAGGGCAAAGGTTAACCCAAGGGGAAAAGAACTGGAAAAGTATCTTCTTCTCTGGAATCGAGACCTTAAAACCTTCTTTTCTTGAAGACACCCTCGACCTAACAAAGCAAGAGCGATCAAGGAGGATCTCAAAAAAAAAAAAAGAGGACCGTGGATAGGGAGAGGGATGACTACGGCCCTAAACACTGCTGCGTCACTGATTCCTGACAAGAGTCAGATGGGAACCATAAGAAAAAAGCTACGAAGAGGAGGGGGGTGAAAAGGGTAGTCATGTTATCGACACAGGAAAAGGGCAAGGGACTTATGCGAAACCACCAGAGGAGAAAAAAAGATGGGATAAACCTACGCCTATGAGCTGAATTAAGCGAAAAGGTTGCAGAAAGAAGGCTACTCCGCCAAAAAACAGCTGAAGTACTGCGCCTCGTGCAGGGGGGGAAGAAAATCCAAAACTGAGAGAATCCAAGAGGAAAGGTCCTGTACAGGGAGGAAATTGAACCTCCGCGCGTCGGATCGCGGAAAGGCGGGGACTGTAAAGAAGGAAAGATGAAAAGGGTCACTCTTAGCAGCCGGGGCCCGGTGTAACGGGGGGGTATGGAAGGGAGCTGAAAAACAAAAACGGAAGTACTTCTCTGGGGGGGGGCAACAACTGACCACTACTTAGCTTTGGAAAAAAGCTCGGTATCACCATACCACGGGCAAAAAGCTTTGGGGGAAAAGGGAGGTTGTACATAGGTGAAAAGCTCGCGGAAACTCACGGGAAGAAAGGCGGTCCTTAAGACTGTACCAAACAAAATGGGAGGGCTCAGGAAAGAGACGACGGGGAGAAAGAAAAAATAAGCAGGGGACAGCAGAAAGGCCGTTTCAAGGATATCAACAACAACACTAGAAGATAGAGATCTAATACGACAAATACAGTCTGTGTATGAGAGTACGATTCTGTTTTAAGAAGAAAAAAAGTCGGAAAAATATCAGACTATCGGGGGGAAAAGGGGGACTTCAGGTCCTAGGGAGAACATGACGCTGAAGGCGATCAAGACCTACTGTATCCGGCAACAAGAAGGGGCCACAAAGGGGGCCAGAAAATACCGCCGGGGAAAGGTTGCGGCAAAAGAAAGTTCAATTCCGGTTGAGTGCATGCAGCGACGGGGCGAGAGCATATCCAGTAAGACTGGCGGAAGTAAGACGGGTAATAGGGGGGAAGTGGACATGCTGGAGTCAAGCGCTGAGAGAGTCCCTCAAGCGAGAAAAGGGCCAGGTCAGGAGGATTCCTGGCGACAGAAGAAAGATCAATGAGGAACAAAGGGGTGGAGCTGGAACTACTGGCACGTTTTTCTGCCCAGGGCGCGTAAAAAGTAGGAACAAAAAAACAAGAAATTGCTGTGGCCGGAAGGGGGGGGGGAGCTCCAAGGAGGGGTGCGGAAGGTTGACTGCCACGCGAGATTTGGCGAATGCCACAACTCCCGAAGTCACAAATTTAGGAGTGGGACGCAGTCTGAGCAAAAGAGTCTGGAATAGGTAGGATGTATAAGGGGGAGCATCAAAGGATACTTCGCGAAAAGGGAACACCAATCGAATAGAAACTACCTATCGAGGATGCACGCTGTCGAGTATGTCGATAAGAAGGAAGAGTGAAAAAGATGAACCGGAGGAGAGAAATAAAATGACACGTGGATGTAAACCCAGGGGGAAACCCCACGAAAAGACCGAAATCCCGGTCGGATCGAAAGGAAAGCGACGGAAGTCCTAATCCAAGGTCAGGGAGGTTCTTTTCAAACAAAAGGCGTGCACATTTAAACGCAACAGGATCACGGAGAAGGGTGGGGCGGTCTGAAAAAAGGGGGGGGAACGCAGAAAGTCCAAAGCGACCAGGAACCGATAGAGACTGTCATTTCCAAACAAGGCTCATCTTGAAAAAAAAACAAGGAACGGAGGGAAAACAGATCGCCAAGGTCCCCAGAGGGAGAACCAGTGTAAGAGCGAGCGGAAGGGCAGAATTTAGCTTGGTGCTCCCGGCCAGCGCCTACATTGGGAAAAAGGACAGAGGGAGCGGAGGACATGGGTCCGAGGAAGACCCCAACAAAATTGCCCTTGGGGGAACGTCACCTCGCGCAAAATCCATATAAAGCAAAAAAGAAAAGAGAAAGGGACAGGGTTTTTTGACCGGCAGTTGGGGGTCCCAGGGCCGAGGCCCTGAGGCGCCACGCCTATCAGGAAGACCAAATGCGGATCAAAAAAAACTGCGTGAAAAAAAAAAAGGGAGACAAAACAAGTGTAAAAGCGGGATCAAAAAGTAGGAGAATCCAAGAGCTGAAAAATTGCATCGGACTTGAAAGTGGGGAGGCTGCCGGAAACAAAAACATAGGTGATTGCAGGGGCTATACGTGTTGGGGGGAAGGCCCAAATTGGCGCAGAAAATGGCAAATTCTCCTTCAACACTGGAAGAACTATCCCGTGGTGAGTGTAAGAAAAGGGGGGGGAGAACAGGGAAGAGGGGAGGGGGAATTCGGTAAGCCAAAATGAGCATCCTCGAGCCCGACAAGCGACCGAATGGAAGGGCTTGTGGGGAAAAAAAATGGAGGAATGCTCGGAAGTCTTCATGGGCACACCCCGAGAATATGGCTCACCTTCGCGCTAATCAGCGGCAGAGTAGAGGAGGTCGTGAGAGGAGAACCCGAGGGAGTGGAAATGATGATAACCAAGCAATACCAGAGAGTCAATGAGGCCTGGTCCGATATTCCAAATAATGAAAGGTCGCCAGCGACGATGGAGAACGGCGGGAAAGGAAACACCGGGTTAAAAAAAATGCGAAATAATTAGTATTCAGAAAACGGGACGGAACCGAAACGAATTGTAGGAAACACCGAAAAAGGAAAACTGGAAAATTCGGAACCAAGTGACCTCAAGCCGTCTTAAACAATGGAATAAAGCGGAGGAGAATTAAGGAGGCTCAAGGATAGATCCGGAAAAGCGAATCGTCGTGTCAGAGAAGGGAAAGTATCTGCATGAAATTAAAAAACCTATGCAATTTACAACTCTCACTTGTTACTGGGGGCAAGGGACCGAAGAACGGGGTAAGAGGGCTCACATAAGAAGGCCATGTTTGGGAAAAACTCAATAAGCAAGGAAGTTTGCAACGGGCTGATGGGGTCCGGCCAACCGACAAAAAGAGGAGGAGCCCCGTCCAGAGGGATAAAGGTGCATGGGGGGGGTCTTGAAAAGACAGCTTCGCTGGGAAAAAGAAAGGTCAATATTCAAATTCACAACCGCGAGAAAAGCAAGAGGCTTTAAACTGCGAAGAAAAAACGCGAAAATCCGGGGGGCGTTAAAGCAGGGGCGAGAGACAACAACCACGGAGAGGAGAAGATCGAGGAACTTCTTTAACCAAAAGCAAGGGCGGCGAGAATCGGGTGGGAAGCTTCCAAGGAAAGGAGCTAAAGAAAAAAAGGGGATTTGGGAGGATTGAAAAGGGGCGGAGAAAAAAGCGCGCTGGGCGGGAAGACCTAGCTGTAGAATGATCCAGCTGAGTAAATCAACTAGGTTTGGAAAGGAACTACCAGAACTGGTCCAGAAAAAAAGAGATAGGAAATGCCGTTTGGGGAATGCCTCGCTACGTGAACGCGGGAGAAGCCTCTCGAGCCAGGACAGTTTCCGGTTGTGGGAGTTAGGGGGAAAGGTAGATCACGAACTTTGCGCAGGCATCCCTCTATTAACGGGGACTCTTTAAATGGAACTAAAAGGTAGTAAATGTAAGAAGTCTGGGAGATCCAAGTACTGCACAACTGTGTACAAGACGGGGCACTGTCAGAAAGGAGCATAACGGGAAATTTCAAAAAAGGACGTGAATTGCGTATACCGGGGCCGTACTAACAAAGTAGCGCATCGGCACGCAAATTTCTGGTGCTTCATTTGAGAAAAAAAAAAGCGAGAAAAAGAAAAACTCCAAAAAAGAGGCGAATGGCGACAGGAAAAAAAAAAAAGGGCCAATAGGACTGCTTTGGTCCCGGCCTCAAGCCGAACGTGTGGAGCATAAATCCTTAACGGCGAGAGAAAAGGACCATCTGCAGGGAGGCGGAGGGCGAGCATAAAAAAGAGGCTTACCTGCAGGGCCGAAGATTGACAGAGAAGAGATTGCAAAAAAAAGGTTGGAAAGAACCCCGTACATCCCCGAAAAAGTGGAAAAAAAAAAAAAAAAATTTGAGCTGGGCGAAAAGCTTAACTAGCGCAAAACTAAGACGGCATTTACCGTTTTCGTCAATCCCGTTGCCAAGAGGGCAAAGAAGCAACTGAGGGGGGGGGACGAAAAGGCGAAGCCCATTTGTTTGAGACAAGGCACGCCGCAAGGCCCACAAGCGCCATCCCGATGACGGAAGTCGAAATCTGAAATGTGGCGATCAGGGGACCTGCAAAAGGACAGGGTAGGGGAAACAGAGGTGACCCCAGTAGGAGAACCGTGTCCACACGCAGGAAACACAGCGCAGGAGGAAGAAAGAACATAAGGTGACTTGAAGGGGAATAAAAAAAGGGAATCGCGCAGTGTCCGAGGCAAGAAGGAAACCCACAAATGCAATAGACTTAAGAGAAAAAAATCCAAAAAAAGGAGGATGGGAGGGAGAGAGGGGAGGTCAGCGCGGAAACATTCGACAATGTCCATGTGGTGGGGTCCTTCGGGAAAACCGGGGGATAACACGCCGTTAAATAAGAGGGCAGGGACATTGTAGGAGCGAGGCTCACAAGCAATCCTCAGGCAGTTCCGCTCGCGGACGAAAGGACGAGGGAATCGGAAAGATTGAAAAAGGCGAAGAAAAAATGGTTTGGGAGATAATGCCGCCGAGAAAGGGGGGCAGACCGTCTCCTTCACAGGGAAAAGGGCCTTGAAAGCCAAAATGAGAAGAAGAAAGGGGCACAGGAAGAACGCCGGGACGACAGCGAATGAGTGCGGTGCGAGCGTCGTGGGGGGAGGGGTGGGAGAAACTTAGAACGGGGAGCCAGGAAAAGAGAAGGATGCATGCTATCCTAGAAACGACCGGGAGGGCACGGGAGGACGGTGGGGGGCCCGGAAAGGGAATTCAAAAAAAGAACCATCTTAGCCAAGACGGTAAGCACCTTTGGCTCACCTGCTAGAAAAAAAGCACGGAAACTTTGGGAGGGGAGATCTCGTAAGAGAGAGCGATGGAGGGAGCTCCATCAATACACTGGCTGTCCCTGAAGGCCCTGCAGAAGTTTCCAAAGAAGAAAAGGCGAAGAAAGGTGAGCTTGGGGCGACACCTAATATTAGTAAGGGAAAAGGAAAGAACACTTCTAACTATTCGCCGCGGGAAATGTGTATAACGAAGGGGGAGGGGAGAAGGGGCAGAAAGAACCTACTTTCGACGGGCGCAAAAAATAAAAAAAGCTGGTAGTGCCAAAAACAGTGTGAACCGTTCAAGGACCGACTTCTTGAGGAAGGAAGGGGGAAAAGGCGGGAACGCAGCCTCCTTACCGGTGGGAACGGGTCCTGACGTTATAGAATCGCGGTCAATGGAAGGGGAAGGGGGGGGTAAAAAGGACCGAGAAAATTCGCGCAGCGACGGAGAAGGAGAGGAGCACGCAAGACAGCGCGCAAGGACACTGAAGAAACCTTCATGCAACTCTCGAGTTGGCCACGAGTCGGAGAAGACAAGGAAGGGTCGGGAGAATTTTGTACCGTAGGTCGTAATCGCCGTCAGCGACGCTTCAAAAAGGCCCAGGGCAACGTGGACTGAAGAATAAACAAACGCCGAGGAAAGTCGTAGAAAACGCTGAAGTCTCAGGAGGAAAAGGATTGGGAGCAAGCCTGAGGATCTCACACACAAGGGGAAAAAGAGAGAGCATAAAAAGACTGGAACTTCCCAGCGATGCGGCGAGATACGGCCTTTGTTGGAAGAAAACAAAACCAGAAGCTGGAAAGAAATCACGAGTTCAGTGCACTGGAACTCAGCGACGCTGCGGCGTCAATACCGAAACGGCAAAGCTCCTTCTTAACAAAGGGTCCTTGGACTTGGTCAAGAAGACGATAAAAAATAGAAGATTGGAAGGCTGAAAAAGAACGGTGGAGAGGGGGCAATGCAAGCGAAAGGGAAGAGCATATCCTCTCGACACCACAGAAGGCGTGCCAGATCGTGTAGTCTAGAGGGAGGGGAGGGAATGGAAAACCCAAAATGTAAAGTAAAAAATGGGTAAACCGCGATAAGCCCGAGTAAAAGGGGACCTTAGGTCATCTGAAGAAAAGCCCAGGACGAAAAGAGAGGGACACAGGGAAACGGGGCTTGCACAGGTTGAAAAGAGTGGCCACTACATTACAAGTTTTTTGAAACTCAGGAGACGTAGGAAATCTTAAGGAAACAAGAAGGGGTATAGTGAATGGAAGACTAGGCAGAAGTCCCAAGGGAGGGTGCGTGCAGGGGGAATATGATTCTAGAAGAGATACACGCCAAAAGTGCTCGTCCAGGAAAGTTCTTACACACCCTTTTTTTCCGGGGAGTGGACATGCAAAAGCAGGGAAACTGAGAGCGTCGCTACATCCAGGAGGTAGACGCTCTACAATTGGCACACGTCAGCGAGATCTAGAAAGGGATCTATTAGGAAAAAAAAAGTGAGGGGACTCAAGAGTTTTCAAAGGAAGATTCCGCTAAAGAGATACGGACCTTTCTTAAACCCCGGGTAAAGACAAAAAAAAGATCAACAGGAGCGAAGGTGCATCATTGCAGATTCATATTCAATACAGAGGCGCGCCTAAGCAAAAAAAGGGAAGCTTTTATATTGAAAAGGAAACGACCCAAGGGAAAGAATAAACCTCCACAATTCTGTCGTCCCGGGAAAGGCGCAGGGAAAAGACATGACTGGTCTACCCATTTTGGGAAGAAAAAGCCAACCGGGCAAAGTAAGGGAAGGACAAAAAGGGAAAAAAAACGTCTGTCAATCATCGTAGGGAGAAAACCACCTAGGTGTCCACGTCCGTGCTCACGTTAGAGGGTGGAAATCTGGAACAGTTTCCCGAAAAGAGTAACGCGCATAAGGGCGCCGCCAGCCACTACATTGGGAACTGACTTCAAAAGGGGGAGGGTTGGATAATGTGAATTGGGAAGAAGGAAAAGGACGCAAAAAAAGCCCTTGGCGAGGACTGGGGTCAACGGAGCTGTCCAACTGCTAGACACAACAGCGTAGGATGATTAAAGAAGATGGGAAGCGCTCGCACAAGGGTGTAAACACACCTGCGCAGGATGACCCACGCCGTAATAAGAAGGAAGCTGCACTCAAAGTCCCAATGGGCGAAGGCTGCGAACAAAAGCTTTCACTTGAAATAGATGAAGAAAGGAAACCTTGGCAGAAAGGATCCTTGGCATGGTTGGCGCATATTCCCGCGCGCAACTTGAAAAGACAGGCCAAATTGGATTGGCGGGCGGGGGAAAAAATGGTCAGAAAATGCCGAAACGGCACCGGACAAAAGCTAGCAACGTGCTTTCGGTGCACTCGTCCGTTGCGTGGAAAAAGGGGAGATAAAAAGAGAAAAATCGGGGAGGCTCACCAAGAGCAAGAAGCCTCCCACGCAGGAGAAGGCACGGGGGTCTTCGTGGGGTTTGCCCACTGACCCCCGGAAAGATCGACGGGGCCAGGGAAAAAAGGGTAAAATATTGCCACAAAAGCGACCTAATCTCCAAACAAGAATCGGGTCCGGGGATGCTTGGAATCTCTAGCTGGAGAGGTCGCGACGAGAGGGGAGAAATCAAAGAAAGGGCGCGGACCGAGGAAGTCAACGATGCCCAAGAGTGTGAGACGGGAAAGGACGACAAAGTTGGGGGAGGTGTGAAAACCGAATAACGGGGCGTCAAAGTGCAAGATACATAACTTCGAGTGACGAGGAAACCCGCGGAGCTTCAAGATAAGGGGCCAGGGGAAATAAAAAAATTTTGAAGGAAGAAACGTGATAGCCTCCGCATAAAAAAGCGGGGTGGAGTCACAAACCATAGAAAAAAAGGGACGTCTGCTTTGGAACTTGTTCGTGTATCTCCAGGTAACCGAAAAATTTAAGTCCTCATCGAGGGCTTGACTGGTGGAGAAAAATTACCAACGGGAAATTACTAATCGCCCTTGTTACTACGCAACGGGCAGACGGAAGGAGGGGGAATAGCTCTCACATGCAAAGCAAAAGGGGGCATTGCAACTGAGCGATTGCAGTCAGACCTGAACTACAATGGGGGCTCAAGGCACAGGAGTTAGGAGAGGGAATTAAAAGAAATAGGTCTGATCGCAGCTCGGGTCCCTCAGGGGAACGCTGTGACTTACTAAATTCACCCCTAAAAGCGGTCCGCTAGGAGAGCCGGAATAAAGAAGGGAAGACGGACCACGCGACACAAAGGTGGGGAACGT
>Ga0179593_1707698_pt1 | contig 13918 bp, 18 predicted proteins | sample CZODoug2_1_08_16_FD_185931 | JGI IMG/M metagenome (GOLD analysis project Ga0179593, IMG submission 185931) | Vadose zone soil fungal communities from Angelo Coast Range Reserve, California, USA - CZODoug2_1_08_16fungal (PacBio error correction) | ecosystem: Environmental > Terrestrial > Soil >...
AGAAAGCGTCTTGATCATAAAAGAAAAGGACGGGGTCAAAAGGGTTAAAGCATCTGTCCCCGGAAGGCCAAAAAAGACGGCAATATCAAAAGCAAATATTATGGGGGGAAGGAACAAAAACCCTAAAGCCCCGGGAGGTCAATACCAGGAGGGAAACCCTTCTATTGTTCAATCAGGCGGCCAAAGTCAAAACAGAAAGGGCCTGTCCTGAACAAGCAGGAGCCCAAAATCTGGAAGAAAGCAAGGCCAAGAGGGGAATCGCTTTAAAAAAGTAACAAGTCCTCCGATCTTCCCCAAGGGGGTGCGCGAAGGGAAAACCGGCAAAGGATAAAACGGGCGCCTTGATGGGGGAGGGGAGAAAAGAGTGGTCACTGGAAAAAAAAAAAACGGGTGGCCGGGATGGGCGACAACGAAAAAAAGAAAACGACCAAGGGGTCTTTTGAAAAAACCAGTTCGCGATCTTCGGAAAAGAAGCTCAAAAATACCACACAAAAAAAACTGTCCGTAGTTTTGATGGGAAACGGGGAAGCGGTGCGGGAGGGAAGGGGGGGGGGCTCCGACATCAGGGGAAAGGGGAAAAGATCCGTACCCCAAAGAGGGGGGGCTGGTGCGAGCAGAAACACCGGTTTCTAGAAAAAGCGGGGGTGATTTGTCCAGGAAAGGCCCTGCAGGGCTTCGAGGGGGGGGGAGTGCCTGGAAGAAAAATTCTCCCTGCACCAAAAGGAGGGGCTGTCTGTCAAAAGCGGTTCAAAAATTGGTTGTAAAGCGTTCATCAATCCCGGAGGGTGGCGCCACCGTGAGAAAAACTGTTAAAAAAAAAAGAGCATCGGCCTTGAAAAAAAAAGAAAATAGGACAGGGAAAAAAAACACAAGGCAAGGGCTCTGCGAAAAAGGACACGAGTGGGTTTGGGGGGGGGGGCCCCCCCAGAACCTTTCGCCGGAATCACGGGCAAGGGAAGTCTCCGCCGAAAGAAGAACAGGAGTAAAAGAAAAAGAGTCTTGAGTCCGGCGCGCACCCGTTCATCAAACTGTCTTCTGGAAAGGGCGTGCGAAGGGACGAACATTACCCTCGCAAAAAAAAAAGGAAAGGGGGGGGACAAACAATTTGGGGGCAGAAGGTAGAAAAAAGACTACGTAAGCAGGAGGGCAAAAGGACCAAGCAGCGAGCCTCAAGAAAAAAAAAAATCGCGCAACCTGAAAGTGTTTTTTTTTTGCTGTCATGAAAAAAGGGCGGGAGTAAGGACGGATGTTGGAAACACGTCGTCCGGGAAGGGGAGGGGGGCGGCGGAATAATCAAAGCGGCCTTGGAAGAAGGTCACTTTTCAGGAAGGAATGAGGGAAAAGCCGAAAGCTCCAAGGCCCTTGGAAGGAAAACGGCGGCTCAAAAGAAAAAACGGAAAGGGGAAAGTTGTCTGCGTCCGAAAAGACGGGCGGGGAGCCGATTTTCCGGACATTTTTAGAGAACGCCAAACGAGCCCCTGTAAAAAGAAGAAAAAAAACAACCCTCAAGCCAAAAAAGAACACAATCCCTCCGAGCCATCAAAAAAAGAGGGTGGAAACCAAGGGATCCTAGCAGAACAAACCACCGGAGGCGAGAAGACGATCCTTGAGTGTTGAAAAAAGGGAAAAAGGGATCTTGATGCCTCGAGGGGGGGGGGTTTCGATGGAGGAAGGTTGGGTGGCTAAGTTGAAACCCTTCTGTTGGGGGGGGGGGGGGGGGGCGTCCGGACCAAGGAAAAAAATCGGGATTAAAAGCGGGATCTTCTCCCATCCGGGGGGGGAAAAAGTTGGGAAACAGGAAGACCGGAACCGCCAACTGCACCGACGCAAAGGCTTTTTGGGGGGGGTGATCAAAAACGGTTCGAAAAAGGAGGACGGCTGAATTCAATTCCCTCAAAAAGGAGAATCCGTCAAAGTGACCGGGAAAAATCTAAAGCCAAAAAAGGGGGGAAAGGGATAAACGCCCACACCCGCCTCCAAAAAATCCTACGGAAAAAAATGGCTAAAAATCGGCAGGGGAAAAAATGGGGAGACTTGACGACCGGGAAAAAAAAAAAAAAAAAACACTCGAAACGGTTGCGCTGAAAAAACGTGGGCAAAGCTCGGGAAGAAACGTGTTGCGAAAAAGGAAGAGAGACAGACGGACTGGCCGGGGGGATAAAACCGCTGCCAAAGGTTCATAAGGGGTCTACGCGGGGGAAAGGGTACTCGGCGCACGAGGAGTGAGTGCGAGTGCCGGGCGGAAAAAGGGAACTTCCAAAATGACAAATTCCAAGATCTGACTACGGGCGGGAAAGCCTTCGGGCAAAAACCTCGCAGTCCTCCGGGAGTCCTGCCGAAACGCCCCCCGAAAAAACTCTAATAAAAGGTGAAGAGTTCAGGTCCGAGAAGGAGCGCGCGCCAAAGCGCCCACCCCTTGCGAAAAGGTGGTGATCATGGAAGAGAGGGGCAGCCGACCAGGGGGGGCCGCCCGCAAAGGTGGAAAAAAAACAAAAAAAAACGCGTCCGGATCGGGGAGCCGAAATTTGGAAACCAAGGAAAGAGTGGAAATCTTCCCGGAAAAAAAAAGGAGATGCAAAAAGGCGGAAAGGGAATTCCAAAAAAAAAGGGGACACCTCCAGAAATCGACAAGGAAAGAAGGGTCCCGCAACGGAGAAAAAGGGCAAATCCAGGACTTGCGGGGCAAGGGATGTCCGGCGCGAAAAAGACATAAAATACAAAACTCAAGGGGTAACGGGGGGGACCTTTATGGGAGGGAAAGGAACGGCCCAATGAAAAAAAGTCCCGTAGAAGAATCACCAACCCCACTAAAAAAAAAAGACAGGTGGGAAACTATGTCCTGGCAGAAACTGAGGACACAGAAAAGAAAATCCAAGGGGCGCAGCCACACCGTTCTTACAGAGAGGAGGGAGCCAAAAAAATGCAGGTCGCAAAGCCACCGGATAAAAAGATTGGGTGACCTCGGGGGAGTAAGGGCACAAGCCGCCCGCGAAGAGGGTGGGGGGAGGGAAAAAGTTCGCAAAAACAAGAGGATAAGGGGGGGTATTTTCAAAAAAAAGCGATTTAACCAAAGCGATTTTGGGCTCTTGGAAAGGGAAAAATGAAGGCGATGGGGGGGAGCGGAAGGGGTAAAGGCCCAGGCAGGGCAGGTTGGAGCTGGTAATCAGGGGATCCCGGTGAACATACTAACGGGTTCAAAAGGATTTACAATCGCGGAAAACACGATGGAGAAGGGGGTTTCAGGGAAAACAAATCATATAGATAAGAGGCATAGGGCCCAGGGAATTTCAGGGACAATGCAAACCAAGAAAAAGAAAAATCCGGGTTCCAGTTCGAAAAGCAAGCGCTTGATGCAGTATGTTTGGGAACGCTCCACGCGGAAAAGAAAGGGGGGGCGCTGGAGGGGGAAGGCCAGGGGGACCCTGCCTCACAACAAGGGGATGTTGAGAAAACCTGGGGGGGGGGGGGGGGAAAAAAACACGCCCCATAAAGGCACTCGGGAGGGGGGGGGGAGGTATTGACAGGAGCGAAGGAAAAAATCAGGCAAAAGGGATTGACCCGGGTCGAGTTGAGGAGAAAAAAGATCGGGGGGACCCACATTGGAAATACTAAGGAAGGGGACAGGCAATATGAATCGGGGGCAGTAAAACCTGAAGGGGTTCCCCCCCCCAAAACAATAGCCGGCGAACCTTGTGCCCAAGGGCAGATGGGCATTCCCGGGGCGTTTCAGATCAAAATCTGTATAGAAACATCAAAAAGAACTTAGGCCTTAACTGTATCGGCAGAAAGGTGTCAAAAAAAAGGCAATGAAAAAAAAACGTCACGCAAAAACGAAAAATAGGTAAAGAACCAACGCCCAGTAAGGGGGGCACTCAACCCAGGCTTGGTGGGGGCTATAGGGGGGGGGAGTGGGGGGAAAGGAGTACCTGAGGAAAGGGTCAACGGGCAAAAAGGGAAACAAACAACCACCAGCAAAAAAAAAACCCCCTAGGGAACTACTTGGTAAAAAAAGGGGACAAAAAACGCAGCTCTAAGAAAAAGACAGTAAAAAAAAAAAAAAAATCTATGTGATCGTCTGAAAGGGAACCCTATCCCATAAAAAAAAAACAAAACCGTAGCGGGGGGAAAATGTTTCCTATGAACTGGAAAGGCCAACAGCAGTCCCTCAAATTTCGCTGTCAGAAAGAACCGGGTACCGAAAGGAAAAAACCTTGGCGTATGGAAGGAGCGGAGGTGAAGCCGAAAGATGCTTTGGGAAAAGGCCGGGAGACATAGAAAGGGAAGACTGTTGTCGTGAAAGCTGGGGGTGGGAAAAACATAAGGTGGGATAATGCCGGGAACGGCGGGGAAATTGGAAAGCCCAAGGGAAACGTAGGGGCCCGAGGAAGAAAAGGGCCGAGTAACGGGGAAAGGAAAAATCCATGGGAGGGGGGGCGGGTCATTCGGAACCAAAGGTAAGGCGAAGCCGCCGAAGGTAAGAAAGGCAGCGCCGAAGGGTGTCGTAGTCGGCGAAAACACGCGCCCCAATGGAGTAAGTCCTCTGGGAAAAACCGACAACATCACGCCGGAAAAAGATCATCTAGTGCGCATCATTCCCTCCAAGGCTTTTTCTGGGGGGGGGTGTTTCTGCACGTCCTCCAAGGAAGCTCCGTCAAAGCCAAGGGATGGAATGACAACAACTGGAAGGGGGAAAATATTTCTTGAGTGAGACCCCGGCAAGGGGCCTAAGGGGTAGGCAGGGGGTCTTCCCGGGAAAAAAGGGGGGCAAGAAACTCTGTGAGGTGGGGGGGGGGGACAGCGCGTTCTGAAAAGAAAGGGCGAAATGAAAACATTCCCAAGGAAACTGTGGGGGGGCATGGGAAACGTTACAAAGCACCGAAGTAAAGTGGTTTTCGAAGGAAACCGCTGTAGAGGGGGTAAATCAAAAAAAAAGGGAAGGGGGAAGGAATACAAGACCAGAAAGAGCCACGCGATTTGGGGGGAAAAAAAAAAACATATTTGTGTGAACGTAGTAGGGGGTGATCAAACAACAACAAAGGAGGAGTGAAAAGAGAGACCGCCGGCCACAGTCGACGGAGGCAAAATCCTTCTTTGGAGGGGGTCGGGGTATAATTCCGAGGGGGAATGTAATTTAACAAAAAACCAGCGGAATACTTGCAAAAACCTTTAACGGGTTCATTCGTTTGGTCAAGACCATGACAGTCCGTGTTGAATTTCGAAATGGTGGGCAGCACCCCATCAAAGGAGTGGGGGATCTAGAAAGTACCTACGACATCCTCGAAAAAGATGCGGAAGACCCAAGGGAAAACCAAGAATCCTTTCAAGACGTTTGTCCCTGCAGTGCACGGGGGGAGAGGAATGGCAAAGGCCGGTTGCGCAAGGGACAAATCAAGAAGCAGGCCTTAATCTAGGAAATCCTTCTGGAGGGTCAAATGGGGGCGCCCGGAACCTTTTGGTGAGAACCACAGCGTTCCTTTCAAGGAAAAACTACGAAACTCTCTCAGGTTCTGCCGGCGCTAAAAAAGAAAACGAATTAATTCAGTACAAGGGGGCGCTGCCCAAGGAAACCCCCCGGGGGGAAAAAAAAGTGGACCGGGAAAAGTTCCGTGGAAAGAAATTCTGAAAAGCCCTATCTTAGGCAAAAAAGAGAGTCCTCCTGAAAAGAAGAACTTGAAGGCGCAAAGAAAGGGCGCCTCATTGACGGCTCAAAAAAACCAGATCCTTGGATGGCTGGTCGGTACGATCGGGGAAAAAGTCCAGGAGGGGCCCGATCGGGGAGGACCTTTTGGCAAAACAGCACAGCGAGGGGGGGGGGCCTCGAAATCTGGAACAGTCAAAGACACGACTAGGAAAGGGGGTCTAATTTGTTCTGCCGCCGAAAGGAGAGCTGAAGAAGATCTGTCCATCTGCTTTTGCTTTGGGGTGTTGTAAAGGGAAAAGACGCCTCGAGGTACTCCGAAAAAAAAAAACATAGTCGTTTCCCCAACCCACAGGTGACGAAAACAGGAGAAAGGCTGGGGGCCGACAAAAATGCGTTCCGATGGTCCATTGCGGAGAAGTCTCCGATACAAGAAGAAAGTTGCGAAAAAAGGTTGGGGGAATCGTATACCGCAAAACTGCCCTGGCAGGAACACACCTTAGGGGAAACATGATCAGCTGCGTGTCAGCTCAAAATTGTTTGGAAAAAGAAAGGGGTCATCACGCGGCAATCCCGGAAAAAGGATCGAGTCCTGGGGGGACTGCCTCCAGAAGGAGGGTAAAGCATTAAAAATTCATCGCGCGCCTCGCGGGGGGGTACACTTACTCAAACGGATGCGGTGGAAAACCATATGGTTGAAGAAGGGGCGCCAGCATGAGAAAGCGCCAGCCGCGCAGGCAGCGGAGGGGGTGAAACCACCTGAGAAAAAAAAAGCGCTTTAATCAGAAAAAAGGGGGAACTCGAGGGATTTTTTCACTGGTGATCTTCCCCTGACATTCACAATCCGTACAGCGAGAAAAAATCCGAAAACCCGAAAAGCAATCCGTTTCACGGACCGACCGGGGCGACACAAAGTATCTGTGAAGGCTGCCGCCTGACCATCAAAAAAACACGCCACGGCCTGCAACAGCAGCAGGCAAAGGCAAAAGATCTCTGGGAGCTGGCAAACGCCAAAAAAGAAAGCTTTGAAATACCGGGATCCGATCATCTAAAATGGTTTTTGCCCGACACGCAACAGCGTTCGGGGGAGGGGAAATACCTATACCTGTTAAAAAAGGGGGGAACGACGCCTAAAAAGGGGACTGGTTGTGCGACAAGGACCAGGACTCGACAAAAGGAAGCCCCTTGGATCTTGCCTCAACTTTCGCCGACAGAAAACCTGCCAAGGGGGGGGGGGGGGATTCGCGAAAAGGGAACACCGAGGATTGCAGAAAAGAATTTCCCTGAAGGAAAAAAAAAAACCCGAGGGGGGGGGGAGACTGGTGCCGACGGGAAAAAAAGGACAGACCGTGCGGGGGAAGAGTTGTCAGGACCAGCTTGAAGGAAAAATGTGGCTTTTCCGCAAGGCCGGGCCTGGGAGGAGGGCTCTCCGACGAAGGGGCAAAAGATCGAGGTGGCCTGCGGAAAAAATGTGAGGGGGTACAAAGGGCGGCATCCATCCTGATGAAGGCAACCGTGCGAGGATCTGCTGTTGCGGAAAGATCTCATGGAAGAAACAACGTAAACAAAAGGGGCGCGACCAAAAAAAAGCAGTGGGTTTGATAATGAACCAACAACCGCGAAAAAACCGCGCCGAAAAGAAAAAAGGCCTGCCTGCGAAAAAAAAGAAAGAGCAACTGGCGAAAAAACGCATGTGGGTGGTCCTTCGAGGAAAAAGAAAAACGGCATACCGCCCTCGTCCATGGAGAAAAGAGCGTGCGCAGGGGAACATACGCATCCTCCGACTGGCAAGGTATGGCGCCGGAAAGGGGAGGGGAAAGGGCCTCCATCAAAAGCGGGAAGAAAAAAAAAAAAAAACGTCGCGCCCAACCTGGTGGAGGGGGGGGTGTAAAGAGCCTGGGCGGGGGAAAAAAAACACGCCCGAAATTGGAATGCAAGTCGTCAAAAAAACCCGTGCCCGGTGGAGCAGAGATCGCGGCAAGGGGCGCGTCATGAAAGGAAAAAGGGGGGGAAGGGGGGAAACTTCGGTCATGAATAACCCAATGGATCCCGCCAAAAGGGTTTTTTCGACCGGCGGAAAAAAACCCGCCGTGGGAAGAAAGCCGGCCTGCGCAGACTGGGAAAAAAGGCTACGAAGAGCCGATTCCATGTGGAAGCCCATTTGAGGGGGAAAAAAGGGAACGACGCCAAACGAAGCCAGGAAACAAAAAAAAGCCGAACGAAGAAGACTCGAGCATCAAATCCAAGGGGGGGGGTTTTTTTGTTTGTTGAAAAAAGGGGTGCGAACACCGATACGAACAACAACGGGAAGGGGGAGGGATTCCTTGAGTTTTGGGAAACACAAGGTCTTCCGGAAGAACGATGGATTTTGGGTGGGGAAGGGGAAAAATGGCGTTCGGCCTGGGGAGGGTGCCAAAAAAAAAAAGGACAGGAAAGTTTGCGTCAGGGAAAAAGGAGGGGAAAGGGAAAAAAAAAAACCTCGATGGAAAAATAGGGAAATCGGACAGGTAAGGACTCCCATAAAAAAATGCCTGCCAAGAGCCCGCCCGGCGGAAAGCACGGGGGACCAGCAGGGGAAAAAAAAGGCCTTGGGGGGGAGGCAAGGCCGGCCTGAATCATTACAAAGAGGATAGAGGGTCTTGCGCTAACCGACACCCCGAAAAAATAAACATCGCCCGGGAAAATGGACAACTGGGGGGAAAAAGGTTCCCAGGGGGAGGAAAAAAAAGGGGGGGACTGAAAAAAAACCAAAAAAAAAAAAAGAGTCGCCGGTTGCAGAACCAACGCCGAAAAAGGGGGGGGGGGCTTGGCACAAATTAGAGGTGGATGGAAGAGTTGGCGTAGCTCTCAGGGTAACCGCTTGCCAAAAGAAGGTGGCGGTAGGGGGGGCGGCTCAAAAGAGATCAAATGCCATACGGAAAGTTAAAGCGCCCCGGCCCCAAAATCGAAGAAAGGGGGGACGTTGGGGGCGATCAGGGCCAGCACAGCCGTGGAATGGACATGTAGCTGACAGGGGGGGACGGGGGGGACGAGGGAGGGACGATCAAACCACTTGGAAGAAAAGAAGGAGCTGCACCATACAAAGGTGCCTTTGACATGAGAGAGGGCGGGGGGGAGAGCCTAAATGAGACTTTGCACGAACGGTTGGAAAAGGAAATGGATGGCCGAATCAGCAACGGAAAAGCGTGGGGGGGGCAATCGGTCCCAAAAGTGTTGCTAGCGGAGAGGAAAACTCCTCCGAACGGGACAGTGCACCGGACCCTTGTGGCAGTGAAAAAATCAACCGGTTTCCTGGACCAATCTCATAAAAACACTCCTCGGGGGGGATCTAGGAGGAAAAAAAGGATTGAGGTCTTCGAAAAACGAAATCGCCCTTAGAGCGTAATGAAAACAAGCCGGCATGGCGGGATTTAGGAGGCTGAGCTGAAAAAAAAGGAGCACCCGATAACCTGGGGGGGGGGGGGGAAAAAAGCAAAGGGAGTGTGAGACAGGTCCCACCCGTAAGGACAGGCCTGATGGAGAAAAGGTCTCAGTATCAGAAAACAACCGGCCTGGAGGTGGAATCAGGGAAGCAAACCAGGGGGAAGAATGATCGCGTCTTGGTGGGAACAAACAAGGGACCGTGTGTGGGGCGCCCGGGGGGCTCGTTGTGGGGAGAAAAAGGCCACAAGACGGCTTGGGGGGGAAAAAGGGCCTGTTGAGTTAGTTTGGATCCATTGAGCCTTGAGGGAAAAACTGGTCACCCAGAGGGAGGAACGATACGGCCTTTCGCGGGGGGGGGCAAACCAAAGTATCAAGGCCGAAATGGAGGGGTTCAGGGAAAGGAAAAAAGCTCGACAAAGTATTTCCCTTCCTGATGATAGAAGGTGAATTTTGTGGTAGAAAGGGGGGAGGGAAGCTCACAAGAGTCAGCGGAAAAACGCTGAGGGAAGAAAGGCAAGGGCACTGCGTTCGAAAAAAGGATGGTTCACCGGAAGGCACTCGAAAGGGGAAAGGTAGTGACCGCTCCGAGGCAATACCGGTTTATCACAGGTAAGAAGAAACCGAAGGTCCCAGAAATCCTTATCCAGGGCACCTGAAATAATTCCTTGAAATACAAAAAAACGTGCTTTATCTAATAGAAAGGAAAGTGACAGTGGAATGCATGGGAAAAAATATCTTATATTGTGAAAAAGAAAAACAATCAGTATCGGGAGGGGGGAAACCGGAATCTTTTCGGGTACCAGTCAAAAAAAAACTCATATGTGACGACCAGAGAAAACCCCATGGTCGTCCAAAAAAAGGCACGGTGGGGTTGAAAACGAAAGATTTGTGAGGCATTCCCGAGGACCGGGGAAAGAACTAACAAGCCAACGAGAGGAGAAAAGCCGATGACAGAGAGTACAGGGTGGGGCGGGCAGAAAAAAAAAAATCCCCCCCAAGAAGGGGTGATCGTCCCGGGAAAATATCTCAGAGAAACCCGATCTGGGGGGAATGGGGGACAGGGGTCCAACAGCCTCGAAAAAACATCCGTCCCCTCCAATTGGGGGGGGATTGAGGGGAAGAATCCGTTACAATAAAAAGAAATCAGGGAAGCTGGCGGAGGAGGGAAAATTGGAAATGAGCAGCAAAAGGGGGGGGGAGTCGAAGGGAGTTTTGGGAAGGCAAGAAAGGAAGACGCTGGGATACAAAGGGACTAAGCGGACCCCTGCAGGAAGAAAAAAAAGAAGGTGTCGTCCCCGGGGGACGCAGCTCCAGGAAAGGTAAAAGGAAAAAGTGGGTCAAGGACGCCGAGTTGAGAGAGTTTCGGGGGGGTAGTCGTCGGAAAGGAAAAAACTTCTGGGGGGGGAAAAACACCCAGGGAAAAAACGCTGTCGTGGGAGAGGGACATCCTTTGACAAGAGAAAATGCCTAAGAGGGAAAAGATCAGCGCAGCCAATCGCGTCTTGGGTGGTACAGTGTTGAGAAATGGCCGCCACGGGGGACAAAGAAACCGCAAGGGCGAAAAATGGCCAGAAAAACGCAATGAAAAGGGAGTGGAAAAAATTCTTCTGGGGGGGGCAGGGTCAAGTCCCGAGAGGAGAAAAAATTGTCCAAAAGGGGGGGGAGGGAAGAATGATGTTGTGGGAAAGCCACAAGATTCCGGCGGCGAAAAGAAAACACTGACTGAAAAAAATAAAAAATCATAAAAACATTGGGGGACAGGGGGGAACCTTAAAAGTTGGGGGTGTAGGATGTATGCAGTTGAGCTGGTTTGAAAAAAAAAAAAGAAGGCTGAATATACAAGGACAATCAGGGGAAAAAAAAAACGAAACGCGGAAGGGTTCTTTCGAGAGTTAAAATCGAAGAAACCAACAAACACAGGGAAGGAGGATGAAAATAGGAGAGAAAGCCTTCCCATTGAGAAGTGGACCAAATCCGCGTTGACAGGGTGAAACCTGTATATTCCCAAAAAAGTTATTTAAACAAAGAAAAGGAGAACGGGGGGAGGGAAGGTTCAGGGAAGGGGGGGTTCAAAGTTGGGGGGATCAAAATCATTCCGGGTTCCCCATTTCGAAAAGCTCGAGAGGTCGGTACAAGTACCCCCAATCAAAATGGAAAAGATCCTTAAGGGACATACCTCCAAAAAAGAGACGGAAAGACGGAGAAATGCCCAAATAATCTGGGAAAAAAGACATGTAGTTTTCTGAAAAAAACATTCCGTGTGGCGGAGGGAGGGGGGGCGGCATCACGGGGAGGGTCCAAAAATACAAGAAAAAAAAAGAGCATCGCTGATCTGTAGAAGCTTTCTGCACGGGGGCGGGGCACAAAGACTTTGGAAAACCCGCATGTCGGGAAGAGAACAAAGGGGATTAAGGGGAAACAGAGGACGACCCTACGAAACTCTCCGCGAGGGTGAGCGAAAAATTGCCCTGCCGGAAAAGAGTCTCTAGGAGCAGAGGGAAAATAAGGGCAGACCGGGTTCAAAGGAAGGGACACCGGCCGAAGGAGAGAATATAAAAACGCGTCGTCTCAATAAAAATTTTAAACGGCGCAAAAAGTAAAAGTTGAGGGGGAACTCTCAAAGACCGAACAGATCCTTGGAAAAAGGGGGGGAATTGAGGAAGCGAAATGGAAAGCGACGATGGTCCGATAGGGAGGGGGGGGGGGGAAAAAGGGGGACTCTGAAGACGCTAATCTGGGAATAAAAAGGACAGACAAAAAAACTACGATCAACCGGCTATTTTTCTGCCGCCAAAAGAGGGCGACTCTTCCTGTCCGAAAAGGTTGTAGACAGAGTGGTTGGGGGGTTAGTAGAACGCCTCCGAGTAGAAAAGAGTTCCGCCGGTTTTTTGGAAAAAAAAAAAAAAAAAGAAGGGGTGGAAAGTTTTGGGGAGAGGGGGGGAACGGTAGTGGTAGGCGTGAACAGGAAATCACAAGGCGAAGACAAATACTCCTAAGGGGGGTACAAATATACTATAAAAACAGGAAAACGGGGGCCTGCAGGACAGTCTTCCAGAGAAAAGAGGAAAGACGGCCAGGTTTTTGGGGGGAAAACCGAAGTAATCAAGCGGAAGAAGTACGTCGTAGAGGGGAGAGAGGTACAAATAACATTCTAAAGGGGGGGGATTATCAATGAATTTCAGAATCTCTGGGGGGGATACAACGGCGGAGGGAGCGGTAACCAGGAAAAAAGGTGTCCCATCGGTTCGCAAGATTTCCAAAAAGCGCCGACAGCGTTTTTAGAAGGCGACCACCGGAAAAGGACGAACGGGGAAAAGGAGGGGGACAGATGTCGCGGAAAGGTGGCCATCTGTCAACTTGGCACAATATCATGCCTACGATGACAGATGATTGGAAAAAAAACAAACGAAAAGGCCCCGTAAGGGAATGTGCAGACCTACTGGGGAGAAACCTCCTCATCTGTTCACAAGGGGCAGGCCAGGAAGGGCCCAACCTCCCAAAGGAAGGGGGACCGTCTTACAACAAAACAAGGACAAAAAAAAAGAGCTCGGGGACACAGCGCCCAATCGAGGAGAGTTGGAAAAGAAAGTCCTCCGAATAATCTGAAAAAATGGGGGTTTGGAGGTCACGAAAGGCCAGGCTCAGCGGAAGTTGCTGGCTGAGAAGGGGGTCACTGGGGAAATAGCCGACGGGTGATGGGGGTTTGCGACAACCGAAAAAACACTCGACCAATTGTGGGTTCCCCTCAAGGTTGTCTTGAAAAGAGAGACGAAGCAGGAAACCAATAAAAGGGGAGGTTTGATTCGCAAGAAGGGAGGGGCGGCTTTGGGGGGGGGGGGCCGGGACGCCTACAGCAAGGGCTTGAAGAAATGAAAAGGAGGGGAAGAAAAGCTGGATAAAAATAAAAAAAAAAAAAAAAAAAAATGAATTCTCTAAGGAAAACACAAGGGGGGGGACTAATAAAAAAAAAAACCACATAGGAAAAACCCTGCCCCAAGAGCGGGGGGGTTCGCGCTGGAAGGGGGGGAAGATCCGGGCCCTTCCAGTAGAGGGGGGGAAAGGGAACGATTCCCAATGGGTACAAAGGGAGCTCAGAAAAAAGATTTGGCGAAAGGGGGGGGCGCGGCTTCCAAAAGGAAAAGAACCGCCCCGGAAAATGAAAAGGGCTCAATGCAAACTAACCCCCCCCCCCCCCCCCCCCCATCTTGATCGAAGAAAAGCTGAAAACCCGAAAAATTCCGCAGGGACAAGGCGGACCGGGGGACGAAAAAATCCAAACGGCTCCCCCTGGGGAAGAAGAAGCTCCAAAAAGGGGGTCCTTCTCGCAAAGAAATCGGAAAATTTCAGACCGCCCTCCCGACTTGGCCCGTCCGAACAAGGGGAAAAAAAATACTCGACCTTTGGAAAGGAAAGGAAAGGGCCAGAGAAAAACGGCTCCATCAGCGAAAGAGAAAGACCACTTCCGCGCAACCTGGGGGGGAGTGTGTGGGGCAAGGAAGGCTCAAAGAAGAAAAAACCCTCCATTTTTCTCCTATGTGAAAGGGGAGGGGGGGGTGGGGGGCAAGGGGGTAATCCGCGGGCTGTTGTAAGTTCCTCTGCATTACGAGGCAGCGGGCTTCGGAAAAAAAAAAAAGGGGCAGCCGGCCCTTGGAAAGGCAGTTTTGATCAAAGACACCTAGGAAGGATGGGGGCGAGACGACGGATGGACGGAACGGCGTCGCCTATTGGGGGGGTCAATCGAAGGGTCTAGAATGGTAAGGACGCAAAGGCAACAGATGGCGGAACTCGAGCCAAAAAACCAAAGCCAAGCCAACCAATCCAGAAAGATCGAGACCCCTTGGAAAACTCAAAAGGGAG
>Ga0179593_1281477_pt1 | contig 13917 bp, 8 predicted proteins | sample CZODoug2_1_08_16_FD_185931 | JGI IMG/M metagenome (GOLD analysis project Ga0179593, IMG submission 185931) | Vadose zone soil fungal communities from Angelo Coast Range Reserve, California, USA - CZODoug2_1_08_16fungal (PacBio error correction) | ecosystem: Environmental > Terrestrial > Soil >...
GAATACGAACGACTAGCTGCCAACGAGGCAAGCTGCCGCATCTAACAGCAAACTCATTAAGGAAGAAGTCGGGAAGAAGCGGTAAAATCTCCACGCCTCACGCTCGCATGTAAACTGATAAATTCCTGTGTCGAGCTATTGAAGATAAAGAAATACTCCAAGTAGATAGGAGGGAGTAAAAGCCAGGAAGCCAGTAGAGCCGGGAGTAGAGGATAGAAAGGGCACTCATTCCTCCAGAAGAAATTCCTAAAGCTGAATGTGATACTGGGGCGTTGAAGGTGTTTTCTTAACTAGGTGAACGCTTTTTCCGATGGTTTCAGGTGGCAAAGTTGTCCGGGCCCTATGGACTGGGCGCACAGAAGCCTAAAGAAGGACGACGAGGTTTCCGCGAAATGGAGGGAGTCTCTTCGGTCAGTCCGGAAGTCTCGCCCATCGGAGAAGGCCGCAAGACGTCACAGGGTCAAAATAATCCACAATAAGCCCGGCGGGGGGGAAGGGCGGCGACAGATTTCTTAAGCAGTTCTGAGAAAAAAATTGCACAAGGCGGCAGCCGGGGAAAAGCGGAAAGCATACGCTCGGATATAGGAATGGAACAGAATCGTGATAGGGGAGGGGAGGACGTCACCAACAAAAAGGGATCGAGAAAATACCATCAGATCACTGGACCCGGTCCTACTACCAGCAATTCAGGCTCAGTCATCGTTCTCGAGGGAGGGGAAAGATCAAAGGTGATGGAAGAAAGAGAAGCCAGATCCGTTGGCTCTTCTAATGGGGGAGACTCAAAACATGACAGGCCCAGGTAGGGGAAAAAGGGTTCGAGAGCGAAAAAATTTAGGCAGACTGCACTCAATCGTGAAAAGACACTCCGTATCATCTAAGGGCGAGGGGAGCCGCGACATTCCATTCTGGGCAATGAAGGATAAGGCATAAAAAAGGAAGAAGAGCTAAATAGCTGGCAATCAAGGCCTAGTGGACAATGGGGGGAGGAATGTCGGCAATCAACCACGCGGGAGGGGATTCTCCTTGAGGGTTGTAATCTGGTCAATAGAGGAGAACCCGGGAGGGGAGGAAGGAGCATCCGCTCATCAGTAACGGGAAGAAAATGCAGGTCGAACGAGCATGATACGTAGGCGCGGCATAAAAATATCAATTACCTACTAGGAGACTCCGAACCGACTGTCTCTAAAGCCGAGAAATAATAGCATCGTATGAAAGTGGTCCCTTCGGAGATTACCATTTTCAAGCCACGACGTGATCCTCAGCTAAAAAAATGCAAAGGGTAGAAGAGCTGGGAAGAATAAAGCCGGAATCTTCGCCGGTAAAAAAGAAAACACAAAGCTCAAGAGGGAATAGGTGGAGAGAGGTAAAATGGAGCAGGGAATTCTATAGCAATCCTCCGGCTCTCAACCGAAGAAGTCAGAATCCGGAAGAAAGTCAGAAGTCCCAATCCGCAGGCCGGGTTCGGGGTTCGTCGGGAGAAGAAAGCCAAATTTGCAAGAATATCAGCTCAGATCGCTGTCGTATGAGGAAGGCTAGGGGGAATCAATCGATCTCAAAGAAAAACGAGGAACAGCAAAGGACTTCTCTCAAGGGAGAAAGCGTAGGAGAGGGTCTGTCCGTCGCCGTCGACAAAAAGAGTTAAAAATAGCCTCTCCTTCTCCGGGGAAAAAGCAGCCGCATAACGTGCGGTCGGAAAAAAAAAAAAACAATCTCTGGAGGAAAGTTAAGTTGGTTCTCGCTGCCGAAGAACCAAGGGAAAGAGAAGGGAATGAAGGATCCCAGAGGGGGATAAGAGTAAAGACGAAATAAGATCCGGAATTAGGGATTTGCAAACGGTAAAGGAGGGAGGACATGAAACAACCAAAAGACATGAAAGAAAAAAGGAAAAGGCATCGATAATCGGGAAATTAAAATGCTGCATGATAATGTGAAAAAATATTGCTAAGGGACACGTGCATCTCTTTGGAAGGAGCCGGGTAGCCGTATCTAGTATTTGGTTTCAAGCGTAAGATTGGAAGAGAGGAAAGCCTTTCTCGATTTGAATGAATCAAGGTCTTTGCACTAAATTAAAAGGTCACGGAATCAAAAGTCTGGGAAAGTAGTTCGGACTGAAGAATTGAACTTACTGGGTGGAAAAATATCTTTGAAAGCACCACGCCTGATCGCAGAAAGGGGCAAGCAAAAGGTATCTAATCGTATCAGGAACTTTGAAGAAGTCCTCCAGTGCGGCGCTGGCGGGTTTGAGGGGGACGCCAAGAAGTGTTCTCAAGCGTCTAAAAGAGAGAGGCCGTGCCCGTTGAATCAAACTGGGGGGAACGCCAACGGCGATTACTTTAACCGATTGAGGCTCCGAAGGGGGGAAGGTTTATCATTCGAGGTCGGCAAGGATGAAAAATTAAGAAGACGCCGCGGGATAAATAGGGGAGGGAGGAAGGGGAGAGATACCGGGCCTGCAATTTGGGGGAACCAACTTCAAAAAAAGGACCGCTCTGCAAGGGGATCTTGAGGGGAAAAAAGAAGAGTTTCGCGAAACAACGAAAGAAGACAAGGGGGTACGATTCCGAACTTAGGAATACAGGAGAACCCCCTTTTATTTGACACAGAGGCTTGAGAGCAGCGTGGGAGCTGTCAAATCTCAGTCAAACAGCTACGGAATGATTAGGAATGCCGAACTCGGGGCAAAAAGCCGGTCGGAAAAGGGTCCTTTTGAGAAGTGTCCACAAGGACAAAGTGGTGCATGGCCAAGGCGAACAAAAGCTTGGGGTGGACAAAAACGGCATGATTTCAAAGAAGGCGAGAACAAAAATGGCTAGACAGTATCCCTGAAAAACCTTGACCAACGCGACCCGTCAAATCGTAAAGTGGGAACTCATAAATCATTCTGAAGAAACGATGAACGATCTGATGCAAGGGCAACGGTACGTCTACTGGTTCCGCAGGCAGACTACTGAGCTCCACGCACCCTCATCAGTTCTTCGCGTCGTCGGAGCGTCAGCACTCTCTGGAGAGGAAGGGAAGGGAGAGAGAACTTTTTTGGATCGGAATGGCGGGCGCGAAAAGAGCCGCGAACTTAGGAACCAGAGCATAACTCGTACCGAAAACTTAGTTGCGGTCCTGGCTTTGGGACCCTTGAGTAAAAAGAAACGTCTGAAATGAAACTCAAGATGGGGGGGGGATAGAAAAGAAAACGGAAAAAGGGCGAAACGAAGTCGCCGGCGCGAATAAATGACGCGCCGGAGCGGTTTTGCGCGACTTAAATATGATACAGCTCCTTTCGCAACACCACAGCTATAAATTTATTTACGAAAGATAACAGGCGTCAATTGGAAAAATCCGGGAGAAGATCGAATGAAACCCGGAAGGGCTTGGGCAGGGGAAGTAAAGTCTGCGGAACGGCCGTTTCGTTTGTAGAGGAGGCTGGCCTTGAAGGATCGTACCGAAAGGAAACAATGGTGCAAGTCCGCGCGAGAATTCAAGAGGCCACATGCTTGTGGGCAAAGAAAGTTGGGGAGAGAAAGGCCGCCAAAGGGGGGACACAGCAGAAAGGGGGGAAGAGGAGTTGACATATTATCTGAGGATCACGCGAAGGGCGGACACCTGGGCCTCTAACGGGCCGACAAAAAAACTAAAAAGGAAGAGAATCGCGCAGCGGTTGTTTATGAATAGAACGAGGAGATCCGATGGGCTCGGGAGGGTAGCGGATGGGGAGGACGGCGCGCCGATATCCAATCATCGAACTTGGTTTCATCTTCAGCTAAGATTAGGAGGCGCCAGCTGAAAAATGGGAGAGGAGGAAGAGGACATCAACCCCCCTAAGAGAAGAGAGACGAGGGTTTATGCCGAAAAAACTCACCGACAAATTGAAAATCGGCACTGCCAGTTCAAGGTCTGTTGATCAGATTCGGAATGGTTATAAGAGGAGGCAAATAGGGAACTTAAGGGGGAGGGAGCGCAATCAGGGTCGCCGATATGGAAGAAATGGGCGGTCAACGGCTGCCAAGAAAAGCCGAATGTTTCCGATCCAGCAGCACCCATACAAGGACCACAGGTCACTGGGGGAATCGTCGCAACATGAGCCGACCGTTTAAAAACTTCTGAAAAGTGGTTCGTAATCTTAGCAAATGAGGGTAGCTGTAGAAAGGCAGGTCTCCAAAAGAGATGAATGCGAACGGAATGAGTTCTGTCGAAGGTCACGTTATACTGATAACATTGTGATATCACGTTTGGTTTTGACGAGAAACCAGGGAGAGATGAATGAGCCGAAAAAAGCAGAGGAGAGGCGGTAACGAGGGGCGGGACTCCTCCTCCAGGGAAACCTCCCTTGAGTCAGCCGGGGAGAAAAATAAGGGAATCGTCGATAGCTCGCACTAGTTAGATGGTGAGTTATGGGGAGAAGGAACTGAAAGAGGGCTTGGCGGCGTGCAAACCTGGTGTTTCTATCGTAAAACGAAAAAAACCTAATAGCACTAAGGAAACTCACAAAAAATCTCTAACGGATGAAGAGGGGCTATGAAAATCTTAGTCTCCTCTACAAGCGGGAAACAGTGAAAACTGAATCCTCAAAGGAGGCCCATAGGATGACGAAGAAAAAACCAATAAAAAGAAAGTAAAAGTTCACTGCCGGCCCTGTAAAGGAAGATAAAAGGAAGTACACGAGGCCTTAAGAGTCTCAAAGTTATCTCGGGAGGGGTCTTCCCATCTCAGACTGAGCTAAAAAAGGCTGGGAAGAGTGGGGAAATGGCAATCTGAAGAGAAAAAATACTGAAGATGTCAACAGGAGAAAAGTATCAGACTGGCTAATTGACGGAGGAGGAACCTAGTAGCTTCGGCCTTGTCTGGTTAGGAGGAGGAGGGACTCGGCAGATAAGGAATCGGACGAAATCATCGAAATCAAACAACAAAAGTCTTATTAAATGAGGGATAGATGTCCGATACGGGCCGTGCCTCGTCACAGAACGCTAGCAAACCCGAAGAAGCCTGTACGTACTGAAAGGAGGGGGGCCCCGAAAAATCATCACAAATACCTGTTAACCTATTCATTCGGGGGGTTGAAGATTCGGCTGGCAAGAGAGCGCCATTGAGAGAGCGAACAGCCGTAAGGAAAGCACTAATCCGGCTAAACGGAGTGAACAGAGTGTCGCGCGATTCCTTGACATCAAGCGATGCCTGTCTGCGGGTTATAATGGAGGGGGGAAGGTGGAGACGACAAGGGGGACTCTGTGAACGTAACTGGGAAGTTGATCGGGGGTCTAGGCGCCGAGCTGGACTGGGCAAGGAGCAAAAGGCCTTTCGCCGAGGTGGTTCACGGCATCAGCAGCCGGGACGAGAGTAGGGAGCCGCTTAAAAACGGCTATAACCATTCGTACAGGGACGACCACAAAATGTCTGAAAGCCCAGACTCAAAGAAGGTCGGCGCGCCTAGTTGTGCTAGACGATTGAGTCCGTCGACAATTGCTTACTCTACCAATTGCGGGGGTCCGTCTGCTTCCTCCGCCGCTGACCGCCTATGAGAGGTCTAAAGGCTTAATCATCGGGGAGAAGGGAGGGCTATTCGTGAACACAAACACGTAAAGACCAATGCCGGCATCACGGGGAAAAACTGTAAAACACTCTGGCAATATCATTAATAGGGAATGGCGCGGGGGCCGATCTCTATTAAAAAGTACCGACTCCAGACGAAGGGGAAGGGAGGAGGTAGTGGGAATACGAAGTCCCGTTTGATCCTACTGTTTGGGATGGCTAGCTGAAACAATTATACCTAGGGGCTTCTCGGGAAACTCCGGCATCAATCGATCAAAAGACAGGCGCGACAGAATTACGGAACATATACTAAGTATTCGTAAGCAACCTAAAAAGAATCAAAACAATCTCGGGGCAATAAGAGGGAGGAAGTTTGTCAATTGTAGGGAAGATTTTGTAGGAAATCCGGACCGGGGATAGGAGCCTTAGGTTGTCAGGAGCCTCATGAGAGTAGCTATTAACAGAGGAGCGATGTCTCATCAATGATAAATCGAGAATAAATGCGTACTGAAATGGGTCAATCGCTTCATGGATAGGAGAGGAGGGAATCCAAGAAGATGACCGATATTAAGCCTGATCCTCTTGCAGAGACAAAGAAACTCGAGTGCTCTAATGAGAGCAGTGGGAAAACTACGGTGATCCGGGGATGATAATGCCATTTGAGCAACGACGTGATCCTAATAGAAAGAGACAAGCGAAAGAGAGAGAACGAAAGTTCTCGCCTCTTCGGGACTACAAGAACCCCCTACAAGATGTCGATCTTAAGATCTGAGAGTAACAAGACAGTATGAGTCTCAGGGACTCACAGAGAGCAAAAAACATCAAGAAAAATCAACACCTATCCTTAAAATCCCAATAAGAAGAAGGGTAGAGGAACTGCGCTCAGGACCAAATTGGGACTCAGAGTCTAAATCAAAGTATAAGGTCGGTGGCTAGAAAAGGGTTCAGTCATCGTAAAGTTAGCGAAACAAATTCAGGGACGTCCAGCTCCGTGAGCCAGTCCAAGGGTACGTAGAGAAAGTCTACTTGAGTATTAGTCTGTACAGGTCGGAGTCTCAAAAAAGAGTGAGAAATCCTCAGGGTAGGGAAGAAGGTTCCAAAAAAGACACGAAAGAAGTGATGGGGGTGACGATCAAGTAGAGAGATATCATTTCGCCGATTAGTGAGCGGTGATCTAGAACCAATAGGGGATCGAGAAGAAATTCCTCTCCGGGGCTGGAGGGGGAAGAATTGAAAATAACTAAAGACTCTGTATTAGGTACTTCTTTATATCTGCCAAGATCAACCCACAAAGCGAAAACCGAGAGCGGTAAAGGGGCATCGGTGTTTCCCCTGCTAAACCTTCGTGAGGAGAAGTTACCAAAAGTTCGAAGGTAGCACAGTGACAGCGCTTTGGGAGAGGTTGGGCTCAACTTTTGAAGGGTAGCGCGATCCTGGGTCAAGCTTCAGAGGGGAACAAAAAAGCGGCGTTCGAAATTGTGGGGGTCATTAATAGCCGTTTTCGGCTGAAATGGAACATGTCATCACAAGACATTGAAGGAGTCTGTGAGGAAAGGGATAATCCGTAGCCTTTTACAGGAAGATTTTTGACAAAACGATGAGGCGCCCTTGTCAACAATGTTGTTCAGGAATGGGTCGGCATGAAGAAGGCAATAGTCAGCCGATCTGGTAGATCCTTTTTCTCCGAAACCGAGGGGAGAAAGAAAGCATAAACAAAACAGCTGGGAAGAAGCAAAAAGTGAAAGCAAAAAGGATGGGAGGAGTCCACAAGGATTTACCCTATGGGGAGAGGCAAGGGTTGAAAGGGAAGGAGCGGTCACTTAAAAAAGGCAGGCGAAGGTAAAGTCAGCTTGCGTTAGGGAAGAGGAGGAAAGAACAGTGAAACAGCTGGGGAATCCCGTGTCTTCACCTGCCCTTCCTACTGAAGGTTTAAAAAAAATTGCGAAAAGGTGTCTTCGTAAACCCTCCTCATCCTCCCGACGGGATACTAGGCCCTAGGACTGATAGACATTCGAGAGGAAAAGTGGGGATTGGCCAGTGCAGGTCTAGAAAAAGTTGCGCTTCAAAAGGATCTGAGGGGGGCAAAATGGAATGTAAAGATTCCGTGACATCCTACTCTTGCATGTCCGTGCTGGAGGAGGGGGCAAGGGAGGCATTGAAACGCAATCTTATGGAATCAAGGGGGCGAACGGAACGATGGGGTTTCCAAGCTTCAGATTGGGGAAAAGCGCGCAAGGTGAGTAACCAGGCGAAACGTCAAAGGCCTTAAACTCTAATTCCAAAAGAGATGGGAAATCAGGAATCAAGAGAGGACCAAAGATGACGACCTAGGAGTCAAGGTGTCGGAAAAGAGCGGGGTTTGCTAGGCCCCTCAAAGAACCGCAACTCCTCCATGAGAGAGAAACAGTGACATAGGGAAACGCTCGGGAAGGGGAATTTACCAGAGGATAATCTGGTTTCAGCGTATCGCGAAGAAAGAGCGAAAAAGGAAAACTAGTACAGATCACAGAAGGGGAGAGGCCGTGCTTTTGTGTGAACCGGAAGAAGGAGTAAATCAGAGTGGGTTTGTCAGGCAAGGACGGGAAACAAGAGAACTACCAAACTCAAAAGGAAGGACAGGACACCCTTTGGCCTCTAACCAGGCGCTGTTGCCCGACTTCGTATAGAAAGAAAGTGAGGCTCAGACAACAGGAGAAAGGGCTGAGCATATAATGCTCAATTTGGGGGAGAAACTTAGGCAGAATATCGCCTCAACCTCCGGAGCTGGGAGTTTGGAAAAAAGCGGGAAGGGCTGATCTAAGTAAGGGGAGTGTTGAAGCGCTTCGGCATGGGGACTCGACATCACTGCAGACCTCCTCTCCAGATCGGAATGACCCTGCTGTCGGGCGGCTGCCGGGCATCTCGTGCAAGGGATAGCTCGTCGATAGCTTGCCGAGCGAATGAGGATTATGGTAGAAGGAGAGGAAGTGAACATTTGCCTTCTCCCAAGGGAGGAAACAAAGTCGAAAGGAAGGCAGAGGCTCAACGGGGGTTTTTGTCTGACCGGAGCAGCGAGAGAGTTAGATCAATCGACTTGGATGCGGAGCAAGCGAACACCGTACGCTAGAAAGTTCAAGGATGGATTGACCAGCTGAGAGAAGTCTACAGCTCCTAGGAGGGCAAGCAAGATAAAAATATATAGAAAAAAGAGTGCAGAATATATAGAGGTGTTGGGTCCTACCGAATCGCCCGAAAAAATTTAAGGACGCCGGAGGCCGCTATGGAAATTCTGGAGTAGGTAGTCAGACTGTCAAAATAGTGGCACGAAGGGTAGGAGCAAAGATTCGCCGAGTATGATGAATGAGGTAAACGATTAAGCAAGAATTCCAGGAAAGAAAAGCGCACCCAGTCGCAGACCCTTGCCTTTGTAAGTAAGAATCCCATTTATAACCTTCAACCGGAGGGAGGGGATCGAGTGTCAGCAAATAGAGAGGAACGATCTCGCCACGAGAAAGGAGTCCTTAGAGGTCTCGGACAGGGAAAATGGGGAGATGAAGAGGAATGGGGGTTCATAGACTTTTTTTTGTGGAAAGATCAAAAGAACCCCAAAGGACATTATCTGATGATGAAGAGAAGTCTAGCAACTCCGGAGGCAGAATGTACGCGTGACGTGGTACGAACGTGGAAAGGAGCTGGTGGAAAAGAAGATCTGGCGCTATCCAGGGATAGAGTTTGAGTGAAGTTTTTATGCCTTCGAATAGGCAAGAAAAAAAAAATGGTTTCGGACAAAGACTTTGTAACTAAAAGAAACAGCCACTGACAGATGGGGTATCAAAACTCGAGAAGGACCCCTGCAAATTACGGAGCTTCGCCAAATGGGGATACAAGCTACCATCGTGCAAATAACCAACGACTCAGACTAACAGAAAAGCGGAAATCCTTCCTAAAACCTAAACGATGAAAAAGTCGCTTAGGAAGAACACAGTCGAGGATGCACAAGGACAAGCGAAAGAAAACGCTGGAAGATCCTGACGCCCGAAGAGGGATTCAATTGGAATAGTACGATATGAAAGGGGATGAACATTATGGAAATTAATCTACCAAAAGAAGGTAGTGGTCAAAGGTGATCGAGAGGTTTAAGAGACTGCGAGGAACGAGAGCTGCTAGAATTCGCTTGGCGGTGTCGTTCCGGGGTACGAATCGGGCTCTCTCAAGGAAAGGGACTCGGAAACAACAACAACTTAGAGAGGGAAAAAAGGAAAAGGATGTAACAGCACGTATCTCAGCTCCTAGAAAGGAACATAGGGGAAAGAGTCAAACTCAGCATCGAGGGGTCCGCTCTCGCCCGCGAGAAGGGGCGAGCATAATGTGAAAGATGATAGTGGTTCTAATTACTTCTTGAATAATCGTCTCAAGTGGGAAAAGGGGGCTGGGACGGAAAAGGCAGAACAGATATAACGGGTGCAAAGGATGAACACGTTGTAATCAGGAGATTAATGTGAATGCCTAGACCTGCGGCGAGGGAAGGAAAGTGGCCGGTGACGGGTTTTCGGATACTAGGGTAAAAATGTGCGTCAGGGTAGGGGAATTGGAAAATAGGGTGTACTTCAGGCAAGAGTACGCGAGAAGGAATTTAAGTTCGAGAGGGTTTAACGCAAAGGGGGCCCGGGCGGCGCTCAGAGTCTTCCTTGACAAATTCCTGAACACTCTTGAGCCGCCCTAAAAAAGGGGCAATGAAGGAAATAAGGAGAACCAGAAAAAAAGGTCGAACTCCTCGCAGCATAGAGAGTTCTTAAAGGTGGACACGGGCGCCAATTGAGGGGAAGAAGGCAGGACCCTCAAAATCGCGTACATCCGAGAGGGGGCTAAAGGCTTAATAAAAGAAGGCGGGGGACTGTATCGGGTGTAAAAAAACAAACACGTGGTCGCAAAAGGAAGAGAGAATCAAAAGTGACAGGTCCGACACATACAATGGAAGTTCGATCTGCTCTAGCTTTTACAATCGGAGGATTGGAGAATATAAAAACAAAAGACTGACAGGGGACTGACATGTGGAGAATACGAGAAAGGGGCGGAGACTTTTGGGGTGAGGGAGATGCAAAACCTTTAGGCCTCTGCGGAAGAACCGGACGTTCAGCATCTAGAGAAAAGGCGAGTACAGAATGAAGGGCAAGAGTACAGGAATATGCTAACCGCGCGTAATAAGAGGCAATGAAGGGGACCATATGTTACAAGTTGGTAACTAAATTTGTCGAAAAGAACAAACGGTATATTTTCAACATCGGGGGATCAGATCGGTCCAAGGGGAGTCAGAGGTCAAGAGAGATGGAGGAGAAAAGAAGATGGAAGAAAATAGACATTGCAAGGTAGCCAGTCAGTGGGGGAGAGCGAGCAGCCATAAGATAAAGGAAGAGACGCAGAAGCAACGTGCTCTGAAAAAAACGCAGGGGAGCGGGAAAATCAGGGGTCGACTTTTTTAGCACGGCGGGAGAGGGGAAAGTTTCATAAAGACGACTGAATCAACATATCTACTAAGGAAGCCGAGGAGCGAATACTAAAAAGTGCCAGCGCCTCGAGACACAATCGGACGAAAAGTAAGCTGACGATGGTCGCGAAAGCAAGGAACATTAGTTCTATAGAAAAAGTCTCTCAGCAACCCGAACCTGGGAAAGCCTGACGAAAGGCAGATACGGAAACCAAAGAAAGTCAAAGGGTCGAGGACGCTAGGCCTAAAGAAAACCAATTAAAAGTTATATCAAGTCCATCGCTGTAGGAAGGGTCTCTAAATTCTCGGTAAAAAGAATTCTGAGACAAAAAAAAGACAGAAATACGAAAAATACAGGCGCGCAGGCGAGGGAGTTCGAAGTCTGGGTTAAAACTTGCCGGAGAAAACCCCGATTTCCCATCACTCCGTCGCAGGGGGAAAAATCACGAAGCACGTGCATGGTTACTCTGTAGAAAGAGGGAGATGGTATCAGATTCATCTCGCTTGCCTCTGGACCAAAACCAAATGGGAAAAGATCTGGAAAATCTAAGAAAGAACTAAGGAACCGCATCCGCATTGGAGGAAGTTGGAGGAGAGAGAAATCCCTAGCAACAAGAAGAGAAGAACACTACACAGGGAAATCAAGGGCGAAAATAAGTGTGGTACCTTAGTCCTGAACGAGAACTTCCAGACGGGTGATGAAAAAAGCGTGGCAATGCGCTTTTAAGGGAGAAGGGTAAGAAGGGAGCGAAGATGAGGGGAAGGAGAAGCCTTTGGCAAAAAAGAGAAGGTAGAAGAAGAAGCAAGTAGGGTGTGCAGGAAAAGGAAAACAGGGAGAACACGGCATGAAGTACGAAGGTCAGGGAAAATGGAAAAGAATTGGGTATAAGACAATGTTTACCGAAGATCTTTGAAGGAGGACCCCTCTTCCTCACCTTTTCAATGAAAGGGGGTAGTAATAAAGCCGCGTTTCACGTAGACGTAGCCGTTCTTTCGGCTCTGTGAGGTTTCTGAAAAAAAATCTTCGGACAGCGTCTCAACCATCTGCGAACAAGCCCTGTTAAAAAGCTGTGCGCCAACGCGAAAGACTTCAGCAAAGGGGAGACGCGGGGGAACGGTAGCTCGAGGATTCTGAGACTGAAACACTAACCAGTCCGCAAGAAGTAAAGAGCGGAGTTCGGAACTAGTCGATAAGAAAAGGAAGCAGAGTTGAGACATTTTGGGAGAAAGTAGAACCGATCTCTTCAGAGTGGAAGAAAATATTTAGGTAAGGTGGAGGCAGAAAAGCATATGGGCCACTAACTGTAGATAAAAGGGACAAGAATATAGTCAATTAAAATCACCCCTTGGAGGGAAAGGGCCAAGAGCACGTGTCGCTCAGAGGGCTCTGGGAACTTTGCAAACAGCGATGAAGTATGAAAAGGAGTAGACGCTCGGGGTAATTCAAAGGAACTGGAGAAGGGTAAGGGAGCACACCTTGCAAAACGCCTTGATAATACATTGAAAAGGAGAAAACCGATTTGGGTGGAAAGGAAAAGATTGCACCGAGGCGCGAATGTTTGAAACCTAAAATCAAATAGAAGGGAAGACCGAGGAACATAGTCGGGGGAAGGAGAGAATGAAGCAGAGGTAAGAAAACTATAACCGAAGAAATCGTCGTCAGAGTTCTGTTGGTTGGGACATCGGTGACCTATCAAAAGAAAACGGGCGGCTGCTGATCGGGGAAAGAGGAAGAAGAGAGGGAGAGTTAATGTCCTCGAGGAAAGGTTTTCAACGATCGCAGCAGAGGACGAATCGCTAAAGGGAAATATCAGCTACTCGTACCATCAAGGAATGCGGCCGTTCTTGGGGTGACCTCGGACGGAAATAATAGGGTTGGCGACGAAAGGCAAGTACAAGACTACTGACGACTCGCGGCGCATTCAAGGGGCCGGAAAGTCAGACGTTTTGGGCAAAAGAACTGAAAAGGAGAAAACTGGCGCATTTCAGATCAATCCGAACACGGAAAGTTTCGGCGAAGTCCTGCTTCAATCTTTGTGGAGAGCTTGGAGTCAGAGAGACTCGAAAACTTCAGTAGGGGGCTTTTCCGGATCGGGACGCTGAGAGTAAGGGGGGGGGGGGACAGGCGCCGGATATACCTCCTGCTCCTAAAGTCTCTACAGAAAAAAAAACTAATTGAATTGTGGAGGACTGTTGGAGGCCGAAGAGGCGAAAATTTCCGGGAGATCGGAAACTTCAGGAGTGCTGAAGGAACAAGTCCGACTGGCTTACCGGGGGAGTCTCAGCCGTGGACTCAAAAACACGGGAGCTATAAAATGGCCGCGGTTTTGTGGAAAAGAGACTCGGAATAGAAGTACAGAGGGGCTGGATTCGGAGATCCAGAAGGAGATCGAAAGCCGTGAGAATAAGAGGCTCGTGAAAGCTGCGCCATCAGAAGAAGTAGAAGAAACGAATCCGATGCCGTCGGGAATAAGAAAAAGGTCTAAGATAGAGAGGGTTAGGAAATTGAAACCGCTGAACCTACAAATTTAAACATCAGCCGCGTAATTGCCAGGATGGACAGAGACGGATTCTGACAGAAAGAAGGATAATAGGGCCCGGAATGGAGGGAGAGAGTAGTAAAAATAGGAAATGATGCCGGGCGTTCACGACTCCGAAGGGGTTCCTCGTTGGTGCATATCTCAATCACCCAGCAGACGGGAAACGTGTCATGGGGCAATGCACAAAAGGGCTCGCGGAAAGCGTAGGTGCGTCGATCTCAGAAAGATCGTGGAAAAAAACTCATCAGCCCAGATAACCTGCGCCTGTCCATTGTCAAACGTGGGGAGTCGCGGGGAACGTGATCTGCATCGGGGGGGTGCGTAGGACAAAGGGGGTTGGTGTGCGATCAGACAACGAAGGATCGGTGAAGGCCGGAAAGGAGAAGGCGGTGA
>Ga0179593_1438642_pt1 | contig 13917 bp, 15 predicted proteins | sample CZODoug2_1_08_16_FD_185931 | JGI IMG/M metagenome (GOLD analysis project Ga0179593, IMG submission 185931) | Vadose zone soil fungal communities from Angelo Coast Range Reserve, California, USA - CZODoug2_1_08_16fungal (PacBio error correction) | ecosystem: Environmental > Terrestrial > Soil >...
ATCCTTCTACAAAGTAACCCCACCTCTTGAGTCAAAGGAACGGGGGAGGAAAGGGGAATTAGTGCTTATGGGACAGGGACGGAAGTCGTATTTTAATGATCCTTGGGTACCGCAGAACAGGGTGGGGCTGGCAAATCTTATACAGAAAAGGAGTCCTATGAGGTGGTGGGTTGCTCCTGCCCTTTGACACAGAGGATCCTGAGCGGTGGGATGTTTTAGGAAGAGGGGGCAAGAGGACTCGAATGGGAAAATTGAACACGGGGAACGAATTACCCCGTATATGTGGTGAGCCTTCAACGGAATGGGGAAAACGCCTTCTCCAATAGCGCGACCGTTGGTGGAGCGAGGACGTGCAAAAAAAAGAGTTACGGAATACAGTAGTCGGAGAATTGTTGGCAGGCATCACGAACAGGCAGGGAGGATTTACGGGGAAGACCGGGAGCGGAAAAAGACCAAATATATCAGGGGAGGGCGGCGGTGCAAAAAAAGGAGGGGGGAAAAAAAAGTGGCCATGAAAGTTCTCCACAGAGTGGGGGGGGGAGGCGTTTGGGGGGGGGTTTACATGGAGAGAAAAAAAAAAAAAAAAAAAAAAAACAGGAGGAATCCGAAGGCGGGGACGCCACTTAAAATTATAAAGCCGGGAATGGGCACGAAGAGGTTTATCTCCAGGTGGGGGAAAACATTGAACGGGTCTCTGGAACCAACACACTCTCCAGGTGTTGTATTCGGGGGCTGACTCGAAGCCGGTCGTCCAAAGGTTCTTAGGGAAGTGGTGGAAGAGGGGAAGAGAAGGTTAAATGCAATTAACATCAAAAGAAAAAAAGGAGCAGCGGCGGAGCTTGTGGGTTGCCGGTCCGGCCATCGGTCAACCTCATCAGCAGAGGGTATACACAATAGGCAATAACCTTCCAATGTCAAGAGCACAAGAACTTTCAAAAAGGTCTGTGTCTATGCCCAAGTGGGGAGTTGTTTCTTGCCAAAGCCATACTTCTCCTCCGTTGGAACCGATAAAACGGTGGTGAATGATTGAGAGAGGAGAGGGGGGAAAAACACTCCACGCTTCCTAGAGCCGAGAAGGAGGAAGGCGTTGCCGGATATACGCGCACATCTGGGTCACACTTTGATTCTCTACTAAAATTGCTGCCAGTGCTACCGCAGGGAACAAGGGAGGTCTAAATGCATGACCTCTAAAGAAGGGGACGCAGGGTGACTCCTTTCAATAAAAAAAAAAAAAAAAAAAAAAAAAAAAGAAAAAAAAAAAAAAAAAAAAAAAAAAAAAAACCCACGAACAACGAAATTCCTTCTAAAGAAAGAAGGAAAGGGGGGCTTTACTTTTCCCGAACGGTAAACAAACAACTCCATCAAACGCCTAGACCTGTCTTCATCCTGCTAAGGTTACCTTTAAAGGAGATGTGAAGGAAGGGAAGAGAAGGAAAAGCAGAAACGCAAGTTACGTCCTGAGAAATTTTAGGGCGTATCCAAAGCGTCAACCTCGCACGTAGTCCAGCCCGCCGCCCAGCAAAGGCGGGAGGGTTGGTCAGAAAAAGGTTCGGGTCGCATTCCTTGGACTCTGTCCGCATCCCCTCGTGACGTTGCTGCGGGCGGCACTGTGAGGAACGAAGAGGGGAGGGGGCCAAAAAACAGAGGGACTCTGCTTGCTGTTTTCAGGCCAGGCCAAGGAGCGCTGGTCCTAGTCCAGAGGTCTCGAATGAATGGAAAGGGGGGGGGACAAACAAGACAAAACAACCAAGACTCACCATTAATGGGGGGCGGAGACGAGTGATACAATCGAGCGAACTGTTAACAGGGCCTGCCAGCCCAGAAACCCGAAGGGAAATCAACGAAAGGGAATGGGGGGGGGGGCCCTAGATGTCTCTCGAAAGGAGGAGAGGGAAAACCTGTCGTCAAGGAAAATGAAACAGGGGAAACTACCTAAAAGACCTTGGCTTGAGCCAAAAAGCCGGGAAACATGGGTCTCAAGAAGATTGAAGAAACGCCGGCAAAGGAAAATGCGTCGATCTTTGTCTGACCCAGGGAACGAGAGACCCGTCAAAGTGGCTCGTCCAAAAAGAAAACCAACCCGCTGCGTGATGATGAAACAGGCGATAGACTACTCCAGAGCCGGCCGAGTCGATGCGAAAGCTGGAAAAGGAGGAGGGAGAGGAACCGCTCTAAAAAAAAAAAAGGGGGAGAGCCTAAGAAAAGTCTCTTACCAGGAAAAGGGCATATCCAACCTGGCATAGTACTATCACTAGGCCGCCGCAAGGAGAAAAGCAGCTCAAGCTGTCTCAAGCTAAACAAAGATTATGGAAGAAAGAGAAAAGGGAGGCTTGAGACGCTTCGGAAGGCGGCAAGAAAGGAGGGGGAGTAAAAGATTACCAAGGGGAGATCAGGGGAACACATCGTTAAGCGCGTTTCGGGACCGGCACGTGTGGCGCGCGTCGTTCATGCAACTCCTCTTGCAGCTTCAGAAGAAGAGGACTTGCTGCCGTGAGGAAAGTGGTAGTGCTATCGCCCGGGTTTTCAGCATAAAGGCGGTTGGGGGGGTGGAATAAAATTGGGGAAGGGAGGAGCGAAAATCCTTCCGAGAAAAGGGCGGGCAAAACTCCTTTGCCGTGCGTCCGGAAGGGAGGAACTCGCCAGGCGAAAAAGTGCGTAAGCTTGTTGGGGGTGCTCCAAGCCCGTCTTTATGAGAAAACGGGAAGGGGAATTTCCCTGAAGCGGATACGTCGAATGCGTCCGAGATCGAGGGGGTCTCCCACCAGCGGGCCTGGATGGGCGCGCGAAAGGAAAAGGCTGGCGGAACAAAGGAAATGGTACCAGGGGAGTAGGCGGCCGAGCAGACGTAGACGAAACCGGATTGGCGGGCAGTTGCTGGGTGCTGTGGCGGGGGGGTGAAAACAAACCCGTCATATTGGGAAAAAGCGGATGGAGACTCGGCAAAGGCTATAAAAACCTTGACAAGCCTCGGCAGACACTAAAAAGCCTACTGTCACCGCCTCCCGCTCCCCGTAATCGAAAGCGCATGCCGAAAAATAAAACCCTTAAATGGGGGGGGGATGCGGCAAGGGACAAAAAAGAAACTTTGAAGAGAAGGGGAGAGACGGGGGGATTAAAAGCAAAGAAATACTGATGGGAGGGAGGCTAGTACGTGCTAGTTCAGAGGGGGAGTTGAAGGAAGCAAAAACAAGGGGGGGGGAGCTCGTAACTTAGGTGACCTTTTGGATGAAGAGAAGAAAGGCATCAAAAGTAAGCCCATCCAGTAACAAGGTTCTCATCAGATATAGGTTGTTTTCGGACTGGGTTGTGTCTGAAAACGTTTGAAGAGTACCGAAGAAAAAGATTAAGTTACTTGAGGTGGGCGTTAAACGCCGCGTTCTTGTGCACGAAGAAAAACTGAGGGACGGTTCGGGAGCGGAAGGAGGGGGAAAGCCGCCGGTTCAAAGGAGAACTGAAAAAAAACAGCAATTAGTAGAGCATTAACCCTAAGGTAAATTCGGCATAAGGGAGAAGTCACAGCTATGCATCTGCAAGCCAGCCGGGCTAATATACGAAGGCTGGGCCAATAGCATCGAAAAGGGAAAAACAGTGTGGAAGCGGTCACCGCTATACCGGTAGTGGCAAATTGGGCAAAAACCAGAAAGCAAAACAAAAAAGGGACATATCAAGCTGGCCAGAGGGGCTACACGATAAGGTGGGGGGGGAATGTTTTGAGGTCCCCCCGAGGGAGGATACCAACCTCTGATGACAGTCGGGGGGGTGAAAAGTGCAGAAAAAAAACTTCAAAAACCGAAGAAGATAAAGACTGGGTGGGGGAGGTCAGGTGCCCATTCAAGTAAGACCTTAAGGGACCCAGAGGGGTACAAGTGTACATACGAATGCGGAAAGGAAAAAGAGGAGCGCAAAAATCATCAAAAAATTTGTGGGGGGGTGTGGGGAAAACATGCGTGCAGCCCGGAAACAAAGGGAAAGGTAAGAAACTCTTGCAGGGGAAAAGGCAACAATTGTGAAACGGAGGGTAATTGGGGGGAAAGGAGACCCGATTCGGAAAGGGCACTCACGGGTTTGCCAGAAAGGTAAAAAAAAAAAACCACATCCACCTCACCGCGGGGGGGGAAAAGCAACTTGTATGCACAATGCGAAGAAACAAAAAAAAGGTGTCGTTAAGTCTATGAGCCGCGCAACACCGGAAACATCCGGTTTGGGGAAAGAAGACGGGCAAAGTTCAAAGGGGAAAGCGGGGCATCTGCACTGTTAGGACAAGTGAACAAAGGCTAAAGACTAAAGACGAGAGGAGAAGGTGCAAGGCCTCGCGGGAAGAAGAAAGCGGGTAGGGATCTCGGACGAAAGCGCAGCGGGTCCGTGAGGCTCAAACGAAGGAGCAAAACGTTCAGGTGGGGGGTAACAAGGGAAGTCCTCTGCCAAGGAACCTTCAAAAAAAAAAAAGCATGTCAGGGAAGTGGGAAATATGAAAAGGGGAGGAAACATTACCCCGTCTCACTGCTCCAAAACAAAATTTGAGCTGATAAGCAACTTAACCCAGCACCCAAAAAAGTGGGGGGTAAGAAGGAGAAAAAAACGGAATCGGGTAAGAAGAAGGAAGTAAAGCCAAGAAAGTTCACTGGAAACGGGCGCCGTCAGCAGATCCAGAGGGGGGGTAATGGCAGTTTTTAGGGGGGGATAAGATCAACACCCAAACGGAAGGGGGTAGTAACATATGAGATAGACCCCTTCGACAAAGAGACCCGAGAGGGAAAGGACGCGGCGATTTACAAAGTGAAAAAAAAAAAATCCGGTTGCGCTTAAGGCAGAAAGGGCAGGGAGTCCGTTGGGGACACGAGAGACAACCCGTTGTTGGAAGACATCCTTGACTCAAATGCGAAAGGGGGGGGGAGATAGTATCGGCCACCTTGGGGACATAGGTCCCCTGCACATGCCGGGTGGGAGGTTGAACGGGCGGAAAGAGGAAAAACTAAGGAAAAAATAACGGTGAGCCACTGACAGAAAGGGCGGGAGAGTCAAGGAAAGCTGATCTGCAGAAGAACCTGACAGAGACGCGGGACAGTGGTGAGGCGAGAGGTTCAAAAAAAAAGTGGAGAGTTCGCAGAACGCCAGTAGAAAAGAATGGGGGCAGGGGATCAAGAGACAGTCCTTATAGGGACTGATAAGCCTCAGGAAATATGGAAACACCAAAAAAGCGATCAGGTGCTGCGAAAATAAAATCTGACCAGGAAAGGTGTCCATGAAAGGAGCAAACAAAAAAGTGGTGAGGTCAAGTAGGTGTTTGGGGGGGTTACATTGCGGAAAAAAAAAAGGAGAACTGGCCGAATGATGGGGTAAACTGGAAAAAGTATAAATAATTCAGTGACAATAATTAGTTGTCTCATTTTTAATAGGATCAGTGCATTCACTGGCGTCCTTTGACCAAACCCACATACGCAACTGTTAGGGGGGAGGCGGGTGCTAAAAAAAGGGGGGGAATCAGAAAAGCAGTAATTTCGGTGATGGAAAACTTTAGCGCTGGGAAAAGACGATTACTGCATGAAACAATTACTAAAAATGGGAGATCTTAGATTTGGGGAGGGAAGGACCCAAGCTACAAAACTAGAAGAAGGGGGGTATCATCCAGGCTTGAATCAAACCGTCAATATTGAAAGAAAGTAGAACAAAACTGAGATATTTGCAAGATGGACAGGGGGTGATCTGATGGGTTGTTTAAAGGTGAAAAGAAATACGGATCCGTTGGACCGAAAAACGGGGGGAAAGGCGAGGGAATATGCTTAGTGCACGAACCTGCTTAGGACCGTATCAGGAGCGCCAAAGGACGGTTGAACGGGGCGAGGAAACCTCACATATTGAGATATTTTTAATGAGAGAGGAATGGAGAAAAAGTAGGAGCCCGTAAACGGAGGGGGGTGATAAAAGACATACAAAGAGAAGAAAAAATAGAGTGGACCGTTGAAACCAGAAGCTCCGTCCGCTCCGGGGAGCAAGAAGGGTAAAATGCGTGGCCGGAGTTTACCAGCGTAGCACACAACAAAACAGAAGGGAAAGACGAAGAAACAGGAATAAACTGGACATAGGGATCGTTATGAAAGTTGCTCGAGAAAAAAAATGACACCGGACGCGAACGTTCGAGACCTTCAACTTTTTTTTAGGAGGGGGAGAAAAAAGTCACCATAGGGGGAAGGGAAAAGGCCCCTCTCCCGCCCACCCAGCCGGGAGGGGGAAAGTTTAAGAGGAAAAAAAAAAAAAAAAAAAAAAATAGTGGCAGGGGGGGGGGGGGATCACGGAAAGGAGGCGCAGCCTCGGGAACCTGTCCTGGGAGGGAGGAAAAGGCAGGGAGCGCAAGGGAGGCGGAGCGGGAACAAGGGTATCCTCGGCGTTGCAATTCCAATAGGGGAACAAGGAGCGCGCGAGTAAGAAGCAGGAGAGGCATTGACATGACTTTTTTTTCCAAAAAAAAAAACCAACACGCAAACGGAATCACATTAGGGGGTGCGCTTTTATCGGCCGCGACGAAACAGGACAAGGAAACAAAGGCCCCAACCTCCCGAAGCGCTCAAAACAAAAAGGACTGGGTAGACCTAAATTCGCTCTCAAGAAAAGAGGAGAAAGGCCCGCTGACGGAAAAGAAAGTAGACCTACTAAAGGATGTGCTTTGCACCCAAAAAGCTTGGAAGAGGTTTGCGCCTGGCGAGTTTCAAGTACTAACCAGCGCCTGGACAAAAAAGGCGGGGGAAAAGATGTGAGAGCAAGGAGAGGGAAGGGATCTAATAAAGTGCTCAGGAACCGACACCCAAAAAAAAAAAAGCGGATGATGAACCTCCTGGCAATCAATAATCAAAGCAAAAAAGCCGAGGCGGTGAGAACCAGATTACAAGGAAAGAATCGAGCGAAAAGTCGCAAAGGAAAAGAAAAGAAAGCAAGCTCGTTTAGAGAGAAAACTGGCGATTACAACGAAGGAAAAGGGCCGGGCAGCCGAAGCCGCTCACAAGCTGAGGGACAAACCAAAAGAGAAAGAAAAAAAAAGGATGAGATAGGGAATTCGCTTCGGGCCAAAAAGGCACGAAAAGTGATTTATGACAAGGGTTGAGAAGCCACGACTTTACGCGCTGTGACTGTGCAAGAACTTTGCGAGCGGAAAAGAAGAGAAAAAAAAGGGAGCGGAGAGAAGTACGTCCGGCGTCCGGGGGGATGGAAGAATAGCCAGGATGGTCAGAAAAAAACGAGCGGGTGGGTGTTTGGTACCGGCCAAATTGGGATTTAGGGGAAGAGAGGAGAGACGGACTTATTCACCAGGGGAACGGAGGAATCGCTGGAGGCCGGAAACGAGAAAAAGCGAAACATTTCTAAAAATCGTTTTGGGGTGCTCAAAAAAGGTCACGTTTAGGGGAGAAACGGGGGACCAAGTAAAATGGAAGAGGGATAGTAGGACGAAGGGGAGTCCAGATCGAATTAGGGCTAAAAATCGTGCCAGTTGCGCAATCGCCTTCGGGGCTGGGAGAAAGGTCCTGGTCAAATTTTAATCTCGGGGCCAAGGGGAAAGACAAATAGAAGCCAAAGGGGGGGGAAAAGGGGGGGGGTTATGGCAAAGGTGCGTTTTGTTTGTCGGTAGGGGGGGGAAAAAAACAGTTCAGGATCGAGACAGGCTTGCACCTCGGAATGCTCGAAAATTAAAGAAAATTCCTGAAACGCCTCGCCGGCACGCAAGTTCAGGACCGGACGAATTGCGCTTCCCGGCAATGAAGAAACATCAAGCACCGTCCACAGGGCTCGGGCCTAGGGCAAAGGAAAGGGGAACGACGAACTAAGTGGGAAAAAGGGAAACATAAGAAAGTGGCTTGTCAGGGGAGGGGCTATACTTTCTGACGTTCCTGGGGGGACGGTAGAACACAGCCAAACCAGTTGACGGCAAAAAAAAAAGGAATAGCGTAAGTACATTCGCGAGACAAAGTAAGACGATCCAGTACATGGGCCCCCGGGTAGAAAGGAATCCTCTCTAGATGTTCTTAATGGAGTGGTGGGGGAACAGGAAAAGGGGGCGCAAACAAGTCCATCTTAATGAGGCGAAGAGTACGTCAAAATTGAGGGTCGGGCAACTTATCAACCCGGGCGATGTCTCGGAGCCGGCTTTTCGACAACTCAACTCTCCTGAAGGAAAAAATTGGTAGAACTGGTATCAGGAGGGAAGAAAGAATTACCCTAATCTGGAAAGAAGATTTGGCGAGAGCTACGTCAAAGCTACTTTATCAGCCGCAAGGAAAAACGGAGAAAGAAGAAGCAGGAGTGGAACCATGAAGAGATGGGGAAGGTGAAACGTGGGGAGACTGAAACTCCTGATCCGTCGTGGCGGGGGAATCAAAAAAATCGATCACCTGAGTCCACCAAGAAGTGAAGGGATTGTGCAATAAAGAGAAGAAAGGGGAAGTGGGGGGGGGAAAGGGGAAAGGGAGGGATAAAACCTCTTCTTTCACGCGGGGGGTACCATCTGGGCAGAAATTGCACCCATCCGATCCTCTGTTGGGTTATTTCAGGGTCAGGGAAAAACAGTACGTTATCTTGGGAAAAAAACGCATACAAAGGGCAAAAGAAGAAAAAGAAAAGGAACCGGAATTCCGGGATCACAAACGACAGAAAAAAAAATGGTCTATGGTGGGGGGGCATCGAAAGTCCCCATGAAGCAAGTTCAAAACACCTGGCTCCAACTCGAAAAATTTAAGCAGAGTCTTTAAATGGGGAGGGGAGACGTCAAAAGGAGTGGACCTGGGGTGACGCCATGCCGCCGGGAAAAAAAAAACTCCGCAACACAAAAAACGGGTAGCAACGGGGAAAGGGCCAATGCATAGGGGGAAAACGGGTGAATGGCCGCCCCAAGCAACAGGAAAGAGTTTTGGTGGCAAACGAAAGGCAGGTCTTCACATAATCTCCTTCAGGGAGTGAAGCCCTGAACAACTTCACTCTGGTCTAAAACATTCTCAAAAACGTTGGACAACCATAGTCAAAGAAAACGGGCGCTCTCTCCCGGGAAGGGGTAAAAAAGGAAAAATAAGTCTAAACAATATCGGTTCAGATCAACAAAGGTTCATTTTACAAATGAGAGGATCTTCAAACAGACCGTGAAACCGGAAAAACCGAAAGGAAAAGAGAAGTAGTCTGAAAAGGTGCCCTGATAGAAAGATCCTCGCTGAAGGAATTTGTTCAGTGGACCTGCCCCAAAACCAAAACGTGGGTTGCGCACAGGGACAACCTTCACTCAGGAATCCGCCTTTGCAGTAGCGAACCCCCTCAGTCAATGAAACGGATAAAAAAAAACAGGCACCATCGGGTGTATTATTTTTTGGGGGGGAAGGGATCTCTCGAACCACCCCCAAAGAAAGGAGTCAGAACCTATCTCGCTCCTTAACAAAGCCTAACGACTGGCTGGACATGACGGGCAAAAAATGGAAAAGGTGGAGGGGAGGGTTGTCTCTTAATAAGGCGTATGGAGGAGGTACGTTTCCCGAGACCCCGCTTTTTGGTGGCGGGGGGCATTTCTTCATCCTTCCAAATGCAAAAAAAGGGAGGAGGGAGGCTTCTCAAAAAAAAAAGGGGCCATAAGTCCAGACCGGAAAAAAAATGGGGATTGGGAAGGGGGCATGGCATAGAAATCGAATGGGAAAAATGGCAAAAAAAAAAACCTGAAAGGTAGGGGGAGCCTAAAACCTCTTGAACAGGACGGGGAAGGAAAAAAAGGAGCGCGAAAATTGTAGTGAAGCAGAGGAGTGCAAGGAGACGGCGAGTCCGCCTCCGGTCGAACTTGTGCAAAGGGCTCAAGACAGAAGGGAAGGTGTGGAAAAGGACGAGAAGGCGCACCAAAGAGGCTACAGTGGAGGGAAGAAAAAAGGTCAGTAAATCTGGCGACCGCATTGCATTACAAGGGGGGCTAAAACAGATTGGGGGAGGACGGGTGTAAAATTGCGTAACATGAAATTACGCTCGTGAAAAGAAAGGGAGGGGGGGCGGCCAGTGGAAAAGGAAGAAAGACGGGATTTACACGAAGAGGGTTTGGGAGAGGCACTCAGGGGGGAAGCGGATGGGAGGGAAACACGGGAGCTGAGAAACCCCCAACAGAGAAAAAGGGTTTGATGTTGTCAAGGGTGTCGAAGAGCTTTCTCTTATGTCGGGTTGGGGAAGGGTACAGGTCCAGACACGGATTTACTGCTAAAAGGAACGAACAAAAGAGAATCAGATTAGTCAGTGGGGGAAGGAGAAAAAGCGGGCACAACACGCTCATAAGAGGTTTCTCAGAACGAGGGCATAAAACCTTCCAATGTCTTAAAGAAAAAAAGAGAGGGCTAATGGAAACGGGTGAGGAGTTTGGGGAAAAGTTGCCAACAAAACGAAAGGAAAAAAGTTTAACCTATAAAAAAAAAAAACGTGGTGCACGGTCCTGAGGGAGAATGCATTGGGCAAGAACCAGCGTATTTACGTATGTCAAGCGACAGGAGCGTTGACGTCGAGATCACCGATATTTAAAAGAGGGGTTCTGCTCAAAAACTAAAAAGGACTGACCCTTGAACCGGTTGAAAAGGAGTAGTGGGGCTAAAAGCCGCCTCGGAAAGGCGCAGGGGATCACAGGGAAGGAAAAGACTACCGCCTCGGAAAAGGAGAGCAGAAGGAAGGGGGACGTGAACTTGAAAAATAAAAGAAGGACACACGTCCAGACGAAAAGGAATAACTGGGATTCACAGATACAAGGCTTTACTGGGTCGTGAAGTGTCATAGAATAATGACCTGACAAAGTTACTATACCTAAAAGTGGTGGGGAGGATGGTCAAAAGGCAACAAGCGGAAAAAAAAACCGGCCGCGGGCCCGCCCCCCATACGTCGCTTTCGGAGTGAAAAAAGCAAGCTGTAGGCGGGCAACATTCGCTTTTGCCGCCGTAACCTCGGGGCGGGGAAGGGCGACTGGGCAGGAGGGACAGCGCCCGGGAGTTAAGCAGGGAAACCCCGGACCAGGCGAAGGTGCGGGTCCTAGGGATGGCGGACCAGATCTCCCCGAGTCTCAAGCCGTCGAATAAATTCAGACAAACGGGGTTCCAAAAGCCCCGACCCCCACCCACACGGCCGCACAAAAAAGTTAAACGCTGGAATCAGGGGGACCGCGGACAAAACCGGGAAATGAACAGGCCTGCCCAAAGAAGAGAAAGGGAAAGCACCTCCAGTGCGACTTAGGGGATAAAGAAGTCGCTCTCGGACTTAAGCCGCGAACTATCCCAACTGCAGGAAAGAGGGACTTTAGGCTAAAGACCTGAATTTGGGAAAAAAAAAAATTGAAAGGGTGTAGAATGGAGAGTGAACTACTCCTCGAAGAAACGAGGACAGTCAGCTCATGGTAGAAAAAAAGATTGCCGCTCTACATCAAAGTGCTAGGGGCCAAAGCAACCAACACAATCGGGATGACCAGATGGGAGATATCCTAAAAACGCCGGGGGAATCGGAGCTGAAATCTTTCGAGGAGGCGCTAAATACTGTCGCAAGTTCCGGCCCAACGAACAGGGAATACCTCCGTGCGAGAAAAAAAAAATGGCATATTACGACAGAGAAACTGGATCAAGGAAAGAAGAGAAAAGAGAGCCCTACTCAAAAAAAACCTGAAGGGGGAGAAAAAAGGGGAGATGAAAAGAGTCGCTCTTCCTTTCGCCATAGGTGTGTATGGCCGGGGGCTATCTCCAAGAGCAACGCAGCGGTTTGACGTGTCCGATCACTGGAGAGGAAGCGGAGACTCCATCAAGAGGGGAAAGATTCAAGAGACTATCCTTGAGGAGGGATGGAGTAGGCTTCGAACCGGGGGGTTCCTCAGCCCAACGGGGGGGGGTTTTCGGGGGAAGAACTGGGGGAAGGGGGAGGCTGCAGACCCTGCTCCAACATCTGAAGGGGACTTGCAGCCAAGGCTACTGAGTAGGAACGAAAAGAAAAAGGAGGTCAAGCGGTTGGGGGGGGAGAAAAGCCAAGGGGGATCACGGGGCATGGGACGAAGAAAGGGAGAAAAGAGAGGGGAGTGAAGTCCGAGAGCGGGGGGTTATATAAAACCACGTTCCTGTATTTTGCAGCGCGTCACGGTCTGGCTGGAGGGCCAGTGGGATGGTCCCAAGTTTTCGGAAAAGAAAAAGGATCAAGCGTCTCAGTCCACCGGATGGTATAAGGGGAGGGGTGGGTTCGGTTGGGAAGGGGTGGAAAAAAAAAAGGGTAGAATACGGGGGGCTACTGAAAGGCGCCCTCTTAAACACCAAGCACTTCAAAGACCAGAGGTGGCCTCCCGTTGTCCCACACGGAAGAATCCCGGTCGATGACCAAAATGCAGAACGCCAAACCGGAAAGAAGGCGGCTGCCGGCTTCAAGATAACGTGCAGCCGAAAAAGCTGGAGGTTTCCACGTGGGTAAAAAACTCCAGATAAGCTTTTGGAAACGACGGTCATTAACTGGGAGGGAGGTTACTTTTTACAGCCGAGCACCGGGACGGTCACTAGTAACTGCTTCGTCAAAGTCAGTCGACGAACCCTTCAGAAAAAAGGACTGTCCAACTGTGGAACTTGTAGGAGGGGAAGTCGGGGTTGCTGACTGCTTGGTTTGCGACCGCAGTAATGATCCGGTCAAGCCCCATCTTACTTAGACGTAACAGGGGGAGTTCGGTTTGAAGGATCACCTAGCAGCAGTTCGGGGGGCGAGGCCGCTTGTAGCAACGCCGACCGTTTCAAAAGGGGAACTGTCCAGACAATTCGTGCAGTACCAAGGAAGGGAAAGATTGTGCGATAAGAAAAGTAACGATAACTGAGAGACGCGCTCAGGCTCAGCAGTATTGGCCAATAAAAAAAAACTCTCAGGGCAGAAAACAGTGTGAAAGAATTTCCAAGCTATTCCGTTGGCATGGGGGGGAAAATACTCAAAATCGACACAAACGGGCAATAAGCACAACGCATGCCATTGATGGGGAGTACATAAAATTGGAGGGGTGTGGGAATGTCCAGAGGGGGAAGGGAGGCCTTCAACTACCGGAGGTGTTGGGACCTCATGGCATCAAAAGCAAAAAGACGAACCGATCGAGTGAGGGCAGGTTCATGGATAAGCAGTGGTCTTGACACCCGCGTACCGTTTGAAAAAAAAAGAAACGAAAGAAAGGACGAACGAAAGTAAGGTCGAAAGCCAAAACAAAAACAAAAGGGGGTGCGGATGTTTGGGTGGGGTTGAAGAAAGAGGGGACCAGTTCCGGGCCCAAAAAGAAAAGCGATCACACTCGTCACGTGTCCATTCCCGTAGGGGAAGGGGGCGACCAAATGTCTGAAGGGGCACCAGCCGGAAAAAGGGTCCGCCACTGTAAACCACAAACGCCGCCCCAATCGTTGGAGCAAAGGTAATGGCAAAGGTCGCACCGCTCTGATGGCATCCTCAGCACCCGGAGCAGAGGGGGGGGGTGCTCTCCAGCAGGCCTTAAACAAAGAAATCGCCTTGCAAGTGACTTTAAGACAACAATGGCTACGAAAAAATACGGCTGAAACGAAAAACGGCCGTCAATGGGGAAACCGGACTCAAGAAGGGTCGCCTTCCCGGCTGACAGAAGGCGCAAATTTTGGAAGGGGCTCCAGTATACCGGAAATACACCTGAAAAAGTGTAGGGTGAAAATGAAAGTCCGACTGATGCGATCGACGACGTTAAACAGCATTTAAGATGAATTTGGAAAAGTGTGGCAAGGAACATGTCCGTCAGGCATCGGCCTGAGGGGAAGGTCTGTTAAACTGCCCAAACCAAAGTGTGTCTCGGCCGCAAAAGGACGCGGAAAGCTCCGGGTAGAAAGAAGCGCACCAATGTCTCATTCAAAGGGGAAAGGGTCCTGAAGACCTAGAAAGGTGCCATCGGGTTAATCTGGGGGTAGAGGG
>Ga0179593_1315751_pt1 | contig 13916 bp, 14 predicted proteins | sample CZODoug2_1_08_16_FD_185931 | JGI IMG/M metagenome (GOLD analysis project Ga0179593, IMG submission 185931) | Vadose zone soil fungal communities from Angelo Coast Range Reserve, California, USA - CZODoug2_1_08_16fungal (PacBio error correction) | ecosystem: Environmental > Terrestrial > Soil >...
AAGGAAGGCGGGAGAAACAAGTTGGTGTGGGTCTGGGTGGGGGGTCGCGCTCGTGCAGAAAGCTGTTGCTGTACCTTTGTTACGAAAGACCCCGAAAGGAGTGGGGGGTATTCGCGGGACGTGAACCTCGATGAATAACTAAACGAAACTGAAGTTGGGGAAAGTAACGGTAAAATCGAAAAAGGGGAGGGCGTGTTGTTGAGCGTGGATTTGTCAATGCAAAAATCAAAACAGGGGGGGGGGGCAAATGGGAGGGCATGAAGCTGGAGTCATAGCCGTCGACGGAGACCGGTGGCACTGTTGGGAGAACACGGTTGGAAAAGGTGGGAAACGGGTAGGTAGGAGAAAACAACGACACCCCAAAGGCACGACGGGGATGAAAGGGTTTCGTTGTTTCAAATAGTTTCCCGTACAATTCAGAGGGAAATAGGGGGGGTGAACAAGACTAAAGCACGGAGGCCTACCTTCATAAAGGTCAACGAAGAGATCGTGGGGGGAAAAAGCATTCTAGGGATTCCTGGCAAAATTCCAACGCCAAATGAATGATGTTTCCGAAAAAAAGCTGGAAAGTCGACTCCCCAGTTGTATCGCGGAGGGAAGACTAAAAAAAGACTGACAAAAGGAGGCCTGCAACGTTCAAAGTTGAGGTGAGCGAAAAAGACCTTGAAGTGCATCTGGTTGCCGAATCCCAGGGGGAATCGGAAGAAGGGGGGCTCGGATGCCAGAAACGGCGTTACCGTACTCTGATATTGTTAGGTGGCACATAAATCAACCGGGGCAATCACCGGAACAAAGATGGGAAATAGAACCCGGACTGTGGTTGTGGGTAAAAGGACAAGAAGAAACGGGACCTAAAGGGAATCCACACCACGGATCAATTCAATCCCTCAAAATAGTATAGGAAGGTAAAACAAGCGCTACTTGGGAAAAAAATGTTGTGGCATTCAGTGGGGAAGTGGCGAACGGGGAAAAACATCCTTCGATTTCCTAAAAAGCACTCTAAAAAGGGGCGAGGAAAGGGTAGGGGCAAAGCGGGCAGACTTGCGCTCTCCGGAGAATTTTGTTTGTAAATTGGCCAAGGATGTGGGCGTGGACAGAAAGGAAGGTGACTTGAGGTACCAAAATAGCAGGGGTGGAATACTCCAAACACTCGTCCCCCGCTTACCTTGGCGGAGCAATGCAACAAAAAGGTCGGCCAGAAGTCGCGAGGGGGGTAGATGCTTCTCCGCTTTTGTCATGCACGGAACAAAGAGGTCTATGGGGGAGTTGCAAAATTTGATGTGGCTCCCAACAAGGGAACCAACAGGCCATCGATGGCCACAAAAGGTGTGTTTCAGACTATAGTCCGCTATTATTTGGGCGTCCGGGATAGCCGGGTAGAAATAAAGAATGATGGAGGCAAAAAAACGACCAGAAAAGTCGTCAATGAGGCACCTCTTTGCGGGCGGTTCAGATAGGCGTGTCATCGGCAAAAAAGGGGATTTTTTCACGGCACAACAACTCTCAAGGAAAGAACCAAAACAACCGAGCAAAAAGTTTGCACACCTGGGAAGGTTGGAGAAGCACACAAACCGAAAGGAAAAAAGCGCGGTCATCCCCGCTTCTACTCTAAAAGCTCTCCTACCGGGAAGAAAATCGGCCTTGGGTGAAGAATAAGGCAAACGTTTTGGAACCCCGCCAGCACCTTTCTCTAGGGGACTCGCCTCTCAAAAGACAAGAGACAGATATAGTGTATATCGGCCTGTAGGGAGGAAACTTTAAGGGGTGCTCCGTGGGAGTCGTAGCCGTCAAAGACTTCCATTTAGTTCACGCTCAGAGTGCAAAGAAGAAATAGGAGAGGAAGACTAATAAGGGGAACGAAAATCTGCATGCCCCGCCACTACGAACCCTCTGGAGTTTAGCAGCCAAGGGGCGCACACCGGCAGGTGAACACAGGAGGATAAGCGCAACGTGTCGTCTCCTTTACTTGCACAACCCTCTCGGGGGTACTCATGGAAGGGACATATATAACAGCGAGGGGATAAAAAGCACGATAAGGGACACCTTTCTGAAACCAGAATTTTGCTCTCCCAAAACCGAAACGAACGGGGAAGGTTGGGGTGTCAGAAAGGTGGATCGGTGGTGATGCGTGTAATTTTCAAGCATGAAAAGGGGGTAGAAAGAGGCTACTGGGAAGGGTGGGCCATCCAAGGGGGAAGGGCAATCATTACTCCATGGGGGGCGGGGGGTCTGTTCAAGAAAATCCTTGGACTGACCACAAAGAATCAACTGCAGGCCCAGAGACCGGTCTCCCTCCAATTGACCGGCAAAGGATTTTTAAAAAAGAAGCGCGGAGGCCCGCAAAACGCGGTTCTGACCGCCTTCAAGAAGTCAGGGCCAAAAGAGTCGCAAGGGTTATACGGGGAATGTCCGCGGGCGTCGAACGTTTTGCCAGAGTTGCTAGGATCAGGGAGGGTCTCCGACGGGGGAGTCAGATCCTCTATATTCTCACGGTCTGCTATCACCGGTTAAAAGGAGGAAACACCATAACGCGACGGGATGAACTGAAGTACCCAGAAGGGAGGAGAGGAATCCAAGGGCGTTGGTCAGAGGCCGCAGCCAGACCGCGCGGTGTGGAGGGAAAACGTATGGAAACGTGACAAAAAAAAAAGGCCAGTTCGCACGAGGCGTCGAAAACACCGCAATTGCCGCACTTTTCTTGACAGTGGAAAATAACCACTATTCTACTTGAGACAACGTGCTCTTAACACTGGGGGGGTGGTGGCGAACTAGTGTTTTCCATTTGAGGGGTCATGCTGGATAAATGGTGAGCAACATCAAGTTGCCGTACGGATTGTCCTGCATCAAGGAAAGTGCGGAAAGTCAGCAGAAAAGTCTAGAGAAACAAAAAAAAGGAGGGGAGTAAAAATATAGAGATCTAGCGAAAAGAAATAAGGAGAAAGATTGGAAAAGTCACTAGTACGCAAATGAGAGACGTTAGAGGGCGGGGAAAAAAAAGCACCCATTTGGACAGATTTCGCAACCAACGGAATCGGATATACCGTGGCGCATAGCGTAGGGTAAGGGGAAAAAAGAGAAAAGGCAAGGGGGCCATTTAGCGGAGGGGTCCGAGAAGCCCGCTTCGAACCCGTCTAACAGGGGGGGGGAGACAGTGTGTACAAAAGCAACCGCGCGGTAGGTCTTATGGGTCGAACTGGGGGGGCACTGCAAAAGGGATTAGCGGGGGGGTGTGCCGAAATTCGCCTCATTTCCAAAATCTATTGCTTTTGGTGGACGGAAAGGGGCCATCATCGGTAATCCAGGCGGTCTACCTCACATCTTAATCCATCGACTTGGGGAAAAAAGGGAACGCACTTCCACTCGTAGAACCCGGCGACGTCGGTTCCTACAGAATAGGGGGTCAGAAAGGGACATCAAGGTGTTGCGTCCTCCCCGTCCGGATAAACAGTCATTGCGCAAAATGATGTTCAGTACGTTCGGCCGGATAGGACTTGTGTGGGTTCACGGGCGGTGGAACCAAAAGTGCACCGGGTAACATTTGATTCAACAGAAAGAATAGGACGCGGAGAGATCGTACTGGGTCATATGTCTACAACACTAGCCGTACATCAAAATAGGGTAGAAAGTCGGCTTTCGTCGGGTGGTAGCTGCCCAAGGGGGGTCTAAGACTCGGTACAGTCTAGCTGATGTGCAAAACCTCTGTGGCAGAATGCACGGGGGAACAGCTGGTTGTGCACGGGGGAAAGAGAAAAATGTGGGGGCAGCTAAGCTGTATTCTGAAAATTCCGTGAAACTGGTATCTTTCATCATAGAGCCTGGGGAGGATAAAGGGGTCAGGATGTTGCGCAAGGAGTGAGATATTATTGTGATAAGATAAGGGGGGGTGGAATCGAACGGGTAGAAGTAATGGGAGTTCGAGGGGCCGGCAAAGACGAACCAGAGAATCCCAACAGTCCGTTCATCAGATAAGATAAAAACTATACTTAGTCGGGAGCGCTGGAAGAGGAAAGAGGAAAGGCTTCGGGGGGGACTCACGAAGATCGGAAGGTCAAACCACTAAAGGAGTTTGAACTTCGGTATCTAATCGACCTCATGAAGGGGCCGCGCTTGGGAACGTGGGGAGGGGGGGTGCACACAGGTCCATTCATCAAAACGTGGGTCTCGTTAGGAGCAAGTAGCAACTAAAAAGAAAGATAGGGGGGGCAGATGAAACCGCCTGGTGAGGTTGACCCAAATGATAGGTTAACGGAGCACTGACGACGTTGGAGCTTTATCTCAAGCAGCATTCTCGATTCGTATCGACAAAGGGAGATTCTAATGGAACCACAAATGGTGTGGTGCCGGGGCCCGTGTTGGGAGCACGAAAAGGGGGATACCAAAGTGAAACCGAGGGGGTCAGGGCTGCAAAATCCTCAATAGTGCCAGAACGGGCGGGAATTGTGTCCACCTATAAAAAAAGGAAGAGGGGGCAAGGGCGGGCTAGTTCCCTTCTTTTGGCACAAGTAAAAGTAAGGATGATCGGACAACCAGCATTCATTTTTACATGCCCCAAGAACAAAAAAGCGAATGGAAGGAGCGGCATGAAACTACAAAATCCTCCAGGTCCATTCCGCGTTATGAAGGACTCAGATAAGGCTATGTTTCCACGTCGAGCTTGAACCTCTGGTCCAGAATGTCAAGTAGGTGGGGGACAGCGGAGATCTCTGAACCGGATAAGGGGGGGGTAGCGATTAAACATAATAACGGGGGGGAAGGGAGCGGGGCAGGGGGATCCGCGGAGGTGTAAACACAAGGGGCAGCGGGTCTACGAATGTTCAAAGATTTGTCTGTGGGATGCACCGGTTATTTTTAAAACTAACGATGAATGGGATAAGTAAGTACAGTACTGGGCAGAAGGGGGCAAAAGGAGTCGGTAAGGTTCAGCACAAAAAAGGGTATATGAACTTACGACCAGCGCAGGAGGGGGAACGCTTGACTGGTGGGTCCAGAGGCAGATAAAAGAGCATGAAAAACCGGGTAGTAGAAATTCCCATAGTTAGGTAAAAATGGAGGGGGAGGTTGTCGGAAAGGAAGAAACGAGGACCACTGATGTAGGTGATCCAGGCATGATCTGCGGTAAGTCGCGATGCAGAGGAAGGGGGGTCCCTCAAGGAATAAAGGGGTAAGATGAAAAGAAAAAAGGAAAAAAACCTTAACACTAAAAATGAATTAAGGGGGGGTGTTTTCAAAAGGTGGGGGATACGACAACTACCCCGGGTTTAGGAAAACGGGGGGTCCCCAGACAAGCGGTTCTAAAGCGGATATGGCGGATAGGAAGTTCCCTGTGCACAACGTTTCGAATGAAAGAGGAAAGGGCACCAAAGAAAAAAAACCGAAACAATGGGGGGGGGTTACGAGGAAGGAAAACAGGAGTTTCGGGGGGGGGGGGGGGGGGGGGGGGGGGGGGGGGGGGTATGTTTCAGAAGGAAAAAAAATTAGGGGGAGTATTAGTCAAAGCCCAATCAAAAGTCGGGGGCAAAGAGCGACAAAAGAAACATCACTTCGTTAGCGCCTTTTCACGGGACTAGCTCAATCACAAAGAGGGAGGAAAGAAGGGAGATAGGACCCGAAAGTCCTAAAGGAGTTGGGGAAGGGTGTTCGCGACAGGTGCACCGGCTGGGGTGGCTGGACCGGGAATATACCCAATAATAAGAGGCGGCGAACATGCTATGGAAAGGAGAACAACCGTGTGTAAGGCGGTGTGCTCGAAGAGGGGGAGTGTGGGGAATGAAGCTTCAAAGGAAGGATAAAAAACAGGGTGTGGGACACTCAGATAACGATATCGAAGCCGCGGCTCGATTTGGTAACCCGGGGGGGGAAAGGAGAACCAGGGGAAGGACACACGCTAAAAACACAGACTGGAGGAAGGGGTCCTGTTGGGGTACCGGGTCTACGGGGAAACCCCCTTCTGTCTGGATGTTTTTTGTCGGGACGGACGAAGGACAGCCAAACGAGTATCATGCCCTGGGGGAAAAAACCCACTCTCGTCAGAGGGAGTGTAATAAAGCTAATAAAAATTACTGAGGGGCACCAAAACTATATGGAACTTCCTGAAGACCACATGTAAATCTTGGTAACTACAAAAAGGGGACGGGGGGGCTGCCAAAAAATGGTCAGGTGAGGAATACCCGGGTTCATAATCCCATGTTCAACCGGGAGCGGCCGATTGCAGCGGAGGGGAAAAGGCGGAGACCGGGACGCAGAAAAGACAAGAAGAGTGAGCGGCAACAATTTGCCTAACAAATCCATCCACCGCCAATGGAAAAAGCGCTACAGAGGGACAGGTTGTGGGAAAACGACGCGGGAAAAGGCAAAGCAAAATCAACACGCGACTGAAGACAAAAAAAGATGGATGAATCATCACAAGAACGTGCGAAGCGGGGACAGAAAAAAATCAGCTGCCTTCTGGGGGGACAACGGGTGCTGGAATGATGGAAGAGGCAGTCAACGGGGGACCCAATCCATCCGTGAATGGAATCCAGACTCAGGCTAGTCTGCTTGTAATTAGAAATGGAACCCAAAAAAAAAAAACACACCCGCCCCACCCCAAAAAAAAAAAAAAAAAAAAAAACCCACCCAAACCCAAAAACCACAACAAACCAAAAACCAAAAAACACATCTCCACAAAAAAAAACACCCCAAAAAAACCTGCCTCACCAAAAACAGCCCCGAAGCCCCCCCCACCACAAAAAAACTGGTCAAAAAGAAATGAAAGAGAGATTTTTCTGGGGCCAAGCTTTTCTTCCGCTATAAATCAAATTGGTTGACCAGAGGAAGAAGATCTAATTATCATCTTAACTCTCCGCGTCGAGTGAATGCCCATGAAGTTCACGAGGCTGCAGCTGGATCTGATCTATCGCTTTGGCAGAGGAAAAGAGGAACGAGATGTGGGAATACGGGGCGCAAACCGGGAAAACCCACTAGATGAAAAATGTGGGGGGGGACGGCCGGGAGGCTGATTGAGTCCGGAAACGGCGCCTTCCGATAGGGGTGACGGAGATAAAGAGAGCGTATTAGGAAGGGAGAGAAACGGGGGTCGGATCTCAACTCTTTTCCATCAGAAAAGGGTGGTTGAAAACTGAAACCATTACGATACACCAAATGGGCCACACAATGGCACAAAACAACTAAATAAACAAGGTAGGGGAACCACTGCGGCCGGAGATTCTGGCTTTCTCTCCATACACGCCAGTCATTTCACTCCTCTTCTTACGTTGTGAGCCACTCCTGGAGGGTGAAATCTCCCGTCACCTGCCCCTGAAATCACTAAGCGGACTCAAGAAGGATAGAGGGGGGGGGGTATAGGCGACTTGCTGGAAGGGGTATTCATCAGTGGTAGGAGTATAAGGCAACCTATAACTGCAAGTTTAATGTGAGAACAGACACCAACATTAAAAAGGGGCAGAGAATAAAGAAAAGTAGCTCGACCACTACCGTGGGTAGATACTCTCTAAACCCCTATCCTAGCACGGGGACGACGCTCAATGGAGCACACCGGCGGTAGCTGAAGAGATGCGCAATCTTGTTCGGTCAAAACCATAGCGTTGTAGCAGGGGGGGGCAATAAAAGAGAGGTGACACGAACGAGAAGGCACACAAGTGGTGTGCTCTCAAACAACCCAGACTCCACCTGGTTCTCCAGGGAGTTCTGTGGGCGATTGGTCTAGAAGACAGATTCAGGGATTCTAAAACTCTGAGAAGCTTCATCAATTAAGACGGTGATAAGGCATGGGGGGGTCTGAAAAAGGGGGGTAGGGGACGACCACCAAGATCTAATGGCAGCCATCTGCCATGGAGAGTCCATTGAAGGCTGAAGGGTTAAGAGGAGGGGGGGGAGAAGCACTAAAGAGGCTGTCCTTGAAAGAGACCAAAAAGATTCCGGGGGGGTCAAGGAACGTGGGGTCCGCGGCGACGTGGTGGCCCATGGTCGATTCGAGCCAGAAGGGGGATGACGGGACAACGAGCGCACAGGCTGGACCGCAAGGTAGGGGAGACCCATCCAGGCCAGCGCTGAGGCGACCTGCCCCGAAGGTACGCGATCCAACTGAGTTTGCCAGGCTCAAAGAAGTCATCCATAACCGTGAGGTGGGAGGATGGGAAAAAAGCATATCGTGCCTGAGGCGAAATGCGCCGTTCTCACGCTTTCTCTCATATAGAAGGGTGAAACGACCGGGGTACGGGTGTGATAAGAGACCGAAACGTAGGCTTCCCAATGGCGAGGCCGATTCTTGGTTTCTGCATCGGGTCAATATTTAAAAAGGGAAAAAGTGGGGAGGACGGTTCTGGCACTCCAGTGGTAAAAGATTGGATAGGAATCATAGAAAGAGAGGCAGGGGGGCAACCTGCTTCAATATCGAGCACAACTTAGTATGAAAAGGAAATAGGAGAATGGCAACGCGAGGGTCGGAGGGACCTAAAAATCAAGAGTAGCGTCGGGGTCTGTTCGCACCTCATCATATTGCAAAGGGAAACATTAGCAAATAATAAATGGGTAATAAGACCGTTTTTCGTCATATCCTGAAAGTTTGATCAGACCGTCATAAAGCGTGGAAAAAATGGCTTTGTTGTTTTTTGTGATACTCTGCTAAACGAAAAAAAAGAAACGTAGGCCGAACGCAGCTCATGTGTTTACAATAAAAGGGGAAGGCGGTAGAGGGCGCCCTGTCCAACGACCTTGGGGAGTAGCACTATACGGAGAAGCATCGATCGGGAAGAGGTATTACCCCTACCAGTTATACATCCCTGGTTCATCCTTCTGAAATAAAACACGGCTGAGAATAATCCGAGGGATCGCTGGAACAAAGTCTATGGACGCGGAAAAACATTCCACTCAAGTAGAACCGGTAGAATCTGCAGGGAATGAAGTCTCTTGATCCCGAAAAAAAAATCAGTTTCTGCACGCCGACGGTCAACGGAAAAAAAAAAACAGTCAATTTTGTTAGGGGTCATGAGGGACTAAACAGGGGTTTCATCTGGGGGGTTCAGTATATATGGGGGTACGGGTAAGAAAGGTTCACGGGGAAGAAAAGGGGGTCTGAACAAAAGGGATTGGAAAACCTCAAGGGCAAAGGTCGAAGGCTTTCATACTTCGGAAATTAAAAAACGGAGAAAAACTCCATCAGGCAAAACGGTAAAGCGTCGGTGGGGGACGGCGGGGGGGGAAAGCGCCCCCAGGGGGTTCTCAACTACGGGGGGCAACTGCCTCGTATACAAAGAAAGAAGTAAGAGAGTAAAAAACGGAAATAGAAAAAGGAGGGGGGGCACAATGGTAAGAGCACTCAGTTGGCGGCTCTCGCTGGAAAACCGTCGAAAAACGGACGAAAAGAGAGGGGGGAGCTCGGGAATGTCGGGGAAGAAAAGGGAGGTCACGAGAAGGAAGGAGAGAGCGAAGATAATTTTTAGGCCGTGCAACGTAGTGCCGTTATGGCGACGCACATAAAACAAAGTCAAGTAATGGAAGAAAATTATAGAAAAGAAGAAGAATGAGGGGGAGGTCGCAGGGGTCTGATGGGGGGGCGCCTATGAACTCAGTCTGTCTGAAGAAGGTAGGTCAACCACAAAAGTTAGGGAGGAGTCGGATCCTTGACTCCTCCCGAAGTATTGGGAGAGGGGGTAACGGTTGGGGAATGGGGCCAGTGCCCCGGTCAAAGGTTGTGCTAAAATATCGCGTGTCTAAGTTACATTAAACAGAGGGGCTTGGAAGGTCCACTCAATGGGGAAGATGACAGCCAATGATTTCCTAAGGAAATTATGAAACTTTTCCTTGAGAAGAAGAATTTCGGGGGCAGGGAAAAGAGAAAGTGGAATAATACGCAATCAGCATCCTTCTCGCGAAAAAGCACAGGTGTTGTCAATAGATGTTTAAGGTGTTTCTCCAAGTGGGGGCGAAACAATATAACAGCAAAGATGTTCAGTGAGTCTAAAGACCGCTAAAAAGAAAATACCAGCTTCATCATCTGGAACTACAGGTGCGTACAAAAGTAAAACATTAAGAGGGGGCTACAAAGTGGACGGAGGTAAAAGCACTTACTGGGGTACCAAAAAACCTTATTAACGGAAAGGGGGATTTAAGGGGGGGCAAAAACCCCCTAAAGGGAAGGAAGAGGGAAAGGAAAACCTCGGAGGCCTGAAAACTACTGCCTCCTTCCACCGTAAATTAGCAATTATGGGATAGGAAAAGGGGGGCACAAGAAGGGAGGTAACTTCAGTAACCTCTTCCAAGAATCAAGAATATTGTGGGGGAGAGGGGGCGGAGCCGAGAGGCCCCAGGGAGAAAGTCGGTCAGTTCAAGGGAAGCGTGCGTTTGTTGGATGCCGTCAGAATGATGGGCATTGGGTCATTTTTTTAAAACAAATCCCAGGAATCGTAATGGCCCAATAGGGAGGGAAGGGAGGCGAAAATGTGCAGCCGAACTAAGGATTTTATGTCAGGAGGGGGTCGAAAGGGCTCATAGACAACAATCGGGGGAGGAAAAGCGTTTACTGCAAAGAAGAAAGAAAAAACGCGGTTCGCGAAACACCTCGATCGTTAGGCAGAATTGGGGGAGGCCCAGGGCAGGGAAGAGAAAGGTACATGAAAAAGGTGGAGAGAGGAAGTACCATAGGTGGTTAGGGGGAAAAACTCATAATTGTGCTGGACTCAGACACGGAGGAAGTGCGTAAGAACAAAACAGGTTGGGAGGGATCCAGGAATGCTCGCTCGTCTTCCCTTAGTCATCAAATGACAAACACAAAGATAAAAACGAAAGTGTGGGCAGCATAAGAAAAAAACCGGAAAACAGAACATCACCTAACTTACGGTTTTGGGTATGGGGTTGTGTAGAAAGAAACTCCCTCGTTTGTATAACAGGGGAGAAAAAAACCAGAGGTCCTAACCGTAAAAACGGGAAGACTATGCGATCCTTTTAATTCCCTGTGGCACACAAGGTTAAATGACATGAAGAAGGAGGGAAAAGCACAAAAAAGAAAAATCTTGTTACGAGAGCAACCGGAGGAAAACTTTGTCTGAAATCGGGAAGGAAGACGGTACAAGCATTTAGTTGGGGGTGGTAGGAAAAGTCACGGTCCAGCAAAAGAGTTCTTTCACGGCAGGTCTAAAAACGCTTAGGAAGACTGGGGCATGGGGACCTTGACAACAAAAAAAGGATATGGAAGATATATAGACATAAAGGGCTTCTAAAACTATGGACGGTGTGGAGAAGGAGGTGCAGCTAACGGGGAAGGTGAATACGAAAGAAACAAGAATTCTGGCGGCGAACCAGGACGGGGGAAAACAAAAAACGGGCGAGGGGTTACTCAGAAAGATGTAGGGTTGTGCGGACATTGGAATCTGCCACGTGGGGGAAAAGAAGGGGACATTACATAGAGGAGATAAAAGAAGCGTCAGAGACCGGGAAGGTCTGTGGACAAGGCAAGTATGGACCCCTATGGGAGGGGAGACACACAGACAACAAACCCATCCCAGACGGCTAAAGGGGTTGGGCCTTGGGCCTTGAGGGGAAAAAAGGAAGGTCGTATGGGTGGGGATCAAGCGGGAACACCTTCCTCTAACCTCCGTGAAAGAATAAACCAGGATACCCGTCCTCTGCTGGTGGATACATGTTCTTACCAGGGAACAAAGCCAATTCATTGGGTGACAACAACTCTGCTTGAACCACTAAAGGCACTACAGTGGGGTTAATCTGGTGAAGCCGTGACCACAACAGTAGTACTGGCAACGGAGGGGTTTTCGAAAAATAAAGTTTACTATACCAGAGGTTTTCATTGATCCCCTATGTTTCAATCTTATGCCGAAAAGGGTTTGACCGGACGCTAAATATACAGGTGAAGGTTGGAAAATAGCCTCCCAGCATACCTCCAAATGGTGGAGACATTAACTGTGTTTGTTTACACAAAACTAAAATCTTACCCATTCCTCACCTCTTAATCAACAATACGCCGTATTAAGACAATGAAATCAAAAGAAGGAGAGGCCACGTGGACGATATCGGAAGCCGTCTGACCACCGAATGCCCTATTCTGGCCTTGAACAAACAGGGACAGAAGGAGAGGTGCGAGAAAAAGGACCTCCTTTCTACTAAGTCTTTTAGATTGTAATAACTGCACGGGAGTGGTGAGCTGGAGAAGTGGAGGTGTCGTTGCCAATAAAGGTAAAGCGGTCCGCGATACGTCTGTCGCAAATCAATGGGCCGAACTCCAGGGAGATACCGTAAAACCCTCTGGGGCGATGATGAAAAATTCGAAGCGCAGGCTGCTCAGCTGGGGGGTCTGAAGAGATAGATTTTTCATCATTAACATACTATTGTCGCAAATTAGCGGGGTAAACAACAACGGGAAACAGGAACGGGTGCCCAAAAGGGGTGGGTTCATAACTCGTACGCAGGTAGGGGAAAAGAGACGGGAGGAAGAGGAGAAAATGCTGCGGAAACGCTCAAGAGCCACGGCTTTCTCGGTAACCGTACCCAGGTGCCGTGCAATCGACAACAAGGAGGGGGGGTAATCCTTGGAGGGAAACGGCGACAGAAAACAAGACTACAGCTAAGCAGAAACCATCCTTTGGGGAAAAAAAACCTCCAAATTGGTAACCAAATTCAAAGCGGCATAGACGATCTTTTAGCATAGAAAACACAGAGAACCGACGGGGGGAAAGTTAAACCTCCGTAGGCCGTTGGAAAAGAGGAGTCGGTAAGACCCGGCAGCCTTGACGGAGAGACGGAAAAATCGCGAAAATACACGCATCTTAGCTATTTATCTCTGATTTTGGGTGGAAAAAGGTGTGGGAAGCCCCTTTTCGTCGGGATCAGAAAAAAAAGGAGACTTCCAGGGTAGAGGAAAACCGCCCATGGGACAATTCGTATTTCCAAGATCAAAATGCATCACAAAAAACGGCACAGATCAGCACCGAGCCGAACAGAGAAGTTCAGAAATCAAGGTTCGCCAAGGGAGGGCGCACAGAAAGAGATGGACAGAAAGTTCTCGAATGTTATGCGGGGTAAACAAGAGAGGGGGTCTCTTTATGTCATATATTACGAAATTTACGAATACGGTTCAAAGACTGAACAAGAAATGGGGGGGGGCGCACCCCAACCGCGAAACACGTTTTCACAGGGGGGGGTTGTTGCAGGCAGTGGAGGAGGGGTCGGGGGGGGGGGGGTTGAAAAAAGAAATAAGTCTACCGCTGAATAGTGAGTGGCACTACCCGTGGACGAAGGGCGGGGGGAGTACCGGTGGGACAATTGATGAAAATTACTGCATACGGCATAATGAATACACCAAGGGACAAAAAAAAGTGGATTGTTGGGAAGTCCATAAGACGGAGGGACGAAACTATCTTTAAGGCCGTTCCTGACAAGCGCTGGTTCAGGTTCAAAACCTCGGTGGATCACCTAGGGTATCCGCGCAAAGTGTGGGAAATTTCTAGGGTCTGCCAGGGGAGACAAGCTACGTGGGAAAGAGGGGGTCAAACGGTCTTTAAATACATCGGACATCAACATAACGCAGAAGATCGGATCCAGTCATGAAGGAAGATAAATCGAGGGAAAATAAAATGGCTTTGGCCCATTTCTCAACGCCCAATACCATGGGTTTGATGTTAAAAAAAATACTGGTAGGCTGGGTAGACTTAGAGGTTCGTATCTTGCTGGAAATCTATAGGCACTCCAGTAAACGGGTTTGACGGGGGTATACATAACCACAAGAAGTCTGATCCCAAGGGGAAGGCTTACTAGATTGGGGGGGGTTTTCGAATCGGGGTATTGTTAAAGGATGAGATACCGGGTGAACTGGAACCTGGGTCAGATACGAGGGATTGTTAGCACTTACGCTCAGAAGGTGGAGGTAACCGGCGAGAATATCTCTCAAAAAAACACCCAACACTGGG
>Ga0179593_1508102_pt1 | contig 13916 bp, 15 predicted proteins | sample CZODoug2_1_08_16_FD_185931 | JGI IMG/M metagenome (GOLD analysis project Ga0179593, IMG submission 185931) | Vadose zone soil fungal communities from Angelo Coast Range Reserve, California, USA - CZODoug2_1_08_16fungal (PacBio error correction) | ecosystem: Environmental > Terrestrial > Soil >...
AAGTGCAGAAAGGGAGGGTGTGGTCCTCACGTGGACGAAGCGAGCGAAACGTGGTGGGTGTGCTCGAGAAGCTCCCTTTAGGGACTGGAAGATATCGAAAAACGATCAGGGGCCGAGCACAGAGCCCAATGATCGAAACCGAGCCGGGTTCACTACTCTCCTGTCGGACGCAAGGGGGGTACATTCAGAGGGATGAGGAGCGTAGTCGTCAACGTTTAACATTTGAGAAGAAAGGGGGAGGGCTGTTCCTCCTGAAATGATCTAATCCCGCGGCAAAGGTAAAAATCCGTGGGAGGAGAGGAAGGGTCGCTGGGGAAGTCGCGAGTGTCGCTCAAGTGGAATGAGACGCACGAAACCACTTGCGCACGGAAATATAACACCGTCAGACGGGGGGCGTCGCGAGAGCTACTGGAGTCTGGTGAGGGGGGAGGAGGAACTGGGTTAAAGAGCGGCACGAGATCAGGTGGCAGACGCCCGTCCGCGCGAGGAAGGCTCAAACTCATATCGGCGTAGAGCACCGAACACGAAAAGACGGCTTAGAAGAACTCCGCGCCACCAAGCTAAGTAACAGGATCAGAAAACCCTGCAGAGAAGACCTCTCAGTCTCAAATCGCGCCGATGAAGAGCCCTCGTCACTAGGGAAGCGAGTCATGAAGCCGAGGTTGGACATACCAGCTGAAAGGGGGGCCAAACATCATCTCAGCGCGGGGTTAAAGGCACCGCATCGCCACGCTGTGTCACCGCGAACACTCACGTATAAGTTGGTTCAGGCCAGACCTGTAGGCGCGGAGCAGGAGAAACCGGGCCGACAAAAAAAGGAAAACGTCCGAAACACCAATCAAAGGGCCGATTGGCGGAGACAGAAAACGAAATCCTTACCACGCCTACGGGGGGAAGGGGTAAAAACAGACCAGCACAGTTCCAGAAAGAAAGAGCCGAGCAAGAAAACCCCCGGGGTTGCCGACCGGCAGAGAAAAAGCATCATTTAAACAGATATTTCTGCCCCACCACCGAGACCTCAGAAACCAAACAAGGGGAGACCATGAACGGGAAAGGAGCCAGGAAGAAAGGACACCTACATTCCACACGCAGAGACACTACGTCGGCCATGAGAGCAAAAGGGGTTCCCGGAACAAAAGAAGTCCCGGCAAAGCAGACCTCTTGGAATCAGAAAAAAAGAATCAAAAAAAGGGAAACTGATCGGATCCGCTGCACACCTAAAGGAAAGACGGGAAGTAGGGGTGCGGATCTACTACAAATACGGCCTGGATGCTTGTGATAGTCAAGGTCTAAGGGGGAAAAAAAGAGTGACTACAGGAAGGGTGTGGACGGATGCCTGCCGCCGATGACGCATCCGAGCAGCAAGAAGCCCAGAGATGGAAAAGGGCGCTGGGAAAGGACAGGGAAAATGATTCCGGCTGGAGCGGCAGGAAAAACGAGCCGAGGAGAAAAACTACTTCCGTTAAGTAGGCCAACCGAACGACATTTGAGACTGCAATGAGGGGCCATGAAGGGGAGACAAAAAAAGCAGATTACGGGAAACCGTGAAGAGCCGGGGAAAAAAGTACGGCGAAGGGGGGAGAGCAAGAGTCAATTTAAAGGTGCTTTGTCTGGGGTCTGAGGGTTGGAGGTGGGGTGAGAGGGAGGCGTGGCGGCAGAGGGGGGGATTAGGGGGTGGGGAGGGGGGGGTGCTCGTGGCGTCGCACTGAAAACCTGGGGCGGTGATTGGCCGGGGGTGGGAAGGAGACAGTGATGCTCTGTTTTTAAATCAAGCGGGAGGCTACGATCCTGCACGAAATTCAGTTCCGAAAAGGGGGGAGGGCTCTTTCACGTTGGTCGGGGGTACAAAAGTGTTTCCAATGAAAAAACAGGGGAGTTCCCGCGTGGCTGTCGCGGTCATGTAGAAACTAAAGAAAAGGGGGGAACCAGGGAGAAAAAAGACCCGCGGATGCCTCGACGAAAACAAAAAACGAAGGAAAAGAGGAACCTGTCTGGTCAGTGGGGGAAGGGCTTTGTGCGGGGAGGAACCTGCCCGATACCGTTGGGGGGACTGTAAATGCATCTGGGGCCGTGGGACTTGACCAAAAAACACTCGACCCAAGAAAAGGACAAAGATCCCTTCCGAAGAACCGTCCCGGTCGGTTCTGAAGCGCAAACCGCTCGACCCGGGGGGCTGCAACAGATTAGGGAGTAAAAGACTGCAGCCAACCCCCGAATCAAAAAAAAAAAAGAGAGGAGCGCACGCCCGAGCACCAAAAATCAGACGACCGAGCAAGACCGCCCGAAGAAGATCAAACACCCCCCCGTAAGAGAGCCCCAACAAAGACAAAGCAAAAAAAACAAACGTTGAAGCGTTTTCTCGGGTCTACCAAGGGTCGACCTTTACTCTAAGGATGAATCTTAGAGGGGTGGGCTGAAGGAGAGCGCGGAAAGAGAAGACTCCAAAACTTGAAGAAGCGTTAAACAGAAGGAATGCGTGCGGTGGAGAGCCGGAAAGTATTGGGGTCTCACTCGGCTCTCGGGGGGGCGCCCTGAACAAGGGGGAAATCGGAGGCTTTCATCGGAAAGAGACATATTCAAAAAGAGGTGAGAGGTGGCCGAATCGGGGCGCATGCTACCGTCAACACATGAACAGGGAAATCTGTTAAATGAGAGACCGAGAGAAACAAGACTTCTCCTGCAGGTTTTCCGGCACTACCTTAGGATGGGGTGGTGGGGGGAAAAGCTTAAAGATGATCAGGGTCCGTGGGTGGAAGTGAGGGGACAAACGGGCTGAGGGTGGGACTCTTTGTTTTCAAACCGGGGGAAGAGAGTAAGAACGTAGTGAGAGGAGAGAGGGTGAGATGGAGGGGGGGAGATATGGAGGGGGGAGAAACGGGAGAGAAAGAGGGGCGAGTTCGGGTCCTCGTTGCGGTGGCGGGGAGCCAGAAAAAGATGAATGCGAAAGTGCGCCTTGGTCGGCCTTGGTTCGTTTTTGGGTTCTCTGACCATAGGGGAGGGTGACGGGGGGAGGGGGGGAGGGTGGGTGACGAGAAAGGAGGGGAGTTTGGAGAGTTCTACCAACTCAAGGGGGGCCGTAGGGGGGGTGGTCCGGGGTTGTCGGGGATCTACCGGTTAGCCCTTCTCGACCATTGAGCTTAAAAGAAAAAAAAATGCGAGAGTGGAGTACGGGGGCACACTTTGAAACCGCGAGAAGGGGGGGTGTCGAAACCCGCAACTCTGGGTCGGGTACTTAATTGCTGTCCCATCTGGAAGGACCAACCTCGATAGAAGAATCAACGAAGCGCAGCTGACGGAGGTGGAAGAAATCGGCGGCGCGAGACAGCGACTGTAGATTCCGTCCGTGCTTAAAAAACTTTTAGCGAAAAGGGGGGTGGAGGAGGAGATGAGAAAAAGGCCGTGGCGTTAAGAACAGGGACGCGGGGAGAATGATTACCGCGAACTACATCTCTCTGCCTCTGAAGGAGAAAAGCTGTAAAAGTGAAGGGAATAAAAAAGTTCGCGAAAAAGCCAATACTCAGACCTCACCCTGGAATCTACAGAAGAGAGGAAAAGGGGTGGAGACTTAAGGCGCCAGTCAGGGGCGCGGAGCTAATATGGTTCAAACCAAGTCGAATACGCCCACGATCGGGGGGAACCGGGGAAGCTGAAACGAGCTAAAGGGATTAATAACATCTCTAGGAGAGGCTCGACGAGGGGGAAAAGGTTTACGAGAGTCGTAAGCTGAAAGACGGGCAAGAGAGAGAAAAAGTAGCAAGCTCGGGAAGGCGACTTCTCCTCTATCTCTTCTAAACGGCACTCAAAGAGATAGGAAAGGAGAAGGGAAGAACCTCCGCTCACAACCGTTTGGGAGGATCGATGAGAAACGCTATGAGCAAACAAAAACAGCGATCAACGCTCTCTGACAACAACACCCTGTGGGTAATAATTTGTCGGATGGTCGGGGGGGGATAATCCTGCGAAAAGCGAAAGGGGGGTGAACGCGAGACGAGTCCAATTGGCTTCCTTCTATCTAGCGGCGGAGAGAAGTGGGAACAGGGGATAGTCAAGAGACACTAAGGCCTGAGCAGAGGGGCAGAAGGAGCGAGGGGGGCTCCCTTGCCAAAACATTACAGAAAAAAAATGGGAAGGGGGGACTGAAGCGCAACGTGCACGATTCGGAGGCAAGAAGCAGCGCGACGGCGTGCACTTCTGATATAATCACAGGGAAATCGGGTAACGTATACGTGGAGGGCAAGTCAGCGACTTGCCAGAGAATTAGGCGTAAATTGATGTAGGGAGACGAAAATAAGGCCGGACCAAGACCCCCCGGGAAGTCGGGGTCGAGAAGAGACGACCCGGGTGGGGGAAAACGCTGATTCTAGCTCGGTGTATCTTCATATCTTTCTCCGTCCTGGGGGACTAGCTGAGGAAGAAAGACTCGGAAAGCCGCAGCACCTCCGACTCAAACGCAATTGCATAAGACCTCGCCAACTCTTACGAACGAATCGGAAAGGAGGAACTAGAGCCTCAAAAAGAGGTAAGTTTCGCCACTAGGCGGGCATCCCGCGAGTTAGTAACTGAGAGATTTTTTCCAACATCTTTGAAGAGGAAGCATCAAAAGGAAGAAAGCCAATAAGGGGGGGAATTTCAAAAACGCTAAAGGTGGGCGCAACGACCGGTGTCACCGGGGGCGGAACGGGTATCATTTTTCTTCGGGGAACGGCCGGAGTCTCTCACTCCGGTCGCCAGGATAGAAAAAGAAGAAAAACGAAAGAAAAAAAGAATAGAACCGGATTTAGACCTCGAACAGGGGAGAGCCTACCAAAAAGAAGAGACGATCGGTACCCGCGAAAGAAGAGCACGTATCTCACTCACCATCCGGGCTCCTCCAAGGAAGGGAGACGGAAAAGAAAGGGAAATAAAGTTTCGTGATCAACACCAGAACAGAAGAAAAACCACGCGACAAAGATCTGTACGTCCTGCAAGACCCAACTCCCGATTAGAGAAGAGAAATAAAAGGGAACGGCCAGAAGAGAAAAAGGGAAAGAACGGAACAACGAAATCGTCCCGTATCACCTATGATCAGAAAGCGATGGGGTCCAAGCCAAGGCACCTGATTCTCAAAATCCATCTTGGAAGCTGACAAAAGAACACTGATAGAGGAAGGGTTCAACTCAGCGACCCTGCGTTGACGAAGGCTTTTTAGGGCAAGGGAAAGCAGGTGTAAGATCGGTTAAGGACAAGGGCATTGTTTCAATTCCTTCGGAATGAAAAGAGGGAAAAGGGGAAAAGGGCGCTCCATAATCACTACAGGAGGAATGGAAGCGGAAAAGTCAGGCAGGTCCCCTGGCTTGAGATGCTCAGGCGAGCCGAGGACTAAGACTTCCTTTAACATCAACCTCACTTCATGCATTCGGGTAAGGAGGGAGGGAGGGGGGAGGGGGGAGGAGACAGTGAGATGAGACATCAGTAAGACGTTCAACGACGATAACAGCCTGACCACTTCCGCTGTCGTTCAGCACTATAAAAACCCATTGAAAACCATGAGTGGGATTTGGGGGAGAGGAAGGTTGCTGAAAAGGGGGGGGAGAGGGAGTAGGGAGTGGGAGGGAAGGGCGAGTACGGTGGCGCGCAGCGATTTGTTATTTCTTATTTTTTTTGATTCTTGCCTTGAGAAAAAGATGCTGGCACCAGAGGCGACGGTGCGAGACGGGAATCCCGAAAAAGCCAGAATTGCAGGCTCTTGCCTCCGGGGGAAAGGGGCAGGTTTCCAGTGACACCGGGAAAACGGTTTCCGGGCACCGGGGTTTGGGACGCTGGGGGAAGGTGAAAGACAAAAAGGTTCCTTCCGAAACCAGACCCCTTGAAGATACTAAAAAAACGGGGGAGGAGGAGATAGATATCCTCGGGGGGTTACTACTTAGGGAACGCAAGGGTTGTTTAGGGGAAGATAAGAAAGAGAAAAGAAAGGGGAAATGGAAAGAGTGTCCTGGTGGTCGGGGGAAACCACCTCAAAAGGAAATAGTTCCACGAGACCACAATTCAAGTCGGAACTCATTCAAGGGAGGAGGCTTCTTAGCGAAAAACGAGAAAGGGCAAGACCGAGGTGTACTGGAACGTTCGACAATCCTCAGAAAACCATCATCTTCTGCCAAAAAGTCAAGGGAGAAAACACCACTACAGGAAGAAAAGAAAATCAATAAACCTTGTAATCACAGAGAAGAACGCCAAAAAAGAAAACAACGGGGGACGGGGAATGATTTCTGTGGAGAAAACAGGGCAGGAAGCTACAGGGGAATCTTCTCTTTATTATGAGTATCAAAGGAAGAGAAGAGCAAAGTAAAAGCCCGCATGGAAAACACACCGCAAATTCAGCTTTGCTCGGATTCTTCAAAGGAAATCCCGGAAAGTCGTGGGGTGAGACGACGCTAATGGGCAGCAAGTAGAAAAGCTTGTAAGACGCCACTTTCATCGTAAGAGCACTATGTGAGGATGGGGACTCATCTGTGATACCTGGGACAGGAAGGAACGGGGGGGGGAAAGTCGTAGCGCAAATAATGGGCCCTGCGAATAATTCCCCTTAAACCTTCATTCGAGAGGCATGCAAGAACTTAGTGATGGTGAAAAAAGGCACTATTGCGAAAAAAGGAAAGGTTGAAAAAAAACTGGGGATGTGGATCTAGGTCTGGAGACGAGGGGAGGGTGGGCCGGCTCGTTTTTGTTAAAGGAAAGAAGGAAGAATAGGTCTTCTGAAGGAATCGGGTGGGGATGTAGGTGTCTGAGTGGGGGGACTTCCTATCATGTACTTCGAATTCTGCCCTTGGAGGGGACGGGGGGGAGGGATAAAAACCGAGAGAGAGATGCGCCGCGGACTGAAGTGGGCGAAGCATGGTGTTTGCCTTTAAATCCACTGCACTTGGAGGAAGGGTTGGCTGTCAGGGTTAAAGAATACGGAGAGTTGCCAGAAGAGGGTTCGGTTTCTCGGGCTACTACAGGCCGAGAGGGGGGTGGAGGGAAGGGTTTGACTGGTAGAAGGTAAAAACGGCGCTACGACCATGAGTGACTACCGGAAACGGAGAAAGAGGGCGGAAGCTAAAAACAAAGCGGGGGGGGCGAACAAAAGCTGTTGGAAATTTACCAGGATGTGTCGGGGAAGGGGAAACGCATGGCAGGAAAATGGCTGGACAACCGTCGGGGAGCAGGTCAGCTCTCTGCTCTAAGAAGGGGAGAGGGGAGAAGAGAAGAGGGATCATCATGTCTCGAATAATGCAACGGTCTGCAGTTCTTTACTTTTGGGGGGGGGGGGGGGGGGGGGGGGGGGGGGGGGGGGGGGGGGGGGGGGGGGGGGGGGGGGAGGGGGGAGGGGGGGGGGGGGGGGGGTGGGGGGGGGGGGGGGGGGGGGGGGGGGGGGGGGGGGGGGGGGGGGGGGGGGGGGGGGAGGGGGGGGGGGGAGAGGGGGGGGGGGGGGGGGGGAAGCGAGTGGAATGGATGGAGAGGGGGGGGGGAAGGGGAGTAAGGAAATAAGAAGGAGAAGGGGAAGGGGAGGGTCGGGAGAGGTAGAGGGGGAGCGAAAAGACGAGGATAAGGGAGGAGTTAGGGGAACGTGTGGACTGTAAAACGGGGAGGACGGGCTTGCAATGCTTATTTGAGGTGGGCGGGGTTCTGAAAGGACGGAGAGGGGACAAGCCTTGAGAGAGTCGCCCGGCAAAAACTGATAAAAAGGTCCGAGCTACCTCGGGCTCCTCAACGACGGCCAACCTCAAAAACGGATCGAGCACGCCGAGTGACCGGGGTGGGGACGTTAAGGGAGACCAATCAGGGGGTTTCGCGTCACTGGAGGGTCCGTGAATTCGCGAAAAGGAACGAAATACAAAAAACGATTTCGCCAACGAGAGAGGGGTGCTTCTAAGAGAAAAGATATGTGCGACGCCGAGTTCCTGAGGACACGAACGACAATAAATTGGACGGGACGTCCCGCGGCTGGTCTTAAGGAGGGGAGGGCGCAAAAGCGAGAAACGTAACTAGTGTCGTACCTGGCTCTTAGCATAGGCGAATGGAGATCTCAAAAGATAGACAAAAGCGCTCTACTCAAGGGAGGCCGAAAAGGAGACGGGACCCAACAAGGTGAACAGACGACTGGATAGAACTATTAGCAAACACCCAGCTGATCACTTAGGCAGAAAACAAAAAAAAAGGAGGAGGAAAATAGGAGAGGTGCTCAGGCGGTGGGGTAGGCAAATCGCGTTCGAACTGGGAGTCGACTCACTTTGTGTTTGAGCTACCTGCCACATTCGTCCTTTCTCTAGTCTATCAGGGGACAGGCAGCATATCAGAAAGTCAGGGAATAGAAGGTCGAGATGGCTAAAGCTAATGAATGGAGTTGCGACCCTTCCGATCCTACCTAAAGGCGCAATAGTAACGGTGGAAACGATGCGGAGGGGCAGACAAAAAAAAAAGCGCGCGGCGTGCATAAAAGAACGGGGTCGCTCAGAAGAAAGACGAATCTAAGAATCTGGGTTCTCGGGGAAGGGCGCCGGTCAGAGTCAAGCCCATTTAGATTAGGCTAAACTTGCTCCGTAAGAAGACAGAAAATGGTCTAAGGCGTCAGGCGAATCCGCCGGGTTAGGGGGGTTCGTAGGTGATTCGCGGCGGTGAGATCGGCACGGAGCATGCGGAAAACTGCGGAAGCGCGATGCAGTTCTCGCACTAAGAATATGCGCGTGCAAGCAAAACGACACCTCAAGAAAGTGTTCCCAAAAACTGGACCATAGCCCGCGAACACCCAAAGCTGAGCAAAAAAGCCGAAAACAGAGGGCAATCAGAGACCTCGAGCGAAGACGCGAAGATGGAGTAAAGCCACGCCGTCAGCAGTGCTCTTCCGATATGCGGCTAGGTGGGCGACGGAAACAAAAATTTGAAACGGAAAGAGTCGAGAGCCGTTTTGAACATTGAAACAAGGGAGCGGTAGCCACCGGGGTTCGCCGCTTGACGCAATATCTATCCTTTCGGAAAGATCCCCTGGGAAAAAACCAATAACCGGCATGGAAAAATCACACCACGGAACGGAAAACACCAAGAGGTAACCTTCCTTTTCTTAGACCTCCACGAACGAAACCACCGAGACGGGGGGGGAACAAAAAGAACTGTAAAGCACAGTAAGCCCGAGAGTCACCTACACCCGACCATGGAAGAATACCAACGGGGGAAGACAGGAGCAAGAATTTGAAATCTCTCTTTTAGGGATAAACACCGCGACCTCGACCCTACTCTGGGCCATGAAAATAGGATACATAGTCCTAAAAGATCACAGCACCTCATCAACCACGAAGAGCAGAGGGACGGAACATGGAAAAACGGTAGTACCGGAACAAGGCGGACGGAACAGCAGGGGATCCAGAAACAACATTGAAATCCATCCACTTAGCCATAAGGGGGGGGGCCTCTTAAAAAAGAAAAGGAATAGAAGGTCTACGAAAATTTCAAAAGGGGAAGAGGAACTTTTAATCAGCCTTCGAGGTACAATTCGTGGCGCGACGAGTTCATGGTTTTGAAGGCCTTCCGAATCTGAATGAAGGGGAACACAGGGGGAAAAGAGCTCAATTAATAGTGAACGGAGAAAAGTCGCGGCCTGAGTCAACCAGTGTTTTGGGAGGGGGGAGGCCCGAGGAATAAGGGAGACGAACACATGAAGGGTATCGAGCCAACCAGACTTCATTTCTGAGGGGAAGTCGGCTGTTCCAGGAGGGCAGACATTTAAAGTGAAACTCTAGCGGACTGAACAGCCTTCGCAGGAGAAAACTAAGAAGAGTCACGGCGACCTGTGTCGAATAAACACAACCAGTTTTCCCATTTTCTTTGTGGGTTTCTTTGGGTACCCGGTATTTGAAGGGGAGGGAGGTGTCGGGGGAAGGAGAGGGAGGGGGAGGACGGGGACGCTCGAATGGGAGGGGGGATGGACGGAGGGGACGCGTTGCGAAGGGAGAACGCGGTGCCTGGCCGAAACCAGGGAAGATGGTGACAGGACCGACAGGAAGGGAAAGTCATTGTCGGGCCTCGTTGGATTGGTGCAGGGGGGGTTGACCATTGAAAAAGCCCAACCGGGAAAAGGGAGTCCGGTCCCTTTTATACCATCCCTCCCATAGGGAAACCGTTACCATAAAAAGGGAGCTCAGAAAAAACAAGGGGAGGGGAAGAGAGAGGCGGTAATGTCGGGGACAGGGAAGGCCCAGGGTAAGGAGTAAAAAAGGGGGAGGAATCAAAAAGAGGGCCTTTTCACTTGCACCTCGAACACAACACAGGCAAAAACAGAAGGAAGGAAAAGGCACCGTTCTTAAAGAGGCGGGGAAACCGTCTGCAGAAAAAAGCGGGTTCATGCCGCAGCGACCAAAACCTCGACAGAAAACGCCAAAAGATGCACTCACCCGTCCCGCAAAAAAGAAAAAAAAACCTACTAAAAAAACCCAGGACAGTCCAAAACACACCCGGGGAAAAACAGAAAACACCCCCCCAACCTTGGGAAAAAGGGAATCTTGACCCATTTCGCCGACTAGTAGAGGTCGAGAACAAGGTGGATGTAACGCGAGTCAGAAAGGCGAAAAAGACAAGCATAAAAAAAGGACGGGGGAAGGTTGGCCTCGGCTCCACAGTAAAGGAGTGGCGATCTCAATCCGATCAGGGAAGGGGGGAATGAAGGACTCACGTCAATTATCACAGAGATTCCTGGGGGCCGAGGTGAGACGGACCGGCATCGGGACGGTCAGGTTCCTCAACAACATTTCCCTTAGCTCCGATCAAAAGGGGAAATGAGAGAGACAGGAAAGGCGCGTGACCGTAAAAAACAGGAGTGTGAGAGACAGGAGAGCGCAAATAGGGGGCCTGGATTTTAATTCTCTTTGATTGTTCACGCGGGATTTGCCGGTACAAGAGGTGTTGCGGAGGGACATGGGTTGGAATTGGAAAGTAAATTAGTATGCACTCGTGTGGAAAATGTAGTGTCGATTTCTTCTACGTCGGATCTTCCGCGGGGGTCGTGGAAGGCGTAAAAAGCTGGAGCGAACGGGGAGCTGAAATTAAGCAAGGAGGCAGAGCCGGGGAGGGTTGGGGGAGTGAGAGCTCAGTCAAAAATCTTACTTTGCTGCTTTGTGTACAAAGATCCAGAAGGGGGGGGGTGAACGGGAGAGGGAAACGTGGGTTCGGGATACGAAAAAAGCGGGACGATCTTTTGGGTGAGTGATGTTGGGGGAATTGGAGCGAAAACGGGTCGCCCCGAGGAGCGCCTAAAAAAGGAGTCTACTACAACTATACCGAGGGAGGGGCAAGCGGCTCACACGGGGGAAAAACCGCGCAAAATCTTTGAACGGGAAAACTGCTAGGATTACGGACGGGAATCGGGGGGGCATAAGGCCCAGCTTTAAGGGACAAACCGCGTCACTGCACTACTCAGGAAAAATCAAAGAGGACTCATGGTCGCAGAAGGGTCTAGTCAATCTGCGGAGCAGGGAGGGTGCTGACGGCGCCAGTTGTTGTTTCGAGGTCTGCTCGCCTGCCGTTTTGAGTGGGCGGTGGGAGAACGCTATGATGGTGAAAATAGTCATAGGGAACTGACGCGGGGCCGCCGCCCGATTATACGGTCACTGCTCACTCCGAGCCTCACCGACGAAAGAAATAAACTACAGGCTGGACGTCGAGTGTAGATCTGCCCTTGTTTATCATCAAACCACTTCTTGGGGGAGAGAAATCTCAAGGCGAATAGAGGCCTTCAGCTATGAAGACAAGGATCGGGGGAAACCCGATGGCCGTCGGGGTATAGCTACAACGGGTATTGAAAGCCTCTCACTCTTCCGACGCAGAAATGGAAAATGCGAATTCAGCTCCTTCGAGGAAGGACGGCCGGGAAAGCCGCGAGACGTAAAGACTGCATTCCTCTTACGCTTCTCGAAGGAACGGGGACGGATAAAACCCGTAGCCTAGCAAGGCGAACTGCATACCTCTCGGTTCAGGAAAGAAGGTGTAGCAGGTGGAAGACGCGATGGGGATAAGACACGCAAAACTTATGAAGAGCACAACACAACGGAGGAGGAGAAAGGGATAGCTCATTACTCTTTTCGGGGTCTAGAAGGTCGAAGAAGAAAAGGTTGTTTGTGGGGACACGAGCACGGGGAGGCCAGTTCGCCCCGAAATAAGCGGCTAGCCGTTAGGTCTCATCAGAAAAGAAGGGTATGCGAAGGAGCATCAAGAAGTCTCGAAACGCCTTACGAAAAAACCGGATCGACCTGAAGTAATCTAAGTAGTAAAATGCCCAGTCGGCAGAAGAGAAGCGCGCTTTCAGCAAACGGGTAGATCGAATCCCGCAGAAATCTGTGAAGGGACGGATCGAGTGAAGGTCGTTGAAGGTTCTCTCGTTTTGAGTACTACCAAGGCAAGGGAAAAAACAAGGGAAACGCACCGTAAACCAGGGTAATGTAGGCGGTGGAGGCCTAGCTCGTTTATCTCGGAACTTAACCGTTGGACGAAACGGAAGCGGAAAAAAAACCGAGCAGGGCACACAAGAAGAGTCGGTCAGCACGGCACCACTCAAAGAACGGCATTGCCTCAGAAAACTATCCACCAAGCGGAGCGACAAGCAAGCACGCGGCTCAGATCCGGAGACAAGCGGATACGACGGAGATGAGCCCGTCACTGAGAGCCGCGAGAAACGTTCCTATCGAGGTTCCCGTACCCATACTGTTCATGGCACAGATAACTCCAAAAGAGGGAAGGGGGGAAGGTAAACGAAGGTGTGCCAAAGTGGGTCCCAGTCAAGGCACTCCGCGGTGATAATGTCGGGGATGAACTCTCATTGTCTTCGCAGGAAGTGCAAAGGGGGGGTTAGATCAAAGGAAAGGGGAGAAACAACCATAGCAGGCAAAAGGAAGTGGGGAAGCGAACAAAAACTCCTTCGGCACCATCTGGGGTGCTGATATTTTGAACCCCTACCATCACAGTACGAAAACGATTCGGGAAAAAAAAACAAGAAAGTGCGAACCAGGCTCTCCGCGAGGTCATGCGAGCATAAAACCAAAAAAGCTACCTGAATTACCGATCCTCCGGCGAATCTCTGAGAGGCGGAAAGAGAAAGCAGAGAAAAACGGAAAAAGTCAACACTTCCTGGTCCAATGATATTAAAATGAATCAGTAACAAGACTTCAAAGAACAAGCAGCCCGCGTGATCCATACCTCCTCCTAATTCCACCACGCCAAGGGAGCGCAAGCAGGGGGAAGGAAGGAAAAACTAAGTCGTTCACTTAGAACCACCTGGACGACAGCTGGGGATATCGGACAATTAGAGGGTCCATCTCGTTTGCGAAAGAGGGCATGTTTGGGGCACCGGAAGGCAACAACGAGACGAGACGTATAATAAATAGGGGAGGGCAATGGACGCGATGTCAAGGCCTTATTCCTTATTGCTAGACCCGGCGGCCGAGCGAACACTAAGGGGGGGGGGCAGGACAAGCCACACACAAATGAGGGGGGGTCGTAGTTAATCAGGCTGTTCCAGATGGATCTCAGTTTCGTTCACTCTCAGTAGTAAGCCGGCAAGAGCAAAAAAGAGGAAGAACGGCGACCCTGGGTTCGGAAAGGAAAAAGGGTGAAACAGGGTGCCTGGATGGGGGTGGGAGTCTTCAGGGGGTTGTACCCGGTGGGATCTGGATGGCTTTAGGTCGTTCTGGGGGAAAAGCACGGGAGTAAGAAATCAGCGGGGTCGTTTGGGATAATTTTGGCGCTGACTTCAGAAGAAGCGTGAAAATCAAGTGACAAGGCGATAAGCCGGAAGTATGCAGGGGACACTCGAAGTGGGCGGTGGGTGCGTGGGTGACAAGTTAACCCTACGGGCTTTCCCGGACATGTTTTCGACTCGGAAAGGGGGACTCCAGCAAGGACGGCCCGCCCCCAAC
>Ga0179593_1656783_pt1 | contig 13916 bp, 13 predicted proteins | sample CZODoug2_1_08_16_FD_185931 | JGI IMG/M metagenome (GOLD analysis project Ga0179593, IMG submission 185931) | Vadose zone soil fungal communities from Angelo Coast Range Reserve, California, USA - CZODoug2_1_08_16fungal (PacBio error correction) | ecosystem: Environmental > Terrestrial > Soil >...
ACGGCACCTGAAACCCCGGCCGTCAGAAAAAGTACTCCCCAACTGAAAAAAGTTCTTGGTCATCGGTGGTCCTAATACTCAAGCTGGGATTGGGGCTTCCAGGGGGGGTCGGAGGGGGAGGGAATAGAATTCCAAAAATATGCCTCCCACACAAGATCGGGGGAAAGAGGAAATTGAGCGGGTAGAGCGGAGGAGGGATGGAAAAGGCGTCCCCAATTCGTACATAGAAGGCCGGTCGATTAGAGAGATTAAGCCGATACCAGAGGGTTAGATTGGGGAGAGACAGTCAATTTTATTTACTGTCATTTTTAGGGAATCAAAAGGGGAAGAGAAAAAGGGGGGCTCCCGTCTTCGGGGTCTAAGCAGCCGATTGAAGTCGGCGACGCTTAAGAAAAAGGAGGGGAGAGACGAAAAACTTGTAAGAAGGCCAAGAGGGAATCCAGGGAATGGAATTCGCAAGAATGGAGGGGACGAATAGCGGCCCAAGGGGCGTTACGAATTGGGTTACAAAGGACATCCAGCCGATTTTTTCCAAGGGCCTCGTGATCGGGGGGGTTTTTTTTCAAAAAAAAAAACGTAGGGACTTAACCAAAGGGGGGAAGGGAGAAGACCCTTGGAGGGCCGATTCCCGGGAAGTCGCAGTGGTGGCAAGAGGAAACTTTTAATACAAAAAGACCTCCCCAGGGGGCTGTTCACTATAACAAGGGGAAACCTGCCTAAAAAAGGCTGTATCGAGACAGAATCCACCTCGGAAAATGCACATAAAGGGCATGAAACAAAGGAGAGTAACCAAGGGAAGTAAGATGACACTACTACCACGATCAACCACAATATAAACCATATAAAAAGGGGAATTAATTATTTTAGAAATGAGGGGAAACAACCTTTTGCGGGAAGAAAAAGCGGACACAAAGGACAAAGGGGTCAGCGTTTCGGAACGAACAGAATTTCCGCTTCTCCAGGGAGGAGCGAGCATTGACAGGAATCGCATGGAGGAGAAGATCCCCCTGTCCGGGGTAGAAAAAAGACAAGCATCATGCGAAGTGGTGCTCTGACTGGCAATTACTGCCAAAACCACAAGCACACTAGTAGAAAAAGGAAAACGGGTAGCTGGGAACAAGTGCGAAAAGCTCATGTGGGCAAAAAAAAAACGTTCCTTTAATCTCAAACCCAACGAGGAAGAGGGGGGGGAAGAAGAAAAGAAGGCGTTTCACGAGGAAAAAGAAGGACTGTCGCACATTGTAGGGGACCAGGCGGTAACTATTAGGCGTGGGGGGCCGGTTGATAAAGAAAAGGAAACGTACCGAGAAAATGAAAAAGGGAAGGACTCTCGAACACTGAAAAGGGGGGAACGGATAAAGGCGATGAGGAAGAAGAGGCTTCTCTTACCGTCCGCTTACACAGGAGAGGAGGTTCTTCCGAACCGAGGGGGGGTTCACGTGGGGAAGGGCAGAGGAAATACTACAGCACCTGGGGTGGGATAGTCAACATAAATAAGGGAATGCGCTCTTATGTTTGTTCTATTGTGGTTGGGGGGAAGAAGTGGTTTGTAAAGGGTGTAGGAGCTTACTTTGGTAACGGGTTCCCGGGTGTTGCAAGGTTCAAAACTGGGGAGTGTATGCGCTGAGGGGAATAACGTAAGATTGGGAAGAGGAGAATACAGCCGTAGGCAGGGGGATAAGGGATAGGTGAACCGAGGTGTTCTGTTAAAAATATCAAAAAGGGAAAGGGGGCGAGTGCTCCCCGGAATCAGACAGGAAAGGTCAAGGACAGAGGGGACACTGGGGAAAAAGAAACCTACTGTGGTTGAAAGATACCGCGTCCCTGGGGGAAAAACGTCTGGAGAGAACTAAAAAAGCCAGAATCATTCGTACGAATTCTCTCAAAGGGGCGTAAGATGGGACAGAGGGGGACCTATAGACGGGCAATATCCATATAAAGGCGAGAGAGGATGAAATCAAATCTGAAAGGGGCCGAACGGTGGAAAGAACTGCTAGCCTTCAGTGGGGGGCGGTGCTCATAACCTTTGGGGGGAAAAAAGGCATTCGGGGAAAAGAGGAAAGGCAGCGCGATAGTCCAACGAAGGTGAAGGACTCGTCGTCAAAAAAAGTAAGAGGACTTAAGAGCAGACCGGCCAAGAAGTGGGCGCTCTTGTCTTTCCAAGGTTCCCCCCTCCTCCATAGAAAACAAAGGTCTTGAGATCTAGGGGAAGATCTTTTGGAGTGTTATGCGTCTTCCCTCGGAGAAAGTCCCCCTAACCCAAGGAAAAAGAGAGAAGGAAAAACCCCCACTAGTGACCCAATGAAAAGGGTGGAAGGTTGTGAAGGATTGGGTGGAATTCTGGGTTTGTTCCCTGTGGGAGTTTTGAAAACTTTCTCAGATCTTTTAAAATTGTGGCCCAATAAGCGGCCCTATAGTTCCGGAAGGTCTACGGTCCTTGCGGGGGGGTTGTTGGGGAGGGAAGTCTAAACTCTTCCTGAATAACTCCTCTGGCCCGAACCGGTTAAGGGATGGGTTTAGGGGAAAAAAAATTGAAAGGGCGTCACCGAGGCCATCGGGGTCGGCGGGGGGAGAAGCAAGAAAGAGAAAGAAAGCGTAGGCTTTGTGAAAAAAGGCCGGGAGGAAATAGAGGGGGATCCCCCTGGGTTCTTCAAGGTTTTTTCGATCCCATGCACAGCGTCGCCTTCAGTCTGGGCTTCAGTGCATCACCCACCAAGCGGTACCGAGAGGAGAAAAAAACTATCAACAGGACCATGCAAGTTAACCTCCAGGAATCGCACCCAGCAAAAAGATAATTAAGGGGGCACGCGGGGAATTAAGTCAAGGAAAAGAAACTGCAAAATCGAATTCCGGAGGCCAGGCCGAAACGGGGCTTACCGCCCAAAGGCCGCACCGAAAATGTAAAAACAACGGAATCTTGATCCTTCAGGGGAAGGAGGGACTCGTGAAGGGGAATTTTGATGGGGAGGGATCCTTATAGGGGGAGGGGTATAGAACAGCAATTGGGAAATGATGCCGTTATTCCTTGGGGATTCAACCGGAAGAAGGTGAGCGGGGTGGTGATCAAAAAAAACCACCACGTCATGAAAAGAGGGCCCGTTCTTTTGGTCGCGAGGAGGGGGACCGCGCACAAGACCTAGGAGGGCCGCCATTCCACGCAAAATTGTTCCTGCGAAAAAAGTACAGCGCCTCGAAGGAGTCATCTCATTGGATGAAAAAGCAATGGCGAAAGAGGGAGGGCCCGGTCCATAACCGAAGTCGATGTACTAGATTGTAAGGGGGGAAAATGGTCGAGGGAAGGCAAGAGGGAAAATCCTTGGCTCGGACTGGCATCCTGTAGGAAGTGGAGGAAGGAAAAAACTCCGAAGAAGAATGAGGGAAAAGGAGGATGTTCCTACGGGACACCAGAAGAGAAAAACAACAAGGCTCCGGGGAAAGATCTCCTTTTCCTTTCTGCACAATCTCTCGAGGGAAAAGAAGAAAAAAGGAGGAGGGATTCCAGATACGACAGATCGGTATGAAAACGCACGAGCCCGAGGCCTAGGGCTCGCCGTTTTCGGGAAGAGAACTCTTTGATAACCATGAGAGGGGACCGTTTGCCCATTCAGAAGGAGCAAGGAGGGGGAAAACCCTGAATCCAATTATATGATCAGGGTAAATCAGCTTTCAAGAATCAAAAAAAAAAACCACCCAAGGGCTTGAATTGCGGCGAACTCGGGGGAAAGGAAACTCCCTCGATTTCAGCAAAAAAAAAAGGAATGGTGATGGGACGTTTGGGGGGGGGGAATCCAAATCGACCACTGTATCAAATGCCGGGCGTCTACCGCTGCCAAAAAAGGAAAGCGCTATACGAAAAAAAAAGCGAAGGGACACGATAGCGCGAAGAAAAAAAACACAAAGTTAAATCGCAAGGACGCGACGATGGAGCAGGTGTTCTTCCCGTTGTAAAAAGGGGGGTCTTTCGCCCCTGAGGGGGGGGGGGAGAAAGGCGGTTTGCGCTTCTACGACTGAGGAAAAAAAAAAAAAAATTGGACGCACTAGTATAGAAAAAATCCGTCTGAGGTTTCCTAAAAGTGAGGGGAAACCTTTTTCTAGTTTTCGGCAGGAGGGGGGGACGCTGGTGGTGATGCCCGAGATAAAGAACCGAGGGCGATATGCGGGACCTGCTCACTAAGAAAGGAAAAAAAACATCTATCTGCCGCAAGGCAGAAAAAAGGGTCCGCTAACTTCTCGAATAAGAGAGGGAGTCCATCAAGAGAGAGAATCGCATTGCCCACCGTCTGCTGTTACGCTCGGAGGAGGCTTAAAACAGCCGAAGCGGGGAGAGAGGAAGATATCGTCAAGCGAAAGAAACAACCTGCGTAAGAAAGAAGGGTAAATACTTGAGGGGGGGGGCTATTTCTGTCTAACAAAACGTTTTCACAAGAAGGGGAAAAAGGACCTCAATTAGCTCACAAATGACCAAAAAGGGGTAGGGGGGCCTCAGGGGGGGGGATAGACTTCGCGAGGTCTTGTGGGTTCTGTTAGGAGGTAAGCGAATGGAAGAGCCGTCTCTCAAACAAAAAGGAAGAGAATCCATTGAAAAGCGGTCGGGAATGGAGGGCTTTCAATAACTGAATAAAGAGGACTAACGCCAGAAAGGGGAGGGGGGGCCTGTCTATGGCCCGTATACCTAAGGAGGGAGAAGAGCAGTTCAATTAGAGGGGAGAGAGACCATGGTCAGCGGAGAATGCAAGGTGGAAGCTCTCCCGTCTTCAGGGGCTGCCATATCCCTGAAGGGAGAAGAAAAAGATTTACAACACCGCTACAAGAAATGACGAGTCCTGGGAAAGGAAAAAAAATCTCCTTGTAAGCCTTGAAAAGTCTATAATTTTAAGCCTTGAATCCTTCGAAAATGGGGGGGAAGCAGGAGTCGGCCCATGTTACGGGGGGCGATGGAGTGCGGGGGAGGGGTAAGGACTGAAGGGTTTTTGTCAAGAGTTATCAGGGGGCCTGCCGGTGGTTTTCACCAAAACTGAGGGGACCGGCGGGGATTTAAGTTCTGTCCGGGGGGGAGGAGCTTCAAGGGGGAAAAAGCGCATTGTGTTGCTCAGAGGGGGGAGGGTTGAAACGCCCCAGAGCGTCGAGTGGGGGGAGGGACAAGGTTATAAAATACCGGTCTGGTATAGAAACGAGAGATCAAATTTAAGTTAACTTGGAACGAAGGAGTCAAACAGGAACAAAGAGGGAAGCGACCACTACTAACACTAAACACGCACAATAAGAAACAGAAGGGAAAGGAAGTTGATAGGCGTTGCGACAAAAAGTGATGAGGGGAAGATATGAGAAAACGGCAAAAACGATTGTCATAGGGGGAAAAAACGTTATCCAAACTCTAGGAGGGAGCGTAAAGAGGAGGAGAAAAAATCGGGCCGGTGGGGAACGAAGGAAAAGGGGCCTGGTCGAGAAAGTCCTACAAAAGACGTACCTTTCCGCAGATCTCACATGAAAGCGAGAAAAAGGAAAGAGGGCCACCACGAGGCTACAGGAGGAAAGCTCATTGTTCTTCTAATAGGGAGAAACACAACAACGGATTATTATGGAAGAAAGATTCACTATTAGACAAAAAGGAGTTTCCGGCACTTGTCGCCAGCAGGGAAGAAAAGGGAAGTAAGGTCTCGGGGACGCTAATTCTCTTATGGGCGTATGCAACCCTCTATGATAAGAAAAGGGGAGAGACCACTTCCAGGATCGTATAACCGGGGAAAGGCAAGCTTAGCTTAACTTAAATGAAAAGTGCATTCAAGCTTTGGGGGGAAGCGGTTTCTTTCCGAACCGGGAAATTCACGTTTGTCACGGGACCACTGTTTGCAGGGAAGGAAGGGGAAGGAATTCGCTCTTATGGTTGAGAGGGGGATATTGGGGTTGGGAAAGGGGTTTGCCGGTTTTAGGCTTTCGCCTTAAGGGAAGGGTGTTACGTTCCTGTGTGCAGGGAGAAAAGTAGTAGGAGTAAAAAGGGAGAAACTTAAGATTTTGACTGAGTAAGACCTGTAGGCAGGGGGGGGGAGGGTAACCGCCCCCTAAAAAGGGGGGGGGAAAAAGATCCCGATCCACAATTCCTATTGATGGGACATAAATTTTCAAGACAGAAATTGAAAGGGGGTCAGCCTTCCCTAAGTGGGAAAAAAGGAAGAACTCTTACCGAATCTCTTTACTCTTTTCCTGAGGGACAATTCTTAACAGAAAAATGGAAAAGTCCTGCTTCGCACCTAAAGTATGCGAAGTCTGGGCTTCCCCTTAAAGGGGGGGCATAATCCAGATACGGATTGACAAGGAGGGGCTGTTCTGAGGAAAAGAATCTTAAAGGGTGTCCGACTTGTGGGGTTATCCTGCATTGGAGGGAAAAGGAAACTGGCGAGAACCTTGGGAGAAGAAAAAGGATTCGGGGAGATGACAAAATGCTCTAGGTGAACTGCTCGGAGAAGAAAGATCGGTATCGAAAAAAAAGGGCGACTGCAGAAACTCTACCGGAAAAGCCATCTGCGCTAGGGAATTTTCCTTTGAAAAAAAACCTCTCAATTGAGGAAAAGAGGGGGGGAATCAGGGGGTGGAGCGCTGACAGAAGGGGGGGAGATATCCATCGAGGCCTCCTAACAAGGGAGCGTACGTATTCTACACCCACAAGGGGTAACGTGGTTGGAAGAAGGGGATGTATGGTTTGCAAGGGGGCCAACGGGGGAAGCAATATTAAATCCGTCTTTCACGATTCCCCTGGAAGGGGGGGTTTGGAAGTACACGAGGCTCCTGAATACTCAAGGTCGGCTGTTAGGGAAGATCGTCACCGAGACGGGGCATGCGATTAGAGCGGAGGTGGGGGGAGGAGGATTCGATAAGCTGAAGAGGAAAGGCGGAATATCTCATGGTGGGGGGGCTTCTTCGAGAAAGGGGAGGGAAAGGCATATAGACCTTAGAGGGGGAATTCTTAGCTGGAAAGAAATACCGCGAAGCGAAAAACTAGCAACCGTCCGCACTTTTTTACACTACCAGGGAGTATAATCCTAGTGTGGACGCGTGGGGAGGAGGGAGAAGCGCAAATCGAAAAGAGGGGGAACTACGAAGCGAAGCCAAAAAGAACAACTTTACTCCCAACTCAAAGAGGAGAGCCATCGGAAACGCGCAGTCCTTTAAAGGAAAAGGTGCCGCAGAGGAGACATATCGGAAAATCCGGTTTCTGGAGAAGAAAGAAAAAACAATTGGCAAAATTAGTCTGGAAGTGACTTCATTTTCTACAGTGGGGTAGGGGGAAAAAACCAAAACTTCCTGAAAAGCGGCAAGGGAAGGTGGCTTTTGGGAGCGGAAATCAGAGGGTGAGGACCTGCGAAAATGACTCGATTTCGCCGAAGCTTTCTCTATCACTTGGGAGGGACATCGCTCGAGAAGATCATCGAGGGGGGGGAAGAAGAAGACTGGTCGAACCTGAGAAGGGGGGAACCCAGCAGGAAACCGGAAGGAAGCGTCGATGGTTATCCCTATATTAAGAAACGTTCGTAGCCATAGTCAAGAAGAAAAGAAAATGCATACCGATATGTCAGTATCTTGGAAGAGAGAAGGGGGATGAGGGAAATCGCTAGAGGTCCGACAGCACGGACAGCGATAGAAACAACCAGAAGGGAGGAAAAGGAGAGAGTGTTCCAGAGAGCGTACAGCATACTCTGCCCTTCTGAGGGCGAAACCCGTGGTTCGCAGAGGCACAAGGAAAAAGAGGGGACAGATCCGTTTTCGACCAAAGGAAGACAACGTTAAATCTCGGGAAGAGGTTCCTGGAACTCGGGGCGAAAAGGGAAGGAAAGGAGGACGGCTGAATAAAAGTGAAGGGGAGAGCTGGGAGCTCTGGAAGAGAAAGCAGTACCAGTTCTCGATCCCAAGCAGCTGCTACCTCTATTGGTTCTCATGTAAAAAAGAAAAAAGAAAGGGACGCTCCCAACGCCAAGAAAATTTAGATGGAGATTTTGGTGGTTTGATCCAAACTACCCCAAGAGGGAAGTACCTTCCTCACCGGGGGTCTGCCAGCCTAATTGGGCCCAAAAAGGGGGGAAGAGATAACGCCAGACCATCGGAGAGAGGGGCTCTCCTCTCTGCCCTGGGGGCCCTGCTGGAGCAGCAGGCTTCTCAAAGGGGCCTCCAGTTGGGGGGGTAGGTGGAAAAAGTTGCTCGCCCCGTCGATGGGGAAAGACGATTCTACCGACTTAACTTGAAAGGGATTATAACGTCCTAGAGGCTGCGGAAGAAGGAAGGGTCCTAAAAGGAGGGGAGGGGGGGTCAAAAAGGAGGGGCTATTTTTTTAGAGGGCCATCTAATAATCCCTCTAAGAAGGGCTCCCAACCTGATCGAAAAGGGGGGGCTCCCCAGCGAATCTTAAAAAAGGGGGAAAAAAGGGCCGCTAAGCTTCTCGAATCCAAGGACTACCTTAATCGCATTGCCCCCAGCGGTCAACGTGGCGGCTTAAAAAAAGAGAACGGAAGAGGATTATTTCAGGAAGAATGCGGGCGAAAGAGGCAAAAAAAAAGCAGTCCGAATACCAGGGAGGGTCTTCATACCCTAGGGGACCTTGTTGAAAATAAAAAAAAGAAAGGAAAGAAAGTTTAGTCTCAAACAACTTACCAAAAGGGGGATGGGGTCCTCGTGTGGGGGGTTCTTGTGTTATTGTGAGGGGGAAGAGATGGAATACGAGGAAAACAGGATTTAGAGCAACAATATCTTAAAAAACGGTTCGCTCGGATGAGGAGAAGCCTACAGTCGGGAAAAAAGGCGTTGCCGGGGTAGGAGGGGGGGGAGGAGAGGAAGCCGAGAAAAGATGATGAGATGGAAAGTTATAGGGATATCGAGCAAGATCAAGGGGCACTGCGACAAAGGAGAGATCCTTCTGCAGGAGCTGAAATAGACACTTCAAATACGCAGAAAGTTACAACACCGGCGGGGGGACGACAACAGATTCTCCTTGGGGTGCTCTGGATCTGAAAGGAGAGAAAGGGTAAGAAGGGGCTGTCCCAGAAAAGGGTAATAATGGAGGGGAGCAGGAACGTAAACTCACTTGAGTGAGGAAAAGGTGTTTACGGGGGAAAGCGGGCACCGATGTGGGGGGGGGACAAGGCCTCTTTCGAGCCTTGCTTTGTTTTTCAATTGGGCCACCGGAACCAAAGGAGGAGTGGGGTCCTGACCCTGTAGGGGGGCAGGATTCGAGGGTTCTCATCTGGAAGAAACCCCTCTTCGGAAGGGGGGAACTATAGACAAGTTGAAAACAAAACAAAAAAAAAAAGAAAAATTGAGGGGATGTATAGACCTCAAAGAGAGGAGACTCAGCTAGGGGACGAGACAGGAACCAGGAACACAGGAAAGTAAAAAACCGGAAGAAGACTACACTGACAACAAAGTAAAAAACCATATACACCATCATATCGAAGGGAAGCATCAACCATTTCTGTAGGATAATAAGGCAAAAAAAAGAAAGGGAAAGGCGGTTCGGAACGCCGGGAAAAGCGGTATAAAGCTTCCGAGAAAAAGGAAGTGTCAGCGGACGTTCAGCGAAGAAGCGCCGTTCTACTATCCCCCAGGGAACACTTCTCATCGACGGTGGAAAAAGGAGGCGCAGTAGCTGCCTCCACAGCAAACTATTAGCAAATAAGTTCCATGGCGACAATTTCGACAAGCTCATGGGGCTCTGACAAACAACAACAAACTTATGAAAATGACTTTCAAACTATTAACGACAAAGAGAGGAGGGCCAGCGGAAAGAGGAGCTTGAGAATATGTCGCAGGGGAGGCCGAGGGGAGCTCGGCGCCCGGACCAAAGCTTTCGTACCTTTTGGATCGTCGAACCCGGACGAAGAAAGGGAGAGGCTTCGCTGAAAGAAAAAGTAAAAGATGCAGGCGGGAAGGACTACCGTTGCGTTTCGGAAGTTTTTTGCACTTTGGAGACTATATTCAAAGAACAACTGGTTGCTGTAGGGCAGTACTTAATAATGAGGGAAAATGTTTTTCTCGGGTGGATAGTGGGGAAGGGGGTGGGTCAGTGGTAGTAGGGTGACGGATGGAGGTGTTTAAGGGACTGTGTTCCTGTGTTCAGGAGGGGTATTCTCTGAGTCACAGGGGTAGAGGGGGAAGGGGGGGAGGGAGAAAAAAAGTATGAAGGGGGGATTTTGTCGTAGTGGCCGCCCCCTCCCGAATATTTTGAGGAAAAATTCGAGTCTCCCCGGAAAGCTACATAGAAAAGGGGAAAGACTTGGAACTTTGTGGGGGGAGACCTAAGTTGGTGAAAACCCGTCAAGACCTAGGCCGGATCGCTGTACCGGTGGCCTAAAAGAACAGGAATCAAGGCAGAAAAGAAAGCAGGGACTATCAGGGAGGCAACCGCCATTATCAATGCTGTACAAGGGGTGTGTCATATCCAGTCCACGGGAAAAAGGTCTTCTTTAACAAAGAAGATTAAGAAACGGGGGATCGCGACTGAAACAGGAATAGTGAGGAAAAAATGAAGACGGGCTAGAACCTTTTGAGAATTCAATTCGTATAGGGAGTTCCCTCTAAGGGAAAGGAGAAGAGAATCTATCATCTTCGGTAAGAGGGGAGACTCAACTGGAAGAAACCGGCAACTCCATCTGGGAAGGAGCTTTTAAATCCATCATCCTCGAATGCTTCGAGATCGCGGGGGAAAGACGGGGTGGGGAAGAAAAAAGGCGGGGAAAAATCTATTCCCACTCGTGCTGATCCTAACAATGTAACGAAAAAAATAGCGACTTTTAGACAACCCAAAAAGACCCACTCACCTTTGTCCGTTGGAATCCTTGAGGGGGGTGGGGGGTGGGGGAACCTAGGGTGAAAAGTGAGAAAAAGATGTTAAGAAAAAAAAAGTCTTTACTTCGTTCGTAAGAACGCTGGTTTTGCGCCGGAAGTCCTGCAATGAAAAAAAGGTAGTCTGTTTTTAAGCCGGAAGACGTGAAAGCGCGAAAAAAAAATTCGATTCCTGTCTTCTGGGGTCTATAAGCTTAGCGACAGGGGTGGAGCGGGAAATTGCTGGGAAGATAGGGGGGGGGTGGAGACAAAGGGGGAATCATTTTTTCTGATCGAGATCGCGGGATTCGGAAAAAAAAAAAGAGGGACCTCGAACGAAAAAAAACTCCGAACCGGTTCTGAAAGACCATCAAGCAACAGGGGGGAAACACATAATCTCCAACTCCATCCTCGAGAAGTTATAATAAGGGGGGGGGTGAAAAGGGTTTTGAAAGGGGTTCTAAGGTGGGAACATCTCCGGTGACGAGAGTAACGCTGACGACCGGGGGGCAACTTTACTGTTATATCCTTCTCTCCATCTGGGGGGGTTTAGAATTTTAACCATTTGAGAGAGGGGAGAATTACTCCAGCCGATGGGGGTGGGTCGGGAGAGAGGGAACACATATTTTCAAAATAGGAGATACTTTCCTTCCTTCAACTTCTTCAGGGGGGTTTGCTCCAAAAAACCACAGAAAGGAAAAAAATCGTGGTCCCATTTAAGTGTTAGAGTCTTTTACCAGTCTATTACCAATCGGGGACGAGGGTCCGATGGGAGATCCACTTTTTTCCCTGCTGATGAAGGAAGAAGAGAAGAACCGAATCATCCTCATTTGATTCAGAAGAAAAAAAGAAGGGGCGAAACTCGACTGGGAAAGAAGGCGCTTCTTCTATTTTTAGAGGAACTCTGCACGGGGTGAGAAAAGGCGAGCCCATAGGCAAGCAGGGAGGAAGAAGCCGCCACCTGTCAGGATCTTTATCTCCTCCTAAGGGGACGCGCTAGAGGGGAACGAAACGCCGGAGGGGAAAAAATCGAGAAAAAGCAACAACACCAACGGATGATAGGGGGAACCGCCTTCTGGAGGGGGGAATCTAGACGCGTAAGAATAAGAAGGAGGACTTCACAAAGACGAAAGATAGGGGAAAATGGGCTTCTCCCGCGCCCATTCGGAGGTCGACCACGTTTCATACCCGATACCATCGACGAGAGAAGGAGGGGGTAAGGGACCGTTGGCAACAGGAGGTTGGAACGCCCGCGGGAAAAAAATGAGATGATCGTCTTCGAGGAATCAGCCATTACAATTGATCGAGGGTGGCTTGCGTAAATAGGGGGTAGGGGAGACAAAAGTACCAACGCCCTAGGGTTGCCAAGCAGCCCTCCCAGGGGGGAGATGTTTTCATTTACTTGGGGAGCCACACTAAGAAAGCATTTGGCCCTTAGGGAGAAGGGAAATCCTAATTGGGCAGGGATGTAGGAGATAAAAGGAGAGGAGATCGTCTTGCGAAAAGAAGGGTTAATCTCAAAGTACTCAAATCTCACGCTGGAGTGGAAAGGGGGGGACCGGTGTCACAAAAGAGGAGTTGGAAAAGGGAAAGGAAAAGATGTTCGCGGAGGGGCTTCAGGGGGATTTCCACCCGCAAAACAAAGAGGCCTTATAACGGAATAATGCTGCTGGCGAGATTCCTGTGTCGTGTCCGGGGGTTCATCCAACCTTTTGCAGATCGCGGGTTAACGCGGTGGAAGGAAGGACGAAATAATCACGAAGGGCGAATGTCAGAAAGGAAAACCTTATCTACTAAAAGCGCGCCCGTCTCTCTCCTCCAGGAGCTAAGCGCTCAAGGCTTGGGGCTCTCACAAGAAAGAAGCGCATTGCCCCCAAAAGACGGTCACCGTGGCGGCTTAGGTCTTAGTTTCAGGAAAGAGGGGGCGGAAGCGAAAACCCCCGCAGGCGGGGGAAAAGAAAGGAGAAGGGGGTATTATACCCATGGGTCACCTAATTTAACCCCCAGAATGCTCACAACTTAAAAATTGAGGTTAAAGAGGGGTGTCTAACTACGTCGCAGGTATTGTTACATTTTTAAGATGGATACGAAAAGAAAGGAAAAGGAAGGGCCGCGCTTCAAAGCTCCGGAAAAAGAGAAGAGAAGCAATTGAAGAAAAAGAAAAAAAAAGAGAAAGTCTATTCTTAGGGGGGGAGGAACTTCCCTACAGTCTGACGAGAGAGGGAGGTGCGGTGAGAGGGAAGAAGTTAGGAGGGGAAAAAAAAGAAGATGAGAATGGCTCCAAAGAGTATCTAGCGCATGGTGGCGGCTCAAAAGGTTGGAGCAGGCAGGGAAATCGAATATCCAATATGAAGGCGCCGCCGGGGAGAGGAAGGCAATCGCTTAAGATTCTGGGAAGGGGTAATCCTTGTATCTTGATCGTCCGAAGGGAAGTGTCAAGACGGCGAGGGGGAGCCGAAGGGAGAACGCGCGGGACGAAGGGGGCCTTTTTTACGGCCAAGAGGGAGATCGGTATCGAGGTGCCTGCCGTTGGGAGGGGAAAGGCTGAACCAAAGGAGTCAGGGGGAAGAGGGGAAAAAAAAGGGAGAGGTAGTGCCGAGGAAGGGAGAAAAAGGGGGGTGGGCTAATTTTAACCGCCCCCCTCGGGACACTATCTACAAGGTGAGATAAGGGCTGTAAATATACAAAAAGAAGCCAAAAAGTCTTCGGAACGTGGAAAAAAAAAAGAAAAGAGAAACTAGCACATGAACACAGGAACACAGTAAAAAAAAGAACCCTGACCACACTATTAACACAAAGAAAGAAGAGCAAGTAATGATTTATGAAAAAAAAAAGGGGGGACTGTAGTATGAGATCGCAGGGAAAAAAAAAAAAAAAAACAGATTGTCAGCTGTTCGGAAAAGCCCAACTCTTCCGCTGCCTCCCGGGTTTCGGGGGGGGGGGGAAGGATCGCATCGCCGTTCTAAGATCCCAAAGCAGGGTCGTAGGAAAGGAAACTTCTCTACGAATGTGTGCTCGGGGAAAAAATAGCGGCTCCACCGCTACACGAGTTACCGCTGGCGAACAGGGAGAAAAAGGGGGCGTCCGAATCGTGGACGTTTCAAGGAAAA
>Ga0179593_1663844_pt1 | contig 13916 bp, 19 predicted proteins | sample CZODoug2_1_08_16_FD_185931 | JGI IMG/M metagenome (GOLD analysis project Ga0179593, IMG submission 185931) | Vadose zone soil fungal communities from Angelo Coast Range Reserve, California, USA - CZODoug2_1_08_16fungal (PacBio error correction) | ecosystem: Environmental > Terrestrial > Soil >...
AGAGACAAAAACCTGCACAAGGAATGCACGGATCGATGATGGGGCCCGCCAAAATTCATAAAGTTAAGGCCGAAAAGTCAACGAGACAGGGAAGTAAGGGGCGTATAGAGTTTTTTTCTCAACGTACGTTTGCAAGACAGTATCTTGGGGAAGAAAAGTAGTAACCGGCGTAAGAGGGGGGGGGTGGGGAAAAACGCTGGGGGTGAGCAAGGGACCCCCAACAGCCCGGAAGAGCCGATATTCTGACACCTGTGGGCTAGTGGAACAGGCATGGGCTTCTCCTCGATTCAAAAAATTATGTTTCATTCCGCGGCAACATCGGCGCGAAGAAGGACAGGAGCTTGCCCAATGGACAAAAAAGGGGGTAGGGAAATGGGGGGTACGTACGTTGGCGGTCGCACATCAAGTAATCAGGCGGTTGGCGAAAAGAAGGGGTCAACGTTAGTTTGGGCGGCGATTACCGGGCAGGACTGAGAGGGACGTAATGGACGAATCTGAGGCCACACTGGTCTAGATCCGTGGCAGGGATCCAGAAGTCCATCTCTAAAAAAAGTTTATATGATCAGTCCGATAGATAAGGAATATTCAGGTTAACGGGGGGCAGCTGAGGGAACCTGGGATGCCAAGGCGACAAGATTCCCATCGCCGCGAGGATCCGAGTCCGGCAACGGCAAAAGACCGCGGGAAAACGGGGGGAAAGCAAGAGCGCGCACGGGTAGCTTTTTGCAGAAAATCTCGCGGAACTCGAACCCTAGTCTTCGCTTCGGCTGGCAGTCAAAACGCGGCACCCGGCAAAAGGCTAACGATTCGAGGGATAAAAAGGTAGAAGCTGATAATCACATAAGTCTTACTTTCTGAAAAAACTTCAGCAGAACATCGAGGACAGAGGAGAACATTCCCTAAAAGGAGACCTCCGCAACCGGGGCGTTTGTGATCGGGAGAACCTCCCGCAAAGTTCTCGTTCTGGGGGAAAGTTAGGGGAGTTGGGGCTATTTCACCAACAAGGCGAAGTGGAAGGTCAAAATCAGAAAAGGGAGAGTTCTTTCTCAAGACCTTCGAGGCTGCGGTGTTTCCCGTTACTGTATAACGCCCAAGAGGGAAAAAAAGCACACCGGTTCGGTCAGAAAGGGTGCTTGCGGAAAAACGTCGCAAAAATTGCATAATGGACCCCGCATCGCAAGCACCCAAAAGGAGGGAGGCTGAGGTCCTCCCACCAGGATCCCATTTCAATCACGTAATTGAGTACCTATACAAGGGGGAACCGGGCGTCAGGGAGGGCATAGGCAATCTCGATACAAGCTCTGGTGGCCGACAGGAGGGTTGAATTCAAAAAAGATTAGCCAAAAATAGTTAAAGGCCTTCATCTGGGTTCTGCGGAGGGAGTACGGTCCTCCAGTGCTCGACGCAGGGTGAGCCGGAAAGCAACACGGGGGGAAAAAAAATCCGCATCTCTTTTTGGACGCCATCTTGAGTCAAGAAGTGCAGCGAGAGGCATGGCGGAGGGACAAGTAAGCGCCGACCTGCGGGGCGTATTAAGTAAGAGAGGACAGGACTCGGGAGAAAATCAAAAAAACCAACCTCGTCGATCGGGTGCGAGGGTGTTGAGTCAGCACCAAGAAAAAGAGAAAGAAAAAACAACAAAAAAGGAGGAGAGGAGGAGGAGAGGAAGGGGGTGTCCGAGTAGGCCGATAGGCCCGACACCCGTTAGGCCCAAGATCGACGGGGACGGAGGCGCAAAGCGAGCATACTTTGAAAGAGGAAAAGCCCCTCATGGTTACTTCGATGCCATTCGAACCTCCAGTCCATCTGGAGGCAGAAATGCAAAAGGTGGGGGCAAAACAGCGTTCTATTTCCATGGTGGTCCAGGGGGTTTGATTCAGGAGTGGACGCCTCCTAATGGAAAAGGAAGAAACGTTCCGCAAGAACGAAGCGCATCGTAGACAAACATGGGGAAAAAAACGAGCCAGAAGAGATTGCATTACGCTATGCCGAATGCGGGGCCCGCGTTTGAAAAAAAGTTTACCTGGGCAAGGTTCATAGGGAAAGGGGAAGGATCTGGGATCCAGGGGGGGATTACATTCTGACACCTCTCCTCAATGGGGCTGACCTGTAAGAAGCTTCATAAAAAAAATAAGGGTGAAACTTGGCGTTGGAAAGGGGAGGTGGGGAGCGTAACTATAAAAGTCCCGCTTCTTGTTAAACACCGCGACGCCTTAGGCTGAGAAACTAAATAGGGGCCCGGAGAAATTAACACCTCTGAAGGGGGGGAAAAGACGGAAAATCAAAATCAGGGGGACCTCCTTGAGGAAGCTCCTCAAGGAGGGAAGGAAAATGAGCCAGAAATCACACTTGGGAAAAGAATCAAACATAATTCTCTCTGGAGGAGGGAAGGAGAAAAGAAAAGGGGGGCGCAAGGAACAATCATCTCCATTACTCTCCTTCTATAAGGGCCCTCCGGGAGACGAAAGAAGTTCGTCGGAGGGGGATCTGGGCAGCGCTTGAGCACCAAAGACAGTTGGGGTGTCACGAAAAACAAACAGAGACTTCGCGGAAGAGGGTTAAAGGTTTTAAATCCTGAGGGGATCTGTGAAGTAACGACGCAAACGGCAGTTCCTGAGCATCAATAAGGGAATCTGAGAAAAAAGGGTCAGGTTACCCTCAATCAAACGGAACTTTTGGGAAAGGGATGACTAGAGCTTATCGATATAGTGATCGAATCCAGGCGGATGGGAGGGAGAGGTACTGTTGGTGAAACTGAGGGGGGGAGGATCAGAAAAAGGACTTTTTGCCGAGGGAAATTACGAAGGACGTACGACAGAACGCTAAGAAAAAACAGGGGGGGGGATCGGAAAGTGATGCGGTCCTTCTGGAAGGGGGGGAAGACGCATACAAAACGCCTGAGAACTTTATGGTTCGAAGCAAGTCCACGTACTGAAAAATCCATTCCGACGTTTACTTGGAAAGAGGAGGAGGGAGGGGCCGTCTTTTTAGCAGGTCTGGTACTATTATATCAATAAATTTTCGAACAACAATTATCCCACGGGCTGCTCAGGGCAGGCTGATTGTGGTAGTGACCAAAAAAAAATTCTCTCTGTCCGTCTACTACAAGGCTCTTAAACAGATGTTAACAAACTATAAAGAGGAAAATACTATAAAAAGAAGTAAAACAAGAAAAACAGGAAGTCAACGAGGAGGATCTAAATGTTCTGCATAAGAGCGTCGTGCACTTCAATTGGGCGGAGGAGATCCGAAACCTGTGAAAAAGGAAGGAAAGGGGTGCGCTGAAAAAAGAAACAACAACAAAGGGGGGGAAGAGGAGATTCGAGATTCATTTCCGGGGGAATGTTGCCAACGGAAGGAAATTTGTTGTCAGGGATTAAATTCATGAAGTAAAGAACGATGACCGACCAGAGGAAGAGGATAAGAGAGGGGGTGCAAAAGTAGAGTCGCGGTGGGGACGCGTAATTTTCCTAAATACGAACTGGTGCAAGCAGGGGGGGGGAAGGCTCAACAAACGGAGGCGCGGGACAGAAATGAAAAATCCCTGCAGAGCCTATATTAGGAGTCAGACCCCCAAACGCCGGCTAAAAATAAAAGTGACTAATCGATTCAAGCACTTGAGGAAACCGAAAGAGCGACGTCGCCTCCTACGCTGGCCATGGAAGCACGGAGAAGGGGTAGTGAGGGGGGAATTTTGAGGAAACCAAAATCAAAGGAAAGGTGGAGAGACGAACACGTGAAGCCAGAACGGAAATAGCTCATTTAAGAGATTACCTGGTGCGGGCAGTAGCATGGTCAGCCAAATAAGGGGGACATAACGTAACATCAACTGGGGGCACCAACAGTCCTCATCGGAAAAAAAAATGAAACTGCAAATGATGGGAAGTATAGCGATAAGGGCATCGGAGGCTGATGGACTTGGACTGGGCACTTGGTCACCGACTTGGGACACAAGATAGCAAGGGCAGCTGAACCGGGTAGCAAATGAATCACGAGAAGTTCAAAAGCGGGAACACTTTTGTTCAAAAGTAGGCGGGAGGGGCTGGGAGTGGCATCGGAAATCTCGACGGAAATATAACCAGGCGGGACAGGTGCAACATCTCTACCACCCTAGAAAAAATAAAAGAAGCGGCTTAGAACACGGTAGTACCCGATGGAAGCACAAAAGTAAGGGGGGGGCGTTCCAGGGCGAAACACCATACTGAAAAAAGGGAGGGGACCTGCAAAAGAGTCCCGTGGAAAAGAGGATGATCTACCGCCGAAAAGAGCGTCTGTGATCGCGACACACATTGAAAAAAAGGTACGGTAGGGGAAAGAAGGATCGATGTCAACAGCTTGGAAGGTGGCTTCCCAAAGCTGAAGCCGCGGGCTAGACACGTGGGTTTCCACCGAAAGGAAAGAAGAAATCAAGGGGGTCAAACACGGCAAAACTTTTCTCCAACGAGGCGACACGGGAGCATTACGAAGAGGGCCACAAACCACGATTGACGGCAGCCGGAAACCGGATCCCGTGAGAATGCACTTCATGAAGGATACCTATAGAAGGAAGGGAGGAATAACGGCGGCGAGGAGAAAGGGAAAAAACTCCTTGACAAGCTCTTCGTGGGGCCTGAGGGTGCCAAGTGAATGTTGAAGATTGCGGCGGGGGGGCAGTCGTGAGAGGACGTAAAGAAGGCGGGGGGGAGCAAGGAAGCGACGCAGCTGACCCTCAAAGAGTGGGACCGGATGTGACGACAACGGCTGGGAATGGGAGCCGATCGCAGGGAAGGAGACAGGGACGTGTTCGACAGGCATCGCCGGACAACCTCGTATAGAAAACGGATCCGCGAAGACAGGCAAGGCAGCATCATCATCAAAACTCGTCGGGGTGGACAAAGGGGCGGGCCACTCAGCCACCAAGATGATAGAGATCAACAAAAAAGAAGGAGGAAAATATAAGCAGAATGCTTTTTGCCAGTAGGCCGATATTCACGCACAAACCTGTAGGCCCAAAAGGGTTGGGGGAGGGAAGATTATGCGCAAAAAAAAAGAATGCTGAGCTGCATCGGGGGGAGAAGGAAAGGAATAGGGAAAAAGCAGGGTGACGGCGAATGAGGAGAACACGTCCATGGACTATCAATCGAGAGGGCAGCCAAATGCAAAAAAGAACCTTCGGAGAGCGAACACTGATGGGAGGGGTTCAAGGGGGGGAGACTCGTGTCCGCAAGGGGTGACGTCCTCCGCAAAAGCTGACGTCATGCTACCGATTTCACGCACCTGGACGGGGCAAACACTACCTTGGGAAAGGAGAGCGGAAAGGCGCGATGACCAAGCAAAGCGCCCCGGTTATCCGCCACTTAAAAAAATGGGCCACGCGGGGGGAGTCATGGGGATCAAGGTGACGAATGCCGCACCGAGAGGAATTGGGGACGATGAAATGGCAAGGAAAAGTAAAGAGGCGCAGGTACGCAAAGAAGGTCTGAACGAACCGTGCGTATGAGGGGGCATAAAAAATCGAGCATTGGTAAAGAAACTCTCAACTCGGGGAAAACAAGCAGGGGCAGCTTGGAAGAGGACACCTTCGAACTATCTGTGTTGTTAAATCAAACAACTCCGGCCTGCCAAAACAAAGTCAAGGATGCGCAGGAAAGACAAAGAGCTTGCGGAGGGATCTGCGCAGGCCCTTCGAGGCATGCCTGGAAGGCCGTTCACGAGGGGGGTCTTCGCAGTAAGCATTAAAAAGAAGTGCGGAAATCACGGGCAATAAAGACGAGAAAGGTCGTCGAGGTGATCGTGTGGGGCGCTACTCGGCAGCCCCGAGTCCGGAGGGGGTCCAGGAGGGAGCACGACCCAAAAATCGAGTCGCAGAGCAGCGGATGAACAAAGGGAAAAAAACTCCGGGGAAGAAATGGACGGAATTTTCTAAAAAAAGAATCAAGGAATGGCTGGGCTTTTCGCCCAAGGGGGGGGCAGTTACCCCGTCATTCAAGGTTCTAAGGGGGGCGTGAATGGAGGAAAGAAATGTAAGAACATCGAATCAGAGAAACGTAGGGATAAGGGTGGTGAAAAGAGGTAGGGGGGGGACCTGAAGGGGAGAGGTTAAGGGAGCTATGACCAACAGGACTGTGGCAAAAAGAAAAAAAGGGACCATTACCATATACAAGAAAACGCATCGGAGGACTACAATAAAGGAAAGGGATGGCGTAAAAGTAGTAAGGCCTCGAAACACCGCCTTATCTTACTTGATGGGTGCGACACAAAAAACCAACGTAAGTAACTCCAATTCAACACGAAAAAAAGGAGTGGTCAGGGGCCAGCTTCGTAGAAAAGAAAGGGGAGGGGAGAAAGAACCATAAGATTTGAATAAAGAGAAAGAAAAATGAATGTGCGATCAACATCTGAGCCAAAGAGGCGGGCTCTCAAAATGGGCGAGGTTGGGGAAACATGGGAAGGGAAAAATCGCACAAGATCGAGTTGACGCCGGAACCGGCTCTGCAGTGAACCAACGGGCGATACTGGACATAAAAACTAGCAAAAAAAAAATTAAGCCCGAGCCATGCGGATTAAGGAAATCGAGAGTCGGGGACAACTCATGAAGTGGGGGGGGACCCATCCTCGATCGCAAGCGTGTGCGGTAAGGGAAGCGAAAAGAAGCGGCCACCACAGGGAAGAAAGATACTGAGGACTTTTCAGCCGAAGGGGAATTGCAGGGAGGGGAGGTGGCCGAACAAGTAATTAAGTGCACGGAGGAGGAGTGCCTACCTAGGTCCAGATCCGATTGTCAAAAGGAAAGGGTTGTGGGCGCGTAGGTCGAGGTAAAAGGTATTTAGAAAATGGAAGTGGGTGAAAAGGGGAAGCAGGGGTAGTCGCCAAGTCACTTCGATATAAGTGCCGCGAGACCATCACAGCCAAGAAAATGGGATTAAGGGAAAAAAGACGAGTTGACAGGAATGGGGGTGGGGACACATTCGGGGCATTCTCCTTCAAAGCCTGCCGGCGGCAAAAAAAAACTCCGGCGGAAGGGGGGAAAAAAAGAAAAGGAGAAATTAAAAGGGGTATTAATGTGGGGATTTTTACGTACGTTGCGCGGCGCACACCATCATTAGAAAAGCGGAAAAAAGGACAGCGTGGTCAAAAAGAAAGGGAGAGTTGTGAGGTGGCGATTACCTGTGTATCTGCCTAGCGCGGTCGCGCGTACGTCTGATTGTAGGAAACCCGAGCATAGAAAAAAACTCAACTTGAGAAAGAAGACCGGAACCACAAATTGATCAGAAAGCTTCCGGCTGTTGGGGGAATGATTACGATTTCAAGATAAACCGAATAAAATCACCTGCAAAGGGGGGGGGGGAAGGACCCGGGGGAAAGGAAAGACAGCAGGAGGGAAAGAGGGAAAAATCTGTGCTTCAGCAACCAACCGAGGAGCCGGCGGACAAAAAACCTCAGAGGAGCGTCCAGTAGGTGGAGTCGGCAGCGGGGAAAGAAACACGACGGAAGTACTTCGTCTGGGGGATCAGCCGACCAAGAAAGAAAACTGCGGGTAATCGGTATGAAAAAAAGCTGAGAAGCCCGCGGGGAACCTTGTCCATTTACGAAACGTAAGGAAAAAGTCCTTCCAGAGGAAGCTAGCCAGTGACAAGATCTCCCCCACCAGGAATGTTATAGCGTTGACAAATCAATGGGCAAAGAAGGCGAGCTTTTTCACGCGCATGGAGTGGAGTTTGGTCGATTTCAACCAACCGGGAAACCAAGAGGGGGAAAAAAGCAAAACGTCCGCTCTGCAGGGAAAGCCATCGTTTTTACTGACCAGGACGGAGTGACGAGAGCATCCTTGGGAAACCAAACGGAGGGTACCGGAGGAAAAAAAGTTGTGCAAGACTGGCCTGAAACAGGGAAAACAAAAGCGATTGAAAAGGCGCGGCAGCCTGTCATCCAAAACGGATAAAAGTTCATGGAAAAAGAGGAAAAACGAAAAGGGGGGAATAAACCGGAAAAGGCAAGGGAATCACTGGCCAAGCTCCTCGGCCGGGTGGCCAGGTAGGGACAGGAAAGATGACGCTGGGAAAAGTTGAGGAAAGATGGAGAAGCCGTCAGGGAATTGCGGCGGACGTTCAGCAAGCCTCCATAAGTGGAACGCACTTGAAGGAAATTTTAGAAAAAGAGGGGGGAGTGCCGGTTTCGCTATCGTGGCAAAAAATTGAAGTGTTCAGAAAAAAATGCGGGCAATCTTCATAGGAAGAAATTAGAAGAAGGAATACGAGGGAAGGCAGCAATCATCATCACACAGAAAGAGTGGGCCTAAAGGGTTGCGGCGGCATATCGGGAAAAAATCTGCAGAGAGGAACAAAAAAGGGGAGGAAAAGAAAAAGAAGAAGGGGTGGAAGAACAGAGAAGGAAAAACACCCTTTAGCCTATCGTACGAGGTGAAGAGGAGGCTGAAAACGTGAGTACTAGCAACTAAGGTACCCGCGCGTGGAAGAAAGTGGAACAAGGAAAGCGTAGCCAGATGTCGTCCCTGCCAAGGGTCTACAAACGTTGGGAAAGCTGCGATTCGCAGAGGGGGTATGGAGGAGGGGCTCCTTGGGTGACTAACGCATGCAAAGTCAGAACGGGCAATGGCAAAAGGGGTCATTCAACCAAGAAAGAAGGGGGAAAAAGAGCCAAGCTTGCAGTCGCGAGGACTATGCCGCCCGCGAAGCCGGTGGGATACAGGCCACGCGTTATAGAGATGAGAAAATCTGGGAACTTTGGAGAAGAAGGCCTAAAGTGGGTCAGAGGATGACCTTAGGAACGTAAGGCACAAGAAAATACGGAAGGTCTTAACGACGGGGGGTGAAAGGCTGGCTCTTCACGATAGTCCCAATGCGAGGTTCCACACAAATCGAGGGATAACTCGGGATCGGTGCAGAGGAAAAATTCTAAGGTAAAGAGACCCAGCCCTCAAAAAAGGGGAAAAACCAACGAATAGTTTCAAACGGAAAAGCCTCGGGGAGGAGGGTAGAGACAGGGCATTCTGGCGGAGGCATTCCTGGAAGGCCGGTGAGAATGATGGGGGGAGCACTAAGTATCGAGCGAGGAGTGTGCTTCAAAAAGGGGCCTAAAAGGATGTTCTACGGAAAACAGTTTGCACCCCGGTAGTGGGGGGACCGAAGCGTATTGGAAAAGAAGCTACGGGCAGGGGGGAGAGGGGGAGAGAGCTTGGCTATGCAGGCTGACCACATCGACGGCGCGCGCTCTGGCCGGATGAAACTGTTCCCGCCAATGCGCGGCAAAAAAGCCGTTAAAGATAGGGGGGAGAAAAAGGGGCGGGGAAAAAAAAAGTCAGTCCCAGGGGGAGAATCAGTTTACTTTGATGAGGACTATTATCTGATCGATCATCTCAAAAAAAGAGAGTAATGGGGTTACGATGTAGGAGGGGGGGAGGTAAGGGGAGCATGACAGGAAGGGATCAAGATTCGAAAAATCGTACGCAAAGAGACCGCTAAGCATGGGGTATACAATACATAATAAAAGGGGAAGGGGTCGGAAACGGGACAAGGAGTGCCGTGGGGGGGGAGAAGTCGAGGGGAGAACCCGATACGTAATCCCATTCAAGACTACCAAAACTTGAGCCGTTCATTGGACAGAAGAAGGCAAGAAAATGGTGCGGCCGCGGGGGGGGGGGGGGGGAAGAGGAGAAGAAAAATGATGCGAACAACATCAAGGATCCCCACTGCGGGGGCTACAAAACTCAGAGATGCCGGGGCAGGATGGCTGCCCCAATAGGACTGACAAGGGAGACTAACTGCGCTGCCCGAGAAAAACCAACTTTGCGAATGTATGAACAGGACGCGGACACCGAGCTTAACAGGAAGTAAGGGATCTTTGAAGTCAGACGAAGAGGGGGAGGGGGGGCGAAGAGAGAGCGAAAGTGTTTGTTTTTTTGGTGGGCCGTTTGGCAACCTTCTAAGAAAACCTCACACAAACCCAGAGAGAGGATACAAGGAAAAGAAAAAAAGGGGAGGGAAAAAGGGCCACGATAGATGATGTTTTAAAAAACCACCCCCCGGGTGCCAAGGGGACCCGACGCGGGCCCGAAAAGATAGGCCCCCGGGGGTGCTCGGGGGGCAAGGAAACGGGGACAGAAATACATTATAGAAACGGGGGTCCAGACTGGCAAATGTTTAGTGCTCGATCAGGGGGAGAACCAGGGGAAAAAAACTAGAAAGGGAATTAAAAGAAAAGGAAGCCCACGCCGTTGGAAAGAAGATTTTGTTCGCTGGAAAAATTTTTGGTCTCCAAAAAAAAAAAAAAAGTGTTCATCATTCCGAGCCAGGGGCGGCGACGGAAAGCAGACTGGCCAATTGAAGCAACTGAAAGTCAAGGGGTAGTAGGGAATTGGGAATTTACGGACGGGGGAGTCGTAATTAGAGGACCGAGGGCCGCGCACAGAAGACGGGGGGGAAGGGGTCGCGATTACCTGGGGAGAAATTTATTCGCGGTCTCGGCGTACGTATGGATGCCAGAAAAGACATTATATCAACTATCAAGAAAAACCTACCCACGGACCAGACAAAAAAAAGTCTTTGTAGAATCCACTATAGCGAGCAAGAACAAACTGCTGATTTAACCCTGGGGACGAAAGACGGGGAGGACCAATTGGTCGGAAAGATCCCGCATCAGCAGGAGTTGAACATGCGAGGGAGGGCTACAAGAAACTTCAAAAAACTTGGAAACAACAAATTGGAAGGGGGGGGTGTCGATAGGCAAAGCTCGACTGGGGAGACCGACGTGATTATCTTCGCGGTCAGACCGAAAAAAAAACCACCCTCACCCTCATAAAGGCTAGAAGGAGAAGAGTAGGCCCGCGGAAGCCAAAAATGCACGAAGCCTGCGCAGAAACGGCTTGATTCCTGCCAGGGCAGTGCGCGGAAAAAACGCCGAAAAAGACCTGCATGGATCGTCGGTGTAAAAACCGGGGGCAATTAAACGAAACGGAGGAAGTCAAAGGGGGGAGTTTGGGGTGAGATTTCACCAACAAGCTGGCGAAGGTGAATTCAAAAGCAAAGAACCCGGCGAGGTTATCAGGGAAGGAGAGCGGGTGTCCTCCCGGCGCAGGCGACGGTAAGAACAAGTTCAAAATCAAACCGGTCGTCCCTGGGAAGCCGGGTGGAAGGAGGGGAAGAAATCACGCCGCCCCCCCGATTGCGGCGCGGCAAAAACCGGAAGAAAGTTCAGGAGGGGAAAGGAATACCAGGAGGGGTGGAAAAAAAAAAAGTGGCGGGAAAAGGCGGCAGGTCTGCATCGCAGACTGAAATCTTCGGGGCAGCCAAAGGCAGGGTTGAAACCTGCACAGAAAAGGCAAGGAGAAATCGGTAGCACAGTCAGCGTCATGGGGCGGACGTCCAATAGGGAATAAAACGGCTTACCGCAAAACCGCGGGGGACCTGGCGATGGAGAACAACGCGGGAAAAAAAAACGATCGAAATGGACGTGTGGAACCAAGGTCATCTCCGGAAACCTGCGGGTCGTATTCCGAAGGCATCAAAGTACGGGGGACCGGGGCAAGCTAAGGAGGACGCGGACAATCACATAAAACGAGGGCCTAGGGCGGCCTAATCCTATTCGGCCACCAAGCCTGCGGATCAGATCACACAAAAGATTATTGAAAGAATTACTTTACCGAGACCGAAGTCCTCTCCACAAGGGGAGAGAGAAAAAGGTGATGGGATGGCTAGGCAATCCCGAGGACTCAGACGTCATCCGTACTGATGCATAGGCAAGGTTTTAAGGGGAAGGGAAAAGACACGTGAAAAAATCGTAGCCAAAAGGAAAAGGAAGCGCGACCACGTGGGCGGAAATGATTCGATGCCAAAAGTCCATTGGTGGGGAACCCTTGTGGGCGGTCAAAAGAGGACACGCAATGACAAAGGGGGGGAAAACCAGAAAAGAAAGGGAAGATTCAACGAAGATGTTGGGAAGGTCACCAGCAATACCGGGCACCCATCCCCTAAGAATGGCAGACCGATGGCCAACGGGGTATAAAAAGGGCAGAAAAAAGCGGGAGAGGGCGTTCAATGAGTGAGACTGAACTGGGATCCGTGGATGACAGGCTTAAAACGCCAAATCGCGGGGGCGTCAACCATAAAAAGAGGGAGCAAAGCCGCCGGTAGTGGAACGACCGTTGTTGAAGGCGAAAGCGATACCGCCCGTAAAATGGGGGAAAAAAGCGCGATCGCCGGATGCTTTTAAAAGGCACGGGCGATTTGGGGAAAAGCTACCAGTTCACCAGTTGTGAAACGGGGGAACAAAACTCCAATCACTAGCCTTGAAAAGAACGGAAAAGGGTGAAAAACACGAAAAGAGGAGAGGGGGTAGAAGAGCGGCACCCCCCCCCCCAAAAAGAGGGAAGGGAAGGGAGGAAGGTTCGACAGATGGGTCTGCGAAAGTCACTGAAGAAAAATTTACGTCACAGAGTATACCTATGGGGGCAAAGGGCGGAATTCCGGGGGTCGTGTGGTCCGAGAACGCTGAGAAATAAGGCGAGCCTTGGGAAAAAGACTTGGAAAAATGCCGACCCCAAAAAGAAGGAAACGCGAGAGGAAAAAAGGGGTAGCAGGATTCCTCGGTGAAGTGTGTGCTTACGCCCGCGTTCAGATACCTCTCAATCTTAAAACAGTGGCAGTGAACCGTCAGGTCACCAGAAAAATTGGGGGGGGGGAGAGGATCTGAGTAGTGTGACATCGAATAAAAAAGCCGGAAGCTTTGAGATTAATTGGGTGACGAGTGACTTGGGGTTCCCTGAAATGGGACGAAGTAGGGTGGTAAGACCATGGGAGCCAGAAGAAAGCGGGGGGGAAGCCACGGTAATCGAAGGACCTCATAATGAGACTTTCCGTCTGGCGGAATTCGCGGCCGCACTTGACTTGAAAAAAACGGAGACCCAATTCCCCGACGAAAAGGGAGGAGCAAGGGGGGATTGTGAGGGGGCCAGCGGCGGAGGCAAAGTTTTGGGTGCGGAGGAACATAATGAAAGGGAAGGAATGTGCGAACCAGAGGCAGGGTGTCGAAAAGAGATAATCGGGCTTGACGGCGGGAGGGGGATGCAAAAAGGAAGCAGGCTATCGAAGTAACGCCTGGGCGACTAAACGGCTATGCCCATGAACCAACGTGTCTATAACGGTACATGATTAAGAGACTACGAAATCCAGGAAGAGACACTCTGGTCGACATCGAAAGCGGAGGTGCACTCATGATGGAGACCACATAATCGATCAAATGCCTGGACCGGGAAACTTCAGTTATCTGATATCAAAGGAGGGAAAAGAGATATTCTAATCGGAGGGAAACAAAAAGGGGAAAAGGGAGGAAGCGGACCGCCCACAAAAGAGGTGCCGAAAGAGAAATACCATAGTGTCGGCGGCCTTAGGGGAGGAAGGGTCTCACGTACTTGTCAGAAAAAGAAAGGGTTAAGGGAAGCGCCGTTGGTCGCCGGCGTCAACTGGGAGGATATCAATTTGCGGAAGACAAAGAACAAGAAAAAAGAAACCGTCCAAGGGCATATTCTATTGAACCAACAAAAAAAAAAACCGTTGATAAGATGTTGGTGGAAACTTCATTTAGGTCTCCTCGATTCACACTTATGTAGGCAGAAAAAAGCCACATGAATCCGCACTGAAAATGGAAAACAACAGGGAGGAGGAGTAGGGGGGGGGGGGAGGGGGACAAAGGTGGCGGCGTAAAAAAAAGAAACCATCAAGTAGATCAGCAGGCGGGGAGGAAGGCGCCCAGGGAATGAGAAGCGATTAACTGGATAGCGGAGACTGGGTACGGAAATCTTGAGCAACCCGTCCGGGCATAGGGGAATCCGTACAAACTTGTGAGTCACATCTTCAAAAAGGGGAGGGGAACGGAAAGAAAGGAGGGTTGGAATAGGAGAGGACACTTAAAGAAATCAATAA
>Ga0179593_1286101_pt1 | contig 13915 bp, 15 predicted proteins | sample CZODoug2_1_08_16_FD_185931 | JGI IMG/M metagenome (GOLD analysis project Ga0179593, IMG submission 185931) | Vadose zone soil fungal communities from Angelo Coast Range Reserve, California, USA - CZODoug2_1_08_16fungal (PacBio error correction) | ecosystem: Environmental > Terrestrial > Soil >...
TTGGGTTTCCGGCGATCATTTTGATACTACCCCTATAGACCATCGACAGAAAAAGAACCATGAAGTCAAAAAAAGGATAGAAGAGCGCTTTGAGGTAGAAAAAACAAACCCCCCATTTCGAAGGATGGAAGCCGAAAAAAAAAAAAACCGCGAATGGGAAAGGTAAGTTTGTAATTAGGGACTCACAGAGCGGTGACGGCACCGCAACCAGGGGAAAGAAAATGTCGCGGTCAAGACTGAAAGCCATCCAAAGGAATGGAGGGATGGTATCAGGTCCTCAGGGGCTCCATACTTATCATTTTCAAAGCGAGTGCAGAAGGGGGCAGCCGGGAGCTTTGAGCGCAAGGAGGAAATAAAAGCGCCGGGTCGAAAGGGGGAGCTTGTGAATGGGTCCAGAAAGGTTCACCAGACTTTTCAGTTTTCAGGGCAAAGCCGGAGGAAACATTGGCCTGCGAGGCCGTGATCAACGGGGATTAAAAATCAAAAAGGGGAAAGGTACCCCGGCTTGCAGGAAAGTGGGCCATAAATGGGTCTTTCTGTCCTGTTAAGGCGGAGAGCCGGGGGGGCGGCGGAGACGGAAACCGGCGATCAGGGGCAGTGGGGGTCTAAAAAAAACAGGGGGTAGGAGCAATGGCAAGTGTTAAAGTCAGATGGCCGTTCGGAAAGGGGAAGGCTGTGATCATGGTGCGACCTTGAAAATATGCGCAAGCTGAACCACCCTGAAAGAGAGGGGGGCGGAAATTCATCTGAGGAAACAATATTCGTCCACCATGGGGAAAAAAAGGGTTATCCACCCTAAAAATTTCTAGGAGAACAAAGAAAGCCAAACCCAGGCCGGGGGACGGAGGGAGGCAGAAGGGTGGTGAAATAGCAGTGAGAGTGTAGGATCGCCGGCTTAAAGAAAGCATGCAGTCCGAAAAATTCGGCGGCGGCAGCCGATGTTCTAGAGGCGTGAGAGCGGAGGCAGGATCGGACCCCGAGGCCGCGGTCTATAAGAAAAGAACCGCCTGTCCACATGAAGTCGCCGGCGTACAACGACGGATAAAAAATCAGCAAAAAAGGAGAGAGAGCCTTGGCCGAAAACACGAGGATGCGTCCGCATCGGAAATTGAATGCGCCGGTTCCGGGGGCACCGCGCCGAAGTCAGAAAAACTTATCTTAAACCTATCGGAAAGGCGGCGATACAAGGAATAGTGGGTACGAGCAAAAAATGAAAGACCCCAACCACAGCAACCTGGGCAGTAAATTTTTCATTTCGAAAAGGAAAAACGCAGTCCGCGCAAGAGGAGCCTGAAAAATGTTTCCTGCTCGACAGAAGCACCGCTAAAGAAAAAAGAGACAGTGAGCTCGAAGCCGGGCGAGTTAAACCCACGGGGCACATCGGCTCGGCTACGGAAAGCAAGGAGGGTTTACACTTTTGACAGTAGAAAAAGAGATGAATGAAAAAAATTGCGGGGAAAGGGTATTCTGAAAGGGGATCGGGGTTTGAGTGGGTTGGAGGACCGTGATACAAACACGGTGTACGGGAAAGCAAAACAATAACCTCCTCCCCATACAAGATCAAAGCTAAAAACACACCGTCAGCGAAGGAGGGTTCGAGGGAAACAAAAAGTGATATCCGGACTTCCTGGCTATCGCTATCGAGAGAAAAGTATGCAGCCATCGGGGATTTGGGAAAGGAGGGGGGACACGACAAAAGTCGCAAGAGGGGGGAGGGGAAGATAGGGAGAGGGGGTTTCGACCCTATCTCAAACTTCTACGAAAGTGTACTATCCATGGGAGAACGCAGAGGGGCTGAAAAAGGGACGGACCAAAAACCAAGTAAACTTGGGCAGATTACGGGTTCTTTTTTCGAACAGGGCAAACGGGGGGAAAATGCGCAAGTCAAAGGAAAAAAAATCAACACTTGGACGGACACCGGCAGAGAAGGAATCTGAGAAAAATCGCAAAAAACTCTAAGCCAGGACCCTGAAGGTTACTAAGTACCAAAATGAGGAAGTTTCACAACCGGGCGCAGCCGCAGAGGTTGAGGACCGGGTTCGGGGTTTTGGGGGGCAGAGGGGCCATTTTCGGGAAGTCATCAGCAAGGCCTAAGCCCTTAACGGAAAAGCGCGAGGCGTCGCGGGAATAAAAAGGGGAGAAAGGGCGCCAAAAGGTAAGGAAACGCAAGGGGGGCGTTGGCATAGGGCGCAGGTCGGACTGAGTTTGGGGAGCCCATAATTCTCAAGGAGAGAACACACCGTGCAAAGCAGACTGTGAGCATGACGAAAAGGGCAGACTTGAAAGTCGGGACTCGGGGGAGTGATGAAGGCTATGAAGATTCAAGGCCCGAGCGAACCGGCGCCTGAGCTTTAAACTTGAACCGTGAAAAAGGGGAAAGCGGAGCGTGGTGAATCGACCCAGCAGCACGGGGTAAAATTCTAAGAAGGGGGGTACTCAAGGGATCTCTAATGTAGAAGCTATCGGAAGGCACAACAACGGATTGGAAAAAAAAATTATGTTATCCACTGTAGATCAAAGTCGGAGATCCCTCAATCGAAACCGGGACTTAGTCAAATAGGGAGTCTGAGGCTCGAAAGACCACGCTCCAGGAAAAAGAGGATCCGAAAAAACGAGCAAACGTCGCGGTCCGAGAGGGCAAATGGGGAGCCGCGGATTCAATCCACGCCGAGGGAAAACTTCGATTGAAAAAGTTCTAAAAGGCGAGAACCCTAAGCGGAAGACGGGTGGGAAAGGGATCTGTGGCTGAAAGGCTGACGTAGACGGCTAAATCCAACAGACATTAAAGGCCGAAACCCGTCAGCGAGTGGTATAAATCAGGCGGCCACAGGTCGAGGAACACGCCGACGAGGACATGCTGAAGGTAAAAAACGAAGGGAGAAGGGCGGCTGGGGAAAGAAAAAAAAAATCAAGGAAGCACCTCTTAGGCGGGCGAAGTTGAACGTGAAACTCAGACGGGGTAAGAAAAACAGCCTTGCCAGGGCGGGAGAGGCGGTCGCGAGCGAGCAGGAAAGCATAATAAATAGCCAGGGAAATATCCCGGGTAATGTGAAATGGGAGCATGGTCGAAGGGGGCAATGTTCGACCAAAGAAAAGGGATACTGGGTCTTTAGTTTTGGGAAAAGTCAGCGGCGCGCACGTCACAAACAAGCGAGACCTGTAGCGAAAGCTTTCTAGAGGAACCGAGCAGATGGCGACCGCGGCGGGCTGGGAGTCGGTCCAGAGCAGGGGCAACTGCCCTATTGGATCGGCAATACCGCCAGAGGGAAATCGCCGCGCGAAAAATGAAGGGGGGGGGGGCAGCCTAACTCGCGCCCTGTGGAAGGAACTGGTCTTCTGTCATCAAGATTGGCCGGGAATTATCGGTATCGGGAGCGGATAAACAAAGGGGGGGGTTAGAATGGGACTAAAAACTCCAAAAGGGGGAACGTAAAATGAGAAGGGGAAAATGGGGAGTCATTCAGCTCTCAATGAAAAAAAAAGTCAAACCAACTCGCGGGGATCAGTAGAAAGGAAGGGGAAGAGGCGGCTTGCATAAAAATGCGAGACGAGGCACGCGAGATTAAGGAAAGAACAAAAAGTCAACCAAGGGTCAGATATAGTGAGAGAAAGAGATTTCCAAGTTTCGACAGGCCAAAACTACGGGACAATCTGGGGAGGGGTGGGGTCAGCACCGAAAAAAAACCCACCCACAGGTAACACTCCTGCACTGAAGGGTAGAAGAATTAAGGGGAAAGTTTGGGTGAAGCCTATCATGGGGAACGGATTCTCTTAGTCCAGCCGAAGAAGGAACGGGAGGAGTTTCTTCATCATAAGCTGGAAAATGTAGATCGTGAATAAGTCTCTACTATTATGCCTGCTGATAAGTACAAGATGGACAACGTGAGCTCTTGGACTTAGTTGCATTGATTTAAAGGAGGGGGGAGCTGATCCCGCACCAGCGGCTGGAAAAAGTTTTTGAGGGACAAGCTCTGATCAAAACGCAAGGAACTGCACTGTGGGCAATCAACATCCAGAACAATGAGCATCAAATCAATGACGGGCGCGCAGATCCGAACAAAACGAACGAATTTGAAAACAAACCGATCATAACCTACACATTCAAAGAAAGGGGGCTTTAGGGGGCTCAGGAAGAGGGGGAGAATGCGAACCGGGGAAACAGGGCAATTACGAGAATATGTCAGGAAGATGGAAAAAGAAAGCAAAAAGCGGGCTGCGGTAAGACCCGACGAAGTTAAGTGGTCGGCACGAAAAGGCAATCCAATGGAAGAGCGGTGATAGACATTTGAAAAGGAATAAAAACATGGGGAATACCATTCAAAGCCAAGGAGTCGAAGTTCAAAACTGTCAGAAAAAAACGGCACCACTTGCCGGGGGGGACGCAACGCAATACGAAAAGGGAGACGGGGGATCAGGCAGAGAAGGGGCAGGCCTTATCATTGCCACAGGCAAGAAAGGATCAAGGCCGACAGGACCAAGGTGAAGCCGATCGTGCTTAATTCAATTCAAAAGGGGGGAACATCCTTTAAAAACAGAGCAAAATGACCACAAGAATAACGGCGGAGGAGGAAACGCAACCGTCTCGAATTTTAGGACAGAACAAAAAAACGCTTCCAAGAAGGTGGGGGGAAAAAATGCTGTATGAGCTGCGTAGAAAGGGAACAAAAAAGCGTGACACTTGGCGGATGTAGGTCAACCGCGCCAGGGAGTCAAAAGGGGGGGTGCGGAAGGACCTCTTGTGACTAATACAGGCAAAGGATGATAATTCCATGGGGGGAAAAAAAAAGAAGGGCTACCGTCTGAGGAATGGTGGCCAGGGTGGGTTTAACAGCAAAAGAGTCTGGCGCGATCCTCTGGTGCCGATAAGGGGGGAGGCATGAGCGGCGAAACGACTTCAGTTAACAGTCTAAAAAGTATAGAGAAACGACTCCAACAATCTCGAGAACAACAAAAAAGGAGAACAAAGAATGGGTAATCGTTTTGAAGCTAAATGGTGATTACGCATTCCCTGAAGGCGGGACGATCCAGCGAAGGCCGCAAAATGATCGGCAGCAGGGAGGGAAAAACTTTGTCTGTTAACCCCTGGCAAACAGTTTCTAGACACGTGACAAAAAAGGAAAAACTAAAAAAATGGGTAAAGAAAAAGGGGGAAAGATTCCAGCACAAAGTCCGGCCAAGCAAACATGGGGGAAGCAATGGGGCGGCCTTACCATCGAAAGGAAGCTGGAAAGGGAGAAAATCAAACAATAAGATGGAAACAGAGCTTACGTTTGCAAGGGGGGTGATGATTGATCACGGAACATAATTTCTACTTGCGAAAAAAAGAAAAAACATGCGGTGATCGGTGATTACGGAAGACATGAGGGGAGAAAAAACATCTGGGCGTGGGCCACTTCAAAAAGAGAGAGGAAACCTTGAGACTCGGCAGGTGGGGAAACACCCGGGCAGGGGACCTTCTCGGCCTTGAACAGGAGGGAACTTCTCTGAAAGGGGGACCTCCGGCCTGAAAGTTCTGCCGGGACGGCGGGTGCAAGCGGGGGCGGCAGAAGGAAAGGGGGAAAGGAGAAAAAGGCACGTGGAAATTTATAAACAGGGGGAGGGAAAAAGCTTTCAATCAAAAAAAATCAATAATGCTCGGACTGGGCGAGGATCATTGCGCACCAGGACGGCGCGAAACTGAAAAACCCGAAAGCGCGGTGGCTTCGGGGTCAGCAATAATCTAATTACTTAATTTAGAAACCAAAGAAGCGTTCGCCAACGAATGGATCAAGAGCCCAACCGACGATGTCGTGACGGAAATTCGTGTGTCAAATCGGCAGGAAGGCAGGTGGGAGGATCAAAGCGCCAGCGCGGAATAATGCAATGAAAAGGGCAATGGTCAAAAAATGCTGGTGACGCAAGTGGAAATGTTCTCCAGATGGCGTTGATCGCGAGGGGGTAAGAATATAAAAAGGAACATAATCTGGGCGAGAAAAAAAAAAAGAACCCCGGCCGCAAGGAAACGAATGACAAGGCTCCAATCGGAAAAGCAATTACCATCGCAGCTTATGTAGCAGGAAATGACGCGGTCTACCACCCGGGCGTAGGAAAGAACCGCCATACGGGGGAGAATGGGGAATCTATTCCGTACACTGCAGACGTCCCGCCAACAGGATCGGATAAAGCCTATGACTTCTACGAAAAAGGGCCTCTCACTGGGGATGCGGGAAGGGAAGGCCGGAACACCAAAGCAAACCTTTATATTATGCGTTTGCATGGTCGAAAAACAAAAACTATTCCGGCGAAAGAGAATCTGAAAAGGGTGGGCAGGCGCGAGAATGAACAGAGGCGAGGTAGAGACGAAAAACTGGAAAATCTCGAAAAGGCAAATGGAAACGCCGCCGGGAATCTTGTCCTCGTCGACGGATCCAAGCGAATGTGACCTTGGGGCAACGGGGAACAGTAGATATGAAGGGTAAAAAAGAAGCAAGGAATAATACATGAGGGGGATGTGAGTGAAAGAGGTGGACTTGGGGGGGAGGGGGCACCAGGAGACACGGTGGAAATCAGCCCTATGAGACCAAAAAAGAATCCAGAAGAATAAGACCAAGGAAATCAATCCGTCATCGATCAATGCTTAAAGAAACTATCGCTGCGAAGATCTGGAAGTAACTACGAGCGGGAGGCGAGTATGGGCCGATCCATCTGCGTGGGAGAAAAATCAAACTGAAAAACCGGATCCGCGGAAAAACTTGACGGGGGACACTATCGCAAGCTCGAGGGACATACAAAGTAATCGAAGGGGGGTGAGCGACGCCTCTAAGACTACCAAAAAAACCATCAAGAAAAGGGGCAGTATTACAGGGGGAAAGGCAGCAACCTCAGACCAGAGCAAAGCACAAAGGAAAACCGAGCCGAACCTTGGACCTTTCGTGGGCAAGTATAATACACCGCACGATAACGAAAGAAAACTAGAGAGAAGCGAAGGCACCGGCAATACATGGACTCAAAAGGAAAGAGTTTCTTTCAACACGAAGAAATCAAGTAGGTTGCCCGGGTGTTCGTTGGGGGGGGAGCGCAGGCCCTTACGGGAACTAAAAGGGACTCGGAAGGGGCCGACGGAGCTTGCCGGAGGGGGGAGAACTGTGGTCAGGAAGGGATAGACCAGATCCTTACCACGCGAAGGAAGTGGCAGAGCCCTGGCCATTTGTCGAAGTAAAACAGGATTTTAAAAAGAACGGCGTGGCGAAGTCGGTAACAAACAAGTTTCAAAACAGAACTTGGGCGGGAACGAATCGCGAGACCTTGGAGCAAAAAAGGGATGAAAAGAGGACATAGGCGGGATTTAATGCCGAAAGGAAAATGCAAGGCCTAGGAACCGGAGCCGCTGAAGAAGGGACGTAGACCGCTTGCGTCCATTGGCAAAGCTGAAAAAAAAAGTTTGGAGACGGGAAAAAAAAAACACGGGTCAAATGCGCGAAGAAGTAAAGGGGGAGAGAACGGGGGGATTAGAGAAATAGAAAAATACGAGGAAAACACCCCAACGGAAGGGGAAACAATAGAAGAGATGATGATCTTTAGGCGATCCATCCAGAGGAAATGACGGCGCCTGTGGGACCCCAATTGGCGGCGGGAACAAAGACTCAGAGAAATGGCGGCAAAGCTCCTAAAACAGCGGCGCGGGTCGAGAGGGCAATGTTGGTGCCGTAAATCAGAAAGCCGTAGTCGAGTGAAACTTGCGAAAAGGGAGAAGATCGGTAATCTGGAAAAAAGTACGGGGGCTGGAAGGCTTTTCTATCTCGCAAGCAATGCGACAAAAGAGTCACTGCTACCAGGTGCGGAAGATGGGCCACGCCCCGAGAGGTGTAAGGAGGAGGGGGGGGGTGGTGTCAGATAAGGAGGACACATTTGCGATGCCCGTGGACACGCCTCGCGACCAGCGTGAAAGAACAAAGGCGCTGAGGGAGGAAGGGGCAGAGCAAAAAACGAAAGGTCGGAGGAAAAGCAAAGTTTGAACTTTAACGCGAACGGGTCAATAGGTGAACGGAAAGGAAATGTCGGGCGAGCGGGGGGAAGCGGGTATGAATAGATCCTTACCTACAAGGCGGAGAAAGTTCAATGGGGGCTCAAACTGTCAGTGGTCCAACCGACACAAAAAGGATAGCCATGCTACGGTTGTCGCAGCACCGGAGGCGAGGTAAAAACAACTGAGAAACTGGTAGCGCGCTTTCAGGAAGGAAAAAGAGGAAGGGGTAGACAGGCGGCATCAAAAAAAAGTTCGTTTCCGAGAGAGGTCAAAGAACCTAAGTCGCGGCCTACTCCAAAGAGAAAGCGCATCATAGGGCCGCAGAAGCAAGGGTCTGGGGAGGGAACCCTCTGCTTCCCTTGGTGACTTACGCGGGGGGGGGGGGGGGGGGGGGGGGGGGGGGGGGGGGGGGGGGGGGGGGGGGGGGGGGGGGGGAGGGGGGGGGGGGGGGGGGGGGGGGGAGGGGGGGGGGGGGGGGGGGGGGGGGGGGTGGGGGGGGGGGGGGGGAGTGGTTGCTTGGGAGTGCCGACTTGGCAGGAGGGCGGTCTTGATGAAAAAGCGGCGTACACACGGTGGTGAATCACGGGGGGGACAAGGGGCAAAAAACACCAAAAAGAACAGGAAAGCATAAAAGCAGGAAAAAGGGGCTCATGGGGAACTCACTGTCGACGTAAAATGGTAAAAAAAGATTAGGCGGTGGGGATTATACTATAAAGCTGCAAAAAGGGTTTCACTCGCGCAAAAGAGGACGAAAACCATGGAAAATAATGAACGGTGTCCGTAAAGCGGCAACAAGGAAAAAAATTAGATGGGGCTACGGAATCGGACGGGGTTGGACAACCGGAGGAAAGAAAATCCAAGTATAAGTTCCCTTTGTGGGGGAACCTTCGCGCAAGGAAAGATCTGAGACGTGAATGCCCAAAGAAGGAGTAGACGGGAGAGTGGAGAAAAGAAGGGAGCGGTATAAAGACAGAAAAAAAACCCTGCGCATGGCGGAAGAAGAAAGCAAGCAGGGGTAATCGCGCATGGAGCTCAAGAGAGCCTTTCAATTGGATTCGTTGACTAAGGGGGGATCTGAAAACGTTTTCAAACTTCGGGACAAAAGGGCGGGGGTCGTCGCCAAGCGTGGGGAAGGGGGGGGAAAACCAGGGGTCATTAACGCAAGACAAAAAATCATCAACTGGAGTCGACCGGGGAAATTTGCGCGTGCATCTCTCCGACGGCCGAAAATATGAAGAACCGGAAGCCTGCCGGGAAAGTGGAGACCACAAGCATAACGAACATTAATTCCGTTTAAGGGTTTGCAGGCAGCAGGGGGGCAGACCTTTCGCGCCGGGGGGGAAAACGCAAAAAGAAAGGAAGGGGAAACATATGAAAAAACGCCCGCGCGTCGGTGAAAAAAAAAAACGAGAAAAAGTTAAGGGAGAAAGCAAGAGACGGAGCCAGGGAAAAGAAGACCGCCCGTATCCTCGGGAAGAGAAGACCATGTTAGACCATTTCCGAAAGAAAAACTCGCAGGCAAAACGCCCCGAGGCTTGGAACGCCGGCAAATGAGAAAGAAAAAAAAAAGGGGCAAGGACGAGCAGGAAAACCGGGGAAGAAAGAAGAAGACAGGAAGACGGATGTCCTATAGGAAGAGGGTAAAGCAGGTTCTGAAGGCAAGAAGGCCGCAAAGGTCGCGGGACCTCCTCTCAAAAAGCCACACAAGCAAAAAGGAGCGGCTGGAAAGGAGCAAAAGTTCGAGAAGGGGAAGAGAAAACACGAAACTCTTAACAAGCGCGGTTTACGGTTACGTAGGGCGCGGGTTGATCCACAGGGAAACCCTCAACGTCCGGTGGCGGGAGGGAAGTGAGGAAACGCGAAAAGGGGTCCCAAATGGTTAAGGAAGAGGGGGTTATGCGAAGCTGGAACGGATTGAGAATTCAGTTCATCGGGCTGACAGTACCGATGGGGAGACGAAACAAGTCCCTGGATGCGGAGGTAGCAAAATCGGGGAGGGAAGATCAATGGATGCTGGAGAAGGTTGTCCTTCTCTATCTACTACGGAATTGAACAGGCACACCAGAATCTCCGACTCAAAACAATAAAACTCTCTCAACAACCACAATAAGAAGATGTTTGCAGGATTGGAAAAAAGTCGAGGGTGGTGGGAAGATTTCCAGACGTGATCTAGCGCAGGAAAACATGATCGGGAGAAGGAAGATAGGGAAGCGCGCTTGGGAAACCTGCAACCCATTTCTAAAAAAAAAAAAAAAACGTTATGGGGAATAACCGTAAAGGAAAACTGCAGGAGAAGGAAGTCCCAGGGGTGACATAAATTCGCAGCGAAGAGCGTGTCCAAAGAAAAATTGGGAAGCAATCTCTTATCCGGGCATAAAGAAAAAAGGAAATCGGGCGTGGAGGGATCATCAACTCAAAGGGACTTATACATGGGGGCACCTTGAAAAAGAAGTTGCAAGGGGGGTTGCAACAGGAGCAGGAGAGGAAACAGAAGTTGGCGACTGTCAGCGCTCATCTGCTGGTTGTAACGTGTGATACGGGGACCCAAAATAGGAAAAGGAGGTGGAAGGGAAGGTCATACTCTTCGGCTTCAAAAACTTGGGGGAATGACAGCGGCCCTTTCTCAGGGGGCTGGAATCTCTGAAGACCTGGCAAATTCGCCTAAAATTTCTCAACGGCGCCTTTCGGTAGTAGGAAACGGCGAAAGTTACAAATCGCTGGGGAGCGGACGGAAAAACCTGCGATCAGGAAGTGGAAAATGGATTCAAACAGGGGGGTCCAGAAAAAGGACTCGTTCAACGGGGGGAAGAGGTGAATCGGGGAACGGAGCTGAAAAGGCTGGCGAAAAACTTAGGGGGCGTCGCGAAAGAAACGCCACCTGAAGGGAGCGGCAGGTGGGGTGAGCATGCCTTAAATTCATGATGTTCAAAAACCGCCGGGGGGGGTAAAAAACACTCAAGTGGAAACAAGAAATTGCGAAGAAACATGCAGGGGAAGGGTCAGGATGACGCGGGTGGGGAAAAGGGAAAACAGCATTCAGGGGTGTAGGATCTCCGCGCAAGGAAGCGAAGTCTTACAGAAGGTGGGTAAGAATGTAGGAAGCCAGTGATTTCTCGATGGGGAGTGGGGATCGAGATGCAAAAAAAAAACAGAACCAAGGCCGAGAAAGAAAAAACCAATAAAACGCCATAGGACCAGAAAAGTAAAATAGGACAAAAAACTCCGGCGTAAAAAAAGACAGGAAAAAGGAGAGCAGTCTATCTGGGCTCCTATGGATAAAAATATCGAACCCCAATGGACGGGAGGAACATGGAAGAAAGACGAGCAAGGTGAGGCGCTATTCAAATGGGGCGAAAGACGTGGATCAAACGACAGTAGCCAAAATAGTGCTACTCCTATAGCAAAAAGATCGGAGAAGCAATCTCATGCGTACGAAAAAACGGCTGAAGACCCCCAAACACATAAAAATTGCATAGAGGGCGGGAATGGAAGACGGGAACACGCAAAGAGGTCCTCAAGTCAATAGAATCTGAAGCCGGGTTGCCGAGAGACGAGGACAGTAGCGAGAATATCTTTCAGGCCAACTCCGAGACTGTAAACAGCCGCCGTGCACAAAACATGGGAACAAAATGGGTTTGGGGGGGGTACCGGGGGGAGACAGGAGAAGAAAGGGATGGGATCAAATTGGCGATGCACACTGAGGGTTCCTGCTGGCAAGGGGGAAGGCGGGGGTCTTTGGGCTCAAAAAGGGAAGGACCTGTGTACGCCCGGAGAAAAGATCAGGGAGCCGCTCCCCCCGAAAAGAAGTCATGGCAAGAAAATCAGAAGTTCAAACGGGATGGCAAGGGGGGGGGGCTGCTGCCAAAAGAACGCTATCAGGTCAAAAATATAGAGAAACTATCTAGGGGCGCGTCGTTTGGACCGCAGCATCTTTCTTGAAAAAAAAAAGCAAAGACGATCTAAAGCTGGCTCGACATCTGATCGTTACTCCTATCCGAAGATTGCGACTACAAAGTCGCGACATTTTTGGGACGACGCGGCGTAATGAAGTCCGACCAAAGAGCACCTTCAAGCCTGGGGATGTTGGCTTCGAAAAGAAAAAACCCTGCGAAACAGCCAATATCACCTTAAAACGTACGCAGCGCGGGGGCAGTAAGGAAATGAATAAAGTCAGCCAAGGACGACCTAAGGGAGAAGCAAGGAAGGGAAAAGGCCGGGTTGTAGTACGGGCGAAGGAGGGCCGCGCAAGAGGGGGGAAAAGCCGTGTGGACCCCTTACCAATTCAGCTCTGAGGAATGAGTCCCAGGAAACGCATGGCGGAGAGCCACTTTAAATAACGGGAGTCCCGGAAAAAGAAAAACCTTAACTCTCTTCTGGAGGGAAAAGTGTCTGAACGGGTGTGGAGGAAGGAAGAAGGAGGGCGGAGTCTGAAAGAAAAGTACAAAGCTGTCAGCTTCGGGTCAGATCGCGAGAACTGGGGAAAGAAAGACGTCGAAATAGCAGGACGGGAGGCGACGAGGAGGAAATTCCAACCGACTAGACCGAAAGAAAAAAGAGAGAAAAAAGGAAAAAGCAGTTCGGGATACCGTGGGCCGCGTGCGCGAGGTGTGGGAGAAGAGGCCAGCCGAAAGGGGCAAAAGGGGCGCAGTAACTGTTCTGCTAGTGATCGAGGATAAAAGAGGAGACTAAAACCAAAAAAAGGAGAGGAAAAAGAGGAGGGCTTCTATGGAATTGTAAGGGCGGGAATAAAGGAAAAACGAAAACCCACTACAGTGAAACTGCGTCCGGGGGAAAAGGGGCGGCAGGTACGATCTCACAACCGAAAGCTGAAGAACCACAACAGGGGAATGGGGGATCAACGACAAGGGGCTCATCTGCAGACTGCAGTCCTTCCTCGGGCCTCGAAGCCGCTATTCGGGAAAAGACTTGTCAAAATTAGCAGCGTCGGGAAAGAATCTTAATCTCACGGTAGGGGACTTGGTTTCAGAGGGGGAATCAGAAAGAGAGGGAGAAGATTTAAAAAAAAGGGCAAAGACTGACGGAAAAGACCAGGGGGGCAGGCCTAGAAACGCCCGAGAGGGGAAGGACTCGTGTCTAGTAGGCCACAAGGGTGGATCCCGAGACGAAGCAAAAGGACGTGAAAAAGAGGCGAGAAGCGGATAAAGAAAAAGACGAAGCAACCGCGGAGGAGAGAACCGGTTGATTCTGACAGTACAGGAAAAATGCCTGTGCAACCTGCGGAGGAAAGGGCGGGAAGGGGGAGAGAGCGAAAAGTTAGGACAAAGGAAGTGCCGGCCAGGCTGCGAGAACGTTCAGGGGGGAGGGACAGGGGAAAACTTCCTCGTCTAACTGACAAAAAAAATCATCGTCTGCCATCTTGACGGTTTGGGGTTGGAAAACGGCCTGAAAAGAAATGCCCGCTGTACCACAAAGGAAGGATGACCAATGAGGAGGCAGATTGCGATAAGAAGATAACTAAGTCGGGTCGACCACTGACGTCGTAGTGTAAGATCCAAGTCAAGAATGGCGGGAGAGCATAACTCTCCGCGAGCTGTAGATGAAAGGAGGGCACTCGGGAAGGGAGGGAAATTTATACATACAACAGAAATTGAGGACAAAAAAGATAATAAAAAAATGGAACTTATTGTGATCTTAACAATAAAAAATCAATAATAATAAATAACAAAAATAGGTACGATAATTACATACTCGTTATATAACAGGAATCAAACAGAAATAGAGAAAGATCACGGGTGCCAGCACCAAAAACACTTGGCACGAGAACTACCATACAAACAATTTGATCCCCTCCACTGTAGAAAAGCCAACACAAACTGACAGCTTAGGGGGAAATAAACCGACTGACCGGAGGCGGGGCAAACATGCTAACAAGAGTCCGGATAACAGGAC
>Ga0179593_1308220_pt1 | contig 13915 bp, 16 predicted proteins | sample CZODoug2_1_08_16_FD_185931 | JGI IMG/M metagenome (GOLD analysis project Ga0179593, IMG submission 185931) | Vadose zone soil fungal communities from Angelo Coast Range Reserve, California, USA - CZODoug2_1_08_16fungal (PacBio error correction) | ecosystem: Environmental > Terrestrial > Soil >...
TGGCATAGCATTTGGGAGCCTACCTTTCTATATTCGGACTTAGTAAGAAAAGGAAAGAATTAGACAAAGTATTGACAAGTATGGGGGTCAAGGGTATACGGAGAAATCATCCCTCAAGGACAGCGAATCTGGCGGTGGCCCCAGCCGCTTGTGAGATCCGGGGCACCAAAAAACAGATAAAGTAAAGAAAAAAACCCTCGATAGGGGGCCGCAGCAGAGAAAACATCGACAAGAGAATAAAAGAGAAGAGGAGAGGGAATTCGGAAAGTAAGGGGATATTTGTTGCAAGAAGGGAAACTTTAGCTGGGTTTCTCACAACAAAAAGGAAGAACCCTCATGTCAAAGCATAAAAAGACAGAAAAGCAGTTGGTTTCTTCACACTTCCGAACAGAAGTCAGAGCTAGTACAAGATGGGTTTCCTTGGAATGAAACAGACCGGGTTGGGGGGGAGAGGTTTATCCTTTAGAAGGTGGTGGTTGTTGCTGGGATGTTTGAGTGTCTCGATGTTTTCTGCCTGTCCCCCGGGAGGACAGATCCCCCTACGAGGAGTAGCAACAATACGGTAAAAAAAAAAAAGACTGAGTGTTAGGTGAAATATAAGGTATTCATCGGGAGGGGGAGAAAGACTTAGGGTAGGGTTTGCTGGGGGTGCCGGGCACTCGGGTTCATAACAGGTCAAAAAATAAACCAAAGGATCAAGGCGAAACGAAGAACTGGTGAATTACTGAGGTAAAGTATCTAGCATTCAGTGGAGGGATGGAAGGAAAAGTGAGTCATAAACAGAGGATGGATGACCTTTGATATGAGTTATGCTGCATTAGTGAGGGTGAATAGGGGACAACCAGGATAACTTGGGATAATTTCAACATTGAGGGGGGAATCACACCTTCTTCCCAGATGAAGAGTACGAAGGCATAGAGAGGATGGCGCGAGGAGCTGTTTAGAGGCTGGACAGGGGGTTCAGGGCATGCATTAAAAAGATGAGGGATTGGGTGGGGGAAAAGGAAGTGGGGTTTGAATGTGGCCAAATTCACCTCGGCTGGGGTCTTGCTCGAGCATCGTGCGTGGAGAGTTGGATCTGAGATCTAGGAAAAAAGATAGTCTAGTGGAGCCCTCGATCGTGTAGAGGAGATAAGGGGTCAAAACTGAGGGTAGCCCGTAGGGTCGCAGGCTTAGCTGGAACTGGGTGCCCTGGGCGGGGGGGCCTGTCAAAGGAGTGCGCCGGGAGGAAGGCAGGGGCTTCGGAGCTGGTTGGGGAAGGGGTCAACTCCCCGTCCCCCAGTTTTTTTACAAGAAGGGTCCTTATGATGAGTGCTGACTGCAAAATAGGGAAAAAATTTTAATGCTCCCCAAAGTATATAGAATCCGGGGTTGCGTCTAGAAGAGAACATCGGGGACAAGCAATTACGCCGAGCTATACCTGACCGGCTTCGTTGCGTATCGAGTTCCGGACGTGGGCGAAAGGGGCAACTCTATAGAGCGAGGGCATGCACTGGAAGACGAGAGGGGTCAATGAGAGTGGAGCGCAACAGGAAGCCACCACCACGAGTCGTAGAGCGGCATCAATGATCTTGAAGAACGTCTCGAGAGATCCTCGTGTCTTTTTTTGTTGGGTTAAAATTAGAGATTGGGTGGAAAAAGGAACCATGAGCAGCTCGGCGTGTATTCCGCCATCCGTTTGACGTAAGAGAAGACGTAGAAGGACTATTCTTACGCGGTGGGTCAACAGCATGTGGTCCGGAAGTGGGTGTCTTATTGGTTCGACATCAGGCAGGAGAGGGAAGCGTGGGGCAGTTGAAGCTGGGGAAGGATCGGAGGGGTGTTGGGGTTTCCTTGATGTGGGTGGATAAAGCAAACAGGCGAGTACAGGAGAGGGGAAGTGAGTCCTGCTGAGAAACCCTATGCCTGCAAAGCGGAGATCGCGTAGGGGGTTTTTTTGGGGGAACTGGTTGCGCACAGGGAACAAGGGAAACGACCACTACTGATCCTCCCTGAGGGTTGGTGGCCGGGGGAAGGGGGGGGTACCAATAGAAACAAATGCGCAATAATGCCTGAAAGGGCTGATGGAAATCCCTGCAACTGTCGCTGAAACCAGAAATACTTCCTATACTCTGTGGCGTGAAACCTTTCCATTCGGGGGGGATGACGGAACATTGCAGGAAGCCGCTGGTCGAGAGGATGAAACGCCGGAACAGTTTTCTGTTGGTGATTGACGCTCTCCTACTTCTGGGGATTAAAAATCAAATTGCGGGATCAGTCTTCGAAAGATGGGTCAGGGGGGAATAGAAAAATTTAGAAAGAATGAGAAAGAGGGGGACCAGGGAGGGCTCCTCGTTATCAGAAAAAAGTGGGGAAGCCAGGAGCTTCAATATCAGAGGGAGAAAGTAAACTGAAGGGAATTATGAGTGGGGGGGGGAGGATAGGCAAAGAAGAGGAATTATAGTTCTTTCGCGTTTTAATTTTCGAATACAAGGAAGGAAGGAAGTGTTTTAAACGTGGAGTGTCGTTAGGCAGGGAGGGGAATGACTGGGGAGTTTGGGGGGTGTACTACCTAACGGCAGGTGGTATAAAAATTGATTTTTATACATCAAAGTTATCGGGTAGGTAAAACCAACAGGGTAGAACATGGTTTGGTATTCTTAAGTTGGGGGATAAACATTCGACAAAGAAAAACAGGCTTGACGCGGGGGGGGTTAGACCTCGTTAATACAAAGAAATCAATCTAATTTTTTAAAAACGGTCTGAAAGTCAATCTAGGAAAACGCTTTGTTGGGAGCTCATCACTTTCCGCTAGAGGGTTTCAAAACGGGGAATGCATCCTTATCAGAATCAAACCGGAATCTCTCCACAACCGTTATTGAAGAGAAAAATGGTGGGCAGGGTGATCTGGAAGCGATGACAGAAAAACCACTCGACCAGTGCCTGTCGCAGCGTTTTAATCAGCTTGCGGGTTCAAACCACAGTTTGGCTTAATTGGCGCTCGTCACGGAGGTAGACAACTCAACACAAGGTTCAAGTGAGAACTAGAGTTAGAAAACAGGCAAGCCAATAAAAAGCAAAAAAAAAAGGGCACCGAGTTGTGGGTGGACAGGAAAGAGCATTTAATTAATCTTACAATGGGATTAAAAACCGTTGAGCAAAAAAAAAACAGTACAAGAGGCCCTGCTTAAAATACAGAAAAATTTTGGCAATGGCCACGTTCTCGCCAAATGGTGGTAGGGTCAAAATTACAAAGAACACGCCGACACTCTAATAAATGGAAACTAAACTGGCTCGGGCCAATTTAAGTACAAATATACTATCTCCATTGTAGATCGGGGGGGAATAAGGGGGATAAGAAGGGGCTGACTGGGATATCAAACCTGGGGAGGAAGAATCGAAATAAGGACGCCTCCACAATTCGAGCTCATGCTCTAAGAGGAGTGGGATTCGCCTGACAAAAAGATGAGCGAAGAGGCGGGTCACGACTCGGGAGACCGCGGGGAGGAGATTCAACAAAAGAAACGGGTTCCTCAGGGAAAAAAGGAAGTAACAGGTCTCAGCCATGCATTACGGGCAAAGTGGGAAAAGGTTTCCTCCACGATCATTACTTAATTTCTTGGGGAACAGCATCTAGGTTCAACTAATTTCGTCCCGAGTTTTGGGAAGGGTGAGAATGTGGGGGAACAGGGAACTACTGACATGGAGGTTATTTAAGTGGCTTGCGGCTTCTGAAAATGTAAAACAGGCTAGGAGAAAGCGGGGAATGAAGAGCGTGATAATCCGTGAAAAGAAAACTCCCGGGGTCTCGGACGAGCCGTATTGGAACTCAAAGGCAACAAACAAGAGAGTAAGGGACACCTGCCAACGGGACGTACTGGGGCTGAAGGAAAAGTGCCAAGGTTACACGAGAAAAAGCAGAACTGTCCCAAGGAAACGTCAAATCCCGGAGGGGTCTAAAAGAAAGAAAAGTATAGGGGGGGGGGAAAGAACGCACGAGCCGTGTCCTTGCCATCTCTCAGGTTATAGAAAAAAATTGGAAACGCAAATCATAGAATCTGCGGCGGCCGAGCGTGGATAAAGTTTTCTTTTCTACAGACTCTTTGGGGTGGTTGGATAGGGGACGCGAACAAAAAGGACCAACACAGTTCACTGGGGATACTATTCGCCAGAGGTTGCTTTACCTTAAGACCAAGGTGGCGTAAGTCCGATAACGTTGGGGGGGTCGTTGGTGAATCTAACTTGATGGTCCAAAATGGATCGGCGAAAAAACCCATAAGATGTGAGAAATAGTTTAATGGAGGCACTGAATTCGCTTACCAGAATTCCACTAAAAGGACGCGTTGGACAACAGGGATGGAAAACGGAGAGACGAATGCCTTCCCCTTCATTCACCCTGGCTGACGAGTCAGGGACCCGTGGGAACCAGCGCAGGGGCTCCACCCTCTCCGTTGTCCGGGGAAAGTGTCCAGAGATCGAGGCGCATTTTCAAAAAAAAATCTTTATGCAAGGCTCAGAAGAGATCATATCAATAACAGATGCATCATGCAAAAGGCGGCGGGGAATCTGGGGGGAGTCAACAAAAGAGGGGGGGACCACGAACAAGGGAAAAGCGACGAAAAAAGTGAGAATACATCGCTGGGGGGACCATTAAAAGAAAAAGTTCGGGGGTTATAGTAATGGGGACTTTTGTGGTGGTTCATGAAGGTGAAATGTGTCCTGGGCGTAATCGAACAAGATACGAATTTACAATTGATCAATACAAGGTAAGAAGGGGGTCAGGACGAAAAAAACTTAAGGAAGCAAGGAAGATCTATAATGGGGAACTTGGGAATTTCCGGGACGCCCTATTTTAAGGGTGAAGCAGCATGTGGAGGGGGGGTTTTTTTTACTGCTAAGGGTGGGTTGAGGAGAAAGGGACGGGTGGCCGCACCGACCGTCGGTACGCCACAGGAGTATCCTCCAACACCGACGTAGGCTAGGAAAGATCGCTATTCATCTGCCTTGTCTCTCTTGGGGTAGTATGGTAAGAAGAGGGCACTATTCCTCACCTACTCAACGCCAAAAGAAACAGCTATCGCGCGACAAAAATCCTGGGCTGAAAAAACAGCAATAGGTCCGAGACTTCCTTCGGCAGGAAGTGATCAGACAGGGACAACTCTGCTCAACCTTTATTTGGCGTTGACGTCAGTGGGTTTTCTCCCTCTTCCTCTCGTATCCATCGTCCCCCCTCCCGGGTTTCAAAGCTTTACCAACCTCTCAACATACTCTTCATACTTCATCGGCGGGGAGCGCGGGGGGGGACGGGGAAAAAAAGGGTAGTCCGGTGGGTCCGGAAAGATGAATGGAGGTTGGAGTGAATTGGGGTGACTAAAAATTAGACCACTTGAAGAAAAACTCGGGGGAGGAATTCATAAACGCCTTGTTCAGTATTGGGGGAGAGGGAAGCAAAAGAGACGAGAAAGAAGGGGATCAATTGAAGGCAAAACACTCTATGTCGCTTGATCAAGTCCAGAACTAGGGTGAAGGGGAGAACAAAAAACTTAGACCTGAAAGGGGAAGTCGGGACGATCACGGCGTTTAATTGAAACCGTCATTGCAGGCTCTGGGGGGTGGAAAGGGAACCCCGGACGCCAAAAAGTACGGAAGAGATCCATGCGGGATCAGATCGCACATGAACGTCCAACATTAAAGATAGCAAGAAGTGGGGGGGAGGGGGAGCTTCGAGCACATCGGAACATTCACGCATTCGAGAAGGGCCAAGGGAACAACAGAGATTTCAGTCGGAAGACGGGGGAGAAGGGGAAAATTGCGACAAGGAGTCAGCGCGGTCGGTGGGACATGACTTGTAGGAGTCAAACTGTCCACAACCCGACTGGTACACGAAGGAGGGGGGGGGGGGGACGACAGAGACGTCGAGAGACTAGGGAGAGGGGGGGTGGATGGTCACCTTAGGGGAGGGGTGATTAGCTGGTCTCGGTGACGAGGGTCCCTATACTTTGATCGAATAACTACGGTATAAAGTAAAACGAGGAGGGTTGAAGAAGAGTCCAAAGAAAGAGGGAAACATTGCCGGGGGGGGCTCCGGTGCAGATCGTTGATGTTCTCGCTATGTTTTCCCTGTGGATCTGGTGCAGAAACGGAGAAGCCCGAGTAAAAAAACCGAAAGGACCGTTACGAAGGGTGGAAGCGCGGATAGTAGGAATTCAAGCAGCGGTAAAATTGTTTGTGTGGTAGGCGAAAAAGAAGAAGAAATATACCTACGTATCCAGCAGTGTGTTTCCTAATTGAAGACAACGACATAATCGCCAATTTACGCATTTAAGAAAGCCCCAATACGGGACGCTGGGCAAAAAAAAGGAAGAGAAAACTCGTTCGGGAGACCAAAAGATAGGTGTCGCCCAGCCGGCGCGCGCGTTCTATGGAGGAGACGGCACCTTTTGAAGATCTGGGATCAGAGGGAGGCAAGCTTGCAGGGGGTGAGGAAGATCCTTCGCGCAAGGTGCGCGTTGATCGACGAGAATAACTTATATCTAAAGGCATGAGAAAGACGAGAAAAAAAAAATGGAAGTAGTCAGAACAGGTAAGGAGAAATTTATGAAAAATCAAAGAGGAGCCGGAGATCTTCTTATCAACATTATTCTCTTAAGGGGTTGGAGGTAAACTTGGGGAGAAGAAAGAATCAAAGTATTATTGCGGGCGGCGTGTGCCTAACAAGGAAATTTGAGAAAGGGGTATTTCAAACGGGGAACGGACGTTAAGAAGGGAGATTCTTCCGGTATTGTTTTATAGGCCAGCCTTTTTATATAAGTAAGGGAAAGAGACCAAGTCCGAGTAAATGTTAGCAACCCACAAAAGGGGAGAAGGGTTTTGAGGGGGATGGTTTTGGAAAAAATGAGGGGACGACGAACGAAAGACGCTGACTCTTGTACGTAAACCTCTGAAAAAGGCAGGGGCGTCCATCTAGCCAAATACTTTATCTTAAAATCGATGAAAAACGCGGCAGGGAATGGAAGAGAAGAAAAAAGGGGTGCGCAGGAGCTTCCGCATAAAAACGCATGAAATCTAAAGCGTAACACAACAACTAGGTTGAGAAAGAGAGTCATGGTTTCGGAGAAGAGAAGGAAACGAACATACCATCGCCATGCGCACATGTTCAGGAAGGGGAGGGGCATCTGAAGTAACTTTAGATTCAAAAGGACCCATTTCTTAGATTGATTTAAAGGTGGAAAGAAGGAAGGAAAATCCCCTTCAAACACTCAAGTTCATAGGGAGCAACATGGGGAACGCCATCCAAACCAGGGTGGCAAGAACAAGGAAAGGGGGGCAGTTGCTGTAGGTCTTAATGCCTAACAAGCGGCGTTTCATAAAACTCTAAAAGACCCGGATTGAAAACAGGGAAAGATAACGTTACCAATGGGGAAAAAATATCTCTCAACTCTTTCTTCGTAGGTTCGAAATTCCACTACGCACTGAACTATAATTACCGCTGTCGTTGGAAGCCCGGGAAAAATCTATAGCGGCATAGGGGGGGAAGCGAAAGAAGTGATAGAGGGGAAAACGGTCATTTTGCATACTGGCGCATAAGTCGGACGCTCAACGGTCACCAAAATCTAGAGCCTCTCTTCGGTATAAACCGGGGGAAGGCCTCGGTACAACAGAGAAAAAGACGGAGCGACTGAAAAACGGGGGGGGGAAAAAAGAAGAGAACGCGCTTCTGAAGGAAACAAGTCGGTGGAATCTCGTCCCTGCATGCCGCTTCGCATTGAATAAGGGTACAGAAGACGTCAGGGGGGAGAAAGGAGGTTTGTCAGCTCGTGATAAAGGCGTCCACTAAATAGCTATGTAAAATGGCGCATTACTAGGAAACAATGATCCACAACCCTTCAAATGATGATAAGAGGTCTGGAGGGGGCTTCTCTTTGCTCATTAAAAAAAAGGGAATGACAGATGAGAAAAAGGATGAGTGCCAGAGGGGGAGGAATACGCCGAGGAAAAAAAGGTAGCGACCGTACTTAATCTGTCGTAGGGGTTAAAAAAATAAAGGAAAAAAGTACTTCGTGAAACAGAGAACAGAAATTCACGCACTTCATGGAAGGAAACCTCCGCCAAATGTAAAAAAGAGACTTGGCTTGCTGCCAAAAAAAAAAAGAGTCGAGGAACAGGAAGGAGGACTTCAAGGAAAACTTGACAGACTAGAGAAAGACTCCGTTTTCCTTTTGCCACAGAAAAGGGGAGACCCAATGTCAAAAAAATCACGAACTAGGATAGAGCAAGGTGGCCAAAGAGGATGACGTGGTCGAAGAGAGGTTGTTTAGGTTAGGGGACTCTACCGTTGAACCTAAACGAGGGGGGGACTTTGAAGGGAAAATGGAAGAAGATGTGGACTGGGGGAATTCGAAAAGGAGGAAAAAAATACTATCGCTAATATCGCGATTTTTGCCGATAAGAGTGCGTATGATTCCCAATGGTTAGGATCGACAACAGAAGAGCTGAGAGGAGTGTAAAATGGCTGGAGAGGGCGTTTCTATCGATCGCTTCATATAGACGCTTTGTGACAACAATGAAGGCGGAAAAGGAATAAAGAGGTTGCCTGGAGGGGGGGGACCCAAGTACATTACGATCAGTTTCAATCGAGGAGAAACAGGTCCCAAAAGTTTTCAAAACCCAAGCGCAGGAACTAACACCGGCAAATAGTGGGGATTACCTTATGACCCAAGAGAAAAAGGGAAAAGCCCTCAGAAAAAATACCTGATTCTAGGGCGAACGCCGCTGACATAGACTGAATCCTGAACCAGAAGAAAGGGGAACGAAAAACCGGATACTGGTAAGGAAGGGGAAAAACAAACAAGATTTCCCCACCTCAATCATTTGGAAAAAGCAAAAATTCTAACAAACCGCATTCCGAAGAGACAGACGAGAGAGGAGCAACAGCGCGACCGAAGTCTGAAGAGGAAGGTGGAAATGGTGGGTGAATCTGACGTTTATACTGTCTAGCACATAACGAAGGAGAAACCATCAGGGAACCTCATACAAGTAACAAGGATGGTTTCAGAAAATCACGGTCCGGGCAAAAAAGAAGAGAGGGAAAACTCAAGCTTAATGGCACGGGCCCGGGATGTTATGTTTTCCTTTCCTGTGATGTTTGGGGGAGGGGGATTTGGGCTTCGGATATGGGGGTATGAGAGAGGGGGGGAGGCGTCCAAGATCAGACAGCGAGGAATATATCATCTCAAACAACATACTTGGTTATTAAGAGAGAGATATTTCACTCGCGGAATACTACTGAGGGGGGATTTGGAGCTGGACGCAGGAAATCGCGGGGGTAAAAAAATAACAGCAAACCACCTTAGAAGCTCTACAACCCCATTTTGCAGGAATAAGATGAAAAGGGAGAAGACTATGAAGAGGTTCTTGCCGGAAGGGGAGGGAAAAATGGATTACCCTGTATTGAGTAAATGAGGGGTCAAAAAAATCGGAAAACTATCTGTGCTCGCCAACCAGGACAAGTGGGGAAAAAAAATCAAGCGGAAAAAAAAAAACCAACACAAGTCTCCCATAAGTAGCACAAGGCCGATCGAGGACTGGTAGGAGACGAAAAGGGGGTTCGTCAAACGGTGAGGTTTTCCGGCCGGCAGGAAAAGATGATTGAGTTGGGACGCTTGGTTGGTGACTTCCTATACAAGCCTGGAACTGCGCGCGTGCTCAGAAAAACACGGACAGAGTGTTCAGTATCAAATTGCGCGGAGCCCGTGCGAATATGAGGGGGGGGGGGTGCTGAGGCACTTGGCGAATCGGTCCGCTTGGGGCGGGGGGTCATAAGGGACCAGAACTGCTTTTGACGCGCGAAAAGGTACTGGGGACCTGGAAATGGCGCACGGGAGGGGGGACACTGCGTTAATGGCCAGCCTGTGCGAGGGGGGGGCAATGGCGCGACTCGTAGCTTTTCACTAAAAGGGGGGAAAAAATTCCGGGGCTCTCAAGCTAGAAAGGCAAGAGGTTAAAGTAGCAGCCAGGAAAATAGCGCGGAAATTTCGAAGAAAAATCCTCAACTCGGGCATCAGGGAAGCGAATGTTCGGCATGACCGGGGGAACAAAAGTTCCTTTTAAAGGAGGAAAAATTGGGGTCACTAACTGGGCGAAAGTAAGCACCGCTTAAGAAAGAAGGAGTCAAAAATCTGGAACTAAAAACGTTCGCGGAAAGAAAGGGAGGAGTCCAAAAGGACCAAAAACCTATCGGCAGGCAAGCCCTGAAACCTGCTATAAAAACTCAGAGAGGGGGTGTCATTGCTTATAACCTCGAGTTGAAAAAAAATCTTCGAAACGTGATCTTGTCCCGAGCCGGTGATCGGAGAGGAGAGACGCGGGACGCAGGGGGGGGGTGCAATCAGGTCCAACTGTAAAGGGATAATTTGTTTCCTCTTTCAAGGACTCGCGTTGGAATGCGAGGGGGTGAAAGATAGTACGGTTGGGGGGGCCTTGAGCGTTGCGAAAGGCGAAAAGGAATAACAGGGAGGAAGAAAGGTTTTGCAAGGAGTCTTATTAACCCTATTCATTGTTGGACAAGACAATTTATAATCTATGGGTTTGTTTTGACTTTCAAAGAAAGAGCAGACAATACTTATCATAGTGTGCAGTAGTTGTTGCAAGAATGGTAAGAGGAAAAAAGGGAAAGGAGAAGACGCGTGGACAATAATTTAGAAGGAACTGCCTCAAAGGAAATTGCAAAAAACCAATACGTCCGAGGGATGGATTTAAGTAGACCCTCGTTCAAGAGGAGGGCGAAAGGAAAAGGGCCGGCGCGCGCGGTGGGTGTTTTCTGGGCGATGCTCAAAAGGCACCGGTGAGGGGGGTGAATTTAGCTCTCTCCGGAGCGTCCGCGCGTGTAAGTTCGTATCATGAGAACGAAAGAATGTGCGCGTGGAGCGCGAAGCTCAACACGGGTACTTTCATCTGATAGGGCAGGAGAGATCTATTTGACAGTGTGCGAACACTTTTCAGTCGTACCAGTTAATGAAGAAGAGGAGAGTAAGGAGAAAAATGGCTCGATCCAAATAGCCTCTAGAATTGGGGGGGGGGGGGGAGCGGGTGATAGCACTCAGCGAGGGGGGCATTATTGCGGCGGCGGTTTAATGGGAAAGAAAGAACAAAAAGATTGAGAGAGGATGGGAAAAAAAGGGAAACGTTAAGGGGCATTTAAACATGCGATGCGTCCTTCTCTTATTTTTTGGGGTATGCACCGCCAAGTGTTGGGGTCAACAGGGATTTGAAAAAGAGACCATCAGACGAATGAAGGGGGGGGAGGAAAAAACCAATGGGCAGGGTTTGTATGGCTGCATTTGGGTAAAACCTCTTCCTCGTAACAGAACCTTCTACGGGCCGTTGGGTACCGTGAAAGAAGAGTAAAATCCAGAAAAAGACAAAATGACTGGTAATTGGAAAGAGAAGTGGCATGGAGAAGAAAGAGAAGTCAGGGCGTGCGCAATGAGGAGATGTTTCGTCTTCATCGCTTCGGGAAATCAAAGCCTGAATCTCAACAAAAACACGGGGAAGAAGAAGAGAAGTTATGCGTTTGATCGAAGGGGGGAGAACGGGGATGACCTAAACACAACCAACAATCAAACACAAAACAAAAAAAAAACCTCGCGGACAGTGAGCACGGAAAGGGAAAAAAGAGGGGGGGAAAAAAAGACCGTTTAGATGAAACAGCAGGGTTGGCTTAGATGAGGGGGGAAGGGCTTCTAGTGCCTTAACACGCGGAAAGAAAAGGTCTTACGGGTCCGGGAGAACGAGAGGGGTCTAAACCAGGGGAAGCCATCCAAACCAAAGAGCCATGGGGTGCGCATTAAGCAGCATTCGGGGTGGGAAAGTCTCTGGTTAAAATAAAGGGGTGCTAGGTGCGGGTCAAACTCATAAGAAAGAGGGGAAACTTCTTACTACAAAAGAAAGTGGGGGAAGGGGCAAATTCCTCTCTAAAGATTTCTTCATTTGTTATTTAGAAGGGGGAAACTCAAAGGACACTAAGAATTCCGCTGGGGGATCGCCAGTAATAAAACACATCGAAGAAGAAGGACGCGGAGGGGGCGAAGAAGATGGGAACGGCCTCCTTTGGAGGTCGAAAGGAACTGGCTGGAAGAAAAGCGGGGCTCCTCACGGCAAGCTCCAGAGAGCAAGGCTCTTCCGGATTAAAACAATGGGGGAGGCTCATTGATCAAAAATAAGGTGCGAACTTAAGAATAGTGAATATAAAGAACTCCGCGCGAGGGAACTTACATTCCTAAACAGCACCGGGGAAACGGCGCCATAAATCGGGGGGGAAGAAAAGCCAGAATGCGCGCACAGAATATTTAAGATTTTCGACGCAATCTATCTCAGGAAAATGTCTTTGGGAATCGACTATTTACAAGAAAAAATGGAGGAAAAGGAAAAAAGTTGGCCGGCGATTATGCGCATTTGGGGGGAAGAGATTCAGCGGCAAAACTACTGAATGAAGTATATTATGTCTGGAGTGGGCTGCTTCGAGAAAATTAAACAAAACATAAATAGAGTATAAAGAGGGGCTTGCATGAAGAGGCGGAGAAGAGACACGACATAAGGGAGGGTAAAATTTTAACTCTAGATTCGCGGGGGAACGTGAGGGTAAAAGATCCAAGGAAAAAAGGAAGAGTCGATAAACGCAACGTAAACGAGGAATTTCCTGCAAGGAAAGGTACAAGTCAGTCCAAAGAAAGTTCAAGCGGAAGAGCAAACAAACATGCTGGGCCAAAAAATGCTAAAGGGTTCTCGTCCCGTAGTGAGGAAAAATAAAGGGATAGGGAAAAAGACGCGACGGAAGCCCAGTGCCTTTCCAACCTCAAGGGAAGGGGGGGGGAAAAAAAATGCAAAAATACAAAGGGCGCGAAAGAAGGGGCAAGGAGTGAGGGAGGGGGAGACGAAAATAGTGGGTGGGGGTGGGGGGAAAGGGTAAGCGACACAGCAATGGAGACAGGTCTACAGAGGTAAATCTTTTTCAACGGAGTTTCGCCAAAGAAAGAGGGGGGGATGTACCTCGCAAAAGTTCGGAAGAGAAAGAATCGAAGTTTTCTTAAGGAGAATGCGAGTATTGCAACCGATGGTAGAGTCTATAGGAAACACCTCAATCGAGGCTATCGTGGGATGGGAGCGACTTTAACAAGAGTCTTAATGGTCAGATACTTACGCTGGGGGGAACACCGCTAAGTGCGGTGAAAAACTCCTCCAGTCTCAACATTTCCGGCACCCGCCCATCTTAAATAATAACTCCCGGTCCTTCAAACCGCTGCAGGCCGACCTGCAAAGTTCAAAGACGGAAAGGGTGCGCACTACACAGGGGACTAAAAAGATGCGGGGACTGAGGAAGAACGAAAAACAAAGATTCGCAAAGTCATAAGTCCTGATTAGGGATGATCGCTCGGAATCAAAGATCAATCCGGCAAGGAGGGCGAGGAAAGCGCGTGGGTGGGGTGAAATAATGTGGCACAAAAACAATGGGGACCAAAAAAAATAATAGGGACCTGCCGGCGAAAAAAGGAACATGGAGGGGAGAATAACTCTCAAGCACAGCGGGCTAGCTGAGGTAGTCACTTTCTTGGGAAGGTAAGGTTAGGGACGGTGGGTTTGAATTAAGCGGGCCCGGGGGAAAAGGGTTTTTTTTTCGATGAGGGGAAAAGATAAAAAGCCTTGGGGCTACCCGAAGGTCAACACGAACAAGGAATCAGAGTGGTGTCGGTCGGTCCTAATTACGCCAGAAACGGGAACTTAAAGATTAATTGCCTTAAAACGACGGGGATGGGAGGGGTGGGGGCGTCTTTTAGAATTTGATGGTTGGTGGGGGAGGGGGGGATGCAGAGGTGATGATCTGATTGTCGTGAGTCCATCTCCCAGGACTCATAGGAAGGAAACGAAGAGGGAAAAGAAT
>Ga0179593_1311449_pt1 | contig 13915 bp, 14 predicted proteins | sample CZODoug2_1_08_16_FD_185931 | JGI IMG/M metagenome (GOLD analysis project Ga0179593, IMG submission 185931) | Vadose zone soil fungal communities from Angelo Coast Range Reserve, California, USA - CZODoug2_1_08_16fungal (PacBio error correction) | ecosystem: Environmental > Terrestrial > Soil >...
CTTCAGACTATATAAGGGTCCACCTGCGGGGGAGTTAATCTTCTAAAGGGAGGACGTGCGGGCCACGGCCCTCTGCAGTATGGTAATAAAACTCCTGGAAGGAGATAACATGGCAATAGCAGAATCATGTTAATTTTCACATAGTCTAATCGTGGGGGCGCTTTCCAAAGGAGGAATCTGCCTGCCATCCAATTAGCAAAGGAATTAGACTTGGGGGGGGGAGCGGGACGGTTAAAAGAAACGGGGAAACTACTCTATACACTCTCGGCGTAGATCCTTTTGTCCCATGTAGCTCGTCCATTAAAAAATGGGTGTACATCCGGACCAGATAAGGAGAGGGACCTGATGCTTTTGCGGCAGCAGAGGTACCAAAACGTCCCGCTAAAAGGGGGCCCGAGAGCCGCTAGTGAACAGCGAGGGAAGGGCCGCCTGGGCGTTTTCAGGCGCACGGCACTGGCCTCGGAAACGAAACACCGAACTCGATAAGAAACGGGACAAAAAAAAACCGGGACGGTTGGACAGGACAGTCCCTACAGGTAGAGGCGCCGAACGAACACGGTGGGTTCCGATCTCACGAGGGGTAGGCCTAGTGGGATAATGCATGGGACGGCTACTTGAATCCGATGAGGGCTCACCACCTTCGACACTTAGAGATTCGGGGGGGGGCAGATAAAGGGGGGGTCTCCTTTGAAGGGCGGCCTGTGTCACGAGGAAAAATAACTCCTATCAGCAATCAATAGAACTAGGGTAGAAACTTAAAATCACCAGTTCGAAGACCTAAGGGGGGGAAAGGACCGCCTAAGACTCTGTAAAAGAGGGCTGACACGAGCATGGGAGCAAAGTTCTAGTCTAGAAGAGAATCAGTATGCCTTATGCTTTAAAGAGGCAGAAAGATGAAGCTCGCCGCTGGAACATAGACCAGGATAAGAGTACAGTATAGAGAGAACACCAGCGGTCAATGGATTCCATTGTCGCAGGGAATGCTTGCGAGCAAGGCAGTCTATTCGAGACTCCGGTGGAGCTCCCAAAAACATATACGTGTATCCTCGATCCAGAAGAGTCAAGCAAATCCGGATCTATCTAATAGGGGGACCTCCGGCGACAGTGGGCTACCAAATCCGTGCCTGAAGACTCCGAGGCGGCTGGAATAATTAAGGGGAGGAGTCTTCTTTAATCCTTGTCTAAAAGTACAGTAGTTAGTTTTAGCGGAAGGGATAAAAAAAGCACGATTTGCTCTCCAGAAAGGGGGGGGGAATAGAGTGCTCTGACGGAAAAAACGAATGACAGCTTGAAAAGCGCCTGAGGGAAAGCTCGAGAACGCGATCCTTCGAAAGGCGGCAGATTTGGCATCTCCCGCTACTTTCGGACGTATACAGAATCTGGATATGAACCAGTGAAAATAACTGAAGAGGAAGAGGGGGAAAATACACGTGGCTTGAGGCAGGTCCGGAAGTTTATTAGAAGACAGGCGCTCGCAGAGAAGGTACCTTAGGCTTATAGGTGCTCCTGGATGAACATACAATGCACCGGCAAACGCTCACGAGAAACAACTATTTACAACAGTCACTGAAGAAGGTTACTCGCAGGTGAGAAACGACAGCAACTCTACGGCAGAGACACTGACTATCCCGTGAGAGGAGGGAGGATGGGAAGAAACTGGAGCAGAAGAGAGCCCAAAGTGTCATCAAAGCTAAGGATCGATAAAGGGGGGACCACTTACACACACAACCCGGAGGCTCAATCCACTCGAAAAAGCGTTTTTTCGAGCTCGGGGGCAAACTGCTGACTATTCGCCAGACTCAAACGTGTCACCATGGAGGAAGAAAAAGAGGCGCAGCATGGAGTCATATCTACATAGCGGACCAGCTCTACCCTGTCCTCTTCGTCAGATTAAAATAGAGTGGGGGCCGAGAAAGAGAGCGTGCTTCCGAAAGAAAAAGCTTAGGGGAAACATTCTTAATAACCGTAGGGCCCGTCCTGGGGAAGCGGGTACAATCTCCTCAAGAGCGGTCGATAAAGGTATCCATACTGAAGGGGGTTTTTCCTTACAAACAGAAATCGATATAACCATTATTAGGATATGATAGATTCAAAGTGTTGTAGGGAAAAAAACCGGCAGGTGAAGTATCATAAAACGCTTGCGAAAGGAGGGGGGAGGTCAAGGCGATGGACGATTCAAGGCCCGGGCTTCTATGGAATGACTGGAAGAGCCTCACGGGTTAAGTCTTACGAAGAAAGAATCTTTTCTCAACGCCGGGGGGATACAGCTAAGGAAGTGGAACATCCAGTGCGCTTGGTTTGGAAAATATACGATCATAAGAATAGATTTTCGGAGACGAAATGCGGTTCAAAGTATTCAGGAGCGTTTCTGTCATTCATACTATCTTTGACACCGAGGAGTCCAAGGGGATGCGCAGACGGGGTTAGGGAACGTGTTTCGATTGTAAGGGGGGCATAAGCAGAGAAAAAGTGTCGATGTTTTGAGAAAGGAGGGAATCGAGCTGCTTTCAGCCGGGGAACAGGCAGATCAACGATCTCACTTCTCGCCATGCGGAAAGGACTTTTAATGCGAGGAAACGCAGCAAGGACTTAGCATGTTCCTACTAGTTGGGGTTTTGGGCTCGGCCGGCCCTAGGGAGGTGCATTGGGCTGGAGCCATACCTTAAGAAGATGAATCTCGAAATTTAATGCCGGAAGTTAAGCTCATCTGATGAAGACGAAAGAAGCTCTACTATGTCAAAGGCTATCCGTTTCGGTTTCTCTGGGCGATAGGTAAGCGGTAAAGGGTGTTAGAACCAGCTTCTCACTTAACTCCGACAAATAGGAAGAGGAGGACGAAAATATTGCATCTGGCTAGAAGGCATATGCTCTGGGTTGGAGTAGAGCTTACATAGGCACGGGCGGGGATGCCTCTGATATGAGCTGGAATCGTGGCTGGCAGCCTCCTGGAACTACATTCAACAGGTAAAGAGGCACTTCTTGAGGACTCGGGGCACAAGGAGAGTTCACAGCTTTAAGTTATAAAAACTAGTCAAAAGTAAATCAGCAGAAAGGTTCCGAGCGGCCTCTTCTAATTCATCTAGCGCGGGTTAAGGCACAGTTCCCCGGCTGCGATTCTTAGAGGAGGGACGGGGGCTTCCTCTCCTGCTTGGCCTAGGGAGGTCCGCAATGGAACTAATGGGGGAAGAGGCGGTACACAGGGGCGAGCCTAGGGGGAGATATTGCTCGAAACGATCTCCACATAGCCTTGGAGGATAGAGGAATCTCGAAGGAGTAGAAACCGGATAACTGTCTTTCTAGAGGCAGGGGACAGGAGGTATTACAGAGGGATTCGGGCCGAGAAGGGACTCCTGATGGAATTAGGGGCGCGGGGCGAAACTGGATAACCTGCTCACGCATCAGTTGGTGCTAAAATATTGCGTGGCAGGGGGGGGGAAACGGAAAACACATTTCGGAGAGGAACGGTGCTGGGAGGGGTGCCCTCGGCCTGCTGGGGACGGGCTCGGGTACCCCAACACCGGAAGGAAGAAACCTTCTCACGGCCCCGGGAGAGGGAGTCGCGGCCGGAAGAGAGAACGGCGTGGACGGCGTGACGGGCAGGTGGGTTCACACGACTATTGTGTAGAAGACAGGCAGTGACGAGGACGAATCGTGACAATCTGAGGAATTCCTGAGGGGCTGAGGACTAGCTACCGGGTCGGTAAGTAAAAAGGGTAACAGGGCAGAACTGGTCGGTGACGGGGGAGGATAGAAATAGCGGGTGGGGGGGTCCTGGCTGGTATGCTTGGGTTCCGTTCCTGGAAATAGAAAGGATCAAATCCTATGGGGTTTAAATGATATCGATTTCAAATTTACTCTTGAAAGGTCAGGTACCGAGGTCTGCACGTTGAAAAGCAAGGAAGGCATCTCCTGTCATTGGAGTGCTGGCCAGAGGGATCATGCTCGAATCAGAAATTTGCACCACAGATTACGCGAGCTTCATCTCTTGCGTTGGGGGGCGTAAGCGAGGTCAAATTGGAAAAATGACCGATAATCAGGACTTTAACATATTATTGAGCCTGTTTACGAAGGGATGGGGGGCTCATGTGTAAACTGGAACTGAGGGCTCAATACATCGAATGCGTGGGAGAAAACCAGTCCAGGGAGAAAGAAAATTGGAAGCTGGATCTCTGAGACCTTACTGGAGGAAAAGGACCCACAGCGGAGGAAACTGGGTGATACTCCTCTTTCTATAGAAAAAGTGCAACATACGCCAAGTCAGGTACGATAGTAAGATCTACTATTAAAACACCCATAGGAGGATTAAATATATATATGACTCTTAAAGGGGCAAATGCGGCAATCGGGGGCTCGAAAAGGGTGAAAAGGGGGGGGGACTACGGGGGGTCGTTGGCCGGACTAAAAAGAAGGCTTTCAAGTCAGACAGAGACCTCCAACTAAATGTAGGGTCGCCAGGAAAATCTGCGGATGCTGGAACAGGTAAAAACAGTAATACCCTGCGACAAATCACGGGAAAATGCCTGGGGTAGGGAGGACGTTCATTTATAGAGTAAACGCCACCGATCGGTCATAAATCGAACGATGAAAGCAAAAAGGTTGGGGTCCAAAGGGGAGAGTCGATGGGAAGGAAATCAATTGTGTTCAGACACGATCATTCGAAAGGTCGCCCTTCCAAGATTTTGACTGAAAAAGTTGAAAGCGTACCAAGGACGAACCCGCCTGAAGTTTCAAAGCTAGCCGAGAGAATTTAAAAAACGGCGAGAAAACTGAGTAATTGGTCTCTACACGTTCAAAAGAGGTAACTCTATAACCCCAATAATCGGAGATAAAACGAAGACCAGGTTGCAGTTCGGTGCATAGGCATAAAGTAGGAATCCCCAGCACCGAAGGGGTGGACAAGAGAACGCGGTGAGGCAATTGATTGCGACTGCTGGGGGAATGATCCGTCATTTAGAATCCAGGTTCCTTCCTGAGTGATCGTAGGAAGGCTCAAGAAGGGGGGGGTCACTTTAAATCCCGGCGCAATGCGCCTGTGGAAACTCTACTCGAGAAGAAGAAGAGCAGATGGGAAATACATTACCCTACCCCTTTAGAGCCTGAGGGGGCCATGCCAGAATCACTCAAAGGGTCATACACCCACTCGCTGCGAGCAGTTGATACAATGGGATCGATCTACCTAATCATCATTCGGCTGAGGAGGGCACGAATGAATCGATAAGCTCCTGCTCGTCCCGAGAGAAAAAAAAAAATACTCCATTTGTGGGGGTGATACCGCTTCAGGTGAGGCCATATCCAAAAAGAGACTACCTGGGGACTATTATAGTTCAAAAAGAAATATGAATTCATCTCCTAGTTTGTAAGACTATTAAAAAACTACTTGTAGGGGGGAAAACAGCATCGAACATCACATACCATTACATAAAGGGGCATAAGGAACATAGTACCATGTTGTCCGTCCTCCCAGAGAGAAGAGGAGTCATACTTAGAAAGGTCGGAATACGGTCTGCGGGGGGCGGCAGGAAGAGTAAATGGCCAATTATCAGTGCTGTCAAACCCCCACAAAAAAAGAAGCTCGGGTGAAGCCCCAGCCTATTGGACCTCGAGCATCAGGGCCCGTTCAGAACTCGGAAAGCACCATCTATGACCGATAAAATCGGCACAGAGAGGAAAATGAGTATCCATGCGTCCTGATGCTTCAAAGTTTCTAGAGGGACGAGGCTATTCAAGAATAGGATCGTATAGCATAAAGTGAAAGCTAGAAATCATGAAGTCTCTCGCAAGGGGGGAGATTAATACCTAAGGGAACGGGTATCGGTCGGAAGGGATTATAGGAAAGGTCTAGAAGAAAGAGGATACAGTCGGCGCTGAGAGTCAGCTTAATTACAGTATTCAGACAGCAATTCCCCTTTGAAAAAGAACGCTCAAAGAGTTCTACAATTCAAAGCAGGATAGAATGTGGGACATCATCGAACGAATCAGCACAGGATCCGTAACGATCACGTGGGGCTGGAACGTCGGATTTGTACTATCTTGACTGGGAAGAGCTGGGGAGCTCCGGGGGGTCGAAAAAAAATACGGATAGCGGGGACGTGGCGAAAAATTGCGGACAATACACCGGCTTCAAAAGACGGACTCGAGCCTTGTGTTTAGGGGGGGGGGGGGGGGGTGGGTGTTTGGGGGGGGGGGGGACTGTGAACCCTCTCTATTGGCTAGGAACAAGCGTACCAGAAAAAGTGTGACAAGAAAATGCTCTAAGAGAAGAGAGCAGGTGGTTAAATCGGAAAGCTCACCTAGTGGCGGACACGGACCAGAGGCAAGGGGGCTCGTGGGGGGACAAGGTCCGAGAGAAAAAAAGCCATATCTAGGAAGACTCACCCTCTGGAGGATCTGCCACTTTTCTAAAAAAAAAAGATCAACCGGCCTGGAAGGGTCACTGAAGTTCTGAAATAGCTCTTAGATAGTGTGAATAGGTCTGTCACCTCAATGTTTCCTCGACAAAAGAAGGATCTCACAAAAACATATTATTATTGGGGGGAAAGAAAACCTGTTGCAGCAAACTTGACCTTGGAATTTAAGATGCGTCAAGGATCAGGACAAGGCGTAAAAGAGAAAGATTTACGGTGGGGGGATCTAAAAAAGCGTCGGAAGAAAGATGGGGGTGCTGACGAAGATAAAAAAAGTGCTTGGAAACGGCGAGGAGAGACCAAAATCCTTGCCGAAATTGAGAAGCAGGGGAAGGAATGGGCCGAATGACGACTGAATAAAGATGAGAGAAGAATGACGACGCAATGGGGGGGATTTTCACAGGGTCTCTTCTGGGATCATAGGGATACGAAGAGTTGGAAAACAGCTGATAGAAACACCTGATCTAAATGAGAGTTAGTAGAAGGACCTCTGCTGGGGTTAGATTAGTGGGAGAACATCTATCCTTAGAGACCGGTCTATCTCTATGATGTAATCTTGAGCCATCCTCTCTGAGGCTAGAAAAATAACTGGGCATACTTGGAGAGGATTCAAAGGGTTCTTTCTTCTAGAAAATTCTAAGAAGGATTCAGTCCGGTCGAAATCGGGAGTTCTCGGAGAGGTTTTCCATTTCTTTGTTGTAGTTTGGGGCGGGGGAACATCGAGAGACCAGAAAGCTAGAAGGGCCTAGCTTTATTAAGTAATCATTCTAGAAAACCTCTGAAGACCTGAAGGACGCTTCGCCACCAGGAAGCCGGTACGGGGGGGACTCTCTGGCAGGGCACGGGCTGCCAGGAAAAGAGGTCTCGAAGATAATCCCACTTCGGGGAAGATATTCGTGATCTGAAGAAAGAGAGAAAGTGGGAAAGGCTGGAGTTCTAAAATTCCAGGAGAGGATGAAGAGCTCTGAAAAGAGGAGGACTGAGAGGGCAGATTCACGGGATGAATAGGAAGGCAGAAAGAGGGGCTGAAATCACAAAAGAAGCTGCTTGAAAAAGTATTGTCCGGCAGAAAAGACAGGCAGCTCAAAAAAAACGGCAGAGCATCGCGGTCCTTGACGAGAAATTTAGCTGGTATGCGTAGCAAACAGGGAGCCCGCAGTTCATCGTCGTAATGGGCTTTTGTCATGGACGAAAGTTGAGTTCACCATCTAGCGAAATGTTGAAAAAATATTCTGACACGGGCGGCGAGCCATATGACTAAGAGGCTTGGCTTGGGAACTATTCGACAGCGGCACTGGACAGTCTCTCTTCAAGAGGAAGATACGACAAGAGGGGTACTAAAACTTTGAGGGGAGGAAGTCGCGATTGCAGATCAGTAGAACGGAAAAGCGGGGGTGTCGGGGGACCTAATTTAAGCAGGGTCGTGATTCTTACTGGAGAACCACGGGAAAGGGGAGACACCGCGTGTGGCAACCGCGCTTTTAGGGGGCTTAGGGGTTAACTGATTCGAATCTTAAAGGTGTTGCAGGTACTAGGCATCAATGCACCGCTGTTAGTGCAAAGTGAAAAAGATGGACACAGGAGCCTTTCTAAGATCCATTGGAAGCGAACCCGTGGAGCAAGAAAAAGCGCTCACTCCGTCTGGCCAGGGGCTCCATAAGGCACCTGTACGCATTCCAGGGAAAAGATTAAGACCTGAGCGCACTGGAATAGAAACCCCCTTAGGTTCTTTGGAGAATCGAATGAAAATTTCTGGGGGGATGGTGGAACGGCACAAAGAAGGGTAGTTTCGTTTGTGCATTATCGAAGAAATTCTGTGGGTACTGGCTGAGGAAATGGGACATAGAGAAAAAATTCTTCAATTGGCCCTCGGGAGAGGTTTTTTCTAGGATCTTCCACTAAAAGGGAACAGAGTTCTTCGGATTGAAGTGTATTAAATGCAAGCTTGGGCGAATTCGACCTGCATCAAAGCTTAGATTTCAAAAGATGATCATGTGACACAACCTATGGGCTAGAGCCACGGGTCACAAAAGAGCATGACCAGTCGCTGCTACGTCGTAGGTTTTCAGGTTATCTACTGGGAGTCAATCCTACGACTTGTGCGATGAATTGATTTGCGCCGGGCTTTGAGGCAAGGGCGGTGGCGGAACTCTAATCTGAATAATAGAAGGAGGGGGCCCAGGAAAGGTCTATTCTCTGTTCGGGTGAAAAGTGAAAAAAAAAGCCATGACGGTCTTATTCTACACGGAGAAGCCGACCCAGCGGGAAAAGGGGGGATACTGAATGGACGACCGTCTGGCGTATATGGGGGGTACAAAGAAAGTGCAAACTGCCCGGGCTAGCCTCTCGAGGAAAATTACATCCTACGATCACACACTTATTAATGTAAATATATCTCTGCCGATAAGACTTTGCGGTTAGAAGATGAAAGGGGATAAGGAAAAAGGAAAGGGGGAAGGAGAAGGATGGGGCAGTGTGATAAGGTTAGGCAGAGGGGGTGTGGGTGGCGTAGAGGGAAAAGGTGGGGCAAAATGGGGTGGGAAGGAGAGACGTTAGGGAGAGATAGTGATAGAGAAGAATGGGGGTGGAAGTGGTACGAGGGGGGGGGGCATAAAGTGGAGTAAGGATGTAAAGAGGAGGCAGGAGTGGGCGAGGAGGGCGAGAATTAATTTAGCGCGGGGGAAGAGACGGGAAGAACATGCGCGGGGGAGGGGAGAGTAGGAGAGGAGAGTGAGGGGAGGGGTATAGAGGAACGAGAGGAGGAGGAAGAGGATTGGTAAGAAAAACTATAAGGTAAGAGATGGGTATAGGGCAGAGAAAGGTGGAGGGAGAGAGTGAATAGGATTACCGAATAGGTAGGGGGAGTAAGTGAAGGAGGAGGGAGGATAGGGAGGATATAATTGGATAGGAACGGCGGCGGGAGGGAGGTGTGAATGTTAAGCGTGAGAAAGGAGGAGTGGGGGGTGGTGGGGTGGAAAAAAGCAAGTAGGCAAGAGGGAGGCTAGGGTGGGGAGAGTGGAGGAAGGAGGGGCGACGGGAAAGAATGGGGGGAAACGGAGGGTGGTGGCAGACTGCGCTGGGAGGCAGTAAGCCCATTTGAAAAGATAGGGGCTGTGAGAACATGACAGAAACGTAGCCTTTCCGGCGATACAGAGTCAGAAACCAGATGCTAAATGGGGGGGTCGAAACTCCTTAAAGAATCGTTTACCACAGGTAGCCAACTGTCAGAGAGGTACAATCATCGCAAAAATCAGCATGTAAAAGCAGCTGGGGAGCCTGACCTGGGAGGCAATCTCTAAAACCACACCTGAACAAGGAAATCAGCACGCTAGCGGGGTAAGCACGGTGGGTGTTACATAGAGCTATTTAAATTCAAACAAGGTGTGGCAACCAACGAGCGCGCAGGGAGACTTCATGTACTTTAGTGGGTACGTCTTCAGCGAGGAGGACACCATGAGAACGGAAATCCGTTTCCCTCTAAAAAGAATATAGTAAAACCAGCGCGAGGGCCGCATTGGGCTGTATGTGTCACAAGGCAAAACGGCACTCTCCACCGAACTCGGTCGGAGAAACCGAAACGCCTAAGTCCTGCCTTGGCAGGGGTTTAAATGCACCCCTTGGTGGAGACTCTTCACCTAACACTAAAATGTGCCCGATCAAATTCTATCGGATTCCCTAGGGGTCACTACCGTGGAGTTCGACTCAAGCCTGCGTATCAGCATGGGAAGGGCCTGCTTTCGCCTTTCATCGGACAGACGTGACTTACAAGATTTCAGCAGAATTAGTAACTTTGTCAACGGTCCCCGAGCGAACAGAAGGAAAGGTTTAGCCAAGTTAACAGGGAAAGCCGTGAGGAACCATATTTCATGCAAGGGGAAGGGCCACAACTCTTTGAAAAGCTGGCAGAAGAAAACAGTAGGAAATGGCTAGACGAGCCGTAAGAATAAGGCGACCTTGAGACTATGAAACACTCTCCAGCAGGAAAACTGTTAAAAAAGGGAAAGAAAATAGGAAAGTTGGTGGATGCCGCGGTATTATCGCCCACTCAATGAAGCTATCCGAGCATTTACACTTCGGCGCAGAGGGGGGGCAAGAGCAAGCTCAGCGGAGAGAAGCCTTGGGGCCGCCTCTGGCCCAACGATCTAACTTTTCTACCATCGACAGGAAGGAAAAATACATTGCTAATAGTCAGTCGGAGACCTGGGGTGTCTCTCAGATCCATCGGGGAGAAGACTTCAAAAAAAAAGACTAAGAGGAAAAGAAAAGGGGGAATTCGTATTAACTGCAGCAAGGAACGTGGGGCTCCAAAAGTCAAGAAGCATCTTATGGTTAAGCATGCGCCAAAGGATTGCCGTAGGAAAAAAGAACAGCGCTCAAGGCGGGAGCTTAAGCCCAGCGAATAAGGGTAACAGCGGGAAGTCCTCCCAGCTCTCGAAAGGGCCTAATAAGGGGCAGTAAGGGGTGGCGCCATCTACTTTTGTCGGGTAGAGAGAAGAGAGGAATGGGGGGGCATCCCTTGGTTCACCTGAGGAAAAAGAAAAAACGCTCTGGGGGGGAGGAGTCAAGATTTTCTACTTGAGGCAGCGCGAGAGGAGCCGATAAGTAATACGCGACTTAAGTACTTAGCTTATCCCGGGGGTTCTCAAGCCAGGGGGAACAACTTTGAACAGTCCTCCTAGCATCACACGATTTCGGGAAAAAGGCCTGCAGAGGTTATCAGCATATGAAACATCACCTGATCCATACTATCACGTGGAGGATATCCGGAAGAAGGGAGGGATGTTCAGAACTTCTGAAAAATCGCGATAAGCGCGGGCCTAAAATCTACTTGAGCTTAAGTGCAGAAAGGAAGACAAAAGTGGGTCTAAAACGCAGGTAAGGTGGGCAAAGGGCGAGCGGGACCTCTAAGGTTTTTCATGATTAATCCTCTTTACGAAAAAGGACCCAAAGAGAAAGCTAGGTTTAAGGGTGGGGGGGGGGGTATGCAAGATCGGAGAAACTCTCCCCATCATCGGAGGTCGCATCTTAAGCGGCTTCTCGTATAAAGACTTAAGTTGGAAAACAGCAACGGGGGAGAGTTCTTCCACCAAAATCGCGGCTCAGGGACGAAGATTCTTCGTCCCGAAAAGGGGAATCTTTTCAAAGATTCCTTCTGATAAAAAAGCCGACGGGAAGAAGAACCTTCAGGGGTTGTCCTCTACCACCACATAGATCACAAAACAAAGGAGGAGTTTACAAATAATGAGATGCAGTGTGGGCGGGACAAACACCAGTGCAAAAATGCTAAAGCGAAATGAGGAAGCTGCTACCAGAGTAGGTGAAAAAAAGAAATTCAAACCAAACTCCGGGGTAATGAGGTGGGATCTCATAAGCTGGCTTATCCATTAAGAAGGAGCCGATCCTAGGGGATTAATCAAAGTCTAATGTATACAGAGACGCAGACGGAGTGTAAATCTGGGGGGGCCGCGATGAACTATCTTAATACAGGGAAGGCAGGAAACTTCGGGAGGGGGGGGATTTACCGTAGCGGCGAGGGAGGCCAAAACAGGACTATCCCAGCGCGCGGCTACAAAGGAAGCTTCGATACGGGGGGAGGCCTGGGCTCCTTCGAAGCGCCGATCTGGTGGAGGCCGGGCGGTGTATGAGCGCGCATTGGGGGAATTGGAAAGCTCTTAAGCCAGCAAAAAAAAAATTCTTCGACCCCTGAGGAAGACTAGGTTAGGGGGGACTCTTAGACAAAGAAAGAGCACTGAAAATGTCAAGAGGGGGGAAGGTGCCTCCTCGTTTGATGTGGTCGGAGGGGGCTCTTTGGGAAAAAAGTGGCGTGCAGGGGGCGGCGACCACCATGATTCAACGCTTAATCTCGGGCCTCTACGAAGGTCTGAACGTAAGTCGGAGGCAGAGAGCTGGCCTCACGCGACTACTCTGCCCTTAGAAGCCAAGTCGTGGTTGGAATCGGTGAGGATTTCTTGTCCAAAGGCTTAACACGATAAGAGCTTCAGATCTGAAAACTCAAGGGGAAAAGTCCTCAAGCGGATCGACAGATTCCCGGGAGCTAAGTGAAAAAAAGGGGAGATGGGAAGTTCGAATTGACGTCTTAGCGGTACAGCGGATCGGCAATATATTTTCTGAGACGGTTACGACTGTACTCAACGAGGTACACGTTCAACGGCTTCCTAGCGAAGCGGGCGATGAAGGGATTCCACGTGCTGAGTGAGTTAAAAAGGGACATAGAAACCTGGACGAGGGGGCCTCTTACCTCCGTATTTACTGAAAGGCCTAATCGGGAAGAAAAATGGAGAAGGTTAGGAGAGACACAAAGGTCGCCTATAAGTATTCTTGAATGTGATGTGTCTGACAACTGGGGCTAGTAGGGGGGGAAAAAACAAAATTCTACGTTTGGTGGCAAAGCGACACAAAGGTGCGGGCCGCAGACTATCGTGGGGGGGCTTGCACGAAAGAAACGTACAAGAGGGAAGTGGACCGGCGACAATTTCCCTTTAGATGAGTCTACACGCTGCTCCGGACCTGAAAAAGAGAGGGGAAAGCTTGTCCTATAGAGAGGCGGGATTAGGCAAACGAGCGGAGGGGTAGTTGGGTGTGCTCTCGAAGTCGATTGAAAACCAGAGCACGGCATTTGCGAAAAAATCTTTGGCGTGAGTGAACGGTGACCCTGCGTCTGAAAGTGGTTCTAGCAGGGAAGGGGTATCTGGAAATGCTGTCAGACTCGGGTAAACAGCACAAATCGACGAAATTTCTGTGCAACTAGTTAAAGAAAAGACTCGACCGGAAGCTCACATCACCGGAGGCGGGGCGACCGCAATGCTGAGTGTGACGAGCAGTCATAGGGGAACACGGGACGACCGACTAGAACACGGGATCGACCTGATTGGAGGTGGCTGCCGACGCTGGACCTTTGAGGAAAGGACTTAAACGAACATGCAGAAAACTGTGGGGGATTTTGAGGGGAGACTAATATGCGGTGGTTCATGAAAGGAGGGCATGGGGGAAAGGGAAGAAACAATGCAGGAGGTCGTAACGCGACGTGGGTTGGAAAGCTAGGACGGCAGCACAGGGGACACTAAGCGGGCGCAGGCTTGTACAGGCTGGGAAAAAACTCAGACAAAATGCTTCTAAAGACGCCTTAGAGGGTCGCGGTGGGGAAAGAACATATGAGAATGAACCTCGTCCAATAGGTGACAAAAAACTTAACGAGGTGGCGTGATCTGGTTTTGGGGGGTTATCTATGAAATTACTCGGAACTAAGCGAAGTTTTCAGGGGATGTATTGTGGCGGGAGCGGCAATGGTCTGGCACTTACTAGGGCAAACTATGAGAAGTACGTGCGACCGACTGAACTGCGCGCCTGGGGGATGCCCGCTTGTACACTTGCGGGGGGTAGGTGGGTAAACTGGAAAAAAGTCAAACGCTAGGTGGGGTACATGCAGAAACGCGGTCAAAAAAATCTCTCGGGGGGGGAAGAGGCCTAGGCAGGTCATCAGCGAAAGGGGG